>Ga0179593_1542880_pt1 | contig 24473 bp, 45 predicted proteins | sample CZODoug2_1_08_16_FD_185931 | JGI IMG/M metagenome (GOLD analysis project Ga0179593, IMG submission 185931) | Vadose zone soil fungal communities from Angelo Coast Range Reserve, California, USA - CZODoug2_1_08_16fungal (PacBio error correction) | ecosystem: Environmental > Terrestrial > Soil >... | reverse complement strand
TTTATGGGTGAGTCAAATTTTCCCTTTATAGATAGCGTTCTCCTGAGGTTCCCCTTTTCATGTGCCTCCTTTTTTCCCTTTCTTCTTCCGTCCCTTCCCCCTGTTGCCGATTCCCCTCCTCTGCATAGTGAAAGTTTTTCCTTACTTCCCAGTGATCCGGGCACCCGTCGCACCGCGATATGCGCTTCCCCGGTTTTTTCCCCCAGTCCGCTTTTTTCCTGACTCTCCTTTTGTCCCTGCCTTTTCGTTTCCCCTCGCTATATCGCACGCGTGACCCCCCCTGGCAATGTGGGAGAGCCCGTTTTCCCGGAATTTCGCGTCTTTTGTCCCGTGTTTGCTTGGCTCCAAAATTTTTTCCCGTTTTTTTTTTTCTTAGTTCCTTTTTCCCCTCTCCCCAAGGTACAGATGGTTTCCAGCCATTTTTACAAAGGTAAACGGGTATGGGACGGCAGGTCGTCTCTTAGCTGTTCCTTTTTGCGCCCCCCCAGCTCTCCAGCCCCCGGGGTGCTTCGTGACGCAATCCCCCACAGGGTAATTATTGTGAAAAACAAAGTCCCCCTTTTTTTCCGAGGCCAACCCCCCGTCTTTGCTTTTTTTCTCCCTGTTTTTTCGTTCCCCGGCAAGGTTAACGGCCCCAAAACCCCTCCTTAGCTTTTCAAGTACACAGCTGTTCCTGGCCTTTCGCTCGCGTGGCCCCCCCCTGCGGTGATGAGACAACACCGTTATAGGAGGAACCACCTTTAACCTTTTGTATTCACCTTTCTCTGCAAATTTCCTTCATGTTTTTTTTGCGGGGGCCCTTCCCTGTCTTTCTGACAATCTTGGCGGTGGGACCGTTCTCATGGTGCATGGACCAAAAGGATTAAGATTTGTGAGTCGTCTTTTTCCTGCTTTTAATGCCCCCCCTTCCCCCGTTCTCCACAAACCCCCTCCAGCGTCCGTTGAATTTAGAGCAAGAGGAATATAAGCAAGGGACCCCCACCAAATTTTCTTGTCTAAGCCCTATTCCCTTCCCCCCTCCTCCCCACCACCTGCACCCTTTTTGCAGAGCAGAGAAAGATGCCCTAAATAGATCTTAACCCCCCCATTTTCCCCCCGTTATCTACACCACACCCACGTTCCCCCTGTTCCCCCATACTTGAACCCCACAGCAGTTCCCCAAATGCCCCAAACCTGCAGTGGATTTCTGACCCCAACTTGAAGTCCCCTCCTCCACCCTCCCAACCCCCTTTCTTCTTTCTTGATTGTGTCTTCAGTTTTGAAGCTCCGGGGCGAGTGAAAGCAGTTCGCCTGTTTTATTTCTTTTTTTTTTTCCATAATTTTTTTTTGCCCCTCTTTCACCCCCGAGTCGTCAAACCCTGCAAGAAATGTGAAAGGTTCTCCTGGTTTTCGTTTTGCTTTGTCCCTTTCCCGAGTCCTCCTCCACCCCCTTTTCTTCCTTTTTTTACCCATTTATTCGTAGTTGTCTCAATCCTCCTTTCTATTTTTGGCTGTATCATTCTGACAGGCAATCACCTTTCACTTGATTTACTCCCCAGTAAACCCGTCCATCTCCTGAGTCCTTCCTTTCTCCACCCCCTTTTCTTTCATGCAGGGGAATCTCAACAACCCCATGGTCGGGAGCGTTTTTTTTTCAAACAGGCCTGATGGCCCCCTCTTTTCAGTCCGAGCTTTTGCCCCACGTCTCCGCCCCCTTTTTTCCCATTTTTTTGCTTTCGGGTTTCAAGAAGTTAACTAGAGTTGCACCCAAATTACAAATCTCCTTTTAAGCTTAATTTCCCCCCCTCATTTTCTTTCCGACTTCTTCGACGGGCGTGCGGCCCCGGGTAAACACGCGATTTGGTCATTTCCGATGTTTTTTGCAGGCCGTCGTGAAACCCCTCGCGTACCTTTCCCAAGTTCCCCTTCAACCCCACCGCCCGGAAAGAAAATCGCGAATTTTCCTCTCCGTCATATTGCGCCGCAAATCAATTCTCTCCTGCCATCCTTCTTTCTAGATTTTTGCGTCGTGTTTCCCTTCTTTCCTCCTTTCAATTTTCTGCGATTTTTTTTTCTGAGGTGTCACGTGGCAATTTCGTGTCCTTATTTTGCCTTCTACCCCCCAGTCCTTTTTTCCCCCAACTCGGGTCCATGTACCCTCGTGGTTTGGTCGGTTGCAGCGAGTCGGCGCCTTTCTTTTTTTTCCCGTTGTTTTGGTTCTCCTTCCATCGTTTTGTTCTCCCCTCTCTTCTCTTCTTCCCCCCCTTCGTTTGACAGTGGAAATTTGAATTTGTGCAAACTCTTCTCGCTGCCAATTTATTGGTAGCCCTTTCCTTCCCCAAACTTCCTGGCCCCCCTTTTTCCTTTTTTTTTTCCTTGGGTTTGGCTTCTTCACCCACTTGCGGCTTGACGTCCCAACTTCCTGTTCCTTTCCCTTTGTTGGAGTCCCCCTTTCTATCAATTCTCTTCGTCGGTCCCTCTGCGGGCAAGCCACATGTTGACCGGTTTTGATGTAACAGTATGCTACTGCATCTTTTCTTCTAACCATGATTAATTTTATGATACCCCCCGGGGTCTTCCCCTTTTCCCTCGTGATTCCCCTCCGCCAGCTTGTGTTTGATAACCCCCCCTTCAGAGTCTCTTGCCCCCCTTCTTTCCACTCTTTTTCCCCTTAGTTTCAACCTTCGATTCACATTTTTTCTGTCTGTTGAAGTCCCTTAGTGACCTTCTCCCCACCTTTTCTTTTTTTTTTTTCCTTGGACCCTTCTTACCCGTAGCTTCCCCCCCCCTTACCACTAAATCTGAAAGGGACTGACACCACCTTTTTAAAGTACGGTGAGGCCCTTTTTCCCCCTGGTTAAATTTCACTCCCCCCCCTTGTCCAGCTTAATTTCCCTTTTGTTCTGTCTGTAATTGTGGCGTCTCTTTTGTTTTTTGTGGAGAGTTGGTTTACCTTCCCTCCCTTCTTTTTTTTATTTGAATTTTGCAGCCATTTTACTATGTATGTCTTGGCAACACCTTCCTAGGTTTAGTATCTCTTTTTCTCGGACACTGGTCCCGCCATCTTTTTTTGGATTTTTTCGGATTCCTTATTTTAAGATGGTGCTCCTGACGTTTTCTTTTTTTTGTTTTCCCCACATTTCAATAATAATGTCCCTCCTTAATTATTTTCCGTAGGCAGGCCTGTTCCCTAATTTTCTTCCCTTCGTTCCCTTTCCAGTGTCCCCACGCCTCCTTTAGAAGCCTGCCAATCCTGGCTTTCCAGACTTTTTGATTTACCTTTCATGGATTGAAAGTTTCCAGTTCCCTTGTGTGTTCCCCCCCCAATTTCAATGCTGTGCCTTTTTTTTTTTCGGGGACCCCATTTCCCACTCCTATTTTGCAATTATCTTCCCCCAAAGATTGGTTGTCCCCCCCCTTTTCCCTTTTCTTCACCCCTTTTTCCTACTCCCTTTGTAAACTGTCTCCAGTTTTACGCCGCCATCCTCTTCTGTCTTTTTCTTTTTCTTGTCCCTTAACCTTTGTCAGCCTTTTTTTGGCTTTTTTTTCCCCCCGTTGCGCTTTGGGCGACACCCCCTGACGGGCATACCCTGCGACTTCACAGGTCCTTTGCCCTGTTTTTGACTTCTTTGTTTCCCCTTGTTACGGCCCTGTAAATCTCCGCCCCTGGAAAAAAACCCTCTTTCTTTCGGATTAACCCGCCTTTTTCAACATCGTTCCCGCGCCCCTTTGGGCCCTTTCATGCATTGTGCTAATGGATTTTATAGTCTTGGGGTTTTTCCAAAGGTAGGCATTTACCTCTACCTCTGGCGCTTTTGCCTCCCTTTTTTGCAATTCGGCTTTTTCGTCCCCCCTCTTCCTTCCCTTTACTGCCCCTGTGTTTCTCCCCTTTCATTTCAACTTTTATCACTGTTGAAGTATTTTTTAAAACTATGCATTTATCTCTCAATCTTTTATGTGTTTCCCTACACTCAGTGTCTTATTGGCTGTCACCCTGCGCTTGATTTTCCCCTTTTTCCCTCTGCGACTCCTGATTCTAGTGAGGTTTCTCTATCGCTTTTTTCCCCCTTGGACCCCCCCCCTCTTTTCCCCTTTTTTTGTTCTCGTATCCCCATATTTGTTTTTGTACCTCGGCCCCCCTGAGGATAAGAAGGAGCGTTTTTCCGGGGAATTAACTCCCCCTTCGTTTTCTTTCCAGACCCACTATTTCAGCCAGATTCCATCCCCGTTTTTCCCTTCCTCTTCCAGTGTGGCTCTTTGCCAAACTCAGTCGCACTGTGCCCCCGCTAAATTGCAAACTGCTCCCATCTGGTTTCTCAATGCGATCCACATTCAATGTTTTTTATTTCCTCTATGAGTTTATTTCCCTCATACAGCCTTCTTGATCATCTTTACGTCCCTGTGTATGAGCATTTGGAGCTGGCCCGCCCCGGAATGCGGCGATTGTTTACCTTCCATTCTGCCTGCCCTCCCTCTAGGGTCTAGTTTTTCCTTTTAACCCCCCTTCCCCATGGTCCATGCTTTCCTACAAAGGTAACCCTTACTGTATACCGGCAGGTCTTTGAAATAGCTGATGTTCTTTGCCTGCCTTTTTCTTCATGACCCCATTCCTCCTTGCAACTCCATTCCCTCCTTGGACTGCTGCCCACCTGGGTAATTTTTTTTCCGAAAAAAAATACAAAGCAGGACTTTTTGCAAGTAAAAAAGTTCTTCTTTATTACCCACTGTTTTTTTTTTTTTTTTTTCCCAAGGGTTTCCCCTTTCCGGCCCCCCCCCCCCCCCCCCCCCACTGGCTTTTTAGTATAAATTGGAAAACCCCCCAGAAGAGGTCTGGTACAGACCATTCGCAACGGTTTTTGTGATTCCCCACGTCTCTTTTTTTCCACCTTTAACATCCCCCTCCCCTGAATAAACCCCCCAAAGGCTGTGAAAGCCCTTTTTATTGGAAGGCTGCGTCACAGTCTGCGACAACCCCGCACCAAACTCTTTTTCATTACCACCGTGCTTCAGTCTTGGCCCGCGGCTGGTTGCCGAATCTTTCGACCCCATCAAGTCCAAAGTCCCATTTTTCATTCCCCCCACCCTGGGTTCCCTCCGAAGATCTCCTCCTTTTCAAACCCAAAAAAATGTTCCTCACCCCCCCCTGTGTTCTTCACTTTCCAACGCCTCAACTTTTTCCTTCCCAGTCCCTTCCTTTCCCCAATCGATCCTTTCCCAAATCATTTCAGTTCAAGCTGCTTACCCCCCCCACCGCACCACAACCGCCCCCTCCCCTTAAATCCACCCAACCTTACTGGGCTGCCCCTTTTAACCTCCTCCCTTCCAAGCCTCTCCCGGGGCCGGCCACATTTGGCCTTGCTTGCGTTTTTTCTTTTTCTCTGGAAGTTTGAACGGGCGAAGTGAAAGACCATTTCCCAGACTTTCCCCCCTCTTTTTGTCTTTTCTCTGTTCTTTTCCCCCCTAAACTTGATGTTGTCGACGTCCTCCAGTTGCCAGTTGACCCTTTCTTCGTCCCATGAAGGAATCCAATATTCGGTAGTACGGGTGTCCTTTTCAGTTTCTTTGTATTTTTACCTCCTTTTAATCCTCCCCCCTTTCCCTCATTTCCCTTCCTTTCCTTAATGGCCGTCGCATACGGTATCCCCCCGTCCAGCATGTGGCTGGCGCAGGACTGATCCTCGACTCCCGTTATTTTTCCTTTTTTTTTTTCCCACAACCTTTTTTTTCTTTCTACTTGGTCGGGTTTTTCCTGTCCAGCGCCGTTTTTACTTTTTTCTTGAAGGGCCCGCAAGTAGCAGACGCATCCGCCCATTCCCCAATGCCTTTTGGACTCCGTTTTTCTCTTTTCTCGATCCCCTTCCCACCTTTTTCCCCGTTCGCGCCCCGGAATATTTTTTTTTCCGCGATGAACCTTTTGACGCCCCGGCGGCGCTTCCGCCGACTTCCCGGACCCCGCGTTTCTTTTTCCTTCGGTTTTTCCCTGAACCATCCTTTCCTGTTTTCGACCCATGTCCCGTACTGGTCGGAGCCCCCCCTTTCCCCGCCGGGTCCCCATCAAGAAAACTTTTCCTCTTGCTTGACCTTACTTTTTCTCCATTCCCCCCCCTCTCCTCCTATTTTTGTTTTCCTCCGGAGATCTTTGCTGGGCGCATATGTTTTTTTCCCGGAGATTCCACGCGATTTTTGATTTGTCCGTGGGGTGCACTTTTGCTTCGACCTTTCCTTCCATTTTTCCTCGGATTGCACCTTTCCAAATGTTTTTTTGCCCCTCGCCCGTGGGTACCCGGTCTTTGCCATCGGAGACCGACGGTTTTGTCCATTCTTTCTTCAAGTCTTTGCTACCTTCGAGGTGGAATCTCCTGTGCAAACTCCACGATGAAATTATGGCCAGTTCCTAGAAGAAAACATTTAAGGTCCATGTGCTTTCTTTCTTTTCCCAGGACCCCCCCTTTTTTTCGAGTGAAGCCCCCCTTGTCTTCGGCGTGTATTCCCTGGACCCCCTTTTTTTTGTTTTCCTTTCTATTTTTTTTTTTTCCCCGTTTTTTTGCCCGTCTGCCCCCCCCAAGGCCCCCTGTGGACAGGTTTTTTTTTGATACGTATTTTATAATGCAGTAAGGTAGTTTAAAATTGGCCCCCTTTCTTGCCCCTACCCCTTCTTCCTTTCCCGCTCCACCTACGTTGTGGTTTTTATAAACACGGACTAAACGATCTTTCGTTCAATTCCCTTTTTCTCCGCGTTTCCCTTCGGAAGACCTTTCCCAATAGTCACACCCACAATGCCAAAGTTGAAAAATTATTTTTACATTCTTTAATTATTGACTATTCTTTTCCCTCCACACTTTCATGCCACTTTGTACCGTACGGTGCGGCTCTTCTGGATTCTTCTCCCCCCCCCTAACATTGGTTTTGGTCAGAATCCAGGCCTTCACCCCCTTTTCTGGTTTCCTTCTTCGTATGTTTTTTTTTTTTCTGGGTTGTTCTCCCCACTTTCCTCTTATAGCGCAGCCCTCTTATATGTCTTCTTTCCCCTTTGCATTGTGTCCCGGTTTGGAGATCGCAGTGTTTTTTTTCTTTTTTTTTTGTTTGAGTACCCCCCCTGCCTCCATCTTTTTTTTATTATCGTGGCGCGTAAGAGTACCTCCACTGTGGATTGTCTGTGCGCGAAATAATTGTTAATTTGGAAATTCTTTTTCTTTTAGGCCCTCCCCTTTCCCTTTCCTCTCCTTTTTCATTGGGACCCCTGGCTACTTCCCGTTAAAAGTAACTGTTTCCTCCTTGGAGCGCGGGTATCCTCTCCCTTTTTTCAGGTCCTCTTCCTTTACTTCTTGTCGTAAACTTTACGGGATTTTTTACGATTTTTTTCACCTTACCACGCTTTTTCCCCACAACCCCTATGTGTTATGTGTTCTCATTTTCCCTATGCTCCCCTTCATATCCAAACCCCTGAGGTTTGGCCGGTCCCCAAATTTCCACCTTTTCCCCACAGGTCCAGTCCTGTTCCCTTTCTTCTTGGTTCTTTTCGGCACCCCTTACCCTGTAGTTTTCCATTTGCGTCGTAACTTCCTGGGATGGATTTCTTGATTGTTTCTTTCTTTTTGCGTTTTGGCTTCACAGTCCCTTGCCCGGTATAATTGACCGTTTTACCTTTTTAGCCCCGTTTTGACTATGTGTCCTTGTTTCCTTGGCCCCATTTCATGACTTCCGCCAGTGCCCCCACCACTCCTCCCGTTTTCCTCAGTCGTAATTCTGTAACAATTCATTTCCGGTTGGCGGGGGGCTCCCCTCCATTTTTCCCCCCCCCCCTGGTCTTTCCCGCCGTGGGGCTATCTCTGCTTTTCTTTGTTCCTCATCTTCCCCCTTGCTACTCTCGTTGTAATCAAATCGCATTTTTTTGAGACAAAACAGCCTCGCGCAGTTGCCCTTTCCCTTTGCTTTTTTTTTTTTTTTTTTACCGGTTTGCAATCCCCTTCCATTATATCTGAATCGTCTTTTTTGTCACAAGGAAACGGCAAAGCTTTCTTTCTCTTTGAGGTTCAATTCCTTCCCTTGCTTGCTTGGCCGCCCCCATATGGATTTTTTTAATCCTTTTCCTTTTTGTTTGTTGATTGAGATTTTCCCATCTTGGTAAAATCTGGCCATCACCGTTTTGAGAGTCTCCACCTTTCACTCTCATTTTGACTCTTCCCCCCCTTCTCTTCCCTCCAGTCACTTAGTTAAAACTTACTTCCCCCAGTGCATTCCCTTTGCAACTTCGTTAGCCCCACCGCGATAAACTGTTCTGATCTGACTTGGCGTCCCCCCTTCGAGTTTTTTGACTCCCCTTTTTTTTTGATCACCCCTCCTCCCACTTGTTTCAACCGGCTCTATATTTTACGGCCACTTGGCTGGACCTGCATTGGAGAGCCCGCCCCACCGGAGATTTACTCCTTTTTTCCCCTGACCTTTCTTCCAACCCTTCTTAGGGTTCCTTTTCTTTCCTCTTTCATGGGCCTCTTCCCCAAGGACAAACATTTTCCAGCAAGGGCTTAACAATTTCCCCAGGTCTGTACTGTTCTTTTTCCGATTCCCTGGCCATTAGTTGTTTTTCCCCCTAGACAAACCTCCCCCTCCCCCTCCAGTTTTTTCCTCCTTCAATGCCCCCCTTGTCCCCTTATTGTCTCCCAAAAAAGACCCTCCAGGTTTTGTCGGCCCTGTTCTGCCTTATTACCCTTTTTCTTTTTACCTTTCACTTGGTACCCTTCCCCCCAACACCGCATTTTGTCCTCTCCTTGGCAAACAGAAGAGGGGTTTATCCCACCCCAACAACCTTTTCTATGTGGCTTGAGCCCCCCCCCCCAACTTTGTCTTTCGCTGTCCCAAATCGCCCTGTATAACATGCACCGGACTAAACTTCCTTTTCCCCCCCCCCCCAGGCTTTTTTGGGCCTCTGCTGTCCCCCCCCTTTGTGTCCGGGGTGAGGATATCCCTGGGCCATTTGGAACAAAGTTTGATGGTTTCCCCAGCGCTTTCCACTCTTTTTTTTTCCCCCTTTTGACAGTACCCGGCTCAAAACCCTCCCGCTTTGTGACGTTTCCCTTTCGGCCCTGAGATAAGAAAGCCCCCCCCCCCCATTGGCTTTCCCCCCCACACAAAGTCTGTTCTTTTTCTCACATGGCCCGCTTCCCCGCAAAGGGTGTCCTTAGCATACCAAAGAGACGTGTCTTAATCGCGATAAAATCATTTTCTTTTTTTTCCCTCAATACGCCCCCCCAGAACCTTTTTTTTTCCCCCCCCATGACCGTTGGTTTTTTCTTGTTTTTCCCCACCCCCTTTAAGTTTCATCATCCAGCAAGAGGCTCACCGAACGTACAATGTGGCAGGCTTTCTGTTTTACATTTGCCTGCGACGGCTGAATTTTCGGTTCTTTTGCTTTTCCTTTTTTGCGCCTTTCGTCCCCCCCATGGGGAAGAAATGGTTCCCGAATGGTCTGCGCGTCTTTTCCCAGTGAGAGCCAGCTTCCTCCACCCCCCACTCCTTCGGTTTGGCCCCATCTCTTTCCGAGCACCTCCCCCCTCCTTTATAGTTTGCTGCTCACCCCTAGGCTGTTCCTTGCAATCAATTGTAAACGTTTTTGATTATTAAGTAATGCTTCTTTTTGGCATCGGTACAAACCCTTTTGGCAGCCTTCTCCTTTTGAGTCTTTCTTTTCAGGGGACCCAAAGGGTTTCTTGCTCCGTTGCTACAAGCCTATTGCGAGTGTGGGTTCCCTTTCCAGCGCCGAAGTTTTCCTGTTCGTTTCCCTTATGATCCCCTTCATCGAATGGTTTTTGTTTCTTTCAGAACCCGTTCCTCGACTAGTTGTTCACATTCCACCACCTTCTCGGTATCATCCTACATGTCACCGACTACTCCCGCAAACCCCTAGGCCTTTTTTTGTTGTCCCCCCCCCCACGGTGAGGGTCATTTAATTTTTTTTTGCATGCCAGGGAAACAATCATTTTCTTTTCGACCCTCCTGCTTCTTTTTGATTGACACCTCCCACCATTAAATCAACATAGTTCCCCCCATTGAAATCTAAGTAATATTGGCTCGTCCACTCTTTTCTTTCCTTTTTTTTCCGATATTTTTTTTTTTCTTTGAGGGCCATTTTGGAAGGTTTATTTTCAATTTCCGCGCTATTGAGTGGTAAGGTCTTGCCCACTCAATATTCCTCTCAATCCAAATCCTACTTTTCCGTTTTCTGGAACCACACACCTAGGTAACATGAACTAGAGGGGGTTACCCCTGCGGCCCCTTGGTTTTCGTTCTCGTTTCTGTCCAATGTTCAATATCGGGTTGCAATTTTATCCTTCTTTTCTAGAGGTCTAATCTCCCCTTTCTGTCATCCTCATTATCCACATTCATCCATTACATTGAATTGGGGGATCACCACCCCCCTTCTCTGCCAATTTCCTTTCACACTCCTTGGCTTTTCTTTCACGGCTTTCCCTTTTTTTGGAGAATTCCCTCCCTGAATGAGTTGTATCAACCGTTGAATTTTGGCTCTTCTTTCCCCATGGTTTTTTGATACTATGTCCGCCTCCCCCGCCTTGACCCACAATTATTTCTGTTTCTTCCTCTTTACAGCCAAACCATAAAGGAGGATTGGCGATCCCACGTTTGAAGCTTTTCAATCCCTAAAACTCTCTTTTGTAGGTCTCTGCTCTAACTGTACCATTTAAGCGAAGCCTCGATTCAAAATTTTATGTTATGTTGGACCCCCCCCCCTTGACCCCTCCCAGCTTTTTTTTTTCTCGGGTACACTTTCTTTCCACTTCACGCATTTATCTTCAAAACTTAAGTTCTCAAAATAAGACTTTGACCTTTTTTTTTCCCACCAAATTTTGGTAACGTTCCCTTTTGAGATTTTCGGGTTCCCCCCCCTGTTGTTTCCCCTTTTGGGCCTTTAGGTTGGTATTTCTTGTAGTATGGGGGGTTTTTTTTTTGGCGGCCAGATTATTTTTTTTTCATCTCTTCCGATCTCCTTTCTTCTTTCTCTGCACCCTTTGCCCCGGGAAGGTGGCCTTGATAGCCGAGATTTTGTTTTGCAACTGGGTTCTTTCGGTTTCCGGTTGTGGTTCTCTTCCCTATTACATTTTCACGGCTTTTGCTGTTTTATGTGCGGTAATTCCCCCCGGATTTTTTATTTAGACCGCTTCTTGGGCTTTTTCTGCCACCCCTCCACTTGGCCCCCATGAGATTCCGTTCTCCTTTATTTGTCAGTCCCGCGGGCGAGCATTCCATCCTTCAACCTTCCTTTTTTTTTCTTCTTAACCCCATTCTCCTCCCCCTTTTACGAGTTCGCCCTAACGTTTTGTTGCTCTGGGCTGAAGCTGTTCTTTTTTCTGGTTCCCCCCCCTTTTTTTCGGTCGACACCCCTCGTTGTGTTTCCCCCCCTTGAACCGGGTCCCGACCCACCAAGGATGTTTTAAGATAATTTCCCCTCTCTCCCTTTTTGTTGTTCTCCTTTTTAATTACCTTTCCCCCTTTCTTTCCCTCCTACTGGCTGGATTTCTTCTTGATATGGTGTCTTTTGGTGAGCCCCCCCCTTCCTTTTTCCCCCAGATCCTTTTTCACCTGTTACCCTGGACCTTTTCCCCTTTGTAGCAATTTCTTTGACATCTGTGTGTGTTTTCATGTAATCTCGCCTTTCCCCCCTCTTTCAAATTTTCAGTTCCTTTTCGTTATTTACCACCCCCACATAGCCCCCGCTTCCCATTTTCCTTTTGACGGGGCTCTCACAAGTAAAGTGGCTCGCTTGGTTTTTTTTCCGGTTACTCCATCTTGAGTCCCCTTCTCTTCCCCCCTGGGCCTCCTGAAATTTGAAGCGCAGCTTCTGAGAAACAGATTCTTCTGACCCCTTTGCCCATTTTCTTTTGTTCCGGACTTTCCCAAGGAAAGTTGCCCGAACCCATGTTGACCCTTCTTTAACTTCTTCGGGTTCCCCATCCTTTCCTGACTTTCTGATCTTATTCTGTCAAAATGGCAGCTACTAAGTCCATGCGACTCCTTCGTGATGGTTCCTCTTTTTTTCTCCCCAAAGGATGGTTCTTTTTTTGTTTCCTCTTCCTGCTTTCCAAATCCTTTGTGAGGTCAATTTCGGCCTCACGAGATAAGGAAGGTTGGACAACCCTCTTTCTTTCATAACGTATCGCTTCCGTTTTTGACCTTTTTTTCCATAATCCTTCCTTCCCTTTACACTTTTTTTTTGTCAACTCTTTTTTTTTCCCACCCGTCGAATAAATGGCAATTTTCGCCCCTTTTTTTTCCCCCCCCTTGCCCCCCATTCCCCCTTTATCCTTTTTCTTTTTAGGGGGCTCTTTTTTTTCCCCACTTCTTCCCCTTCTCTTCATTTACGCCCTTTTTCTTGACCATGACCGTGGAGGGAAGGGCCCCGCCCATTGCTGATTCCTTCCCTTCTGATTAAAATCTCCAGTGTTGCTCTTTTTTTTTTTTTTTCTTTTTTTCCTTTACATCTTCCCCCCCCTTACAACACAGTCTTTTTCCCAAAGCCAGGGGCTTTACAAAAAGGTAACGTATTTCCTTTGGCACTTTCCCTTTCCCCTTCTTATTGTCAGTGTTTTTCTCCCTCCGCCCCTTTCTTTTCCCCAGACTCAACCCATCATTCCCTGAACCTTTTTTTGATACGACGCACGCCCCACAGGGCCATTGCGCACCCCCCCCATCCCAGACTCTGGCAACCCTCCCCTATGCCTTTTTCCCTGGACCTATTAAAAAAGGCCGTGTCGTACCAGCGGCCACTCCGGTTTTTGAGCCTTTTGGCACCACCCCCCTTCAGCTTTCTGTTTCCGGGAAAAACATTACAGCCAGTTGTTCCTTGTGTCCGTGAGTCCCCCCAACCTTCCTTGGCCCCTTTTCCTACACCCGAACCCCTCCCTAAAAAAGTTCCGAAAGCCCAGGATTGGCACTTTTGCGGAACTGCGGTGAAACAAATCCTTGCACTGGTTCCCGTGAATACTCAGGATTTTCCTCGTGTTCTCCTTTTTATAAAACTTCCCCCTCCTTTCCCAGTCTTGCACAGTCAACCCCCAGTAGTGGACGTTTCCCTTCTGTTTTCTCAACCCCCCCCCCCACCCCGTGTCTTTCCCCGCTCCAGGGCTCCCCTTCCCCCCCCCTTCCTTTCCCACCATCAAAAGGGTTGGCAGAGCATACACCAGTCCGCTGGCTTGCAATCGCCTTTTCGTCCTCACACCCCCCCTCCCAGTCACCCCCTTCCCCAACAACACTTTGAACAAATGCCAAAGCTGGATTTTGACCAAACCTTTTTTTAACCATTTTTTGCTCCCTTCTCCCCCGGCCCCCCTTCCTGAGCTCATCCTTCCCCCCTTTTCATGCCCTGCTCTTTGAGCTTTTCCCTTTGTAAAGCTACTGGGGCGCTTATGTTTCCTCTTACTTGCTTCTTTGTTTGTCTTTTTCTGCACACTTTCAAATTGCCAGAAAATTGAATCGAATGTGTCCTAATCAGTTTAGATCCCCCCAAAATCCTTTTTTATCCCCCCTCCTTTCGTAGGTTGCTTCCTTTTTCACCACTCCATCTTATATTTTTGGATGTATCTAGCTCAATTGTAACCTTTCCTCCCCCCCTTTTCTCCCTTTTAACCTTTCTTTTTTTGCCTTGATGCTGGTGCTCCCCTTTTTTCTCAAAGGTTCTCCCCCTTTCCCTTTTTCCAAGTATCGGAATTCCTCCAACAAATGTTCGGGAAGGTCGTGAACATGAGTTGTTTTTGGTTCCGTCCCATTTTGTTCCCCCCCTCATAGCAATCCCATTCCCCCTTTCCCCTTGTTTCTGAATTTTTTCTTTCGTGGGTTTTTTCCTTTAGTTTATCGAAGGTTGCACATTACAACCGGTATAAGCGACTTCCTCCTCCCCCCGTTGCCGGGTTCCTTCAGTCTTTTTTCCCCCTGGTCCCCACGCGCTGGTCATTTACCGAGTTTGAAGGGGGCGCGACCCTGGTGTATGAATTCCGTTCCCTTTTTGACCCCTTCCCGAAAACTCTCCTGAAATCCCCCCTGGTCATATGAGGAATAATCCTTTCTTTGGCTCCCCCCTTCTTTTGTGTCTTTTTTTTTGGATTCACTTCTTTCCCTTTTTTAGATTTTTACCTTGAGATATTGGAGGGTTTTTACCCCATTCGTTGCCCCTTTCCCCCCCCTTCTTCCCCCCCTCCGACCTCCCTTGGGGTCAGTGTCCAAAAAGCTTAATTGACACTTCGCGCCGTTTTGGTTTCATTTCCCCCTCCCCCCCCCTGTTTTGGTTCCTGGAGGCTTTTCTGACACCCTTTTCCTCGTAGTTGGTAAGCAAATGTTATTCCGTGACCCGTTTTTGAGTCTTTTGACCTTTTCCTTTTTTGACACCTTTTTTCGAAATTGCTTTTAAGCCGAAGAGCATTCATCACAATGGACTTCCTGGGGGGCCTTTCTTTTCTTGGGTTTCCTGGCCTTTTTTTGCTGCCCCTCCAGCCCCCTTCCTTTTATAACTTATTCCCCATTTGTGTAGAAGGAAATTACCTGAATGGTTTCCGTCCTAGTCTGTTTTAAGCCCTTTTTCTGGCTTTCCCCCCCGTATGCTTTCTTTTCCTTCCTGAATATCATTATGATTGCCTTTCTTTTTTTTTTCACACGCCTTGGGGACCCCCCTATTTTTTTTTTTTTCTTGTTTCCCCCCCTTTGAACCCGCTCATTTTGTATCCCATTATGTCCACTGTAATTTGATAGGACCACTTTTTTCCCTTCTTTTTGAATTCCCCTTCAATTTTTTTCCCTTTTATGACCTCCCTTTTTTGAAACCGGTAACCCTCCCCATTCTTTAATTTTAAACTTAGATTCACCACCAAACCCCTCCCCCCCCCCTCTTCCATTTGTTTTTGTTCTTTTTATCCCCCTCCATTTTTTTTTCCCGAATACCCCCTCTTTTGGAATTATGCTGGGTGTTATGTTTCTTTGTTGTTTTGTTTTGTACTTCAACTTCCCTTTTTTTTATTAGTCTCTTTCTGTCGATTTCCTTCTCCTTTTCTTTTTTCCACATTAATTGTGGATCTCATTCCCTGATCGTTGGAGAACTGTTTTCCCCGCAATTTTTTTTTTCTTTTGGTCTTCCTTTCTTCTTTCCTCCCTCTTGGCTGCTCCTCCTTTCCCCCCCACGTCCACTTGTCCTTTTTTTCGGCGGAATACTGCCACCTTACTGATTTCTTTTTCGCTCCCTCGGGCAATTCAATCCCCTTTTTTTAATGTCCCCCCCCCCTTCTTCTTTTTTTCTTCCCCTGATTTTTTCAGCATCCGCAGGTCCGAAGCCCCCTGGTTTTCAGCCTTTCCTTTTCTTTTTCTGTAGTTAGAGCTTTTTTTTGCTCTCCCCCCCTCTTGTACTTGCGGTTGGAGCGATTTTCTTTTTTTTTTTTACAGCCTCCTTTTTTTTTTTTCCCCCCCAAAATGCTTTTGGCCGTTTCCCCCCTTTTCCCCCCTTTTCGACCCTTCCCCTTGGGAAGGACTCCAACCCCCTTGCAGGACTTTTTTTTTTTTCGGTTTTTAAATTACCTTTTTCCCCTTTTTGTGTTTTTTTTTGCGTCCTAAGCCACTGGCCTTTTGATTGGTTTCTTCGCTTGTTTCCCCCCCCTGGAATTCCCCCCCCTCTATTCCTTCTTTTTTTTTTTTTTTTTTATTTTCCCCCTGCCTCATTACAGGGGACTTTTAGGCCGCTGGACTTCTTTTTTTCCCTTGTTATATTTTTTTTTTTGTTTTTTTTTTTTTTTTTTTTTTTTTTTTTTTTTTTTTTTTTTTTTTTTTTTTCTGTGGCATCTCCCCCTCCCCCCTTGAACCTTTTGCTTACTTTTTCTTTTTCGCCCCCCCTTCGCCGCGATTTTCGGGTGGGCTCTCCAATTATGTTCCCTTATATTTTCCACTTCCATCATATTTTTCCCCCCTCTACAATTCCCCTTTTTCCCCTTCGGAACCCCATGAAAATCCTTGGGGGGAGAAAGAACCCTTGCGCAGTTTGCCATTTCTTTTTTTGCGATTTTGTTTTTTTTTAGACCTTTCCATACTAATTTCTTCTTCATCCTGTTGCTGGTCCGAAACGGAAAGCTACGTATGCGTCACATGGCCGCTGTTTCTCCCCTTAGGTCCCCTTCGTTCTTTTCGGTTTTTCCTCCACCTTTTTTCACAAACTCCCTCCCCTTCCCCTTTTTTTCAGTTTTTTTCGATGAGTCTTCATCTTTGGTGAGTAATCGGACATCAAGATTACGAAGGAGTCGCTTTTTTTTACTCCGCCTCCTTTCCTCCATTCAGTTTCCCTTTTTTTTTTGACCTATTCTGCCCCTCCCCTCCTGCACAATTCCTTTTTGCCTTCCGGTCTACGCCGTTGGAATAAATGGCAAATGGCCCTCCCTTCCTTCCCCCCTGCGTGGCCAGTTTTTTCTGCGTATTTTTTTCTCCTGAACCGTTTTCCCCCAAGAGATTTTCTTTCATTAAACGCACTACCCTTTGCAATGGTGGAATCCGGGATCTCCTGACCGATTGTTCCTCTCTTCCTGCCGTCTACCGGTAGTTTTTTCTGGATCTTTTCCCGATCCACCCCCAATGGACACCCCCCAGAGTCCCCCCAAGGCCAGGGCTACTTAAAACGTTTGTTCCTCTTTCACTTTTTCATTTTTTTTAATTTCTGACTTTTTGTTTTTCCCCCCAGCTCCTTCACCCCCCCAGAGCAAAAAGACCCAGCCAGTGGCTTACCCTCCCTGCCCCGGGTTCCTCTAAACCCCAAGTCCTCAGGTTTTTTACCCCCCTTGCCCCCTCCCCCGTTTCTGACCCCTTCCTCCTTTTTTTATTTAAACCCGCCGTTGTGTTTTTTTTTTTTGAAAGGTGCCCCCTTCCCCCTTAATTTTTTTTTGTTTTTTTTTCCAATCCCCTCTTTTTTTTGTCTTTTTCCTGAACCCCACCATGCGCTCCGGGCAGGGGCGTTTTTTTTGAGTGATCCCCCCCCGCTTTTTCTTTTTTCTGCCACCAAAAACTTTTGACTTTACCTTCTCCCCTTTGAAAGACGGATTTTTCAGGCGGAGAACCGGCGCAGCTGTGGACACCCCTTTTCCTTCTTTTTCCCTTTTTGACCTTCTGGCTTCCTCCCCCTCCTTTCCCCCCTGACTTTTTCCCCCCTGAGTCCCCCTTTTTCCAAGGAGTTTTTTTCCGCACAGAAACAGCCAAGCGTGGCTTGTTTCATTTTTTCTTCCTCTGGATCTTCCTTCTGAAACCAACCCCCCCTCGGTGAGTTCCCCCCCCACACCAAAACAAAAACCCAACCAACCCCCCACCCCCCCCCACTGTCTTCCCCCCCAGCCTCCGCGTCCCATGGCCCGCCTTCCACATTAAGGTGCAGAGGGGCATACATTAAGACAATCAGTCGCTCCTCCCCTTTCCTCCCTTTCCCACCCCCCCCCCGCCCAGTCCCCCCTGAAAGCCCCCTCCAATGGGCTGGATTCTGACAACAAATTGAAAGTTTTGAATTCAGGAAGGTTCCGACGTTTTTCCTTTTTTTTCCTTTCCCTGGGTCATTTTTCGTTTGAAAGTACCCCTCCTTCGTTTCCCGATTTCCCTTTTTTCTTCCCTTGTTGTTTGCGATTTACGAGTCGTCAACAAATTGCAGAAATGGTCACCTCCTGTCTTAGAGTACCTTACCTTGTTCCCCTTTTTCTTTTGTAACCCCTTTTTATTAGGCTGTTCTTTGCTCCCCCCCCCCATCCTCCTTTTTGGATTATCAGCTGAAAAGGCAAATACCTACGATTATTATTCTTAACCCCAGGCCTAACCACTTTCCCTTGCCTCCTTCATGATCCCTCCTACAGGGGTCCCCACGAATAGTAGCGGGGATTGTTAGTGGCGCGCTTTGATACCCCCCCCTCCTGGGTGTGTTTTTCCCCTTCCCCCCTTGAAGTGCCCGTTTTTTTACATTTTAAGGGCCCACGAAGGTTCTTTTCCCCTTCAATTTTCTTTTCTGGCTTTTCCCAGACTCTTTTCACACCTTTTTTTCCCCTCTCCGGATTTCCCCGAACCTTGCTAACGTTCGATGACATGTGCATTCTTTGACTCTCCTTCGGGCCGCCTCCCCTCCCTTCCCTTGGTACACATTTGGTCCATTTCTTTTTCCCCCTGCGTGCCCCCCTTTTTAAGTTCTCTTCTGAATGATTGAAAAAGTGCACCCGGCCGGGACACCTCAAGTCCCCTCGCACGACTTTCTCTCTGCCCCTCCCTTTCCTTTTTTGGATTCTTTGTTTTTTTGATGGGATTGGCGGCCTTTCTGGAAGGATTTCAATTCGCGATTTTCTTTTTTTTTGGGGCCCCATTCTTCTCCGGATAATTTTCCCCACCCCCCCTTTAAAATGACCCTCTCGTGGTTACCCCTGGCCAGGAGAATTTTTTTTGCCGACTTTTGCACTTTCCTCGTTCTTCTTCAGTTCTTCACCGTGACTTTTTTTGTTAAAATTGCGCAAACTCTTCCGATGAACTTTGGAAGTTTCCTTTTTTTCCAAAATTTTACTTTTTTCCCCTTTCCATTGACTTTTTTTTTTGGGGCCCCGCGTGGTTTTCCCTGTCGGATTCCCCCCCCCCCACAAAAGGTCCATCTGCGTTATCCCGAGCCGGGACCCATTTTGTTTTTTCCTTCCCTGCTACTTTGAATCCTCCTGGATTTTTTTTTTTTTTCGTTCCTTTTCTTTCAGCCTCCCCTTTCGTTACCTTTTCTTCTTCCCCCCGTTATGATCCTGCATTACTGTGATAATCAGGCGTTTACATGATTGCTTCTATTTGATCGCCCCCCCCATTAGGATTCTACCCGGCTCCGGAAGGTTCCAAAACCCTTCCCCTAAACGCTTTTTTTTTCTTCTCGATCAATGGTAATGATTTGTCCCCCTCCCCCATCATTGCCCCTTTTTTCTGTTTTTGACATGAATTTCGCAAACCCCCCCCCCCCAGTGGGGAAATTACATTCTTCTTTTTTTGTAGCTACACCTTCCCCCTCTCCCCCCTTCCCAATCCTGCCGCGGGTTTTTTTTTGGGATTTTCCCCCCTTTTTTTTTTCAAAATTTTTTTGTCCAGAATCCCATGCCTTTTTCCTTTTGGCTGTTTGTTCTGTATGTTAATGGGCGTCTTTTTGTTTTTTTTTGTCTTTCCCTGGAACCTTTTTGCCTTTTTCTCCTTCCCCTCTGTCTTCTGCACCCCCCCTTTGGGCATGTTTCCCGTGGTATGGGATCGTTTTTGCTTTTTAGCTGATGCAGAACTTTTTTCTTTTTCATATCCTCTTTTTTTCTTTTTTCCCCTTTGCTTTTTTTTTGCACGGTACACTCTGGCTGTTTTCGTGAGGTAATACTGGTTAACTAACTGGACTTTTTTTTTTTTTTTTATTTTTACGTTTTTTTTTTGCACCCTTTCCTTTGTATCCCCCCTCTCTTAAGGTTTTTTTTTTCTTCCAGACTCCTCCTGCGAGCATTCGCAGCAATGCAACTTTTTCTCAAAACTTTTTTCTTTGTCCCCCCTATTTTTCCCTTTTTATTTCTTTCCTTTTCGTTTTCAACCTTGAACTGAGGAGGGAGTCGCTTTTTTTCTTTTTTCCAAATTCCCTTGAAACCCCCCCCCCCCCCTTTCGTTTTTTTTACCCCTTTCTGGCGCGTTAAGGGTTTGACAAACAACGGATTTCCCCCCCCCCCTTTTTTTCCAGTTAATTCCTCCCCTCCCCGTTTCTTCTTTTTTTCCCCTTTTAAAATTTTCCATGTGAGGATGTCCTCCCCACTGGTTCTGATTTATTTGGATATTGTTTTGGCTTGTCTTGCTGAACCCCCCCCGGCTCCTTTCACCCCCCTTCCCTTGCCCAGTTCCGGGGAAAGTTCCTTTTGTAGCACGGGCTTGTTTTGTCTTTTTTTGGCCCCCCCGCCCCTTTTCCCCCCCCGTTCGGATCCACAGTCAAGCGTACTCGGTCGTAAAAATTCGCCGCGCCCTTCTTGGGCGTTGACCTCTTTCCTTTTTGTCTTCCTTTATACTTTTTTCCCCCAATTATTGCATTCTCCCCCCCCTTCATTTTAAGATTCGTCCAAAGTTTTTTCCCCCCTCCCCCTTTCCTTCTTTTTCACAGATTTTCTTTTTAATTTTTGCGCATCCTTTTCCCAACGGATACTTGACGTATTCTTTAACCCGGCATTATCTATGGGGCCCTTATGGATCCCCCGGTCCCCCTTCTGTTTTTTTCTGAAGTTTTTCTCTCGTATCTTTGATTGCCGAATACTCACCCAAACGGATGGAAACTCTCTCTTTTCTCTCCTCGTTTTCTACAGATCTCCCTTCTTTGGTCCTTGCCCCATTCCCACTTTTTCGGTTTGAGTCGGCCTAACTTTCAGCTTTCATTTTACAGCATAGTAATCGATTCCGTTCTTTGGACCAGGCCGCCCTTTTTTTTTCCCTGTTTGTCCTCTTTCCCCTGACTTGTCCTTTTTTTTCCCGTCGCCCTTTTTTTCCCCCCGTAACTTTTAACTTTCGATTCCTTTAGGGCCCGAGTATTCGTTTTACTCCCCCGGCGATGAGGGGTTCTCCTACCGGGTTACCAACAAGAGATACCTCCTTTCCCTCCCGTAGAGCCCCCTTTTTCCGGACTCCTCTCGTACTCCCTCTTCGGTCCATCCGAAAAGATAGGGTTTTTGAGAGGGGGGGAGTTCATGGCCCTTTTTTTTTCTTTTTCCCCAATGGAAACTGTCCCTCTTTATACCCTTCCGCCTGTTTTCTTTTTTTTTCGCATGTCTTTCTTTCTTTTGTCTGACCGTTTTTTTTCACGCGCCACTCCCCCAGTTAGCACAATATCCAGGCAAGGTGGCTTCTTGGCCCCCAATTCCCACCCTCCCTCCTGGGCCCCCCCCCCCCCTCAATCCTCGCGTTCCAAAACGTCTGTCTTTTTTTTTTTTTCTTCAAAACCGTGTGCGTACCAGTGGGAAAACTTTCCACATGTACCCAACCCCCTTTTGCTCTCCTTTTTCAGTCTTTGTCCGCCCCCCCACTAGTCCTCAAGTTTGTTTGAGGAGACCCAAACTTTAACCTTAAAATCCCTTCTCACAACTCCCCCCCCCCCCCAAGGCTCCCAAGCACAGGCTTTCCTTGCTTGCACTGCGCTTGTGTTCCACCTCGGGGCTCATACTCATGGCTCTTCTTTCTTTGCCTTTTTTCAGACTTTCCCTTCCCTAAAGTCCCTAGTACCAGTCGTTCCGAACAAAACAGCCCCTTTTTGGAACCCCGTGATTTTTTGTCACCCTTTTTTTAATTACCTTTCCCCACCACCCCCCCTTTTTCTGGATTCCCCCATTTTATCTCAAAGCTTCCGGCTCTTCCCCCGAATAACATGAAACCTTGGTTCTCAAGTTCTTCCCTCCTTTTGCGTCTCCTCACAAACTTAATCCCCCCACTGCAACAACCCCCCCCCTACGTCCAAGGTACATCCCCCCCGCACAAACAGCAGTTCACAAAATTTTCACCCCCTTTTTTTTTGTTTCCTCCCACCCCCCCCCCCCCCCCCCCCCATTTCCTTCCTCCCTCTTCCCCGGACGCCCCCCCTTTTATTTTTTTTGTCATCTGTCCCCTTTTGCGCTACTTTTTGGCGAAGTAAAGAATTCCTTTTCCCCCCTCTTTTCAATTTTTTTTGTGCTTCTTTCTCCTTCTACCTTCCTGCGCCCCCCCCTCTAAGTTTTCCCCCATGGTCTTCCATCCATGCCGTGAATCTCAAAGGGATTTCAAAAATATCGGTTAGGTTGTTTCTCACACTTCTTCTCATTCCTCTCTCCCTCTCCTTTATCTTTTCGAAGTCTGAACTCCCTTCTCCCACGTTGCCTTCGTCCCCTTTCATTCTCTTCCCCCCGTCAAAGAATTTGTGTGCGAGGTGCTTTTTTTTTTTCAGAACCGGGGATTTTTCCCCGTGCCGGTTTCCATTGGGTCCTTTTTTTATACCTCTTTTTTTTTTCGTGTGTTTTCCCTTTCTTTCAAAGTGTTCTCCCAAAAGCCGTTCCTATTTCCAGACCTTTCCCATTTTCCACCTTTTCTTTTTGAATGATCCTTCTTGCCCTTTTGTCTCTTGCCCCCTTTCACCCCCCGTTTTTTTTTGAAACTTTCTCCTGAAATGTGCGCAAAACAGGGCGCTCTTTTTGACACGGCGGTTATTTCCACCGGTCCAACCACCCCATTTTAACTAGTTTTTCCCCTCCCGCGGACCCCCCCCTGTGGAAGGTCTCCTTACCCCCAAGCATGCTGAGAACTTTCCCCTGGGCCCCCCCCCTGAACCTTTTTTTCCTCGTCACTTCCCTTCTTCTATGCCCCCCCCCAGATCTCCCTTCCCCTTTCCCGGTGTGTTGTCCTAGCGATGAGATTTCGGCGGCATTTGATGGAATGGTCTTCCCCTTCCCATTGCGCCTTTTTGTTCCTTTTTTTTTCCACCTTTTCTTCCTATTGTCCCCCCACCTACCGGTTTTGCAGAATTCGCCTGGGCTGCCCCACGGGTATCCCCTGACTCTCTGTTCACGGCCTGCGGCCCCCTCGGAGCCTGACTCCGTTCTGTTTTATCAGTTTTGCACCCGGTGTTTTCTACCTTTTTTCCCTCGGTGGACCCCTTGCCAAGTCTGTGCAACTCTCGCGTGAACTTTTTCCCCGACTCGACCCCCCCCCTTTCTTTTTTCGCGGGTTGTTCTTATTTGTGTTTTCCGGAAAACTTCCCTGGCCTGGCCGTCACCTCCTCCATTTTTCGTTCTTCCAAAGCTACAGCAATTGTGTTCTTTTCCCACTTCCTCCTTTTTTTTTCTACCCCCTTTTCGGCTCTTTTTTTTCACAGTGTTTTTCCTTTTTTTGTTTGATGACCGTTTCTCCTGCCTCTGGGACATCCGTCGTTTACAATGTTCTCCTTTTTTTCAGTTATGATATTCAACATCCCTTTGAGGCTTTTTTCTTTTTTCCCCACTTCCCTGCCCCCACAACCTTTTTTTCCCCCCCGATGATTTTTCTTCTGTATCGTAAAACTGTTCCTGAATTTGACGTTTTCTTTCCCTAGCTTAACCACCATTTTCTGTTTTCCCCACACCTTTCCTTTCCCCCCACCCTTTTTCTTTCCTGTTGGACCTTTTTTCTACATATTGTTAGATTCCCCATTTTTTCCCCAGCTTCCAACCGCAAGCATGCCCCCCCCCCCTTTGTCTACTGTGCGTCCCCTTTGCTGGATCCCCTTTACCTTTAAATCACTTTTTTCTTTTGTCTTTTTTTTTTTTTTTTTTCTTTATGTAAATTTCTTTTTTGGGGCGGGTTACTCCTCCAATTTTTTTTTTTCTTTCTTTCCTCCTTTTATGGCATCTGACAATGTTTTTCCCCTTTCGTTTCATTTATTTCAGGAGATTATGCTGTACCACTGGTTTTTCCCCCCTTCCTTTTTTTTTTGTGTTTACTGCTTTATCTTTTTTCCCCGTTTTTTTGATTCCCTCCCCTTCCACAGTCCTCTTTGTTCCTTATACGGTAATACTCCTTTCTTTTTCTGCAGGAGGGGAATCTCCTGCTTGACTCTTTTCACGACCCCTCTTTACTTCACCCCCCCTCAGTTTTCTTTTTTTAAGGGTACATCCCCGTCAAAATGTCTTCAGAATTTTTTTTCCAGGATTTTTTTTTTGCTCCCCCCCCCCCACCCTTTCTTTTTCCCTCCCTGGCTTGCTCCTGCACCCGTCTGAACCCTTTCTCCTCTTTTTTTTTCTTTCCCCCCTTCTCTTTTCCACAACCCCCTCGGTTTTGTTCCCCACCTTCCCCCTGTGGTTACGGACCCAACGGACCATTTTTTCAAGTCTGCAACCTTTTCCCACGACCTTTCCCCTCCCCTTTTTTTTTGTTTTTTTACCATTATTGTGGGCCTTTTTGCTTCTTAGACACCTCTTGTTTATTTTGATATTTTTCCCGTAATTGCCCCTTTTGCCCCTTCCTTTCCCCCCCGACCTCCCTTCCCACCCCATTCCTTCTCTGGATGGACCTTTTCTTTTCACCTATGGCCCCTTCTCTTTCAGCCCCCAGTGGCAAAAACCCACTTTTATTTCGGATTTTTTTTTTTTTAACGTTCCACCTGTAAATTTTCCCCAATTCCCCTGCGATTTCCTTTCTTTGTCTCTTTCCAACCTTGCAGGGTTCCCGACCTGTTCGTCATTCTCCCTCTCTTGCCCCCCTTTCTGATGGGTCCACGGCCTTTTTCCGGAATCTTCCTGGCAGTTGCCTCAAAAGCATTTCCGCAGTTTTGCCCCTTTTTTTCTCGGTTTTGCTCCCTTACCGGTTTTTCTTTTCTTTACTTTTTTTCTTCCTTTCCCTGGAATCTTCCTGTCACCCAGAACGTTCCTCGTTTACGTATTTTGTCCAAAATTTTTGGGCCTTTCAGGCCTTTTCTTTCCTATTTCTTTCTTATTTTTTTGATTTACTCTTTGTTGAAA
>Ga0179593_1507811_pt1 | contig 24474 bp, 30 predicted proteins | sample CZODoug2_1_08_16_FD_185931 | JGI IMG/M metagenome (GOLD analysis project Ga0179593, IMG submission 185931) | Vadose zone soil fungal communities from Angelo Coast Range Reserve, California, USA - CZODoug2_1_08_16fungal (PacBio error correction) | ecosystem: Environmental > Terrestrial > Soil >... | reverse complement strand
CGTCGAAAAGGAGGAGCAAGGAAGTCGCCGGTTGCTTTTCAGTTACCTTGCCTTCTCCTGCTGTATCTTTACGAGGTTATGCAAATATAGTGACCGCGTTGTTACTCAACCGATGTTCCGGGTGAGTTACTCAACTCCCCTCCCCGCTGGCCGGTGCGGAAGGTCAGTTATTAAAAGCGCAATGTGCTAACTTCGAGCGTTATCTTCTTTGCGCGTTCCGCGGCAAGAGTTATTGGCACCGGTCTTCTTTCTTAGAACATCTTCGGTATACTGTTTGACTGGAAGTTGGACTTGAGAATTTTTCCACTTTCCACAATCCTTCACGCGAGCTAGGCCGCCCCCCACCCCCCCCAGCTGCTGCCGATCTCGGTCAGCAAAAGCCTTTCTCCGAACTGACCCTTTCGCTCCTGCTTGTTGTGGTTGCATTTCGCGCTTCACCCCAGTACCTGCCTCAGGCTTTAACGGTGACCCCACCTTGCCTACAGTTGACTTTTATAACCAAGGCGGAGGCCCCCATCATGTTACACGAACCTCCTCCGGCTCAGCGAGGCTTGGGAGTGAGCATTTTTAACCTACCTCGTCTCCCTCAAAATGCCCAGGACTTGAATCTTTCCTCCGCCTGATTCTCCAACGCCAGATATCTCCCTTCGCACTTTCCAGCGATAGGATCTGCATAACGAAAGGATAAGACAAGCGGCCTGTTGAGGCGCGGGCCTTCCGACGACGTCTCCCCTTTCCGCCTTGATTCGGTCGCCGCGGCTGAATACCCAAAGACCGCAGAACGCAAATTTTGCGACCTCGTAAACAACCAAGGCGCCCCCCCTTCTTCTGGAGAGCTTGCGTCGCCATTTCCCCCCTACGAGCTCCCCCCATGGCTATCTTACGTGCTGAGAAAGAGCCTTGCACTCCTTCCCAATTAGCGACAGCCCAGTCGATCCCTCGTCCCTCCTCTTAACCTTGGCTGGCCTTCCTGCTCTCCCCACTCCACCTTGTCAGCCGGCTTCAATTTTCTCCACGCCATCTGAACGTTATCGCCACCCCCCCCAACAGACCGCAGGATTTGGGTTTAGCTGACTTTGTGCGGCAAGGCCGTTCTGAGATTTCGCCTAGCGCTGAAGGAACAAAGTGAGCCTTAGTGATAAGCCGTAAGGCGCCCTCCCTAGAAACCCTTCATAGCCTATTCAACTCCTTTTGTCATGCCGTGTTGACACTCCCTCCACTGCGTCCCTTTCGACCCCGTATCTACCCGGGGACAGTTGACTTTCCCCCCGGTCCCTTCTCCCTTTTTCTGTATCATTCCAAGTGTGCGAACCCTCCCGCGTCGACTTTTTCCCATTTGGCGTGCAGGATAAATTGCCCGTGAATGTACTTTAAGTGTTGTGGATACCCGGGGGGCTGTCTCTCTCCCTACTCCTTTAACAATTTGTGCAGGTTAACAGCGATTGTTTCCCTCTCTCTGTGTTTGGGGGAAAGAAAATTAACCCGTCTGGCTACGGCGTCCCTTCGTTGCTCATGGATCTCCCCCTTTTGATAATCAAATCGGTACCATCCCCCCCCATCGATTCCGCAGGACCAAATTTGGGCCAAAAAAAACGCCCATTTTCTCGTGGGGTCGTGGTTGCTGACGGCGCTCTCCCCCTTTCCCCCTTTCCCTATGGTCCGTCGTATTAAGTCTTTGGGGCTTTCCCCTTGTGCTTGCTGCTAGGCGAACATCAAGTGCTATGCGCCGCTGGCCACACCCCCCCGTCGACGACTTCCGCTGGATTGGCACCTCAACCCCCCCCTCCCCCCACTCCTCATCTTTTTTCCTCCACACAACCGCGTCCGCCTGGCTGAGCCCCCAATCTTTCTTTCCGCTTTCGCTTTCTCGACGAGGCCGTTCCTCCCAATACCCCCCGCCAATATTGCCTCCCTCTCGACGGTCAGATAGTCGCCCTGACATTCCCATGAGCCAGTCCTCCGGCGTTCGGACAGGGCCCTTTTGGGTCCCCTCTTCTCCTTTTCTTTCCCTGGAGTCTTTTCTCCCTGAGCCCCCTACCCTTGCTTGCATCGGGCAGCAATCTTAGAGCAGCATCGGCGTGCAACGGCAACATTCCGCAACGCGCGGCGTCTTGAGCAAGCCGGTTTTTTGGTGGTTTCAAGACCTTCGCCACTCCCTGTGTCAAGGCTTTCCATCCGGATTATAGGGCGTTTTCCCAGCGCGATCACAGTCCGCCTGCCCGATGCTACCCGATTCTGGTTTCGCCGCGCCCGATTTTTGCTCTCCCCCATCCCCCACTCCCAAATTGTGCCGCATTCTCTAGTTGGTGGTTGGCGATGGGGTCCTCCTGCATGTGAAGGTTTTCTCGTCCCCAAGGGATGGGCGCACCCCTGGTCGCCGGTTTGTTAGCATAGGAGTCTACAGCGGCGTTGGCCCAGCTCGCGTCTGGAATTCCGACGATTTGGTTTTTCCCTTCAATTTGAGCGCCTGATCAGCATTAGGCTAGGCTTTTTTTTTCATGACGCCATTTGCCAAGATCGTTCGGAGTCCTCCCCCTGTCGCTAGCGTAAATTTCGGAATTGGAAGGCCTTTCGCGAGCGAAGACTTTTAATCACATTCATCTTGTTTCTGGCCTCTTCCTCTACGGGTGACGGGGAGCCTCGGCACACAAATCTGCCTTTTCACGAAAGACCTTTCGTGCTCATATACCCCAATGTCACGATGTTTCTTTCCTTCATGCTTCGAGTCTTTGGGGAGATTGGCCTGGCATTTCGTCCTCTGCTTCAGCGAGAGGTCCTGGCAGGAGCGCCTTATCCCCTCTGAGCAATCTCAAGACGCCCCCGGGTTCCCGTGACCACTTCGATTTCTGTTTCGGGAAGGGTTCTTTTGCCGCTCCCCCGACTTTCCGGAGTAGGCTTAACAGTTTGCTGTTAGCGGTCATGGGGGCTTGGCGAGCGTTTGAGCCGAGCCCCCTCGAGCGCACTTGCCCTCAACCGCCGTTCCGTGCTCCCCTTGACCAGCTTTAAAGCAAAGGCAGTTAGAACCCAAAGTGGCTGTCTTTTTCTCAATTCGCGTGTGTTTGAACCCACCTTTTTTCTTTCCCCTTCGCAAAGCCATCTCTTCGGTACCCCTTGTGAGGCTCAGACTGGTGCCACCTGAGCCGAACGTGCGGATCCATCCCAATTGGTCGCCCCCCAGCTCACCCACCCAGCGCGTGAGAGCACCAACTTTTGCCCATTCTTTTACTCCCCTTATCGAGCGTCCCTTTAAAGCACCCGTTCACAGACTTTTCCTCCACCACAATTATTACCGACGGGAATTATCTGGCTGCTCACTCCCATGGAAATCTCACGCATTTTTTTTAAGTTCTTGCAACTTGTTAGCCTTCGCTCCCCAAGGGCTGGAGGGGCCCCTTATCCCGTTGGGTGCCCCTGGTCCCAGGTGGTAGGATCTTGTTTTGGAAGTCCAAGCGCGACCCGGTGTCGAGTCAAAAGGATCCCCCGCGTGAAGTTTATTTCCCGGCTTAGGGCGACCTGGGTGCCGCAATTAGGTCTTTTATAAGCGAATTCTTTTTCTCATTTTTCCTTTTCTCTTCCGCTCTTTGGCTATGACGAGATAGTCTCGCACCCCCCCCCAAACTTGTGATTTGAGCGACGCGTAATTCCACTCTTTTTTTAAAGACCCTGAAGTGCTGTGCTGGACCAAATTTGCTGCTGAGTCATGCCGACAGCAGTTAAGGTAGTCCATGCCCTCTTCTACACCACCCCCAAAACAAAAAACAACCCAAAAAAACAAAAACCCCCCACAAACGATCGATTGTTTCATCTACTCGCTTTTGCGACCCAGGACTGTAACAATGGCGTTTTCTAAGCCAGTGTGTCTGCTTGGTCAGACGGGCGTCCGCCCTCCTTCAGTGTGAATGCGCCCCTTTGACCGCGACTTTCCACATTTGACTTTTAGTTGGTGATTTTTTCAGCGCTGCCTTTGATCAGGTCGGCATCTCGGTCGTTTAACCCGAGGGCCGCGCCGAATGGCGGTGTCGATCACGATTCCCCTGGATTGCGTGGCTCGGTTCACGGGCAATCCCTCGTGGGAGTACCAAAACACCCCACCCCCCCAACCAACCCACTCCGATTCTGTCTTTGGAGAGGTTGGCCCCTTGTGAGGCCCATGGGATCCCCTGTATTCCCAATGTTTTCGTAAACACTTGCCTCTCTTCTGTTGTGGTGCTTCGGTTGTGGAGGCCCTCCGCTGGGAATTTGGTTTTGAGACTTCTCCGCAGGGTAGCCCTGGCCTTCCTTTAGCCTTCTGGTACAGGCGCGATTTGTCCACCAACTCGGAGCGATTCAGAGGAGATTATTCTTTGCTGTGCAGTCTACTCTGAAGTGGCGTTGACGCGCGCGGACTCTCGGGATGTTGAATTCCCTTGAAGAGGCCCCCCCAACCCCGCTTTCGCCCCGTCTGCGCGTGCACTTCACGATATATCGAGGGACAGATCCCGCGTTCCACTCCATCGCTCCGCGACGAGTAACCGCCCTCAAACGCTCTCAGATGTCTCCCGCCTTAATCCGACTTTTGACCCCATTCGGTTGTCACCGCAACGGTACGACTACTGTTCCTCGAGGGCTTACTTGAGAACCCAACCTACCTTGGACGCGTGGTATTTCCCACGCGTTCGATTTAGATTTGCCTTCGGATTAGAAGGGCTTTTTTTGTTCAAGTATCCAGCAGGTTCCACTGTCCCTTTCTTTTTTCCGCGCGGGGCTTTTTCTTTGTCTTATCAGTCTCGACTGCGCGTTATAATTCGGTGCAAGGACTTGTGGTGATTCCCCCTTTTTCGAAAGTCTTTTCCCTTGACTCTGCCCATCCTTCGCTCGTGCACTACATTTCGGGAAGCGGTCTCGGCGATTTGAGTACTGGGCGCCGTCGACTTTTCCGCGCTCCACGGTGAGGGAGTTACCTTTCTCCGTGGAACCCTTTGGCACTGACGTCGCTTTGCACGCGTCAAGCCTCCGACGTTGAGAGTCGTGACCTCCACACCCATGGCGCCATCTTTTTGACAGAGACTATGTCTTGTCGTTCCAAACCCTGGCTCAGTCCTGTGCCGATCCCCGGAAAAGATACCGGTCCCCCCCAAATACGCTTAGGACCTTTTACGGTTTCCGATTTCGACCATGGTTTTGCCTGATTCCTATGAGCGATCCCTAAAATTCTGCAAGCTTCTTTGGGTTGATAGACCCAGACCGCCCTTACCGTCCCACCCACATGATCTCCCTCCACCTAATTGACCCATCTTCTTGTCTTCTTTTCGAAATGGTGCGTTCTCGGTCCGGCGGGTTTGGTTCTTGATGCCCCTCATTTCTCGAGGCGCATACCGATATCTTTCTTCTCCTCCTCTTTCTGAGATCTCGGCTTCGCTTCTTTCCATTCGTGAGAATCAACCCAACCCGCCGCGTGGACGCTCGAACCTTCTCCCCCTCCGAAAGTTTTCTGCAGCATTATCTTGACCTTCTTCATGTATTTGTGAAGGCGTTTGAGATTGGTAGTAGTTCGCGGGGGATGCTCATCCGATGTTCTTCTCCAACAGAGAGGCCGAGATTTTGTTGCTATCCCCCCTTAAGCCTCAATAGGCATCTCCCCCTGTTCTAACTCGTCCGTCAGAAAGTGCAACCCTTTTAGGAGATTTGGCTCGATACACCGTTTAATTTCCCCCCTTGAAAATGCGCCCCCCATTTAGACAGCGACTGTATTGCCAGTAAGGGTTTTTTTTACCCTATTTGTGTTATCCCCGGGACCCCCCCCTCCCTGGAGTGATTTGAAGCGTGCGACTCGACCTTCTTGCCAATGGACTCCCGCACGCTTACTCCCCATTGTCATTAGCTTCACCCAAACTCCTGCGGTGGTCCATTGATGCCCGCACCATCGAGAAGATTTCTCGTGAATCCTAGTCTATTTCCGAGGGAGCGTCTGTACCGAAGACTTTCTTTTTTTATAAGATGGTCTCTTCCCCTTCTTTAACTCGAGCTTTCGGCCGTGGCATTAAAACCGTCCTTTCGATGTTTGTTTCTCGAGAACCCTTCCGTCACGCGCCTTTCCTTAAAGGAGATCGCCATTTCTGAGCCTGGCGGTTGGCAGTGAAGACATTTTTTTCTTCCCTGCCCCGTCCCCCTCCTCCCAGTTCTAAAATCTTATCTTAACCTCCTTGAAATACACAGAGGTCCGGATGATTGGAAGGTACATCACCGAATCCCTCTCTTCCTTTTAAGAGGACAACAGGCATCGTTTTATTTCCCAAAGTTCATCCTTGACTCCTTCTATTTGTTTGCTAAGTCTTCTTCCTAGCGATTTAGGTGGACAGGGGGTCTCCCCCCACGCAAGCCACTTTTTTAACGGCGGCAGTCATTGCGACCCCTATCAGTTGACCCGCGGCTCGCACCCTTTCATTTCACATTTCCTTTCCAAGAAAGAGACCAACCCGCCTTCCCCGCTCGCCGGCAGCCGCACTTCCTTTCTCTTTATATCCGCTTCCTTCGTTCCACGATTTTTTTTCACCCCCCCCGCTTTCCACCAACCATCAGGATTTTTTTTAAAGGGCCTCCCAGGGTCCTACTTTTTTTTTTTCTTGGATCTGCTAGGAGGCCTCGGCAATCCCGTCCCCCCTCCTTCCTCAGCGATGCAAGTAGACATTGTGCCCCGTCCCTCCCCTGGCCCGACCCTGCCATTGACTCTTTCTTCTCACGCTCTCTTACCCCTCCACTCCTTTTTTTTTCCTCCCCGTCTTAAGTTCAACTCCCAGCGATTTCTCCTTCTCGGCGCGCGCATAACGAATGAATAGTTTTCTCCCTCCACGCAACCTCTTGCATGATCTCATCCCGAGATTACTCGATTCCCGGTCCCCGCGCATGAAAATCCCCCCACTACCTAACTCTCTACCCCTCGCTTTAGGCCCCCCCAATCGGATCTCCCTTGGGCCCTGTTCTTCAGTAAGCAGCTCGCCCCCCCCCCCCCCCCCATATAGACCGGTTGCGCGCCCCTGGGTTAACAATCATAGGTGAGCCCACCTCATTTTTCGCCCCGCCGTGCTCGCATAGAAAGGTCCTTGACCGAACTTTCCACAAATTTGCTCGATCATCCCCCCCTTTTTTCATCCCGGTGCTTGCCCCTTTATTTCTGACCCCCCCCTCCCTCTGGTCGTATCGCACCCCCCCCAAAAGAGACCATTTTTTTTGTCGCGGATTGGATTCTCCGGGACGAGGACTTTTTTCTTAGTTTCCAGAAGGAACCCTTTTACCGAATTCCGGAAGTCCCTCCGGCGCCGCACCCCCTTCCAGATCGACCTCTCCGAGCCTCAACCCTATTTTCGCCCTTTACCATGATGCTTTGATCTTCACACCCCCCTACCCCTGGGGAACCCGTCCCCCCGGCTTCCCGGTACCTTGGGATGACGGTTTTCCCATGGCACAATACTAGGTTCCTTTCGTTTTTCATCTCTCCATTTTCTCTGCATGGTTCCACTTCTGGTGGTTTTGGCACCTTCGTGAAATTGGGCTGGTCTCTTGGGTCCTTCCCCATTTTGAGTTTTTTTTTTGTGTATGAGACCCGGACCTTCTTTTCTTTTTCCTCTCCTATGTGAGGCCGCCAATTGGCTGAACCGTCTTGCTCAGCGTCACTTTTACTCATGTATATCCCTTGGCTACTAAAATCAGTCCGCAATCCTTCTTTCTTCGCTGGTGACATCCCCATTTGTTTACCCTGTCCCCCCCCATCTCCTCTCTCCTAGTTTTAGTGCTTGCTGGCGCGCCTTCGCCTTGGGTTCAAGATGGTCATGATCGAAGTATGGGGTTGTTTCTGCTTTCTCGCGCGTCCCCCTCCCCACCGTGCTATGCCCCTCTCATGAAACCACTTTTCCGCCCCCCGCGAAGACCATTCCAGTCCCCTATCGCGGCCCACGTCAAATACTTTTTACTCTTTTCGTAACCCTCCTTCCCTACCGTCCGCCGATCCTCTCCCTTTTTTGATTTACGCTTGCCGCCCCGCGCGTTCTTCTTCTCGAGGTAATAACGGAAACGCCCACTTTCTCCTCCTCCTCTTCGTCAGATAGGAATACCTTCTCTCCTTCCCCTCCCGATTCGTCCGTGCGGTGTACCCTGGCCAAATGATTGGGTGTTCTCGCCTTTCTTTTACTGGGAATATTTTTTACGACCAGTGTCCCCTCTCCTTGTCTTTCCTACCGCAAATCTTCGCGGCGGAGTGTTTGGACTGCCACCGGTAAAGTCATTGTAATTGCGAAGATTGCGCCGAAGTGCGCCTCTTTTCTGAAAGCCCAATCCCCTAGACAAGTCCATGTCATTCTATCCCATTCTCGTGCTTCCCTATAGGCGTTTTACAGATGAGTGACCTCCTTTGCAGCGCATGTCCAATGCTACCAGACCTCTTACAAGGGTTCTCGCCGACATGCACCTTTTTTCTCCCCCCCAACCCCAATAGGCCTCCCCGCCTCTTTTATATCCTCCTTGTTTTTGCGTTATCCTCCCCTGCAGTCTCTTTGAAGTGTGGGTCTTTTTCTTGAGACTATGGGCATGTCGCGGCTCACATGGTTCTGGGTAGAAAGCAGGAGGTGAGATCGCGGTCTTCTTTAGATTCATTCTTCCGGCTACCTCCACCCCCTTTTAGTGTTTCCTTATTTTTAATGGATGAGCCCCTAGTACGGAGGCGTCTTCGGCGCGCGCGTAATTTTTTTCGTTCTTCAAGTTGAACCTGAGGGTGCGCTTTTTTCGCTTCTCATCGATGCGTTGTCGTGGCTCTTTTTGACTCCTCCCCGTTGACGACGGAGATCCCGGCCAAATCCCTCCCTGTCCCGAACGGCGGACCTCGTTCTGCTTCATCAACCGCAGTGCGGGACCTTTACTCCCCCTTCGTAGAGCCGTGTAGTTTCAGACTTTTTGTTTCCCCTTTCTACGCGGATTGAGGTCTTTACGGAGACTTTCTGCCTCGTCCATCCCGTGTATTGAAATGGAGCGGAAACCAGGTTTCCCTTGTTCGGGCACCTTGAGGGAGGGGTAGGAAGGCTTTTTCCGCCGAAGCGCAAGTGTTACTTCGTCGTCTGGTGGAACGGTTTGCGGCATCGGGTTCTCCACTTGTCTGGCAGATGCGCCGAGGAGCCTCACTTTCCCACTCTCGACACAGTTGACCAGCTCCTCCCCCCCCACCATAGTCCGTCCTGCGCGATAATCACCAAAGACCAACTCGTCCTTTCTCTATAGATTTTACTGGGAACAAACGTTGGCTTTCCCCTTCTCAGCCCCCCCTGTTGCTACCATTGTTCCAGGCTTCTACATCTCAGAAAAGTTGATTTTCTTCGCGGTTCCTTAACATGATTTGACCCTCCACAGCTCCGAAAGCGCTGAGAAAACACGTGACCCCCTTTTACTGCACTATCGCTCCTCATAAGAGCCCAGTGGGTTTTCTCCCCCCACACCCCCTCCGTTACCATTTTGCGTTTTTCCTATGCTGACGACTCCACCTGGTCCACGTCCCCTCCTAGGTTTAATTGGAGCTTGTGCCATTTTCCTTATCCACCTAATTGAGACTGACCGGATCAGTTTTTTTTTTCCCCCTGGCCCCAGGTAGGTCTTTTCCTTTTTCCCGACAGCGCTTTTTCCCCCCGTGTCGGTCGGGGTCCCCCGTCATCAAACGCCCGTGTGACATCCGCCTCTTTCTTGCGAGAGTTGCATTCGGCGGCTTGACTCTGCATTCCCGTCACATTCCCCTTTGGTCCCTTGGTTGCTTTTAGGGCGCCATATCAGGACGCTGCCGGCAGCAAATAAGTCCGCGCCCCCCCACCCCCAAATTCTTTTGGGGCGTGTCGGTGACTCACTGCCAGATGGTCTTTTTTGGCAAGCCTTCTTGTCCCTGCCGGGTCTTCACGTTGATTTGAATCTTTTTTCAGCCCCCTTTTTTTTCCCCGTTGTCTCATATTGCTACTCGCGTCACTCTCGTAGCACTTTCGTTTTCCTTTTCTCTGACGGGTAGTGTTTTCCCCCCTCTTTCTTCACCCCCAATTTGGCGATAGCACCTTGTTTTATTCTTCCTTGTGAAAAGGTTCTCTTTAATCTCAGCAGTGTGACTGGCGCCTTTCCAGGTGACTAGGGGCTCCCCCCCCCTCGTTATCTGTTTCGGATTCCGATCATTTTTTTCTTCGTTTCTTCGGACACCCCTCATCGATCAGACCCCAGAGTATGGCGGTTTTCGCTCCCCCTATCCATTCGTTGATGTGCGTTGCTTCTCGGAATCTTTCGAAGGCGGACCTTTTTTCGCTGTTGTTTTCTCTTTTCTCCTAGCGCTTCTTCCCGGACTCCCACCGGTGCGGGGCCATGATGACGAGTCAAGGGTCTTATAACAATGCTCTTTTCTCCTTCTCTTTTTTGGCCCCGATTGTCCTCGAGTTTAGTTGTCTTTTTCACCCCTTACGTCCTTTCGTCCACCCTGTTTGGGTCTAATTCCCACTACTGATTCTTTATGGTGAAAGCGACGATTCCCACCGGCGCATTTCGGCGCGAGATCTACCCCTTTCTTTCCTTCCTTTGTCCTTCTTTCAGCTTTTTTCCTTGGTTTTTTGGCCGTTCTCTTCGTGAATTTGGATTGTTCATGCTTCGACGCCTCTTCCCACAATTGCGGGTCGCCCCCCCCTACTTCGGAAGCCTTCCCCCAAGATAGTTGGCTCTTTCTCTGCCCGAGGAACCCTGTGCCCCTAACGCGATTTCCCTGCGCCCCACCTCTGAACCGCTCGCTGATGCGCGACTTCTGGAATACACGCTGCCCCTTTTTCCCCCTTAACTACGACTTTTGCCATCTCGGGCTCGGTGGTTTTCCCCACACTTTCTGCCCCCTTTCCCAGCCGTGTCTTTCCCAACGTTGTCGCAATATTTTGGCAGGAACTCGTTCTCCTGCCTTCTTTTTTCCCTTCAATGTCCAGACCACCGACAGTCTTCCAAGGAATTTTTCCCTTTCCGTCCGGCTCCCCCTATTCCTTTCCTTTTCTCCTCTGGCTTAGAGACGTTCACCCGCCTTATCTCTCTTCTCCTCTCCGTCCATCTTGAGAGCTTCCCTGCACGTTTTTCGCTCCCAGGCGAGAGAGTGTCGACTCTTGAGAACTCCCTCTTTTTCGTTTGTTTGTAGTGTTTTTTTTTGCCTTGAGGGTCAGCCCTTTCGAATTAGTCGACAGTTGCCACGAAGTCTCTAGCCCCAAGCCTCCGATTGCATAGTGACTCCCCTTCCCCCCTTTTTCTCCATCGGTTCTCCCTTTTTTTAGATTACGACTTTCTTCCCCTAAACCTCACAACAAAGGCCTGGCGCCCTCCTTTTCCTATGAGGCGCGCGTTCTTCCTTTCCCACTTTCCTTTGAAGGGATGGTTTTCGTTTTTTTGCCCTCTGCTTAGCGGAAGGTCTCTCACCACAAAATCTTGTCACAACATCTGTTGTTGCTGCAGCCCAAGTCGCTGCACAAATCCCTACACCTTCCCCTTCCCCATCCACCTCTCATAAGACCCCCGCTCTTATTTTTTGAATGGTTCTCTCTTTGACAGAGAGGGTTGGTTCTAACTCCCCTTCTCGAGCGCGTTTTTTTTGGTCCAAGAGGTCGGGACCCCACCCCCTCTCTTTCCTTTTTTTCCCACCACTCTTTTGTTCTTTTCTCTCGGTAGAAGAGTAAAAATTATCTACCGAACACAAACCGCCCCGCCCCCTCCTTCTCTCTTCCCACCAATTTACCCCTCACCGAAGAGCTTTTCCCCTTCTTTTATTCTTGTTCAGTTGCCATGTTCCTTTAGTGAGCTGTGAGGATTTTCTCCTTTACTCAACCAGCGCTTTGCTAGCTAGGTAGAACGCCGAATAACCTCGTTTTGTTTTCTCCATCGTAATCCCTGAAGACCGCCTTTTTTCGATTTTTTTTCTTAGCTAATTCGGGAATCAGTCCCATGTTCAGCGCTGCGCCATAATTTTCTCCCCCTCTAAGTAGTCGATTCGCGCTTTTTCTCCCCCCCCCTGGTCTCGTTTTAGAGACCCAATCCTTCGGCTCGTTGCCCTGCGACTCCCTCTTTGCCAGTGTTCTCCTTCTCACGCAGCAACCGCCATTCAGGATAGAGTTCCTCTCTCCCTTTGGCATTGGCTTTGAAAACCCGTTTCTTTTTCTTTTTTCTCCCCGAAATCATTTTTTTACTCGCAGCTGCGTTTTCTGACGAAGACTTGGACTCTTTTTCCCGATGGAAGACCCCCGTCTTTACAGATTCTTTCCCGCGCGTGAACTTCTGTTTGCAGCTAATTTCTCTCCTTCATTCGAGAACCTTAGCACGAAGACCTGTCGCCCCCGGCCTTCGCCATTTCCGTTCCCTGCCTTCCCCCCGGTGCTCCTTGGATTTCCCGCCCTCCCTCTCTTCCGCTGACGTGAATCCGACAAAGTTGCCTCACTTTTGGCGCTCTTGTGGTACTGACCCCCTTCCTCCTGAGATTCCAGTTTTTACCCTTGCTTTTTCCCCTCATCGGCTCCAAATTTCTCCGTTTTAGTCTCGTACGAGAATATAGTGACGCGGCATAGCAGCTTTCTCTTTTCCCCCCCTGTCCGCCATAGACTCCTTTCTTTCCCTGCTTCATTCTTTTTGTTTCCCAGACGACATTGACTCTGCTCTTTCATTTCACCATACCCCCCCTCTTCCTCCTTCCCCTCGTCCACTTTTTTGCAGTGATTCACCTCCCTCCCTCCCCCTTTCTAGCGCCCTTGAATTGTCGCCGGATTTGTTCCACTCTTTTAACCAATGCCCTCGTTTAAGTTTTCCCCCCCCCACCTTTTGCCAATTGACTTAACCACCCAAGATTACGCCTGGGTTCTTGCCCCCCCATCTGGGCCACCTCAGCCGGTTACAGCCTATGAGTGTTATATCCCCACTTTGGTGATTACCTCGTAGTCAATTGGCAAATTTCCTTTCCTTTCTCCCCTCCCGATCGCATCGACAAGCCTCGCACGTCGTCCCCCCCTTCCAGTCTCTGTCTTCGCAGAGCGCTCAACCCCCCCCCTGTCCCTGTGACCTTCTTTTATCGACAACACCGCCATATATTGTTGCTTCGCTTCTTTTTTCTACTTCCGTAGCCGCGCCCCCCCCCCCCCTCCATAGAACTCCCAATTGGAGACTTTCATTTAAACCTGTCTCAAGGCGCCTTACCTAGGGATGATGCACCTCTCCTTTATGCACCCCTAATAAACCATGGATCTATCCGTTTCGTCTCCCCTTGTTCTGTCTTCCGGCGCCCCCTTTTTCGCCAGTCTCTCTGGCCACGCAGGTCCTCTCTTTCCCGACTTTCTCAATCGTTCGCCCCCCTGATATTTGAAACCTTTTTGTTCATGACTCAGAAGCAACTTTGTCAAGCCCCGTTTTTCCCTTATTTTGCAAAAACGCAGAAATGTAGAGCTCCCCCCCCTCCCCCCAAATCTGACTAAGTCCAGTTTTGTGTTCGCTTCTTCTTGCGGCCCCGCGGCTTTCTTTTGAGACAATGAGGTAGATTTTCCCCCCTCTCCTTTCCTCCCGATTTTCTGCCCAAGACTCCTTCTCCTTCACTTTTCCCTCTCCCTTTCATGCCGTATCATCTCGCCTTCAACGCTTTTGTTTTTTTTTCCCCCCTTTTCCCCGCCGTTCCCTGCGACGTGTTCCCAAGTATACTATGGGGAACCTTTCCCCCTTTGGCCTCCTGTTCCCCTATCCTCCTTTGATTTGGATTTTTTGTTCTTTCCAAGTTGCCCCCCTTTCCCTCAAATAACGTATCGGCAGGTCCCTTTGTGTTTCCTTCCTATTAATTGCCGATTTTCTTGTTCCCCTTCTTTGTTGAGGCCTTTTTTGAAACCGGGTGTTAATGCCGCTCTATCATCCCTTTTTCCTACAATAGGGCTTTTCTTACCAAGTCTTTTTTTCTTCTCTTGTTGCCTCAATTGTTTGAATTTTCTTGGTTCCACGTTAGGCCTCATTTCTACATTCTGATTTACACCAAACCAAACAATCGTTTTCCTCCCCCCCCCCCCCTTGATTGAATGTTGGCCCCTTCCCCAAATTGTTCCCCATGTTTCCTGATAGATATGATCGTTTTTTTTTTTTTTTGTTAGCGCTCTTTCGCCTATTGGCTTTTACTATGGTCCTTGTTTATCGAACCTTTTTCTTAAGTTACGTATCTTTTAGGCAACTCTTTCCCCCACCCTGGCTATTTGCCGTTGCAAAACTTCCCCTTCCCCCTCTCCTCCTTGACCCCTTTGCTTGCTTTTTTTAAAGCAATCACCCCCGCCCCTCCCTCCGCTACTTTTACCCCACCTCGTATGCAGCTGTCAGCTCCCTTTCTCCTTCTCCATTTGCCGAGAATCTACTCTAGGTTCATCCGTTTACTCCATGCACATTGCTCTGCTCTCGCCGTCCTTTTGCAGATATACCAGTTTTTTTACCCTTCCTCCCCTGCGAGCTTTATCCCTTGTCTCTTTCTTTTTTACCTGTCCCATTATTTTTGTTCTATCTAGCCTTCCGTTTCGAATCCCGGAGCCTCGAACCGTTGCCCCTCCTTATAGTCAAATCAGTCCCGGCGTCGCCCTATTTCTTTTTTTTTTCAGTTCCCTTCCCCCCCACTTTTTTATCTATGAAGAGAAGAATCTCCTATTTGCTTTTAAAGTCGGACTGAAGCTCCCTTAGACCGACCCTTTTTCTCTGCCATTCTTTTTTTATTTAAAGATTTTCCTCTTTTATTTTCGAGTTCCGGCGGTCGAGCCTGCATCTCTCAACTCCACTGCTCCCATGTTCTCTCCGACATGACACCATCTTTTTTCTCCCCCCAATAACCACCCCCCCTTTGCGCAATTCTTTTTTCTTTTCCCCTCCCCTTCAATTGTTGTTGGATTTTCTGCGCGATTTCATTGAAAGGGTTTCCTTTTTGTTCACAAATATGGTATGTCTCAAATGGTCTTGCTGTTTTACTTCTCTCTGCCAGGCGTGACCGAATTGTGATCGCGATATTTTTTCTTCGATGATTCCTTTTCTCCCTTCACAGGCAACCTTTCTGTCTCCTTTTATTTCAGGAAGGTCTTCGTGTGCGATATTCAGTTTCTTCTTCTCCGAGCGTCCTTTTTTCCTTCCAAAAACCTCTTTTCGTCATCCTCCTCTTTTTATTTTAGATTTTTTGCGCGGGTCGGTTTCCGGTGATGACCACCCCTTTTCCCGAAGGAGAGTACTTACTAATTGCCACTTTCAGAACTCCACTCTGTTACATCGGTCTTTATTCCCAGCTAGTGACTTTCCATCGGACTCCTTTGATTCCTGCTGAGATTTCCGTCTTTTGCGTGGGGAATTCACGACGTTATTTCAGAGCATCGAGATTTTAGACTTCTCCAACCCTTCCCCCTGTCATGGAGATAGCAGTTGAGTCGTGTTATTACCACCGTCTTTGTATTCGGGACGTTTTCCTTTTTTTCCTCCTATTTTTTTTTTTTTTTGTTGACTGTTCGCGGGTTTTTGTTTGTTGAAGCTTTTCGATTTGGGGGGGTGTTTTCCCTGTTGCGCGCGCTAGTTAGAGAATACAGCAATTTTTCTAGCCCCCGGTCCTCCTTTTCCATCACTCTGGCCGCCCGTCCCCCCCTTTACCCCAAACGTAGTGCCTTTTTCTGTTTTCGGGGAACCTCCTGTTGGTGCGGTGCCCCATTCGAAAGCCCCCTCTCTACGATTGTGAGGATCTCCTTTAGCTATACTTTGATTCCTTCACCCTTCCTCTTAGTCCTGAAGTTTCTTTTTACCGCCCCATCTCGCGTGTATTCCTCTAAGAAACGTGCCCCCCCCAACCCACCCCCCGTGTTAATGGACTCTCTCTGTCAGTCCTCTTCCCCTGTTTTCACGACTGGTTTGTAACCCCCCACCGTTAAATGGCTCGGGAAACTTTATGTTGACTCATGGAAAGTCAGTCTATTCTTTTTTTTCAGTTGCTTCCCTTTTTTCCCGCAGAGAAAAGAGATCCCCCTTCTTTTCTGGTCAGGTCTACTGTTCCCTTTCGGGCTCTCTTCTTTCAGCTCCCCTCCCTCTCTCCCTTGTCTTGCAGGTAGGGGTAACTGGCCTCCCCCACTTGAATTCCCCATCAGGACGTCGGCTGGTTTCCTTAGTCCCTTTTTCTTCCGCATTATGATTCCAGATCCTTTTTTCCTCCGAATCAATGTCCGGACCTAGGTTTGCCCCTCTCCTTCCGCGTTTTGTTCCCGTCTTCTCCCCTTTTCCCCCCCCAACCCTTTTTTCTCCTTTTTCTTGTTTGGTTTCTTTTTTTTCAGGATGGCGTTTTCCCCTAAATAACTCACGCCGGTCTAGGCGTGCTGAGTTTTCCTTCCGTCCATCCCCCCCATCCCAGATGAGATTTTTTTCTTTCATGAAGCCCTACTTCCTTCCCTTTCTGAGACCGCATTAGCCCCTTTCTCTCCCAGAGGAACGGCTGCTACGTCGTCTCAGCCCGCCTGGGAGAGACGGCTTTCCTCCCTAGCAGTCCTCTTAACGTCCTTTTTCGTCTTGCGCAGGTTGACGCTATGTCGCCAACAATTCTTTTGCCGATTGTGGTGATTTTTTTTCCGATCAGGTTATTTTTTTTTCTTGCAAAACCACTCTCCCTTCCGCCACTTTTTTTTTTCGTCTACACTCCCTTCTTTTGCTTTAGGCTCGAGAGACTATGTGGAAAGGGCAGTGATTCGATTTTTTTAGATCAGTTTTTCTCTCTTCCCCCTTCATGGCCAACTTCCAGTTGGGTTCCTGGGCTCTCTTCTTTTTTCCCCTTTTTTTATTACCCCACCTTCTAGCTGTGAGTCCTGCTTGCTGGCATGAATTTTTTTCGTGCCCGTTGTTGCAGAAGTCCCTAATTTTGCCTTTTTTCCCCCCCGTTTGGGTAAAGTTAAATCCGATTTCTTGGACGAGACGATGAACCACACATTTCGCGCCCCCCCCCTTCAGGGCGCGATCTCTACCCCCTTCTTTTCTGAAGGGGACTCTTCCTCAGCTGCTTTTTTTTCTTTCCAGCTCTCGTTTAAAGATCCTTTATGTGACCTCCCTTTGCGCCCTAGGAAAACTCTCTGCACAGATGCGGCCGACGTTCCCTTCCACTCCATTTTTGTTAGATGACTCTACCTGAGACACTTTCCCCCCTTTTTAGAATGCTTCGATATGAAACCTTCTGCTTTGAGCGATGATCCTCTTTTGTTGAACCCTTTTTTTCCTCCCCCCTTTACACTCTCCCAATTATTTGGGCTTAGCTGCCCCCTCCTGCCCTTCTCCTCTTTCCTCCCCCGTGTTGTTTTTTTTTAATGCTCTCCCCTTCCGGTTCTCCGTCAATGTCGGACCCCGGCTCAGGAAATTTTTTCTCTTCTCCTTTTCTTGGCAGGTGCTGCGTTTTTCTTCTTCCTCTTGCTTTTTCCTCAGAGAATCCTACGAGTCACTTTTTTTCGGTTGCCCGTTCCCCGAGTTGCTTCGACTGGTTCGGTCAGAACCGCGCAAGTTTTTTTGAGCTTTTTCGCAGTCTTATTCTCCTCCCTTCTTGCGTTTGGTTGATCCCCTCCGCCTCCTCTTTTTCAGTTTTGTGTTACGCGCATCTTCGGCGGTCGTTTTTTGAATTTTTTTTCTTTTCGACACTGGTAGTCAGTTCTCTCCCCTAGTGCAAGCTTCCTCCTATGTGATTGCAGCCCCACTCCCCCCTTGTAACAGAGGTAACCAGCCTTTCCAGCGCTCTCGCGTGCCCCCAGTTTTTTACAGCGTTCTGTCAGACTTCGGATCACTTTGCTTCGCCGGCTCCCCCACAACGAGCCCTAGGCTCTTTCCAAGGATCTTTATTTTTGCCTGGCTCCCGGGCCAGCGGCTTAGGTTTGGCCGGGAGAGCCCCTCAAAGCGCGACGATGGTTGCTTCCACAAGTTGCCCCTCTACATCTCCCCTCGAAAAACTTTCAAAGACGTCTTCCAAGATCTCTCTTCGGTTGATGGTTTCCCTCTTTTCCGATACCGCTTACCGTTTTTTTTTCGTCCTTTTTGTCCTTTCTCCCCCATTTATCAGAGAGCGTCGAAACCGTTATATCTCTTTTAATACATGTTTGCCTTTTGGTTTGCTCGATTGTCTGCCTATTCCTTTCCTTCTCCCTTTCTTTCTCCCCCTTCCCCCCCCCCCTCCGGTTTCCTCCGATACGCACCATTCATTTCCTCACAGACGGATCCCAATCTCTGTAGTATTGGCAGCTTTTTCCTGTTTGGTTTTGAGCCTTTCTCGAGTTTGTAGTCAGAACCCCCTTGATTTGCCCCTCTCTTTTTAGGTCTTTTGAAATAAGTCTACCTACCTTTTGTCTTCCCCTCCATCCCTTCAAGTATTTTGAGAACAGAAGTGCGTTTGTCCCCCTCGTTCTCCGCGCTTTTTTTTTTCCCTACTTAATTCCCCCCTTTCCTCCCCTTTTTTTTTTGCCCTCCTCTCTTGCGGGTCCCCCCTGGTTCCTCTTCGGCTCAAACCCTATGGCGCTTTGGTCTCTTTTTAATCACCGAACTTCGGATTCCTTTCACGTCTTTTTTTTTTTTCGACTTTCGTTTCAAGTGTCTCAAATCGCACGCCGTCCCCGCCCAGGGATCTTGCAAACATGTGTTTTTTTTTGCCTTTTCCTCCCCGCCCCCCCCCAACATCCCCCTTCCTGCTTTCTCGAACACGTCTTATTCTCGCCGCATGTGCGCGTTCCCCACTAATCTCCTGACTACTATTCCCTCTCCTCCTATAACTTCTCTTCCTCCTCTTTCCTTTTGCGCATTTTCTAACTGTCCTTCTGCATCTTTACCATCTCTCCCCCTCGCTTCCAATGATCTTTCGTCCCATTTCCCTTTGTCTTTCATAATTTGTTTTTCTTAAACTTGCCGTGTCGTCCGGTATAGACGCCTTTTCTTCCCCCCCCCCTCCCCCCCGTGTGCCATACACCCGTTGTCCCCTTGTGTCCCTCTTCTGTTTTTTGTCCTAACAGAAGCCCTTCCGGCCCCCCCGGTCGTTTCAATGTTGTGGGAAACCCTGGCTATTCCATATTCCCGCATTTTTTTCGTATTCCCTATTTTCTCCATGTGTTATCCCCGTCGCTCTCGAGTCGTCGTGGAAAGGTCTCGGTTCCATAGCCCCCCAGCATCGTGTAAGCAAGGCTAAGCCTTTTCAGATAAGTTCCTCGTCCCGCCCTTTTCCTTACCCCCCTAGATTCACGCCCGAGATTGTTCCCACGCACAACCTCGCTCTCTTAGTGCCACTGTTTTTCCTTGTAGACTCGCCCTCCCCCCTGAAACCTTTCGTTTTTCCGGTTTTTCTCTTTCCACTCCCTTTGGTTGTAACGTTGAACCCCCCCCCAAAATTTTTCCCCAGCGGAAGGTGTGCTTCCCTAAGTTGGCTTCCCCCATCAGTCCCCTTTTCTCGGACCCTCCCCCTTCTTCGTGTTTCTTACGACACCCTTTTTTTCAAACCCTAGTTACTCAGCACCCCGGTAGGGGCCCCCCTTACTACCGCAGTAGCTGCTTATAGACCCCCCCCCCTCCTCCTCCCCTTAACATGCGCCCTTCCTTTATTTCCTTTCTTCTCAAGTAACCCCTGAGGGAATTCTTGTTCCTCTCAAACGCCCACAAGCGTTTTTTTGGCTCGTTTGAACCTCCTCTCTCGGAGTTCCTGCCCTCCTCCTCCCTGTAAATTGACCACAACCCGCCCTCGACACTGTCTGTACAGGTAACATGCTCCTTTTCATTCCACATGCGGGTTGAGGTAAGGCCCCCTCTCCGAAGAGCTCGTCCCAAGATATAGCTTGCACTCCTTAGAACCCTCGCCACCAAGAGTTACTAAAATTGAGCTCTTCCTACGGGTTATCTTTTCGTTTTTAATGTCGATTTTTCCCTCCCCGCTCCCTCCCTGACCGTTGGGGCCCGCCTCGCGTCCACCTTTCCTAAATTGATGACAAAACGACCCTTTTGAATTCCTTCTCCGACCACCCCCCCCATTCGGAATGAATCATTTTTGTTTGGCAGGATTATTTGCTTCACTTTCCTTACTTCTTCTCCCATGATCTCCCCCCCCCAACTTCCCCCCCTATCGCTTCCATACCGCAGCCGAAGGTCCCCGGTCTTTGCACCTCCCATCCCCTCCCAGTAGATCCCTGACAAGTTTCTCCCCGTTTGCCGCACGAGACCCCTCTCGCTTTTTGATCCCACCACCACGATCCCCGAACAGGGTCCCCTCCTGTCCACTTACTCCCTTCCCTCGGTTTCTAGTTAACCCACTCCCAAGAACCTCCCTTTCCCGGTGACTTTACAGGTTTTTTTTCTTCAGATACTCCTTCTCTTTGGTAACCTTAATTGTTTGTGGAGTCCTTACGCAATGAGTTGCTTCTCTGCTCATTTCTTTCAATTTTTTCCAACGTTTCCTCAAATCTATTTTTTCTCCATCCTTATGTGGCTTTTGCCCCTGGCGAACCGTCTGTCTTTAGGCAACGCGTTCGGATCATGTTCTCCCCCTTCTGATCCTACCTGGTTACCGTCCCCATCGCTGTTTTCTTCTCAACCCGCCCCCCCCTTTTTTCCCTTCCAACTCTCCGCGATGCTCGTTGGTCTTTTTTTCTTCGACTCTCTTCGCATCTTCTTATCTGAGCCTTTTCCTCGAACTTTGGGTTCCTTCTCATGTTTCTTTTCCAACTTCTGCCCCCATCCAGTGGACTACTAGGCCCGCTTTCTGCAAACTGTACCCTAGTACTCGTTCCCCCGTGCGAGCAACGCTTTTACCTCCCCTCCCCTTTCCCCCGACCCCTCTTCCCCCTCCCTGGCTTGTTCTCCTTATAAGCGTGACCCGGCCGCCCCTAGCGTTTATCGGCTTCGCCATACTGCGTTAGTACCCCCCGCCAATCTCGTGCCTTTCTTCTCGCATCGTGCCATTCACCTGCTCCCGTATATTTAGTTTTCTTCCTCTTGAAGTTGGTTTTGTAAATGCTTTGTTTTCCCCCTCTTTCCCTCAGTCGTCCTTCTTTTTTCTTATCTCAAACTTCCGACCAGTTCCTATGCCTTGCGGAACATCATTTCGCGCGCCCCTACGTTAGTGTTGGATGGCGAACTCCCCCTGACCCTCTCCTATAGCATCCTAGGAGGCCCCCTTTTTCCGCCGGCATCTCCACGAAAATGCCATTTCGCGTAGTCAGAAGGTAATAGGATGGTGTCGACCAGATTGTCTCCCCGCAGCTTTTTAAGGCAGCAGAGGACCACCCCCTCCGATCCCCTTGGTTGATTCCTTGTCCAACATATTTTCTCCCTCCCACCATTCCCCCCCCTTTCTGCATTTTTTTTTTTTTCCTTCCCGTGTTTTTTGAGAGAGCTGCGGCGCGATGTCCTGGGTGTTGATTGTGGGAGAGCACTTGTGCATGGTGGGAACCATTGTTTTCGTATTTGCATATTTTTTTCCCTTCCCGGTTCTTATCCGTTTTCCTTACGCCACTAATTCGTATTCCGTCGCCGCGAAATGGAAGCTGCCAATTTTCGTGTTGAGCTCCCATACGGCTACCCCATTTCTTGTTCTCCCCTTCTCTCGCTTAAATTTTTTCTGAATCCAACCCGCCCGAAACAACAAAAAATTCGCGCTAAATTTCTTTTATTTACTGCATCGCTTTGAGGCTTCCGGATGTCCCTCTCCCCCTTTCCCTCTTTTTCCCGGTCGGCCAATCATTGTCTCGCCCGCACTTCGGCCTCTTTTCGGTCTCATATAACCGCTTCAGAAGTAAATGAGCTTACTATTCCTTCTAGCTGATTTTTTTTAGGGGGCAGACGCCTATAGTCGTAGTCATCCCGGCGGCGACCGCCGTTCAAGTCTGATGTCCCTGCTCTCAGCCCTGGGCGGACGCGGTTAAACCTTTTAGCGGATTTATGTCGGACTTCTTTTAACGGTGTTTATCATCGTTAGTTGTTCCGTCTCGGGTCTTACCTTTCCGCTTTCCCCTTTGGGCTGTTCCCCTGTGGCAGAGCCGAACGCGGGAAGCCAAAGGTGATGCCCCGTAACACTTTAAAGAACAACAGAGGCTCCGTCTTCCAACCAAAGAACTATTCGCCTTTTTTTCCTGGGACCCCAAATGGGGGCCGAAAGCCATCGTTTCGGTAACGATTGTGAGGATCCTGAGGGACTTATACTTCTACCTCCCCCGTTTTTTTTTTTTTTCTTGCAGATGTTCCCCTCCGAGGTTACTCCCCATAGCCGATACCAAACACTTGGGGAGCAAACAACGTGATTTCCTGCACTGATAAGAGAGGCGAAGAAGCCACCAGTTAATCCCAACCCACCCCCTTAGCTGCTTATGCTCTTCTAATCTGTTCCTTCGGCATTGTGCAACTTTCTCGGAACCGAAGTCAAAGTTGATTGGCCCGGTTCTGTTTATGGTGTCCAGTGGTTTTTTTGATTACGCTCTCTCCGTGTTAGGTCGGGGCCCCATGGCTCAACGTCGTTTTGATTCTCGGATGACGTCCCGAAGTTTAGGGCCCCCGAGTCCTTGTGCCGCGCTACGGCGGTTTTGATCATCGCTCACTTGTCCCTTTTCGTCCCTTTACCTGATAATGCCTCTTGCCTGCAATCAGCACCAAAAAAGATTTTCTCCTGTTGGTGCTTGGGGGTACTTGGCGGTCCCCCTCCTTAATTTGCCCCAAGACGGGGCTGACCAAGGGGCTTCTTTTCCAGCCAATTTTCACTTCGGTCGCGATATGATTTTTCTACGTTCACATATAGAGAAAACGTCATCTCGCGTCGTCAAAGTGTTTATTGCTCTTTCTTCCCTTTCTCTCCTTTTCTTAGCTATGGCCTCCTTTCGTCCTCCCCGCCTGTCCGTTGCGTCCTTGGCGCCAGGTTAGGGTCGCCCATTGTGTGTTGGTCTGTTCACTCGCGGCATAAGGCGCAATCGTCGTCGGAAAACGAGCGCGCCAACCCAATCGTATGGCTTTTAGTCGATCCTTCCATTAGTTATGGGCGATGAAGTCGCTGTTACTTTCGGACGTGAGACTCCTGTCTGAGTCATCTCGTTTCCTCGCGCCTTATTTCCCTCCACGGTGGCCATGTTGACGAGGGTCATTTTCGTAGATTTAATTCCTTCTTCTTTTTCTGCTGTTAATTGGTCCTCTCGCAACTTGTAGAATCACCCGTCTTTCTTATTGGTCTCGCAACGGTACTTCCTGATGAGCATGTGAAACGCGTTGAACAAACTCGTGCTCGCCCCGTCGCGCGAGATCACCCATTTTAGGTTGCGGCCGTCGGTTAGACGGCAGTCACGTTTTTTTTTTCGGACGGCTCGCGTGCCGATTTGGTCATGTCAATTGGAGCCCTCGGGCCAACCCTCGCCCCCCAGATCGGGCCGCCTAACTTAAACGAATGTCTGGCTATGGAGAGCCCGGGTTTTCGGGAACGGTCAACTACTCCTAGATCGTTTCGCGTCCCGATATAAACCTCCGAAGTGCCGACTTATCGTTTGAATTCCCCCCCCCCGATGTTCCGCAACGGTAAAGACGACTGGCCATCGCTGGCGTCGGTGCTTGCCACTGCCCGGGAAAGAGTATTCAATCCCCTTGTCTCTAAGATTTTCAGAACTTTCCTTAGACCCCGGAGGCGCGTCGTGAAATGAACACCGCAGGCTTCGGAAATGGCATCTGCCTTTAGACGGCGAGGTTTGCCCCGCTCGATGAAGGTGAAGCCTGCTTTCCGTTCACGAGGCTTCGAGTTACCAAACGGTCATAATTTGAGGCTCCTGATTCGTCGACAGGCGTGACGATGATTTCGAGACCCCTCCCCGCTCGAGAGTTTTCCAATAATGGAGAAGGGAGATCTGTTTTTATCTAGCCAGTTGCTTCGTTTTTGCGTCGAGGCAAATCAATGAAGTAGCGTCGAACCGAGTTAAAGAACTTCGGCTGACGTGAAGGGCAGGCAAAGGAGCCAGAGGTTTTTCTCCGACGAGACCAGAGACTACCCTTGTACTCCGGCGAAAAAAATTCTGGGTGGTGGTCGGGTGGGGGGGGTGGTTGGGTGCGTAGTGAGTGTGGTACCGCTGGGCCTCGGGGGGTGGGGGGCGGGGGGTTGGGGGCGTGGGGGTTGGGGTGGGGTGTTTCGTGTGTGGGGGGGGGGATGTCCGCCGTTCCAGTCTTTCGGACAATTTTCGGTTCGCTACCCACTCCATCCCCCCCCCCCCCCCCCCCACTGCTTCGCTCCGTCGGTCTGCCACGTCTTTCGGACCCGGGCGCTGCCTTTTCTTTTCCTTCCTGCGGTCTGCCTCTCGATCGTGGGTTGCTGCAGACATTCGCCGCGCCACCTCCCCGACACGTCCCCTCCCAAATGCTGCCAGCAGAAGCCAAGCTTCCTCTTTCTTCTTTTCTGTGTTGCCTGGTTGATCGAGCGCAGTGCCGGTTTTTCCCCAGGGATGCACCTTTTCGAGCGTCCCTTCTTTT
>Ga0179593_1671525_pt1 | contig 24477 bp, 30 predicted proteins | sample CZODoug2_1_08_16_FD_185931 | JGI IMG/M metagenome (GOLD analysis project Ga0179593, IMG submission 185931) | Vadose zone soil fungal communities from Angelo Coast Range Reserve, California, USA - CZODoug2_1_08_16fungal (PacBio error correction) | ecosystem: Environmental > Terrestrial > Soil >... | reverse complement strand
TTAGCCGGGTAGCACCAGTTCTACTCGTTGGTGCCACCCCTCTTGGGAACCAAAACGCTCCACCGTCCCCCACCCCCTTTGTTTCGTCCAATTGTCATACCTTTGGAAGTGCACCATGACCGTTTTGTGCTTTTTTAAGTCCGACGTGATTGGTGGTTTTTCCTTTGGTCCACTTTGTCCATGTTTTACCTTGAGAGTAGTTTTTGCCCCCAGGCCCTTTCCGGTTTGAAATGCCCGCTGACCGGAGGGGGACGGCGTTCCCTGCGTCCCCCGTTGTGCCCCCGCCGCTGCGCTGCGTCTTTGGCTCGTTTTGTTGCAATCCATTGTGTTCCCTCCGGACTCTACCCAGTTTGTTCCGTCTTCCCACTTCCAAATTCTGAAGGGCCACGTAGTCATTCATGCAAATTCCATTTTTTCTTTCCCGTCCACTCCAAGGGGCGAGCTCGTGGCACTACTTACGAGAGCCCCCATTCTAAAACCCCAAAGCCAATACCTCCGTCAGGAACCGCCTATGCACTTTTTCACCCTTTCCTTGATGACTTCCTTCAAAGTGAAGACTGGTGAGTTCCATGTCACCACACTCCGGCGTTCATTTTAAGCGTCGGCGGACTTTCCCATCTGTCTTCTGAACTTTTTGGGCTTTTTCTTCCCCAAACAGGGCTACTCTTTGATTCAGGGTTTTTCGGTGGGACAAACCCCCGCTTTCCCCCCCAATCTTCTTTTTTTTGGCTCGTTCTTGCAACCCAGGAGGTCCCGGCCGCCCCACCAAACTGTCCCGCCCCTCATCCAACACTGCGGGCCGTTCAGAAAAGGTTTTTTCATGTTAAGTTTTATTGAATTTGTGCGATCTGTTTTTGAAGGGAACACCTCCCAAGGCGCTTTTGCCCACAAAGGCTGCAGCGCCGTTCTTGATTCGCCCACCTTTGGACAAAGATTTTTCCCTTTTACACCGTTTCCCCCGGTGAAATTTTTTTGCAAACCATGTTTTCCCTTTTCCCATGATGGCGGGTGATGCTTTGACTTTTGAGTTTGACCACCCTCTAACCGGCTCTTTCCCTGCCCCTTGCCCGGCTGTTTTTTTCTGGGGGAGAATGCGTTCCAAGTCTTGTCGATGAACTATGCCTCGGGGCCCCCTAGGCCAGATCATCTCCACTGGGACGTTGGTGAATGGTTTCTTTTCAGTAGACCATTGAGGTATCTAATTGCCTCATTTGTTTTTTGTCCCATGTTTTTCTTTTCTCTCTGAATGAGTCCTGCTTTTGAACTAGTAGTTTATCTTCTCGCACGCTGGTGAGTTGCCATGGCTGTCCCTTCTTCTGTCTTTGTCTCCCGGTTTCTTGGGGATCTTTATTTGATGACTGGTTTACACTGAACCGCGTTCACTTTCCATTCGCGGGTCGTTTTCCATGCGGCCTGCCGTATATCTCAGTTTCCATTTCCCCTAGTTTGTGGTTTTCTCAGCGCTTTTTCTGGTGGTTACTTTTTAAGGGACCGCGGTCTTTTTCGGCCGACTGTTCCTCGGAAACGTGTGCTCACTCAGTTTCTGTGTGGGAATTCCTTTACAGACACTTTCCCGATGTAAAACCAATAGGCCTTCGCCCGTACTTTTCTTCCTGTTTCTTTGCTGATTTCTTCTTCGGTTCCGGTTCAAGCTCCCTTTCACTTCTTAAAAACTTATTTGCTGTCATTTCCCCTTCGGGTGAAGGGAATTCGTAATTTTTTCGGCCGGTTTTTTTTAGTCTTGGAGTGGGATTTCAGGAGTTCATCAACCATTTGATCACCCATATATTTTTGGCTTTTTTTCCTTCTGGATCTTTCCATAATTTGGATTTTTCTTTTTCCTATATTCTCCCCTTTCCTCTTTTGTTGTTTTTCTCTTCGATGGTCCCCTCACCATGATGATGGCGCTCATCCAGACGGTTTTTTTCAGACGGTTCTTGCGGACCATGATTTCTCAATTTTGCTTTTCCTGCTTCCTCCCCCCCCGATCCCCCGTCTCCATCCCCCCCTTCTCCCCCTCCGATCTTGGAATCCCTTCTACGAAATGATTCATTCCGTTGCCCTGTCCGCTTCGCCGGCCTGCCTTGCCACTTCTCCCCGGCCCCGCCCCCAAAGAACAGTACGGCGCACGGCTTGTTCCATCCTTTTACAGAATCCCCCACCCAAAACTCCCCCCTTCCGTTTCTCCCACCGTGTGCTGGGGCCAGGCCTGGGTTGGTGCCTTCCGCCCTGGTGTCTGACCAACTTTTTTCCCCCCCCCCCCCCATTTACAATCCAGACACACGTTTTTTCTCCCTGTTTATTAGATGATGATCGGGCGCTCTACCGCGATGGAATTTCCCGCGGTCCCGAGGTAAGGCACCTGACCTCCCCCAACTACTTTAAATACCAGGGAACCTCGTCACTCGTCTCCGCCATGCCATGGCAGAACCCATCGAATTGCCCTAGTTTTTCATTGCGCCTTCTTTCAGCCTCCCTTTTAGGGTTTTTTTTACCTTCATTCCAGTTTGAACCCATTTCCAAACTCGTCACCCTTTTCCTTCCCCTTCACCTTAAATTCACCCAACCTTCGATTTCTTTCATTGGCTGCAAAATCCTGGACAGTGTTCGGCCATCCAGTTGAAAGAACGAATGGACCTTTCCTCCTCTCTTTCCAGGCGCCCCCCCTGGCTTCCGTGTTTTCCCAATTGAGCGACGCCCTTCACTTTGTGAAGTTGTTCTGTCCATGGTTTGGCGGATTTCTGAGTTTTGGGAACGAAGTTTAACCCCCCACGGGAATCTTTGTTTTTTCAGTCCGACCCCAGACGGCGCAATTTTCAGTTTTTCAGCGGCCCAGTCTCAATCCCCAGATCCCAAGCGCCTTCCCCCATCTCTTCTTTTAATCTTTTTCCCCGTTCTTGGGACTAGGTCGAGTGTGCTGTGCGTTGGGACACCTGTTGTTGTCCTTTTTCGGCGACCAAGTTCTTTTGTTTCAGGACCTGGCGCCTTGAGCCCGGCATCGCTTTTGTTTCCACCGCCCGCCGCTCTTGTCGTAAGCCCCATGTGCACAAGTTTTTGTTTTTTTTGTGCTGGACAGGGATTCCCCTTTCATCGCCGGTCTCGTTTTGAACGCAGTCTTTGATTCCCTGGCGCCCCCCCCATCCAATTTCCCTTTGTATTGCCAGCCTTTAGTTTTTTTTTGTGAACGCCCATGGCGTTCTTTTTTTGATTTATTGCTTTTTCGGTTTCTTCTTTTCCTGATTCCCACGCCCCTTTTTTTTGATCGCACATGTTTTTTTTCCACCAGGTTTTTTTGCTTTTGCTTTTTGTCCTCTGTTTCTTTATTCCCTGACCGTTACTCCGTTTTGGGGCAACTGTTCGATGAACCACTTTCCCCCCCCCAGGATGGCGCGCCACGACTGCATCTCTGGCTCCCCCTGACCTCGTCTTTGCGCCGTCACCCCCCCCCTGCAGTTGACTTTGTCCATTCTGCCAATGCGCTTGCCGTTCGGTTACTTCAGAACTTTAAACTGGGCGGCCCCGCCAACTCCATTCACGGGCTTAGAACTTTTCCTCATGAAGGCACAGTCCCCGGAGGCCCACGTTTTTGATGAGTGGTTGACCCAATTCTTTTCAGTTTTCCCCTTTGCCACCCCAGGACGGAGATTCGTTAAATGCGGCTTTGTCTCTCTCCAAATCCTCCCTTACCTTTGTTGTTGTTGGATCGTGCCCTGCGTGGGTACAAAGTTCCTCCTTTTCGTTTGGTTGTTCCAACCTTTGTAATGGGCCCACCTTTTCATACAACCCCCTTTTTCCCGGGCCATGACCCCCCTTTTGGTCTTCCCCTATGTGGCGAAAAGTTTCTGAAGGCTTTCCCCCTGCCCCGGTTGGCTTTCCACTTTTTGTAGTTCCTTGATGACTCGAAGTTTCGCCTTTCCCCCGTAGGTCCCATTGGCAGTTTCCCAACCCGGCTTGCCGTAGGGTACGGCTTCTTTTTCACGTTTCGGGGGGCCTTCAAATCTGTTTTTCAGGTCTTTGGGCTGAGTTGGCAATTTAAACGTTTAAATGCCCTTCTTTGTTCCTCCTGTGCTTCCATTTAAAGTTTCCCCTGTGTCAACCTTCCCATCATTCAAAAGTCCCCACCGTTCTGCCCATCAAGTTAGGCTACCAGGTCTGCGTTCTTTTGTAATCCCCTTTGCGCCTCCGCAAACCAACCAAAAACCGCCCCCATAATAATAAAGGTCCCACTTTGGGACATCCCTTTTCCAAAAACTTCGCTTTCTACTGACCCCGTAAGGGGCGCAGGGCTTCAAATTCTCAAAGGGTTTCACTGCTGGGCATGAAAAATTCCTGATCGTTAATCTTTCCTCCCCCCTGCTTGATACCCTTATATTCCTTTTTTCTTCTTTGGGTATTAGTCACAATGGGCTAAGACCTCATTTCGCCAGCTGGTGAAACCACCCCCCCCCCCTCTCTTTTTTTCCAGGGCAGACCCTTTTGCGTTTTCGTCGGCCCCAGATCTTGGTTCCCCCCAGAACTCACAACCGGTCCCGCACTTGACCCCCCCGCAGATTCCATCATGAAATTAATGAGTCCAATATTTTCCCTTGAACATTCTCCTTGTGGATATTATTGAGGTCATCTTCACGAGGCGCTGTCCCCCGGAATGTGCCAGGCCTGTTCTTGTTTCATCTTCCGGCCCCAACAAGTTGCCCACCCAGACTCTTGGTTCCCTTCTTTCCACACCACCCTGAACCTTGTGGTCAAACCCCACCCTCACCTTTCAAGTTTTGTTTTGTGAGTCATTGCGTTGCACCCACTTTGATGACTTTTTTGCCGACTGGGGGAACCCAAAATTTTGCCGCCATCGTTCTTTCATCGAGTTGTTTTTCTTTAAGTCATTGTCGCGCCACATCCCTGGTTGGCCAGCGGTTTTTCCCAAAACAACAGTTCTAATTTTCTTCCGCTGGTTGTGTGGATCTTGAAGTATACAGCGTAGCTGATTGTTTGCTGACCTCATTTTTTTGTTCACCTCATCCTCCTCTGTACTTGGGAAGTCCTGTTTCCCTCGTTATCTTTACTTTGATTTTCTGCATGGATGAACTTTGGATTGCAGGGCGTTCTCTTGTTTTCCTTTTTATTGGACTTTTTTTGTCTGGCTGCTTTTGTCTCTTTCCCGACAGAGTCCCTTTCATTTTTTGCGGGGAGCTCCCCCATCCTTATCATCTCAGGCACCGTTTTTCTTGGCTGGATATTTCTCGATTTTTTGCACTGCGCTCTTACCGCTTCCTGGCTGGGGCCGTTCAAGGTTGGTTTCCCCGCAGTTGGAGTTTTGTGGTGGGTAAACAATCTTACCTTTGAGAGTCCACAACCCCACTCCTCTTCTGTTCTTTTTTTCTTTTTGCTAGGTGCGATTTTTCTTTTTTTTTGCGCCGTCCCTCGCGCTTTATTATTCGGCTCCATACCACTTTTTTTCCGCCTTGTTCCCTGTTGAGTCTAGTTCTTGGTCCCCATTTTGATTTTTCGACCTCCCCTTGGCGTTGTTTTCTTTTCAGCGGTCACGCCATTCTTCCCCCAATTTGCTCGGCGCTGGTCTGGATGGAAGAATCTTCCTGATTTGCCCCTTCTTGTCCTTACCCTCCTTTTTTGAGAGGGGGTTCTGCCTCAATCCGTTTTTCTCATCCTTTGAAAGGGGACCAGCCACCTTTTTCTTTTCCCCCATTGATAATTTTTTGGTGTATCAGATTTTTGGGTTTTCCGGCCTTACTTCCCAATTGGTCAAAAAATACCCATTTGCCGATTCCCGCTCCGCCTTGGTCGTCAACCTCCCTGAAATTGAAAAGTTTACCTTTCCCTCCCTGCGTGATTCTCCCACTCTCACCCCTCCCCCTTGCTAGTACCCACGGTCTGGAAGGGCCCCTGTATTCTTGGAAATGACAGCGGTCAGGGCGTCCAACATTTTCCAACCAACGCTTCTTTAGCACCCCCGGGCCCCCTGTCTTACTTCTCTCCCCCCCCCGGCGGGTCTTCTAAATAGCGTTCCACAACGAACTGCTTTTTTTTTTTATCCCCCAAGTGTAAACAGCTTTAGTTCTACTCTGGAGGGCCGTCCCCGCTGTTTGAAATTGAACGGTCGCGTGCACCAAATGCTCACATAAATCTTTCCCCCCCCCCCCATTTTCCACCCCTATGTAGGCCCCTTTGTTTGTTCCGCCATGCCAGACCCCCTTTTCCCTATACGATATACCACGGACATGCGCAGGTCTGACGAGAGGGCGACAATTATGGTTTGCCAAAAAACCCCAAATTGGGCGACACCCTTAACGTCTTCTGACCCTCAATCTTAAAACCATCCCTCGATTTTTCTTCCCCCCGGCCATCCAAGGGCTTTTCATACGGACAAGGTCTTCAATCTCCCCCCTCTGTCCCCAAGTTTCCGCTTGGGCAGGCGGACCGCAGCTTTTCTTTTTTATTTTTGCCTTTTTCGGCGGCCGCATCCACACTTGCTTGCTTGACCCATGGGTTTGCGATGGAGTGGTGAAAAATGTTCCACCCCGTTTGACTCCTTTTTATGGGCGTGAGATACACATTGTAAATAACCTGTTTTTCCACCCGCCTCTTTGTCTTTTCCATTCCAAAATAGATTCCTTCTTCCCTCCCGACGATTTCCTCTTCTTTGTCCCCCGGGCCCCCCCTGTCTGTTTCGGTTTGGAGCTTTTTGAGCCCCCAGATCTTTTTCCCCGGATTTGAAGGGACCTGCGCATGCGTCCCTTTTTTTCCCTGTGAAAATGCTATTTTTTAGGGCCCCCTGGTTAACCCTGTTCGACTCCCTTTTGACGGCGTCCTCTTTTGGAAACGCCCTAATCTTTTGCGGCTGACCCCCACTACTTTGAATCTTCCCTTCCGTATCCCCGTTTTTTAATTTTGAAAAGTGCATCATTTGTCTTCTGGCTTCTTTTTTTTTTTCAGTTTTCAGGCGACTTTCGATTTTTTTGTCCCTGAGCTTCGGCCCCTGTGGTCCTCTGCAACTGATGGTCTACGTTGACTTGATTTGAATGATGACTTGTACTGCCCGTTAACTCGGTCCCCCTTTTTAGCTTTCCTCCCCGTGATCTGCCCCCGTCTTCAGAATTCATCTCTGTGGTTTCCCCGAAGTTTGATTCCGTACCCTTTCAGCTGTCTTGCAAATGCGCTTGCGCTTCTCTTTTTCGCGCTTTCCCATCCCTTACCCACCCCCCCAAAAGTTTCTGGCCCACAACGCCTCGGCTCGACTCCCAGTCGCAATAGGAGCCCCCAACCCAGGCACGGTCATGGTTATTCCCGTTGCTTTCCAGGTGTTGGTACGCAAAATTTTGTCAGGGGGATTTCCCGTTGGTTACCAAAGGCTTCCCTGCTTCTTGTAAGCTAACTCTCTCTCTTTTCCTCCTATTTTTTTTGGTTTCGTCTCTCTGCCCCCGGGTAGCAACTGCTTTTTTTTTCAAGTTCCCGGCCTTTGGTGCCCAAGTTTTCTCTACGTTTTCGTCACCACGGTCCATCCAATTTTGCCAGTTTGCACCAATTTCCAACTTTTTTGGTCCCCCTCCTTTCTTTTGTTAAAATCGGACAGACGTTGTTCTTCTTGTTTCTCCCGTCCCCCTTTTTTTTACCAGTAATCGAGCTGACGTAGTCGCCGTCCCCCCCCCGTGAAAGCGCATTGCAGATCCAGAAATGCTCACTCTTTTGCCGGTCTTTCATGGTTTGTTTTCCGTCTCCTCGGGTCCGGCAAGCGATTCTAGGGGGCTTCGCGATCCCCTCCCTGGTTGACATGACTTTCATCGAACAGGTTAGGATTTCCTTTTTTCCCCTTTTGGTCCCTCCCGGAACCATCATTTTACCCACCCCTTCCCACACCGCAAAAAATCCCGGACCATCTGCGCTCCACAGGGCGAAAGGTCCTCGATCGGCTCCTTCAAAAGCAATAACTCCCGGCCAGGAACCCACTAACTTTCAAAAAATTCGGCTTCCCCACTGAAGCCACAATGGTGAGGGCAAAAAGGGGTTTTTGAAATTTCAATTCTGTAAAATTCAGGTTTCCGCTCCTCCCGACGATTGGATCCCTCCCCCTCTACGCCCCTTTTTTTATTTTTCCTAAACCCCTTTGTCCACGACTTCCTACGCGTTCAGCGGTTGGGCAACCAAACAGGGAACTTCGATTCGCCCCACCACTTTGCCGCAGGTTCGTTCTGTTCAAACAAAAAACAAGGATCTGTTTTGGCTCCCCCGCTTTTCACACCCCCATTCCCCCGTCCCTTACACCCCACCTTTCCTCAGAAGGTCACGTGGGACCTGACAATCAAGAGGGATTGTCTTGGTGACTTTGCATTTCTTTTTTAAGGTCCTATCCCTTCTCGCTTTGGGCTTGACCCCCATTGCAAGGGTTTTGCCGTCTGGGATATCCTTTGACCCCCCCCAAGTGACAAGATTCCCCTGGGGTCGTTCCCCCACCACTCCCGGACCCCCGAAATTCAACACATATGCATCCACAGGTTTCAAGTCGCGCCCTTCCCCACCGCCCGCGTTTTTTGCCCCCTGCTGGGCGAGCAGGACCCTCCCCCCCCCCAATCTAGGGGAGCATTGGCGAACAAGCTTGTACCGCCTTGGTCACCCCTGCCTTGTCTTGGTGGAAAACAACAAGATTTCGCAGGGGACTCGCCAACAGCCCCCCTTTCCCATTTGGTGTCCCGGTTCTTTACCACAGTCGCACAAGCCTTCTCTTCTCTTCTACTTGTTTTGCAGGTCTTCCTGATGTATCGTAGTTGCTGAGCCTGGCTGTCATGTCCTGTCTTATGACCTTAGATGGAGTCGTATGTTTTAAGTGGCGAAGCCAGAGTTGCTGTTTCTCTGTCCTTTTGCTTCATTTTTTTTTGAGTAGGCGGCTCATAGCCCTTTCAATATTTCCCTTTTTCTTTTTTTCTCAGGATATTTTTTAAGCAGTAAGTCGTAGCCCTTTTCCGTCCCATGGTTCCATTTGTTGCATTCGGCTGCATTTGGCTAAGTGTGACAGCCGCCCGGCGGATGGTTCTTGGCTGGTGCCCGCGACGGTTCTCCACGGCAGGGTTTTTTTTTGGGTTTATTTTCCCTCCCTGGACCTCTTGTTCGTTTACCACAATCGCTTATTCCCCGTACTTTTTTCGCTTTCCGTTCGTTTCTCGGCTCGTCAGCTATCCTTTATCAGTTACATCGCGGCTTATTAAATAGGCTGAGTCTTTTGAACTGAGGTCTTTTTTGCCCGGTGTTTCGCGTGGGAGATTACAATCAAATTCTGTTTTCTTCTCCCCCCCTATCCCTTTTACTTTTCCTATGGTACTTCGTATCGCCTTTTAAATGGTATTGATTTCATATCCCCCCACTCCTGACGTTTTGTTGTGGTGTCGCGTAATGTCTCAAATCATTTTTTTCTTTTGGCTCACCTCCTTTAGCCAAAGTAGGCCATGACTGGGTAGTTTTTTTTGGACCTCCTGTACTTTCCCTCTGCAAAATCAACACACTTTTTCGAGATTCCCAGTTCTTCCTTTTTTGAATCCCCAGGTTTTGTTTCTCCCCCCCCCAATTTGATGTACAGGTGGAATTATCAGCGTGCCGGCGCCTTCCCTTCAAAAATTCCAACGGCCCTAACCCGACACTGCGTGGTCGGTTTGGTGTTCAACCTAGGTCAGTTGTGTGGTTTTACTTACAGTTTAAAGATTTCCCCCAAAAACCCACTCCGTTTTTGTCACCACGTGTGCACGGGCCCCCATGTGGCTTTTCCCCGCCGGTGGGTTCCTTTTAACACAAACTTGAGCGTAGCCCAACCCCCCCACTCCATATCCCAGAGGCTTTGTGTGAACTGCGGCTTCTTATGGATACTGGAGGCGCCGTCTCCCCACCCCCCTAGTGCTCTTGATTACGCGGTCTAGGGGTAGGCTTGCAACCGTATCTTCAACACATTACGACCTTACCCCAAACAAGTACAACCGTCTTGAACGCCGGCTCTCCACTCAGCATGTTCCCCCATCGATCTTCATTCTAAACGGCAACAGGGCCTCACCTGACTGTGCGCGGTTTTCCTCCCCCCTGCCAAAACAATCCAACCTCCGATCCGCTTTAGTTTTTTCCCTTTCCACGAACTTTTTCCCCCCCCCAGTGCGGTCTCTTTTTCCATTCCCCCTTAAAACCTCCTTCTCCTTTACCCAGCTTCGCCATTTCTCCCCCCCCCTTTAAACCCACTGAGTTACCAGGCGTTACGTCTCATTTTGCATCGCCCGCCCTCCGCTTTCAAAACTGTCCAAGCCCGCTCCCACTTTTTTTTGTTGGGACATTTAGTCCGGACTTGGGGAACTTAGTTGGGCAATTTTTTGTTCACATTGCCGTTGGTGTGGGTTTGAATCAGGACCCTTCCTCTTACTTACCTTTCCTTCTCCCGTGTTTTTTGTGGGATTTATATACGATTTAATCTTTTTTGGTACTTCACCATTCCCTGCTATCTCCCCCCCCACTTTATGATACGTTAGTTTTTTTGAGTGGTGTCTTCGTTGCGCCCCCTTTTGAGTCCGGCCCCAGTTTATATTTTGTGACGGATAATTTTAAACCTGCGGCATTGGTTTTTTGGAGTTTGGATCTTCACTCTGAACGCGTTGATTTTTCCTTTAGCACCTTTTTTTCTAAATTTCCCCCCCAAGTGCCGAGACATGACGGGTTTCCTCCATGTATTGACCGGCCGTCTTCTTTTTTGAGAAGCTTGACCATTCTTGTGACTTCCCCCCCCCCCCCAAGGTTATCCGTGACTTTTTCAACCTTTCCTTTCCATTTTTGCGGATTTCTGGCTTTTCTTCCTGTTTCTTTCTCGCTTTTAGACGAGCTTCAGCTTGTGGGGAGCGGCATTTGTTTTTTTTTTCCCCTGATTTGAGGGTTTACTTCTGGACCAGATTTAATGCCCGTAACGGCAATAGAACTTCGTTTTTTTTTTCACTTGGGTGCCCCCCCCCCCCCCCCCCCCCCCTGGCGGAGCCCATCTTCTCTTTTTCCCCCTCAGCATTTCCTTCCCCCCCCGAATTGACGATGGTTGTGCAAGTACCTTTGACCCCCCACGGGTCTTTTTTTTGAGGCCAGGCGCTCGGGCGCCTTCGACTTTCCTTAACCGCTTCACCTTTGCGGCCTAAACGGGCCTTCTTTTCCCCCACGGGTGCTTCGCCCATCAGCATCTTTAGGGAATCCCAGCACTTTTTCCTTTTTGACACTGACCCTTGAGTACACCTGTGGCTGATCACTATTCTCTGGACATTCCCCGTTGCCACCACCACTTCCTGGGGAAAAACTTCACTTGGTCATTTTTGCTACCGCGGCAATATTTCTTTTTTTCTCCTCCCCTTTTCTGTTTTTTTTTTTGAGTCGAGATTGCCGCGGGTTCCCATTGTTTTTGTTGTTTGCAAACGGGTGACCCTTTTTCTTTTACTTTTTTCGTTAATTTTACTTCAAGAACTTGATCCTGTCCCACGGGATAAACACGGGGGCATGCCTGAAAGTTTTGCTTCCCTATCGTATCCAAGTCGAACTCAACTGATTCTGTGGTGCCGCCAATTTTTGGTCAAGTTTCCTTATCTCGAAGTCGCGACCGCTCCTTTCATTGCAAAAATACAGTACAATATAGGCTTGCCGGAGGTTTTTCCCCTTCGTCACAGTCCCTTTGGACGCCGTCATTTAAGTAGGGTCGAGTGGGCATCTCACGGTGGACCATCCGCCCTTTTTCATGTGAAAATTCCCTTTTTAATTTTAACGGGCATACACTGTAAACCCCTTCATCATTCAACAATCCCCACCCCTCCAAGGATTTCTTGTTGAGCTTCCACAGTTGCTACTGATAATTCTGTGTTCTGATTCCTTGCGACTCCCTGTGGGAAAACAAAAAGCACTTTTTTTTTTTTTTTTTTTTCATACACCCCCTGCCCCCTTTTGCCACACTTTCACACACACTTCGTGATACTTTTGGAATTGCGATCCCCCCAAAAGGTCGAAACGGTGGCAAAGATTTTTGCCTTGAAAATCAGGATCCTTTCCTCTGACTGACGTGTGGATACGAATCTCGCACTTTGTTTCCTCCAAGGTTTCCGACCTCATTGTTCTTGTTCAATTAGCGCGGGCCCTTCTCCGTTTATTCCGTCACCCCCAAAAACAAAGTGGTCGCCTTAACGCATGTCAAACAGTCCGCCGATTCCCCCCCCCGTCCCGTAGTAAAAGTGGAACACTGGTCTCGGCTGGTTTCAGGGGCATTCTTCATTTTAAGGAAAATTCACAAGCCATGGAAAAGCTTGACGTCTGGATTTCATCTCGTTCCCCTTTCCCCCAAAAAATCAAGCCACTTATTTTCCCCAACTCCGTACTCAAACCCCTTTTGTGTCCCCCCTGCCACATCCCAAGTGGGGATGGTTCTCGTCGCATAGGTTTTCCCCCCCCCACTGCTAGGCGCTGCCTGGCGCGGGTCTTTCGTGCCGTTTGTCTTTGTTTCATCGGGTTTTTTTTTCCCGCTTTTTTTATGAACATGCAAAGCCGGGGGAAGAAATCTTCCCCGGGATGTGCAAGTTTAAACGCAAGTCTTATTTTCAGAGTTGGGCCCTTTTTCATTTGTTTATTTGCTGGACTCGATTTTGCACCCGCTCGTACCGCTTGAGACTTCGGTCCCCTTCTGTTATCTTCTTTTTTGAATCGCTTTTTCCTATTAATTGAAAGTTTAGTAAGTTTCCGGATGGTTCCTGGTGGGTCCCTCCTTCCTTGTGTGACCCCTCGACTGTAAATCTTTTCCCCTTGCCGGTTTAGTTCTCCATAGCTGATTTTTTTTATAATATAAATGTTTTCTCAGATGGCTGTTCCTCCATGTATGGTCTTCGCTTTGAAGAAAGGGGTGGTTTGTCTCTAGGGCAGTCCCGGCTGGGGGGCCTCTCTTGCCCTACCGCAGGAGTTTTTGGTGGTACCATTTCCTTTAAAAACTTTTTTACCCCCGCAGTTTTTTGAACCCCCGAGATTTTCTTACTTTTACTTCGCGGCATTTTTTCCCTCTTCTTCTACTATCCTTCTGCAATGCTGAATGCAGGTTATCTGTCTTGTCGCGTATGTCTGTTTGCACGGCTTTGATTACATTCGCGAGAGCTTGGGCATGCACTTGACCGTACTTTTTTGGTACTTTTGTATCCTTGGTGAGTTTGAGGGTCCCTGTTTCGAGGTTTTTTATCCACCCTTTGCGACGAACCCATATCATTGGTTCCTTACCCGGGTCCTTCTGATTGAGCCATTATTGTTTCCCTTTGCTTTTTCCTATGTTTTTTGGAGAGTCGACCCTCAAATTCGATTGCACCCAGAAGAACTAACCCCCGTTAGGGGGGACATTTCTTCTTTTTTCATTGGGCTTGGTGGTTCTTTTTTCTCCCCCCGTCTTACCCCCTTCGAAAATCCCACATTCGCCTCACCGATCCGACTGATAAATCAGGGCGCGAACGATGATTTTCCTTCTACTTAACTATCTGAAAACCTTCGCCTCGTTCCTTCGCTCCGAGAAGTCAATTCCCCGCCCCGGCTGGGAAAGTTCGAAGGTGCTTTTGTTTCCCCCTCAAAGGCTTTTTTTTCGCTCCAAGATCCCCCCCCAACCCACAACTACTGCCCTTGTCTAACCGTCGTGTTTTTTCTCGGGTTTAGCATCCCGCAAGGTCGCGCTCACAAGGCGTAGCAACCACTCTTCCTGCGCTGAATCCCCATACACGTTTGCACCTGGCTCTTTTGTCGGACGCAGAACGATCCGACCTGTTTTCCGCCGTGTCATATTGTCCGGGTGGGTTTTCCCCCTCCCGGTCCCAAATAAAGTGTTTGTTTTCTCCCAATACACGTTTTACAACCCAGGGCGCAACGGGTTTTTTTCTTCCCATTGTGGGGACTTCTTCATCGGGGTAAATCCCTCACGGACATGCTTTTCCTCCGAGCTTTCCCTTTTGTTCTAATTCCTTTGCCCCAAAAAATGTTACTCGATCCACGCTTGCTTTTTTCTCATTTCACCCCACTTTCCCGGTGCGATGTTTTCCCCCCTTGCTGTCAACCCCCTTTTACCGGAGTTTTACGGTTTTACATTTACAAAGCGCCCATTGGCTCCCCGAGAAACCAGCGTTTTCTGTGGACGGGTTTTGCCGTCAAGCGACCCCGGCCACCTTGGTTCGCCAATGCCTCTTTCCATCCACTTTTTGTGCAGGTGATTTGCCTGGGGTGTTATCCGTGGAGGGGGTAAACTAAGGTTTCTTCACCAGGTCCCCCTTGGCCCTGGGCTTTACCCAGACGTGATAATGTCCTTCATTAGTAATAGTCTCCACTTACATGGCTTCCGGACGTTCCCACCACGATACTATTTTCTTCTTTACTTACGGGCAATCATTTCCTTTCTTTTTTTTGACTGTGGTGTTAGGTTACCAAGTTCTGACGAAGCCTAACACTTCTCCTTGTCGGTACTTCCCTCTTTCCACCACGTGCAACGCCGATGGAGGTCGTCCCCCTTTTTTCTCGTACTACCAAAGGTTCACGCTAACGGAGGCGTGCGCTTTTCCCATGTTCAACCGCTGACATTTTATTTTTTCCAGGACCTACCCCCACTTCTTTCGCATTTTGCCATTTTTCCCATCAGCGACCTTTTTCAAACAGGCTTTGTCTTTTTTGCGGATTTCAGGCTTTTCGTAGTAGACAGAGATCAGCCCCACCGAAGTCTTGTGGCTTTGAGTCCCCTTGGTACTTAGGGAGTGACATTTTTTTTCGGACGCAGTCTTTTTTTTCCCCAGTTTCAAACCCCATTTTTGGGGTAAATTAGGTAACCCCGTGAAGGATGCCTAGTCCTCCCCCTTTTACTGCCTACCTCTTTTCTTCTTCTAAAACGTGAAGTTGACCCGATCAGATCCCCCTTCCAGGAAATGTCTTTGCAAACTCGATTTGAAGGGTTTTTATGGAATTCAGAGCAGTTAAGATTACAAATTCAGTTAAGCAAACTCCTTTCCTTAGCATCCCTTCACTGACACAGTGAGCCGAAAAGATGGTTATTTCTTTGACAATAAGTTGTTATTTGTGGGTTTCCCTCTTAGGACGTTTCAAGTTGAACCACCGCCCTTCTTGGGACTGCTTCTTTCCCTTGGCTAGCTGAAATTTTCCTTCTTTTCCCTCATCTCCTTTTGTTGTTTTTGAGACCTTCATTTCCGTTTTTTTAAGTCAAAGTTTTTTTTCCCCGGCGTTGCTCAAGCCCGTGCTTTCCAGTCTAAATCTGTGTTGCAACGGCCTCACGCAGACTTGGGTGGCCCCAAAAGACACGTTGCAGGGCCACTTTTTCGTGCTGGTCTTCTCCTAACTTTGCGTTTCTGCAGTCGAGCAGTGGGGGTGCTTCGCCACTTTTTGTAAGCGTTTCTTTCGCCGTCCGCTGCATTCATTTTTTCCTTTAAAAGGAACTAAATTCCCAAAGCGGGCTTTGTGGGTACGCGTCCCCCCCCTTTCAATTAGGTTTCCCAGCCGGATGCATGGGGCTTCGGCGGGCATTTTTTTGACAATCATTCCTTTTTTTGCGAACAGTTGGCCTTTTCTTTCCTTTCTGAACAAAACCGGTTCATTCCTTCATCAAATCCCCCTGCAATCCTTTTAAGTTTGTGCGCTCCAAGTTTTTTCAACTTTTGGCTTTCTTTGGGTTCCTCCGTCCTTCTCTGAAACACTCCAATAAACCAACAACCAACCAACCCCCGACCCCTAAAATGACTGTTTTTCCCAACTTCGCTGATTATCCTTTTTTGGGCAGATTTTCCCCAGTTTTGATCGTGAGAATGGTCCGATGGGCGTATGCAACCTACGATCCGCCCCTTTTCCCCCTACGTCGGTCCCTTTTTTCGTTTATGTGTTGCGGTTCAAAAAGTTGGCCTCCCTGTTTTTTTCGGTGGCCCAACAAAAATCCCTTCCGCTTTCTTTCCCTTCAATCGCAGGCTGTCGTCGTGCACACCAAAAGAGGGCTTCCTACCCCACACTTTTTCAAACAAACCGTCCCCTTTTTTTAAGGACAAAATCGGCTCCCTTTCCTCGAAAGGCGCCTTTGGCACCACAGAGAACCTCGTTTGTTGGGTGCTTGGTGCAGGTTTTTTTTTTTCCTTATAGCTCTCACGTTGCGCTGAAAACGGATGGCAATGCTGCCGTATGGATTTTTCTCCACGTTTTTCCCCCTTTTCCCTTTTTACAAATTTACCACTCCCGGGACCCTCTCCCCAACCAATTCTTTTTCCCCCATCCAATTTTTATTTTGTTGCGGCCATTTGCTTTTCCACACCACTTGGGGTAGATTCCCCTTTGGATGTGTTTGAACCCCCGTCATTCGTTTATTCCCTTGTTGTACTCCTTGCCCTAGGGCCCCCCCCCCCCCCCCCAACAACCTTTTCCGATGAACTCTTTTGCCGCCCTTTGGGAAGCCCCCCCCCCAAACGGATTCATTTCGCACGCTTTTTTTTTTCGGTCTCACTCGAAACCTTCCGCGTTATCGAGGGGCCTCCCCCCTTTTTTTTTTGTGAATGCCTGTCCCCGCCACCAGCTGCGTCCCTGCGCATTTCAGTCTTTCGATGGTGAGTCTTCCTGTTTATTTCCCCGTTGCGGTTGGCCTTGCGTGTTGCGCTTTTTTCTGTTATTGGATCTGAAAGGGACGCAACGTTTGCATACCTCGTTTCTTTCCATCTTAGTCCCCATTTCTGACGCCGTATTATCATCTCAGCAATTTCCCCTCCTTGCTTATTTTTGGTTTTTTTTGCTAAATTTTTTCAGACGCCGGCGGATGGGCTCTTCCGGCTGTGTTTGGTTTGGGGCGTTCGGACTGGTGCTCGGTCCCCCTTCGTTTTGTTTTTTTTGTGAATCTTTATTTTCTGTCCTTCCACAAAAATCGTACTTTCTTGGGCCCCGTTTTTTTGCGATTTCCCCTTCTTTGCGCGGTCGTTCGTATTTTTTTGATTTCTTCAACCCCCCTTGTTTCGGCCGCTTTTCATTCCATCGGCGTTTTTTTTTTTTTCGTGGGAGAACAGGCTCCGAACTTTGCCTGTGTTCCAAGGCGGTTGGTGTGATACCCCCACCCCTTCCCATATCATGGTACGATATTTTTTTGTGCGCTGTTACTGTTTTTGATAGCACTCTTCCCCTGATTGCCCCCCTCCTTTTCATACTCATCGTTTTGTTTTCTTAGATGGGCAATCCCCATCCTGCTGATGGCGCTCCCCACCCTACCAGCCTCGCTTTTTTGACACCATGATTCTTGTTCTCTCCTTCGTGGTTTTTTTTTTCCCGCCTTGCCTTTCCCACGTTTCAACGGGTCCCCCTTTTTCAAACCCCATTTTTTCTATCCCCCTCCAGCTTTTATTCAGGCTCCAAAACCAGACACTTCAAGCGTTTCCCCCTAATTTAAATTAATTCACTTTATTTCGCCCGGCCTCGAGACGGCACAGCCTTTTGCCCCACCCGTTTCCCACCGACCACCTTCACTTGGAAGGCGGATTTTTTTCTTTAGGAAAATTTTCTTCATTTCTTGTGTGTACAAATCACCGTATTCCCCCACCCCCCCCAACAAACTTTCTTTTAGCAACACGTGAGGTTGCCAGCCGTTTTCCGAACACACCGGGCGTATGTAACCTTTCCCGGCCCACCAGAAACCTTCTTAATTTCCTTCCCAGACAAAGCTGTCAAACCATGGTTCTTCTCCCTTAGGCGGTGTGTCTCTCCCCCCCCCCGCCCGTTGAACTATTTTATGGTGTATCTTTTTAGAATCCTTGTTCTCCCCCCAATCCCCAAGAGTTTCCACTACCCACTTTTTTTCCAAAGCGATTTTTTTTTTCTTGGAGGTTTTCAGCCATGTGCGATCCCTGTTCGAAGAGCTTTGATAACGGACTGCGTTTTTCGACGGTTTGTCTTACAACCCAACCCCCTGATGGCCCACCTCAGGATCCGTCTTTGCGATTTCATCACTTTACCCACTCCCGTTGCCTGTCTTTCTTTTTTCCCCGGGATTCTGGAACCTCCTTTTATTCCCCAAGGTCTCCCATGATCCACAGTTTTATGGGATTTTTCCCCCCGCAGGGCCATCCCTCCTCGTTTCCTGGGTTTTTTGTAAACCCCCCAATGGGCGCCGCCGCCACACCGTGCATTTTTTTCTTTTTACCCCTGTTTGCTCATCAGTAGTGGAACACGATTCCCATTGTCTCTTGTCCACTTGATTCTGAAATCATACGGGTTCTTCTCCCATTGTTTCTTACTTTCTTCAAATCCTTCCCCCAAATGAGACCACCATTCCTCCTCTCCCTTTTTCTTGTTAAACCCCACCCCTTATGTTACTTTATTTTTCCGACCTCTTTACAGGGGGGCTGTCTTGGCTTTTGTTTCCTGAGGGGAACTACCCGGGCCAACTGAGGTATTAAAAGCTGGTTCTCTTCACTTCGGTTGACAATTTTTTTTTTTTTTTCTTTCTGCACCCCCCCCCCCCCCCCTCTGCAGCCATTGGCGGCCTCAGACCGAATTTCCTGTTTTCTCCCCACACTACTCCAGAAAGCGTCCAGTCGCTCCTGCTAGGGGGCACGTGTTGTCAACACGACTTGTCCTGACCACAGTTGGGACTTGGATCTTCCCCCGTCAGATGTTGTAATGACCGTTCTGTCCTTTCCTGCCAGGTCGCATTTTTTCTTCGCGACGTTGCTTTCTTCTTCCTTCCGCTGAATGGGGGTTTTAGCAAAAAGTGGTTAAGGGGTGTTTGGATCCCCGATTATTTTTATTTGTATGATCTTTCCCTTCTATTGTTCCACTGAGTCCATATCCCTCTTCTGCGTAGCCCTTTGGTTCCCCCGAGTCTTATTTTGTGAAGGGTCCTATGGGAACGCGTTAAGCGGCAATTGAACGGCCGTAATACCGTCACCAATCGGTTGATTTTAATTGAGGCGGTTGTTCATACAGGGAGGAGGCCCGCTAATCCCCTCCCTGATCTGAGCCTGCCGACCCCCTCAAGTGTAGTTCTGTCAGCATTAAACCTCCGGTAAACAGGGTATTGTTCACTGTCCCCCCCCTCTTTCGTTTTCCGTGGGCTTACGCCTTTTTCCCCCGCTTACCCCCAGTTTTGCCAACTACCCCTTTCCCAACGGCCCCGGCTTCGAAGCTCCTGGAGCCTCCCTTTACCCCTTTACACGGTTTTTTTTTTTCAAGTTCTTTTCAAATTTAGCCCTCTCTTTCTTGCACCCCCCAAAAGACGTGTCTGTGTCCTTTAAAGGCCTTGATAACAGAGGCCCATCTATTTTTTTTAAATAATACTCCCTTTTTTTTTTGTTTTTTTCTCCGACTTTGAATTTATCAACTCCCCTTCCTCAAGTCACTTCCTTTTGTTTGACCCTTTTTCCCCCTTTCCTAAGCAATGGTTTTTGCCCCCCCCACCCCCCGGTCCTTAAAACTGCAGGCACTGTTACTTTTGTGGGGGCTCCAATCCCAAGCTTGCTGAAGCGCGCCAGTTTTTCTGATTGCTTGGACCCACTGTAAAGAGTTCCTGCTCTTCCCTCCCGCCGGCCAAAGCTGGGTTTCACTTTTTCCCAACTTTTTTTTTTTCCCTCTTTCCGTGAGGTAGTAGACGACAACCCTTTTTTTTACTTCGGGGGGGTCTCTTCCTATGTTTTTCTCGTCGTGGGGGGTTTCCTTTTTCCATTCACGGGTTGACCATCTTCCTTATCCTTCCAAGTTGCCGGCTTCCCCGGGTTTTAATCGTTTTTCCCTTCATTTGTCAAAACCCCTTTTTTTTCCCCCGCATCATTTAGCCCCCCTTTCCGTTCTTTCCACAGTGGGCCTCGCTCTTTTTTTATTAGAATTTCTCGCGCCTACCTGAAACAAAAACCCCATAAAATAAGGAGACCCTCCTATTCTTTTTCAAACTGCTGATACGTTTAAGGGCCCTCTAACAAGACTTTTGGGGGGTTTCCCCCCCCCCCGGCACTTGGGCGCTTTTTACTTCTCAAATCATGGATCTGCTCGACTCCCGCTTTTTTATACGTCCTGTCTTTTACTTTTTTTTTTTTTTTTCCTGCAAACATCTTTCCCCATTCCCATCCCGCAGTTAACTGTTTTTCCCCAAACCTGACAAAAGCCTTCGCGGGGGTCCCGCAAATTGCTTCTTTTTGGCTACGTCGGCCCTCTCCTGGTAGCTCCTCTTTTTTCCCCAACAGTTTCCTCCTCCCCCGTCTTGTCGTTTTTATAGACCCCAAGAAAAAAAGTTTTTCACACCCCCGCGAAATCGTTATTGGTCCGTCTCTTCTTTTTTTTTGCCAAGGATTTCCGTGCGCTGAAAACAGAATGGCCCCCGGCTTTTGTCATTTTCATCTCGTTGGCCAAGTGCCCAGATTTTTTTTTGACCCCTTTTCCCCACTCGGTACCCCCTGCCCCCTGTCCATCCCAACTTGTACAATTTTTTTTTTTTTTTTTAGGGGCCTGGTCATTCCGGTTTTTCCCCCCACGAGGTGGTGCTGGCCTGGGCGGGAACCCCGGGCCGTTTCCAACTTTCTCTCCCCCCCTCTGGTTCATTCGAAGACTTGAATGGCCTCCTTTCCCTTTGCCTGGGAATTCCCAGATTAATTCGCACGGGCTTTTTTTCTGTTGTATTAGGTTCTTTTCAGTTCTGCCGTTTTTCCGTGTGATCGGCGGTTTGAATTTGTTTTTTCCTTATTGTAGAAACTCGGTCCTAAGTCGGATCATGTACCTCTCTTTTGGCCATTGAGTTTCTTCCCCTTTCCTTGAACGTTCTGACGCTCCGTGGCTCTTTTTTTTCTTCTGTTTTGACTCTTTCCTTTTTTTTTCTCGGTTTGTTATCCATCGCCTCCCGCCCATTATCAATTCGCGTTTTTTCGACAACGCCGCCGTTGCATTTTCATCAGCTTTTTCTTTTTCTTTGTGGTATCAGCGCATTTTTTTTTGGCTAACGCCCGCTTTTTCTTTCCCCTTCGGTTGCTATTCTCCCTTTTTTTTCTGGGACCACGTTGATTGTCAATTTTTTTTTGTTGGCGGTTTTTTTGGTGGTTTTTTCCCCTTGTACGCCCTGAACCGCTTTCGTACACACTTTCCGTATTTTCCTTTTCCTGCGTTCTTGATCTTTCCCGTGTCCGCGACGCTCTCATTTTCCCCTATTCAATCAATTCGCTTCGATCTGTCTTCCCCCCCCCTCGGTGTTGAAAAAACCCCCCCCTTCGCTTTTTTTTTCGTTCGGCCGGTGCCTTAGTTTGGGGAGAACGTGCCCCCCATCTTCTACCCCTATGGTTCCGTTTTGACAACTTTTTTGTTTACTTCTGCTGAAGCAAAAATCGGATTTGCTTTCCTTTTCTATTTTGCCTCCTCCCCCCTTTCCGCTAAGGCGAGATCCAGACCATTTGGGCCTGTCCATCCCTCCCAGTTTTTCCCCCCAGGTTTACGAACGCCCCTTCTTCTTTTTACCCCCCCCAACGCCCCCCTCGTGGGGGTTCCTTGGTCTGTCCTTACTGCCACCCCTAACTCCCCAGGGTTTTACAATTCACCCCCCCCCCTGAGATTCCCCCCCGTTCTTCCTCCGTTTTTTTAACTGACTTCCCCTGGCTTGAAAGGCCCGGATTATGACCCCCACCTACTTGATGTTTCGCTGCTCTTTTCTCCTTCGCAACAGCCTCGATTTACGGATTGCATTCCTGTTTTTTTTCTTTTCCAAAACCCTCCCTCAGGTTCCCCTTCCCACAAAAACTCTTGCCCTCTTGAGCCCCCCCTTTTTCCAGACGCGGGCGCGCCCCCGTGGAGTTACCACAAATCTTCTTTCACACGAAACTGTTCCGATTGGACAACTGACCCTTTCTGACATGAGACTCTGTTTTTTTTAGCTCCCATCCCATATTGGCAATGTAAACGTTTTTGCGGTCGATGTCTTTCCAAACCTCCCCTTTCAATTCCATTCTTCCAAAGGGGGGGAAACCAGCCTTTGGTCCTCCAATTTTCTCTTTTTTTTTACCGCCCCCCATTGGGCCATCCTATTGAAGACTCCCCCCGGAGATCCCTCGATTAATACCTTGAGCGGCTAAGCTACCTGGTGGGCGGACATCCCCAGGCTGAACCCCCCAATGAGTCACCCTGGATCCGTGCTTCTCATTAACTCAACCTTCACCCCTTCCCACTTTGCTTTTTTTCTTCCCCCTACGGCAACCTGTTCCTTAGTTCTTTCCCGGAACATTTCGCCTGTACCCGAGTAAGGAACGCCTTGTCCGGCTTGCTTTTCCGGGCAGCGCCTAGTTGGTTTTTGTCCCAACCACGCGCCCCCGCCGTCATCACCTTGATTTAGTGAAGGGGAAAAGCTGATTTAGGGTGTTTCAACACGATATTTTGCCCAGGGGGATGTTGTTCCACTTGGCCGGACCAGTACGGCGCCATTTTCCCCCCCCCTTTTTTAAGTCGACCATTTCTTCCATTTGATTTTTCTTTCGCCTGACCCCCCTAAATAAGATGTCCTCTTTTTGACCCCCACTTGCTGATTCCGGCCAGTGTTTTTGTCTTTTTTTGTACTGTTTGTAGTTTGCGTCGGCGCCCCCTCCATCTTGTTGTAGCTGCCCTTTTGCCGTTGCCCGACTTCCCATCGCTTCCAATGTGAAGTACCTGTTGGGTCCCGCTTCTTATCCCTTTTGGTCCTCCACACTACGGAAGGGCACCCCCCTCCCCCGTTGGGCGGATGAAGTCCCTGACCATCTTTGAATTGCGCCGGCCTTGACCCCATTCTTTTAGTTTCCTTTTCCATTCTGATTTGTTTTGTTTGCAAAATGAACCTTGTTCTGCGGCTTTTTACGGTCTTTTCGCGTTCATTTTTTTTCTAGACTCCAACTTTTGATTTCTTCCCTTTTTTGGGAGTTTCGCCATGATTAAAGGATTGCTTTGTGTGTCTTTAATACTTCTCTTTTATGCCCTTAAAATCCCTTCCCCCCACTGGTTCGCGATTCTTGAGGTCCCCGTTTGAGGATGACCGCTAGGGCCCACTAACGATGGTGTTTCTTTCCCCCTTAGTGGCCCTATATTCCTTTCCCCCCTCAGGCTTGATGCATTTATGCCTGGGGCTTGCCTGCGGCGACAGCACCGTGTACACCCCCCGTTTTTTTTCGTGTAAATCCCACCTTCAATCAGGCTTGACTCAGAAGATTAGGGGAGGGCGCACAGCCAATGTTTGCCCCGCCCTTTTTTATAAAAAGTTTTTTTTTTTTCCCCCGGCAAAATTCTTTCGTACTTAGTTTCCCTTTTTCAACAAAGGGCAGGCGGTACAGAGTTTACCCGAGAATCCCCCTCTTTTCTCTTTTTCCACTTTTCTCGTGTTTTTTGTTGTGATTTTTTTTTGAGATTGCTGGGGTAGCCACTTTGCCGCTCGCCGTGATTGGTTTCAGGGACAAAACACGTTCTCGCATCCAGGGGGAAGTTCAACCTTTCCCACAGGGACCTCCAATGGGTTTACCCTTTTATTGTTCTCCCCCTCACCTGTGCTGAATTTTTGAAAATCGCTCCTGTGCGTTTCCCCACTTAAAAATTCTTTCTTTTTTTTTTTAAAGGCGGGCTGTCCCCCCAAGTTCTTCCTAGAAGCATTACTTTAGCTTTGGTTTTCTTTTTCCGTACACATCCTTTCTTTTTCCCCGCGAGTTTTCTCCCCTTTTGGCTCGTTTGGCCCTGGTGTCTTTCTTTTTTTAATTTGTCCCCGTGGGATTTACTGTTCCTATCGGAGTTTTTAGACTTCATCCCATGTAACCCCTTCCTACTTTTCTCCCCCCCCCCGTTGCTAAAAGTTGCTTTCCCATCTTTGTCCCCCCCATCATGTTTTCCCCTGATGAAACACCCCCCCCAAAGTCACTATATTTTCTCCCCGACCCTTGATTCCTTTTTTACAAAAATTTATTTGTTGATACTTGCGATTCATTCTGAAGATTCTCGATTCGATTTCCCCCCCCCCGATTTTCCGTTGTCATATAGTCGAGGGTCCCTGTCCGTCTTACCGTAGCTGTCCTTCCCCTTTTGGATTAAGCCCCCCTGGTGGACCCGTCAGCTGTGGTTGAAAACACCAAAAAACGTGAACCCCCCAAAACCCCCCCCAATTGATTGGCGTGTTTTTTTTTTTTTTTTTTTCAATGCGGCATGTTTTTTGGCGGCCAACCCCACAAAACCCTGGGTCCTACCCCGCCCACCATCCGAACGAAGTCCCCCCCGGTAGGTCTCCCCTTTTAACAAACAAAAATCGCAGCGTTTGGTTGGTTGAAGGGTTGCGAATTGACTTTGTGCCAGCAAGAGTTCGTATGAACCGGACCACTTCCAAGACGTTCGCTTTACCACCTCGTTACAATCTTCAAGGTTTACGTCCACGTCACTCCCCGGATTCCAAATCCCACCATGTCCCTCCCCCCAGAGTGCCACACAAGGGTATGGGATTCTTCTATTAATTGGTTGACA
>Ga0179593_1640103_pt1 | contig 24481 bp, 44 predicted proteins | sample CZODoug2_1_08_16_FD_185931 | JGI IMG/M metagenome (GOLD analysis project Ga0179593, IMG submission 185931) | Vadose zone soil fungal communities from Angelo Coast Range Reserve, California, USA - CZODoug2_1_08_16fungal (PacBio error correction) | ecosystem: Environmental > Terrestrial > Soil >... | reverse complement strand
CTTCAAAACTGAAATTTTTTCCCCATCCCTTTCGTAATCCCGTGTTCCGCTTCAAGGTGTTTGGCAGCGATTCCTACATTGTCGTTTAGACCACCTCCTAACTAGGCATTCGAATAAAACACAAAAAAACCCCAAACAAAAAAGGGGGGGCTGGGCTTCCCAAAAAATAGAAATTTAAAAAAAACGAAAACATTCTATCTGCAATTCCCCCCTACCCCTAACTGGACTTTAACCCCCTTCCCTTTTTTTTATGACTTTTCCTTTAAGACGTACAAAGAAGTTACCTTGCAAGTTTATTCAACCGTTGCTTTAAGCCGCCCCCCCAACTATCATACTACCCCCTTCCCTTTTTATTCTATCCCCTCAGTTAAGAGCCCTTTTTACTGCTTCCCTCGCCTGTTGGGTGATCACTCCTATCACATGCAAATTCAATAAAATGTTAAAAGAACAAAAAAAATTTTTGATCACCCTGCAGAAGGAAAAAAACCAACACCCGTCACGGTCCAACATGGATATGATTTTGACTAAAATTAAAAAAATAGGGGGGGTGCTTGACCCTACAGTCATACCCCGCGTAAGCTTTGGTAACTTTTCACTAGTTTTGAAACACCCCCATTAAACGTCTCTTAGTTTTGCCCCACACCCCCCCCACGGCAAGTGTGCGGTCCCCTTTTTTCTATACGCACCGGGTCTTTTCTTCGTAAAAACATAGGGCAAAACGCTCCCTTCCATTTGAATTATAGACCTAACAAAGGTTCACTTTTGTTGTGGGGCTTTCCTTCAGAGCTTTCGATATAGTGTTTTTTTTTTGTTTTTGGGTGTTGTTGGTTTCTTTTTCCTTTTTCAAAAAACACAAAAACAAAAGCCTCCGCCAGGTTTACACCTTTTTTCCATGTTAGGTTGTTTGGGGGGGGGGGAAACCTTCGTCGTTTTTCTGCTTCCGCTCTCCTTTAACCAATAATAATATGCCTGTAAAAATGGATTATTACAAAACTTGTTGCGCGGGGGGTGTGATTTTTCTTTCAAGACAGTTTTCTCTGCCCCGGCGTCCTTCTTTTTGCTCGTCGCTCTCAAAATGGATCCAGGCAAAAAACAGGCCCATAAGAGCTTAAGATGTGTTCCCTACCGACGGAAAAAAAAAAAAACGAGCCCCCATTTGATAACCCAGTAAGTTTGATCACTTGACATCTGAACACCTTTCCACTTCATAGCAATTCAAGTCAGCGTGGTTCTCTCCGTTCATTTCTCAACCAAGATAGGGCGAAACCCCCTTAGCTACCCCTGTGCCCGAACCGGGACCTACAGACCAAACGGTCCCACACCAGGTCCTAGGATTTTACCTAAACAAAATCACAAGACGCACATCAACCAAGAAATTCATCAATTGGTGGCCCCGAGTGAACAAAAAAAGGGGTGATTTTGTTTTTTGGGGGGGGGTTCACCATCCTTGCTAAACTGAACCCCTGGCTTTTTTTTCATGAAACCCCCCAAAAAAGTAACTCCCATTTCAAACCAAATGGCTTTTCCTTCGAAACCCTTGCTCTCCTTTTCAGCCCCCTCCACCCATCGACACGGCCCCATTATGACTGCCCCAAGTCCTTGGTGTCCCTTCTTCATGCCTTCTCGACGTGGATGGGAAATCTCCCTATCTGAAGGCCCCACGTGCTTTCTCAAAGGCCCCAACCCACAAAACATTCAAGGAAAAAAAAAAATCAACAACCAAAATTAAAATGGGCCCTAACAACCCTAACAACCTATCCCTTGCCATTTCTTTTCTGCGATGAAGCACATTTCACCACAAATTTTATGGAAACGGTCTGTCCCTTTCATAGCCCCAAAATCTTTTTAAACAAAAGGAGCACCTTCAAAAAAAAAACAAAAAAGCCAAAAATAAAAACAAGCTCCAAAAAAAAAACTCAAGATAAAAACACCTACTCGACCCCCCCAAAAACAAGAAAAAAAAACAAATGAAAAGACAGGGCCCCCCCCATGTCTTGACTAATCAAATTACAAATTCGTGAAAAAATAAAACCCGGTCAGCCGCCGACACCATGAGCGGGGGGTGCGGGGGCACTTTCTTCTCCCGTCCCTTTTTTAACCTTCCCTGGGACGCAGAGTTCCTATAGGGGATCCCCTGATTGTCCCTCCAGCTTATTTCCCACCACCGCATTTCCCCATCTCTGTCTTTGCTCGCACGACCCCTCACAACCACGTCTCTCTTTTTTTCTGAGATTCTTTCCCCTTCTTGTTTCTTGAAAATTAACACCCACACAAAAACAAAACAGTGGGCATCGCAAACCCCCTCCCCTACTTTTCTTCTTAGATTTTCAGTGCAACAAACAAAAATCTGGCTAAATGCTTCTTCCCCTCGTGTGTAATACTGTGGTTTTTGGTTTGCAGTGTGGGGGTGGTTGTGTGTTTTTTTTTTTTTTTTTTTTTTTGTCATCTTTCTTTTTAGTTTTGGGGTGGGGGGTGGGCGCACGTTTTTTTTGTTAGTCAATAGATCTTTTTGTGTGTTTTTTTTTACCACACCGCCAGCCTAAAACAATGCGCCCCCCCCACCAATGGTTAGTGGGGGGATTTACGAGCGCACTGACCCTTTTGCAATTTCAGCAACACTCGAACGTGAACTCACGCCCCCTTTCTTGTGACCTTAAGAGTTAACTAGACCTAGTCCCATTTGCCACCCAGAAATTTTCCCTGTCCCTCTTTCCCCAGGGGTTTTTGTGGGCGATTTTTTTGTTTTCGTTTATGTTTTGTGGGGGGGGGGGGGGGTGTGTGTGAGTAAAATTTTTTTTTTTTTTGATGTTATTTTCCTACTCACCTCTTTTTGTTTTTCCTTAAGATTTTTTTTTTTTTCCCACTGTGTGGTGGGCTGGGGGTGGGGGGGGTTGCGGGTATGTTTTTGGGGGTGAGTTTCGGGGTTGTTTGGGGCCTTGATGGGGGGGGTTGCGGGGGGGGGGTTCTTTTGCGTCTTGGTTGGGGGTGTTGGCGGGGGGGTGGTGTGTTGACTTGGTGGACACCCCAAAACCACGGCTCTTCCCCCCCCCCCCCACAACAACCCCCCGATTCGACGTTTAACACCCCTTCCACTCGCTCCCCCTGCCCCTCTCACCTTTGATTTGACGAATTCCCCCCCCCCACCCCCCCCCCCCCCAACCAAAACCCCCCCACCTCCCCACTCTTTTATTTTTTTGGTGGGCGGATTGGGGGCGGGGTTTGATTATTTTTTTTGGTGGGTGGTTTGGTTGCCCGGGGGGGCTCTGGGTGGGTTGGCGGGGTGCCGGCCCCCCTCCCCCCCCCTCCCCGCCATCCCCCCCGGGGTTTAATGTCAAAAACTAAAATGACCATTTTTTTTTAAAAAAACCCCACGCCTTTTTTTGTTTTTTTTTTTTTTGTTGTTGTTGTTCTTCCCGGGGGGGTGTGTTGGTGTGGGGGGCAATCCCCCGTCTTGTTTTGTTTTGTGGGCCAAGGAGTGGGGGGGTTTGGGCCCGTGGGGTGGGGGGCGGTGATTGGAGGGTTCGTTTTTGGTTGGTGCGGATTTGTTTGAAGGTAGTGGGGGTTTTTTTTTTGGGGGTGGCGGCTGGCCTGTATTTACGTGTTTGTTTGGGTTGTGGGGAGTATTTCTTTTTTTTGTGCTAAGTTTTCTTTTTTCTTTTTTTGTGTTTGACTCTTTTTTGGGGTTATTGGGGGTGGGGTGGGGTTGGGCGCAGATTTCGGGGTTTTGGGGGGGGAGTAACAACGGGGCAAGTTGGGGGTGGGGCGTCTTTTGTGATGCGGGGGGGAAACGGGGGGAAAAATTTCTTTGGGGTGGGTGGGGCGATTTGTGGTACCTGGGGGGGAGGGTGTGGGGGGGGGGGGGGGTGGGATGGTTACGTGTGGGGTTTTTTTTTTGTTGGGGGCCTTTTTTTTTGTTGTTGGGGGGCTTGGTGTGTGGGGTTGGGCCGGGGTGGGGGTGAATTATGTTTTTCCTTTGCCCTGGCATTTGGGGGTGGTGGGTTTTGGTGGTTTTTTTCTTTCTTTTTTTTTTATTTTTCCTGTTTTTTGTGGTTTTTTTTTTTTTTTTTTGTATTTGTATTTTTTTTTTTGTTTTTTTTTTTTTACTGGTTTTTCTTTGTTACTTCTTGGTTACACTGTCCTTTTTCCTGTGGGGGGGGCCTTAGGTATTCCACCTTTCGTGGGGCTTCTTTTACTTTCGGTATTTTTTTACCTGCCTTTTCCGCTGGTGGCCTATGTGACGTTCCACACCCTTTTTTGTTACTTTTTGGAACTTTTGGGGGGGATACACTTATCTTGCGAAACCTTTTTTAAATTCCCTAATCCCCCTACCTGGTATGCCAATATACTACCCTTGAGTTGTTGAACATCAAAACAAAACACACCCCCTCCTCCCCCCCGCTTTATTGATCTTTTGCTCCTCGCAATTCCGAGGGGGGGGGGGGGGGAGGGTTGCCTCAGAAGCATTTACCTTGAAACGGCCCCCCTTTCCATCAGGCGTTTTCTGCAGCTCAAACCCTTTTTTTTTCACACAATTTTCGAAAACCCTTTCCGTGTGTTCGGTTGTTCTACTCCTTTTTCGGCGACCACCAAAAGTAACTCCTGAGCCCATATGGCCCTTTTAGCCCTCTCACAAAAGTAAATGTGAAACCTTTTAACGGTTATTTAAACCCGGGCCTTCGGATTTTTTTTCAGGTCCCTCGCAGCCCCTCCACTCAAATTTTTTGGGTGCCGGGCATTGGTGGTGTGATTGTTTTGTCTTTTTTTCTTGTTTCAAACCCATAAACCTTTTCAGGTTTCCCCCTCGAGTCCCCCAACATATACCCCTCAGACGGAACTTTCTCCGACCCCTCATCCTTTTTTCCGTTGATTCTAATTTTTTTTTCCTAGCCAATTGGTTGGTTTTGTGGGAATTTTTTCTGCGCTTCAGCCCCATAATTCCTCCTCGTTTTTTCTCCTTGTCTAATTCTCCAACGTCACCTCTCCCCTTGGCCCCGAATTTTGGGGCTGCGGTTGCCTATCTGCAGCTTTTTTCCTTTTTCATCCCCTTAGGCAACCCCCTTTTTCCCCGCATAAAAAAAACTACGGTTTTTTTTTTTTTTTTTCCCTTGTGTGTTTGTTATATTTTTTTTTTTTTTTTTTAACCGGTCCTTTCACGACGGATGAAACTTAGACGGGGATTTTTTTTTCCTGCTTTTTCCCCGAGCTGTCGGGTCGATCTCCGGCATTCTGCTCCCGGGTGCTCTAGTATTTTTGTGGGGGGGGGGGTGCGTATTTTTCTTTTTTTGTCTTGTGCTTGTTTCTGGACTAAAAATCGTGGTGGGGTGGGGAGCGTCCCCTAACCTAGTCGCCCCTGTCCCTGATTTTTTTTCTTTTTTTCGCTGCTAACACCTTGGGTGGAATTGGTTTAATAAAAAACACCCACATCCTTAAAACCCAGCACCCTGACAAACTGCACGCCAACCCCAAATCATCTTAATAAGAGGCAACACCAATAAAGTGCCCCGGCTTTTTCGGGATGGGGTGTGAAACAACGCTCAAAAATAACCCCCAGCAAAACGCCGAAACACTTCGCAGTAATATCCTCGACACATAACTACCCCGCCCTACCCAACGAACATCCATTCTTTTTAGCTATTTTACCAGGTCACAAAAAAAACGAAATACCCCGGCCCTTTTTTTACGTAAAATTTTTACAAGCCCAAAAACATGCCCTCCCCGTGCGTTGAGTGGGGGATTACCCCCCCCTGGCCCCCCCCCACACCCCCGCTTACCCCAAAACACCCCCCGCCCACCACCACCCCCCAAAAAAAAACACCCCCCCCCCCCCATTACACATTAAAAACACCCAACCCCACCCACCCAACCCCCCCCCCCAAAAATCCACCCCCTGTGTGCCACATCTGCAGCCCAACGCACCCCCTACCCCACTCTGTCCCCCCCCCCCCACACCCTTTCTGGGGCGTGGAATAGATTTTGGTCAACCCGGTTGGGGTCGATTCTGTCGCTGGGTTGTACCAATTTTTTCTTTTCTTTTTCTCGTTTTTTTTTTTTTTTTTTTCACAGTCCCTTTTTTTTTTAGTTCTCATCCCCTTTCACAAACCCCCTTACCCCCCCGGTTTTTTTTTTTTTTGTTCTATATACCGCTCCTTGTTTGATGTACGGTGGGTGGGGTGTGGTTGAACGTTTTTTCCCCCCTATTATTTCTTTTTTTTACGGGTAATTGTTTTCTCTGTTTAGTTTCCCTCTCCTTATCCAAAGGGTCCTTTTTTTCTTTGTTGCCATTTTGTTTTCCCGCCGGATCGCCAATAAAATGGGGGCGGTGGTGTGTGCCCTGGTAACCCCCCCCCCTTTTTTATTAACAGGTCCCCCCCAAAAAAAACGCGGGGGTGTACCAGTAACTTGTGTCTGCACTGACATCTCCCCACAAATCTCGGCCCTCCAGATGATTCCTTCCGTTCTCTGTGGCGGTGCCGTCTTCCCATGTTTTCGACCCCCCTTTTCATTGCAGAATTTTTCTCCCTCGAGGCCGGGTGTGGCGTTTTTTACTCCTAATCCCCTCCTTCCCCAATACCCCCCCCTGATAGGATTTGTCCTGGGGTTTGGGGGGGTGAACTTTTTTTTTGTGTTCCCGTCCGATTTGTTTTTCCTCTGGGGCGGGTTGTGGCACTTTTCTTTTTTTTTAGGCGCAATCCGGTTGTTGTCGCTGGGGGATCATATTTGTTTTTTCGGCCTTTTTCGTGTCTGTGTTACAATTTGTTTTTTTTTGTTCTTTTTTGTTGTATTTATTTCGTGCCTCTCTCTTGGGGGCTTTTGCCGTTGCTTTTTTTTGTTGTGTGGAATACAGGCTTGTTTAGTCTTTTTGTGTAGTCTTTTTTTTTTTTGTCTTTTTAGCTTTTTTTTCTTTTTGTCTTTGTCTTTTTTTTTTTTTATTAATTTTCTTTTTTTTTTTTTTCTTGGGTTTTTTTTTTTTTTTCTTTTAGTTCACGCGGCGTGGCCTTATAGGCGACGCGGCGCGGGCGGGGTTCGATATCTTCCCCCCCACTCACCGCCACCCCCCCACCTTTTTTGTAACCCCCCCTCCAGTGGGTGTTTTTTTTTTTTTGGTGGTGGTTGTTGCGGGTGTCTTTTGCACCCCCCCCCCAACCCCCCGCCACCCCCCCCCCACCCCCCCCCCCCATTTAAACAGTTTTCCCTTTTACCCCACCAAACCCACCCGCGACGGTATGGGGGGGCCCCCATCTTCCACACCCTATAACGCCAAAAAATTCTTAGTTGATTTGGTTACAGAACAACGTGCTTAGCCGAAACTTAAAGCAAAAACAAAAAAACAAAACACCTTGTTGAAACACCACCAAAAAACCCCAAAAAAACCAAAACAAAAAACAAAACCCAAAAAACCAAAAAAACCACCCCCCCCCACCCCCTTTTTTGGGGGGGGGTTTAAAAAAAAAAACCCCCAAAAAACACCACACCCCCACCCCCCCACACCCGTGGGCACCAAACAACCCCCCAACACAAAAAAAACCCCACCCCCAAAAAAAAAAAACACCCCATTTTGGTTTGTTTGGGGTGGGGGGGGAAACACCAAAATTTTTTGGTGTTTGTTTGGTTTTTTTTTTTTTTTTTTTGTTTTTTTTTTTTTTTTTTCCCGGGGGGGGGGGGGGGGGGTGGGGGTTGGGGGGGGGGTGGGGGGGGGGGGGTGGGGGGGGAAACCAAAAAAACCCCCCCCCCCCCACAAACACCCCCCCGGGAAAAACACCCTCCCCTTTTGGGGGGGGGGGGGGGGGTTTTGGGGGGGGGGGGGGGGGGGGGGGGGGGGGGGTCTGGGTGGTGGGGGGGGGGGGAACCTGGGGGGGGGGGGGGGGGGGGGGGGGGGGGGTGGGGGGGGGGTTGGGGGGGGGGGGGACTTTTGGGGGGGAAAGTCAAAACCGGTTTTGGGGCGGGTTGGGGGGTTCAAAACCCCCCACAAACAAAGTCAACAACTGTCTGGGTGACCCGGGGGGAACCCCAAAAATGGGGGGGGGGTTGTGTTTGGGGGCGGGGTTGGTTTGGGTTGGGGGTGGGGGTTTGGGCGTGGGGGTTGGGTGGTGGGGGGTTTTTTGGGGGGGGGTTTTTTGGGGTTTTGGGGTGGGTTTTGGGGGGGTGTTTTTGGGGGGTTGTGGGGGGTTTTTTTGGGGGGGTGGGTGAAAAAACCAAAAAGGGGGGGGGGTTGTTTTTGGTGTTTTGGTTGGGGGGGTTTTTGGGGGTGGTGGGGGGTGTTTTTTTTTTTTTGTGCCCAACACAGTTTTGTGGGGGTACCCCCCCCCAAACCAAACAGTTGGCTTTGGGTGGGTGGGGGGTTTTGGGTTGGTTGGGGTTGGGTTTTTTTTTTTTTTTTGTGGGGTTTTTTTTGTTCCCCCTTTTTGGGATTTTTTGTAAAAAACAAAACCAAACAACATTTTTTTTACAAAAAAAAAACCCCCCCCCCAAGGCCCGTGGGGGGGGTTGTGGGGGGGGGGAGGGTTGGGTGGGGGGGGGGGGGGGGGGGGGTTTGTGGGGGGGGGGGGGGGGGGGGGGGGGGGGGTTTTTTTTTTTTGGGGGGTGGGGGGGGGGGGTGAAACCCAAAACCACCCCCCCCCCCCCCCCCCCCCCACAAAAAAACCAACCAACCAAAAAACACCCCCACCACCAAAAAAAAAACCCCCCCCACCAAAACACAAAAAAAACCCCCCCCCCCCCCCCCCCCCCCCACAAACAAAAACACAAAACACCACAGCAAAAAACCCCCCCCCACAAACTTGTGTTTTGGTGGGGGGTTGGGAGGGGGGGGGGGGGGGTTTGGGGGGGGGGGGGGATTCAACCCAAAAAAAACAAACACAAACAAAAAAAAACCCCCCCCAAAACACAAAAAGCCCCCCCCCCCCCCACCCCCAAAAAAACCCCAAAAAGTCACCCACCCCACAACAACACCAACCACACCCAAAAAAAAAAACCCCAAACAAAAAAAAAACCCAACAAAACCCAACACCCAACCCCCCAAAAAAAAAACCCCCCCCCCCCCAACAAAAAAAAAACACCCCCCCCCCAACAACCCACCCCACCACTCAAAAAAACAACCCCCCCCAAAAAAAAAAACAAAAAACCCCCCAAAAAAAAACAGAATAAACCCCAAAAAAAAAACAACCAACAAAAAAAAAAAAAAAAACTACACACCCGAGACAACCCCCCCCCCCCCCACAAAAACAACCCCCCCCCCCCCACCAAAAAAAACCCACCCCCCCAACCCCACAACCCACCACACCCCCAAAAAAAAACCCCCCCCCCCCCCCCCAAAAACAAAAAAAAACACAAAAAACCCCCCCCACCCCCCCAAAAAAAACCCAACAACCACCAAACAAAAAACAAAAAAACTAAACAAAAAAAAACATCAACAAACCAAAAAAAAACAAAAACCCCCCCAAAAAAACCAAAAAACACCCCCCCCCCCCAAAAAAAACCCCCCACCCCCCCAAAAACTAACAAACACAACCCCCAAAAACCAAAAAAAAAACCCCAAAAAAAAAACCCCCCCCAAAAAAACCCCCCCCCCCCCCAAAACACCCCCCCACCCCCCCCCCACAAACCCCCCCCCCCCCCCAAACCCCACCCAAAACACCCAAAAAACCCCCCCCACCAAAAACCCCACACCCCCCACCAAACAAAAAGGGTTGGGGGGGTTTTTTTCAAACAAAACCCCCCCCCCCCAAAAACCCCCCCCCCCCCCCCCCCCCCCAAAACCCCCCCCCCCCCCCCCACACCCCCAAAACACCCCCCCCCCCCCCCCAAACCCCCCCCACCCAACACAAAACCCCCCCCACCCCCCCCCCCCCCAACCCCCCCCCCACCCCAACCCAAACCCCCCCCGACCCCCCCCACCCCCCCCCCCCCCCCCCCCCCCCCCCCCCCCCCCCAACCCCCCCCCCCCCTGTGTTGTTGGGGGGGGGGGGGTTTGTGTGGGGGGGGGTTGGGGGGTTTTCCCCAAACACCCCAACCACAAAAACCACCAACCCCCACCCAAACCCACCCCCAACCCCCCAAAAAAAAACCACCCCCAACCATACTAAAAAAAACACAAAAAAAAAAACCCCCCCCACCCCCCAACAAAAACACCCAAAACAAACACAAAACCCCCCCACACCCCCCCCCCCCCAACCAAAAAAAAACCCCCCCCAAAAAACCCACAAAAAAAACCCAAACAAAACCACCCCCCCAAAAAACACAACAACAAAGAAAAACCCACAAAAAAACCACAACCAAAAACAACAACAAAAAACAACCCCCCCCACCAAAAAAACAAACCAAAAAACCCCCCACCACCCCCAAACAACAATCACCCCCCCCCCACACCCAAACCCCCTCCCCCCCCCCAACCCCAAAAAAAAAACACCCCCCCCCCCCCAAAAAAAAACCCCCCACCCCCCCCCAAAAACACCACCCCACAAAAAAAAAACCCACCCCAAAACCCCCAAAAACAAAACCCCCCCCCCCCACACAAAAAACACCTTTGGGGACCAAAAACCCCCAAAAAAAAAACCCCCACCCACCAACCAAAAACCCCCCACCCCCACACACAAAACACACACCACAAAACCCCCCCCCCAACCAAAAAAACCCCAAACTAAACAACCCCCCCCCCCCACCAAAAAACAAAACCCCCCCCCTTTTGTTTGGGTTGGGGTGGTTTGGGTGGGGGGGGGGCCAACCCCCAACCCCCCCAAAAAAAACCAAAAAACCCAAAAAACCCCCCCCCCCCCAACCAAAAACCCCCCCCAAACCCAACAAAAACCCCCCCCCCCCCCCCCAACAACCCCCCAAAACCCCCCCCCACCACAAAAAAACAAAAAACCAAAAAAACCCCACCCCCCCCCAAAACAACACCCCCCCCACCAACCAAAACAACCCCACCCAACCCCACCCCCCAAACCAAAAAAAAAACAACAAACACCCCCCCCCAAAAAAAACACAAACCCCCCCCTTTTTGTTTTTTAAACCAAAACCCCCCCCCCTGGGGGGGGTGTTTTTTGTTTTTTGGTGGGGGGGGGAACCCCTGGGGGGTGGGTGGGGGGTTTGGGTTTTTTTTGGGGGGGGGGGTTTGTGGTGGTTTGGGGGTGGTGGGGGGCGGAACACACAAACCAACCCAAACCCCCACCCCACAACAAAACACCAAACAGGTGGGTGTTTTGGTTTGGGGGGGGGGTTTTTCTGGGTGGGTTTGGCCCCACCCCCCAAAAAAACCCCCCCCACAAACAAAAAAAAACCCAGTGTGTAAAAGGGGCTTTTTTTGGTGGGGGGGGGGTTGGGTGGTTTTAAAAACCCACCCCCCCAGGTCCCCCCCCTGGGACCCCCCCCCCCCCCACAAACCCCCCCCAAAAACCCCCCCCACAACCCCCAAAAAAAAGTTTGGGGGGGGTGGGGGGGGGGTTTTTTTTTTGGGGGGGGGTTTTTTTTGTGGGGGGGGGGGTCCCAACCCCGTCCGGTAACCGTTTTTTGTTTTCCCCAGGGTGTGGGGGGGGGTTGGGGGGCGGGGGTGTTTGGGCCCCACCCCACCCTGGCCCCTTTTTTTGTTTTTGTTTTTTTTTTTGGGGGGGGGGGGGGTTTCCGGTTGCACCCCAAAAAAACCAACCAAAAAATGGGTAGTTTTGGTTGGGGTGGGGGGGTAAAAAAACAAAAAAAAATGTTAAACACCCAAAAAAACACCAAAAAACCAAATCCCCCAAAACCCCAAAAAAAAAAAAAAACACCCCACAAAAACAAAATACCCAACCAAAAAAAAAAAAACAAAAACCTGTTGGTTTTTTGTTGGGGGGGGGGGGTGTGTTAAACCCAACACAAACAAACTGTGGGGGGGGGCACTTAACCTTGTTTTTTTGGGGGTGGGGGGGGCAGTGTTTTCTTTTTGGGTGGGGGGTTTCGTTTTTTTTTTGGTTTGGGCGTGGCACCGGGCAAAATAAAACAAAACAAAAAAAAAAAATCTCCCCCAAAACAACCCTTGAATCAAAAAAAAAACAAAAAAAAACAAAAATAAACTAAAACAAAACAAAAAAAAAAAACACACCTAAAACCGGGGGAAAAATGGGGGAAAAAAAACAAAAAAAAAAAAAAAAAAAACCAAAAAAAAAAATAACAACAACAAAAACCAAAAACAAAAAAAAAAAAAAACCACAAAAAAAAAAAAAAAAAACAAAACAAACCAAAAAAACCATAAACACAAAAAAAAACAAACAAAGAACAGGGGGGGGGTTTTGGGGGGGGGGGGGTTTTGGTGAAGGGGGGGGGGGGGGGTGTGGGGGGTAAAGGATGGTGGGGGAAGGGGTGGGGGGGTTTGGGTTTTGTTTTTTTGGGGTGGGGGGGGGCCCAAAAAAAGTTCTTCCAAAAAGGTGGGGGTTGTTTTGGGGGGGTGTGTCCCAAAAAAAACCTTTGGGTGGGGGGGGGGGACACCCGTTGTAACCAACCAACAACAAAAAAAACCCCCACAACAAAAAACCCCAAACAAAGTTGGGTAAAAATTTGGGTATGGGGGGGGTTGGGGGGGGGGGGGGGTGGGGCGTGGGGTAAAACTTTTTTGGTGGGTGTGGGGGGGAGGGGGGGTCACCCAAAAAAACCAACCCCCAAAAAAAAAAAAAAACAAAAAAAATTTTTTTCTTTTTTATTTTTGGGGGGTTTGTTTTGATTTTTTTGTTTTTTTTTTTTGTTTTGATTTTGTTTGGTGTTTTTTTTTTTTTTTGGGGGGGGTTTTTTTTTTTTTTTGGGGGGGGGGTTTTTTTTTTTTTTTTTTTTTTGTTTTTGGGTTTTTTTTTTTGTGTTTTGGGTTTGTTTTTTTTGGGGGGGGGGTGGTTTTTTTTTTTTGTTTCTTTGTGGTTTCCCCCCTTTTGGGGGGGGGGGTGTGGGGGGGGGGGGGGGGTTTTTTGGGGGGTGTTGGGGGGGTTTTGTGTGGTTTTTGTTGGTGGGGACCCCACCCCAAAAAAAACCAATGGGGGGGGGGTGGGGGGGGGGGGTTGTGGTTAAACCAACGTTGCCCCCAAAAAAACAAACAAAAACCCCCCCAAAACCCCCCAACTACCACCCAAAAAACAAACAAAAAAAAAAGGTTTGGTGGGGGCCCCCAACGGGGCACCCCCCCAAAAAGGTTTTTGAAACCACCCCCCCCCAAAAAAAACACAACAAAAAAAACCCCATGGGGGGGGACAAACCCCAACCCCCACAAAAACACACGTTTGGGTCCCAAACCAAAACGCCCACACCCCCCTTGGGGCCCCCCAACAACCCCACCCCCCAAACAAAAACCCGGGCCCCCACCCAACCCCCAAAACCAAACCTGGAACATATCTAACTCAATAGCGGCACCCCCACCCTAACAGACGGTTCATCGTGTTGGGCACTCTAAAAGACCCCCTTTACATCGGCTCTCCCCTCAACATCTGATCTTTGCCGCCTCCGCAACTTTTTTCAGGACCCCAAAACATAACCAGTCAAACCAAACCCTCCCTAATTGACACAACCCCCCTATCCCTTCCCCCATAAGCCCCTTTTAATTTGAGTGCTCCCCCCCTCACCCGGACCAGCACCGGCCCACAAGCATAAAACCCTTTAAACAATTTAGGTATCCTTCTCCCCATTTATGGTCTTTGCTTAAATCAAAGAAAATTTTTGGCGGGGTCCATCTCCTTGGGCGGTGTTGCTCTCAAATGGATATCCCACAACAAACAACGGCCAAGCCCTGCCATTCAGTTGTCCATTCAACCCGAACTCCTTCCAATCAGATTTCACCCCACACAACTAGTGGGCCCACCAACGCCCACCCCCCGCCCCCAACACCCCCCCCCCCAAAGTGCAATAAAACTTTCCTTAGACTCCTTTCCCCACTGAGTCCCCCGGCCCCCTTTTTTCACCCCCCTACCCACCACAACACCTTAAAAAAAAATCCTCCTGGGGGGCCAGTCGTAAAAAAACAAACACGTTTAAACCTGCCCCGTCCCCCCCACCCTTGAACCCCCTTCATTCGGGGGCCTCCCCAAATTCCCCTACAAAAAACCCACCCCTTCCAAACACCACAAACAACACCCCCCGGGTGTGTTTTGGTTGGTGTTTGATTTTTCTGGTTAATGTTGATATCATCTCCCCTTACTTTCAAAAAAAACCCCCTCCAAAAAAAACCCACACTTCAGAAAAAACTGCCAATTTTAAAACCACATTCTAACCCCCCTCCCTGAAGTTCCCCTTGACCAAAAACCTTTTTAACCTGCCCAGAGCACCCCCTATCATTTTCCTCCCCAAAAACATGCCGCATGTGGTTTAGAAATCCGGTACCCCTTGGTTTTCACAATGGCACCACCACATACTAAAAGTCACTTCATTTTTTTAACACTAAGAATGTATTTGATGCCCCCTCCTCCCCAAGCCCCCCCCCATTAACCCGGCCTGAAGTACGCCGGCTTTTTTTTCCCCAAAAAACAAACCCCCTCTTTCAAGCTTCCCAATCATACAGACACCCCACACACCCTTCCCCAACTACAAAATACAGACAACGCCTCCATAAGGGGTACACCGACAAACCCCCAAAAAAATCACGCGAGTCTTCCCCTCCTCCCACAGAGCTCCTACCCAAACCCCTCTTTCTCCCCCCGACCCCCTCTCCCAATCCCTCTTTACACCAGTCCCCCCTAACCTTCTTCGCCCACCGGCTAGCGTCCCCACCCACACTATGCACTCCACCCCCCCACCCACCCACCCCCTAGGCTCTTCCCTTTCGCCTTTTCCTCCGGTTTGTCCACGGCCCCCCCCCCCCCCACCCCCCATCAAAAGGCCGGGCCCCCCCCAAAAAAAAGAACCTTTTTTCCCTTCCCTTCCCCCCCGACCTCTCTCCAATTAACTGCCCCCCAAAATTTTTTGCGTTCAACTTCGTGGGAGCTTTTTACGTTCCCCAAGCATGGCTGCCCCCCCCTCCCTATCGCCCCTACCCAACGCCAGGTCATTTTTGGTTATTGGGTGTTAGGCCCCAACCCCCCAGCTTGCCCCCCCATCCCCCATCCCCGGACCCGCCCTCTCTGCCCGCGCCTAAATTCCCCCTTTTCCACACGGGGCCCCCCCCCTTCCCCACGGACCCCTCAAAAAAAGAACCCACAACCCCCCCTTTTCTTACCCAACACCGCACATTTGTAATCCCTCCTTTGGGGGGGAAGCTGGAGGGGTTGGTGGGGGGAATGGGGTTGTTGGGGTGTGTTTTTTTTTTTTTCCTCAGGGGCGGGGTTTGGCTGGGTGAGCGGGGGTTTTCCCACTGTTTTTTTTTTGGGCAACCCACCCCCTTCCTGCCCATCCAATGCACAGTTAAAACTGTGTTTTTCTGCAAACTAAACCCTTTCTTGGGGCGGTCTCCGGGTGGGGGGTGGTACTTTTTTGTTCGATTTTTTTTCCACACATACCACCCCCCACCGCCCTCCCAAAACTCCCCCCCAATAACCCCGTCCTTTTTTCTTCCCCCGTCAACCCCCCTTTTCTCCATGACACACCTCCGCCCCCCCCCCCCCAAGGTACCCACCTTCCCACTTTCCCAAAACTCCCTCTTTAACCCCCAGATAAGCCTCCCATGTGGGGTCCGCGTTTGTCCTTTTTGGGGGGTTTTGCTTGTTCCCCCCCCGGCCCCACGTCCTCCCCACCCACGCCCCCCCTGTGGGTGAGACCCCGTCTGGTGGTTTTTGATGGTCGGGTCTTTTTTCAACCCCCAACCCAAGCCCCAACCCCACCCCCAGCAATATTCAAAGACCCACCCCACTCCCTCCCAACCCCCGACACCCGCGCGAGACCCACCTTTAAAACTTCCCCAAACCCCCCCCCTCCCCCAATCCTGCCCCCCCCAACAAGCCCTTTTCCCACACCCTTCTTTCCCCGACTCACAACCCACCCCCCCTGCCCCCCGTTTTTTTTTTTTTATTTCCCCTTTTTTGTTGCCTTGTGTGCTTTTTTTGTGAGCCCCTCACCCCCCATCACCTCCCACCACTCCCGTTCCTCCCCCCCCCCACTACCTCAGGTGTTTTTTTTTTTTTGTGTTTCTTATTTGGTTTTTAACACTTTTTGGGGGGTGGGGGGTATCATTTTCCCGTTTGGGTTCGGGGGGATAACTTTCCCCTTCCCACCTCAACCCTTGTTTTTTTCCGTGGGGGGGGTATCCCGTCTCCTTTTTTGGTTTGCGTAGTTTTTCGTTTGGTGGGGTGCTATCTGGTTCTTTTGGTGCATTTTTGGGCTTTGTTTTGGGCATGTTTTTTTTGGCCCCAGGTAACCCTTTTTTTTTTTTTGGCGTCTTGCGGTCTCCTCCCAACTGGTGGTCCACTTGTCCCATTTTGGAGTGGCGGGTGTTTTTTTTTTTTTCCACTCTTATTTTGTATTGTTGGGTGGCGGGGGGGGTTAGCGCGTGGGTCCGTTTTTTTGTGTGCTGTTGCTTTTTTGGGTGGTCAACGGGGTGGGGGGCGTTTTTTTCGGTCCTCTTTTTCTCCACCACACCCACCCCCCGGGCCCCCCCTCCAAAAAAAAATGGATAAAAGTCACTGCCCAATTCCCCCACAAAAGAAAAACTGAGTCCCATTTATCTTCAAAACAAAAACCAAAAAACGTGTCCCCCTATAAAATTCCCCCAAACCATCTCTCCTTGTTTTTTCATTCGCCCTCTACTCGACAAACCCCCCGCACGCCCTCCCTTTCTTCTTCACACAAAAATACATCAAAATCATTCGCCCCCTGGATTCCAAAAAAACCAGCCTTTCCCGGTCCCCCCAAAAGAACCCTTCCTCCCCTCCCCCAACCACCGGCACAGGAGGGAAGCCCCAACCCGCTTGGCGTTGCCTCCCAAAAAACGCACCCATTACCCTAAAATGAACACGCACGCCCAACCCAAAAACACCCCAAAAAAACGACGAGAAACGACCACGGCCCCAAAAAACCCCAAAATAGCACGCCAAAAAACCAAAACAAGCCCTAAAAACTCAAAAACCCCACCCTCACACCAAAACCCACCCCCCAAAATACCCCCCTTCCCCCACCCGCTCTTTCTTTTCTTTTTTTGTTCGCGGCCGACCGCAATCACCCAGACTAACCCCGTCCACCCCCCCCCCCCAACACCCCCCCCCAAAAAACAACCAACCCTCCCCCCCCCCCATGCTGCCTTAAAAAACCCTCCCCCCCCCAAAAAAAAGGAAGAGAAATCAACGAAAAAAAACCACACGAAACAAACAAAAAAAGACAAACACAAAAAACCCCCCAAAAAAAAAACATTATCCCCCCCCCTCCTCTCCTCACATTGGTGCTTTAAATGACCCCCCCCCGCAAAAAGACAGTCACCCCCCCACCCTTTAAAAGGCCCTTCCCCACAACAAAAAAACCTCCTCAACAAAACCCCCCCCCACAAACAGCGTTAATTGAAGCCCCCCTACCCCCCACAAAACCGCCCCCCACCCAAAACACTCCCCCTCCCTTACAAACACCCTTCCTTACCCCAAAAAAACTTCCAACATTCCAGTAAAAATACAGGGCCCCAAAACCTAACTTTCATCGTGCTTTGTCCCCGCAACACCGCGTCTAACACACATACCCCCCCAAAAAAAAACCCTGTCTCTCCTACAAAAAAAATTGTCTCTTCGGATTTCCCCCCCCCCCATACCCCCCCCAAAATATATAACCCCCCCCACCTCAAAACACCACCCCCCCCCAAACACCATACAAACAAAACTCCACCCCAAAAAACATTTTCTTCCTCCTTTACCCCCCCCCGCCCTCACAAAATGCTAGACCTCCCAAACAAAACCCCCCCCACCAGCCCCCCTTTCAAAAGATCCCCCCCCCAAACAAAAACATTCCTTTCCCCACCTCCAAAAAAAGTTATCAAACCAACCCCAACAAAATACCCTTAGTACCCACCCCCAAGACCAGATTCCCCCACCAATCTAATATTATCCCCCCCCCCCTCTTTTGCTCCCCCAATAAGACCCCCCCCCACTTTTTAAGTCTTTTCTCTTCATCACTAGAACCCTTTTTTTTTTTGTTTTTTGCTCCTTCGGTCATTTTTTTTGCATCCCCCAAAAAACCCCCCCCCTCCTTTCGTCTCAACCCTAAACCACCCCAAACAAGAACCCACCCAAAAACCCAAAACTTCACAGTCCCCGGCCACAAATTATATCCCACTCCCCCTCACCTCCCCTCTGTTATCCCAGCCCCTTCCCTCACACACACGACCTCCCACCCGATAAACCCATGCAAAAATGCAGCCCCCCCCCCCCCCCACAAAAAGACCGCGCTAACCAACACCCCCGCAAATAAAACCCCTCAAATAAAAACGTCCTCTGACCCACAAATAACCACATCCTGTCTTGCTGGACAGATGACTTCACCTCTGCCGCCTGTCTTCCTCCCTTTTTTTGTTTGACCCCAGATCCTCCCCCCAACAACCCGCTCGCCTCCCCCCTAAACGACCCCCCCCCCCAAAAAAAATTAAAAATAAGCATCCAACAAAAACAAACCCAAAACCACCAGCTTTTTCCTAACCCCCCCGATCCCAAAATATAATATCCAGCTTTAACCCCCCCACACCCGTTTTGTTTTGTCCTTTCTTTTCGTCATTTTGTCTGGGCCTAGGGGCGGCGGGTACGTGGTGTCCGGGGGCGGGTTGGGGGTCTCCCATCCCAGTGTTCAAAATTGCCTCCCAAAACCAACCACCTCAAACACAACCCTCCAACCCCCCAAAAAATATTCAATACTCCACAAGTCACCTTAAAAAACTCCCCCCCACAAAAACTGGTTACACACACAAAAAAAAAATCCCTTGTTTTTCTCTTTTTCCAAAAAAACACAGAGACCCAAAAAACAAAAAAACCCCCCCCCCCCCTCCACAACCCCACCGCGTCCCCCCTTGCTCAGCCCCGTTTCTTAGATCCAAACCACCAACCAAAAAAAAAAAATCAATTTAACCTCCAAAATAAAAACAAACCCCCTCGGGGGTGGGCCGGCATTTTTTACTTCTAACCCCCCTTTTCTTTCCCACCCCCTCGCTCCAACACCATCCGTGCCCTTTTCCCCTCTTCCCACACATAACACACCCTGACCCAAAAAGTAAGTCCCCGCCAAACCAATACTCTCCCCCAATAGGCCCCCCCCCCCCACCCCCAATCCGAGCAGCTTTTCAAAAAAAGAGCCTCCCCTCAAACTCACCCCCTCCCTATTCTTTGTTCACCACATCAAACCCCCGCTAGTCAACACCCACGTTCCTTTTGTTTGGTCGGGGGTGGTTTTTTTTCTCTCCTAAGTTTTCCCCCCCTCAGCTTTGTTTTCCCCCCTAGGTCTTAAAAACCCCCTATTATACCCATTAATACTGGGCGCTTCCCCCAAAACCAACAAAAAAGTCCCGGACTAACCTCAATAACCTCCGCGCGTTTTTTTTTTGCCTCGTTTTTTTGGTGGGTATTTTTTTTCTGGGGGGCGGGAGTTTTTTTTTTGTGTGGGGGACATTTTCCGCCTCCCCACACGATGGCGCAGCCCCCCCTTTCCCTCCCTATTGGGTTTTGGGTGGGCCCCCCTTTCCCCCCTCTCGATGACTCTTGGTTTTTTTGGGGGTGTGATTCACAATTAAAACTTCAACAACCAAAAAAAAAAAAATACCCCTTCCCCCCCAACAAAATCTGCGCCACATAAAACCCCGTCCCCCCCCCCCCCCCCCCCCACCCGCAAAAAGAAGCAGTTGATCGCCCACCCCCTACGGTTTCGTTGTAGTTTTATATTGTTTTGGTTTTTTGTTTTCTTACCCCCCAAAAAAACCCCACCACAAAACCCCCCCAAAGACCCCAAAAAAACCCCTCTCCCCCCCTACCCTCCTTTGCTTCCCCTTGGACTCAACAAAAAATACTTGTCCACCCAAAACGTCCCCCCCTTTTCCCGCTGGCCCCCAACCATCGTATCTTTCCCCGCTGCCGTCTAAATGTCTTTCCGACCCCCCCTTGGTTACCGGTCGTGGTTTTCTTGCCCTTCGGCCCCAAAAAGCCACCCACAAAAAACATGCGCCCCAAAAAACACCCTAAAAAAACCACCCTAAAAATCAAAAACAACAGGAACAAAAAAAACAACACCCCCCCACCAAACAAACACTCCCCCTCCGCCCCCCCCACCTTTTTATTGCTCCTTCGCCCATCATAACCCGTAAAATGAACAACCACCCCCCAAAAAAAATAATACCCCCCGCCAAAAAACCCGCCCCCAAAAATAAAGCTACCCCCCAACCCCAGAGTCTCCCCCCCCACACGCCCCCTTTGTTCTTTTGGCCGCTCAACCCAAAACTTTTTTTTTTTTTTCTGTTTTTTGGGGGTTGGGGGGGGTTGTTTGTGCTCTTTCCCGTTTTGGGGGGTTTTGGTTTTTGGGGGTCCAAAAACCCCCCAAAAAACAACCGCCCTTCAAAAGATGCTCGTCTTTGGTTGTTGGGTACACTGGCCCCCCAAGTTTAAAAAAAAAAAAAAACCAGACACCCCAACCAAAACCCCCCCCCCAAAAAAAAAAACGCCACAAAGCGCCCCCCCAAAAACCCTCTCTACCAAACCCGCTGGTTCTCTCGAGTTTTTCCCTTTCTTCCACGAACACTCCACCCCAACGCCCTTCCCCTTCCAATTTTCATTCCATTAAAAATCCCTTCTCCTCTCCCTCAACCAAAAGTCCCCCCTTCCACGCCCCGTTTCAAAGCAAATTCCTCAAAACAAAAAACAAGCGCAAAAAAGCACCCCTTTCCCCACAAAACCAAGCCCCCCAAACAGACGCTGCTTATAGGACCCCCCCCTAGACAAGAAAAAGCCTGCCGAACAAAAATAATTCACTATGCCCCCACTAAAACGCCCAAGAAAAGCCCTTTCCCAACCCCCTTTTAACCCCCCCTACTCCCTCTTCCGCAGTTAGGGGACTTTATGCTCCACAAGACAGCCCCCAACGACCCCAGACTCCCAAACCCCCCCCCCATCTTCCCCCCCCCCCACCCCCCCCTTTGTTCCCTCGTTTTTGATCCTCTAACAAAAACACTCCAAAACACCCGCCCCCCCCTACTTTTCCCGGGCCCCCTAATGGTTTCTCAAAAAACCCAACTCACCTGCGACAACCAACACAAAAAAAACAGGTCAGACACTCCCCTTTCCACACCCCCGTTTTTCTTGATCCTTTTTCTTGGGGTTTTTTTCTCACTTTTTTTTTTTATAAACTTTGGGTGGGGGGTGTGTTTACCGGGGAAGGGGACGTGCCCGACTTCCGGGTTTTTTTTTATTGTGGGTAGCGTTTTTTTTTTTTTAGACAAAACCCCCCAGGGGGGTTTTTGGCGCCTCCCCTCTTCCCCCTACCCTCGCCCCAACATTTCTGTTTGAGCTGTCCCCAACCAAGTTCCCCCCCCACCCCTGGGTGGGCGTGCTTGTTTGGGGGTGGGTGGCCGGGGCTGCTGTGTCACTTTGTGGGGTGCGTGGCGTGGGTCTTCGGGGTGGGTTGTCGCCGCTCCACACAAACCACAAGCCCCCCCCTTAGACTTTCCTCAAAGAACGCCAACCTCGGTCCTTTAAAAATTTGTATATAACTCCCCCCGCCTGTCCCCCCACAACAAGCCCCTCCCCCCCCCATAACCCTCCTTACTTCCAACCACTATATGTTTTGTTTTTCACTCCCAACCCCCTAAAAATGGTTTATGGCGTCTCCCCCACCCCCCCAATCATACGGCCACCAGTCTTCCGTGCTGTCCTTTCTTTACTTGATGTACCTATTTTTCAAATCTTAGTACCCTCTCTCCTTAAAATTCTTTCTTTCCAACAACGACCCCCACCCCGCAACAACCCCCCACACCACCTTTTACGGTGGTGGGGGTAATAGGTTGTTTCTTGATGGGTTATGCTTGCTAAATGTCTCTTCCTCGACCCCTAACCCCCTCCCCTTATCCTCAATTTTCTTCCTTCTTTAAGCATTGTTGCATATACTTCCCAGGGTTATTCCCTCTTCCCGGCTAGCGTTCCCCTACAGCGTCCCCCCCACCCTGGATTTTTTTTCGGGGCCCTAAGTGTCGCTTGCAACCCTCAAATCCCCTCTCCCCCCCCCCGGCCACCCCCCGGGCTTTTGTGTTTCTTGTATTGGGTCTTTGTGTTTCGTGGTACAGGTGTTTTTTTTGGGGGGAGTGATTTGTTTGGGGGTTTGCGGAAACTGCCACTCTTTAAAAAGTTGGTCCTCACCCAGGCGCTCTCTCCCCCTTGGGGTTGGTAGCCGGCGCTGGGTGATCTTTGTGTTCAAATAGAGGCGTACCTCTAAATTGGACCCCCTCTCTTTCACACCCCCCCTTTCTTCCCCATTGTTCTTAAAGGCCTTTACAAAATGTAGGAGGTTCTTCCGAGCGGTTGGAGGGCTGGGGTTTATTTTTGTGTTTTTTTTTTTTGTTGGGGGGTTGTATCCCCTCCCCCTGGTGTTGGGTCACTGTGTCTTGTTATCTTTGGGGGGCGCAGACCCCTCTCTGGGGGGGAGTAGTTCCCATTTGTTGTTTCTTTTTTGTTTTTTGAACGGCGCGGCCCTTTTTAACCAGGGCCTCCCCCACAGCCGTCCCCTCTGCCTTATTTAAATCTTTTTCTTTTCCCGTTTCTGTCACCTTTTTTTTCCAAGAAATTCACGTCTTTGGGGGCAACCCCTCTTGGTTCTTTTTTTTTATTTTGTTTTAAACAGTTTATAGTTTGGGGATAACCCCCTCCCCCCCAGACCGACCCCCCCCCCCCCCCCCACGTAGGTCAGCCCCCAAGCCCCCCCCCTGCCCCCCCCACCCTAGTCAGTTTTGACTCTCTCCCCAAAAAAAACGCTTTTTTAATCGGTGATTATTTTGGCGCCCCCCCCCCCAAAATTTCCCTTTTGACTTCCTTTTTTAATGCGCACTGACGCAGGATAACCGTGGCGGATTTTTTAAAAACTAATCATCCCCCACATCCATGTCAAACTGTTCACACTTCTTTTAAAAAAACGGGAACCCCCCATGACAAAGCAAGATCCTAAAATATAACGATAATGGGCCTTCCTAACCCCCCTCCTCCCCTCTTGGTTAAATTATCCTCCGTGCGCTATAACAGAGTCCCAGCCAAGCCCATCTAAAATAACCCAATCCCACCCTGCACACGTCCAGGGTGTTTCTTTTTTTGGTGTTGAGTTATTTTTCTTTTATGTGCGACAGGGAAACCGGTTTTGGGGGGGCTTCCCTTCCCCCCCAGTGAACAAGTGAAAGAAGATTCCCACCACGTCTCCTGTTTCTTTTTTTTGGGGGGGTTCGTGCTGAACAACCACCCTCCCCCCCTCCGCCGCACCCGCCCCCATAACACCTAGTTTTTCTTTTTTTTGGTGGCCCCCCCCCTCTTTTTTCGCCCTCCCCAGAAACAACGATCGACGCCCTATTGCGGACGTCTTAAATAGCAATTATGTAACCTATTTTCCTTTTTGGTGTGTGAGACGGCAAGCCCCCCACCGTCCGAGCCCTCCGAGAAAGACAATTCCCTCAAAAACTGCTCAGTACCCCCCTTCCCAGCACCCTCCCCCCCCACCCGTCTGTCCCACCCTTGCCTCGTCCAACACCTCTAAAACCGGCCGTTCCCTTCAAAATCTACGATAATTCCACAACGTGTCTTTCCCCCACCCAAAAACGTGGACAAACAACGACTAACCAAAGAAAACCCCGGTACCCGCCTTATTTCGCTTCCCCCACCGCCCGATCAATCCCCCCGGCCACTCCTAGATTCCGGCTCTCCCCCGCGGATCACACCCCCATAACCACGGTTTTGTGCCCCTCCCCCAAAACAAAAACTCCACCATCACCCGGCCCCGATTGAGTCCCCTCCCACCAACCCAGACTGGAAAGTTGTGTGTACTCAGGGAAAACCATTCCGTCCAAAGACAAAAAAAATCTGAAAAAAAAGAAGCGCATCGCGCCTCTTTCCTTATGCGGCTCCATCGCGGCTTCCTCACGTCCCCAGAACACTTGCATGCAGCCCACCTCGACGCCCAAACAACGCCCCCTGCTTTCCCCGCGCCAACCGACCTTTCCCCCACACCTACCAAAACCTTTATAGCCGACCCCCCGCTGGTTTTCTTATTTGCGGCCAACTTTTAAATAACCGACCTCCCCCGCCGATCTGCCCTGAAAAAAAAAAAACTTCGCTCCCCCCCAACCCACCTCACCCTCCCCCTGGGTGATGTCGACCGTCCCTTGTCTCCGGATTCATTGGAACCCACACCTACGGTCCTTTTTTTCCATTTTGTTTAAGCAGTGCCGTTTCTCGGGGAACCCCCCCCCGCCGGAGCCTCTGTCCGTCCCTACAGTCCCCCCCCACTCGTAGCACAGCCCTACGCCTCTCCCGCCCACCCCCCCCACCTGCTGTCAAAATTCGTGGTGAGCTCCCCCCACGAGGCTTTTTGATGCCACCGCCGCTAACGACCTACCAAATCTACG
>Ga0179593_1443458_pt1 | contig 24492 bp, 19 predicted proteins | sample CZODoug2_1_08_16_FD_185931 | JGI IMG/M metagenome (GOLD analysis project Ga0179593, IMG submission 185931) | Vadose zone soil fungal communities from Angelo Coast Range Reserve, California, USA - CZODoug2_1_08_16fungal (PacBio error correction) | ecosystem: Environmental > Terrestrial > Soil >... | reverse complement strand
CTTGTTTTTGATGTGTCACCACTCTTGCCTCGGTTCTTTGCCCTTTAAATTTTCGTCTTCCTCATTTTGTAATTTGCTGCGGGGAATGCAGACTTCCCTTAGATATTTTGCTCCCCTATCCGCACTTTTTTCACTTTCCCCGGTTCAGTGATTTGGCCACCGCATTCTCATACGAGGTTCCCCGCTTGTACAGTTTTTTGCAAAGCCCCTCCCCTGCTCCTTCTTCGAAGCACAAGAATGACCATGTTTATCCCGTTGGCTTACGTCATCCTCTCGTGTTTGGCCCTCAAGCCTCTCATTTCGCTAAACTCCGTTCCTCACTGCCAAGTTTCATGGAGGGGCGAGGTCCTCTGGTGGCCCCTTTTACTTTCACTCCTACCTGATTAATCCAGCTTGCTTGCTGATGTTTTTATCGTCTGATTTAGCTGAGGACAAACTTTCCTGTCAAGGAATCTCCCAAGCTCTCCCTGTCCTCTCCTTCCCCTTACAGGCGGCTTTTTGGTACCCGGCATCCCGCTTCTAGCGCTTATGTTTTTTTGCGTCCGAGACTTGTTTTTGCGGTTCAGCTTTTGCAGCTATGCCTGATCGTTTCCCCTTTCATGCTTTTGCCACCGTCAGATCAACACTCCCGAGCTAGCCTGTACTTTTTTTTTTCGAGGCTGTTCATTTTCCCCTGCCGGTCCCAGAGTCTTTTCTACGTCGGACTTTTGGTACAGTAAATGTGGGATGCCAGTTTCCCCCCCTGACGTCTTTTTCGCCCCCCTTGACATTTTGGCTGTGCCGCGATTCGATGTGTCCTCCCCCCCAATTCCCCTTCGCCGTAGCGACCCTCATACCTCACATGGGTCAGGGACTGAGTCTCCTTCTTCTCAGTTTTTTGCTCTGGCTTCGGCGTTTCACTGCCCCCTTTGGTTTCCCTTGCCCGACCCCCTGTTTTTTTTTTAGGCATCCGTTTTCTTGTCCAATCTGTGATTTTACGACCGCGGCGTATTCAACCTTGGCCTCATGTGAAGGCCAGGATAGCCCCTTCGCCTTCAACGCCCGGATATACGCCTCTTAGTATGTCCCTCATCGCTGTTGGTCTCTTTTTTATCAGTTGACAACCTTTTTTTCTGTGTTCTGAACCCCCCCCCGCTACTCTTCGCTTTCTCCCTTTTTTTGAATGAACTTCAAGCTGCAGCGTCCCTTTTTGCTTTTTCGACAGTCTTCTCGCGTTATTCAACGCCAGTATCGATCTTTCCCCCTCCTCCCCTTTCGTTTGTCGGATCCAGTATCTATGTTTGGCTGTCTCCGTTTTTTCATCTTTTTTACAACCTCGTCTTCGCGTCCCTCCCTCAAAATATAGTCCCGTCGATGTTCCTTTTCTCACTATGCCGGGCGGTTTGGTGTCTCCCGTAAGGCACAACTGAGGTCCGCTAGCAAGTCGGAACCTGATTTTTTCTTACGCGCCAGCCTTGCGACCTGCCTTTCTCTCCTTTTCGCGTCCGATCTAGTCAACTTGTCATACGTCCCGCATGACCCCTGCTGTTATTATCCAGCCGTTGCTGCTCATCTTTCCACTTACGAGGTTTTTCGTCATTCTTTGGTGGATGGCCCGTCTTGATTCCCCTGTTTTTCCCCAATTTGTTGGAGACCCCATAACTGGATCCATTGAGCTATATTACTGCCAATCGGACGTTTTTCCCTCCCCTCAGTCGTTTTTTTCCCTTTGAGATGCGCGTTTAAGGTCTTGCGCCAGCGTGCTGCGTTTTTTTTCTTCTTACAGCGAATCCGCTGTGTGGCGGGTGTTGAAGCTTGTGCGATTTCCCTCAATGGTTGAATGCGAGTGTTCGCCTTTCATGATGTGTTACTTTTTTCCGTGAAGGAGACCTCCTTACCACTCCCGACGCCGTTTCTTTTTTAAGCGCATTTCCCCCTCTTCCCCTGTATCGCCCGACTACTGCGATTTGTGCTTTTCCGCTTCCCCGTAAAGGCGACCCCCAGTTGCGATCGTTCCGCCCGTCTTTTTTTTTTTGTCGCCAGCTCCAATGTTTTCCCTTTTTGCGCATTGAAGCAGGTCTTTTTATGGCGTGGTTTTTCTTTCTGCGCCCACTGGGAGCTGCTTCCATTTTCTGACCGCCTCCTCCAGTTTCTTTCGTCCTGTCGCGTGGAGGTGCCAGGTGTTTGCACGCTCGAGCTTCGTGACCCCTTCATTGCTGATTGGAGAGTTCCATCGGTTACAAGCAGAACGGTCAGTACTTCCCTCATATTGGTCATTTGACCCCATATCCCCTTCCCTTCCTCCCTACGGTTCGCGACCAGAATCTGCTTCTTCGATCTTTTCCCTCTGGTCTGGCTGTCTGTGGTATTTCCCGAAGAATTCCCCCCGGTTTCAACCGCTGGGTCCCTTTTCAAGCGGACCAGGATATTCCTTCTGCTTTACTTTTTTGGCCCCAGTTATGCGATAAGGCTCCCGAAAGAAGATCCGTGTTTTATCGGGCTGCTTTTCCCCGGCGTTGACCCCGTCTTTGCGTGCCCTATTTCCTTTTTCTTGCACTTCCCCCCTGTTTGTGTGCTTCTCTGCTTGCGTGTCTGCCTACGATTGCCTTTGCTGCGTAGTCCCGAAGGCTTGCTGGATTTCTTTCTATATCTTCATGCTCTCTTTCCAAGACAGGGCTTCTATCTGAGGCCCTACTCTACCCGGATTTTACAATTAGTTGTTTGATCCCCTCCTACATGGATGAGTCCCGAACGTCTTTCCATCCTTGCCCCATCCTTCCTTTTTCAAGTTGGTCAACAGTCTAGACACATTCCTGGCCCCGCGTTCACTTTTGTTCCACTCGACTATTGCGTTGTCCCAACCAAATGAAAAGCCTGCCTGAGTAATCATTCTTCATCCTGTTGCTTCGGCGTGGTATTTTTTGCCAGCCACTCGGATTACGGCGGACAGGCGTGCTTCTATCTCTCAGTCCTTCTCCTTTTTGTGGAGATATCCACAGAAGGACCATTATCCCCTTATATTTTTTTGTTGCGCCTTCTCCCCTTCTGTAGCTTCTTTTTTTCTCGCTTAAGTCGTGGGATGGGACCCGCGTTTGTCTGTTGTTGATGGTCCCCCCCGAGTCCCCCGGAGATACCCTTATCCGGGCCGCACACTTTTTTCGTCTTTTCAGTCAGGGTTACGGGTTCAGCAGCAGGGTACTGTTGTCCGCGGGTCCGCGAACCCGAGGGTTTCCCCTTAACATTCTCGTGGATTGTCTTTACCGGCCTCTTCTTTCGGTCTTGATGTTTTTTGCGAAGACGACTTGTGCCATCCCCCTAGTAAAATCTTCTATCTTGTCCAGAACATAGCCGTGTCCCCAGCCGCACACTCTTTTTTTGCTTTATTTCATTCTGGGATGCCCCCCCCCGCGCGATTCGCGCGCCTTTATTGTGCGCACCTTTGTTTTTACACTTCCCCCTTGACGGGTGTAGGCCCCCCCCCTCCGACGTATTCTCCCCCCTTTTCCCGCTTTTTCGCTTTTTCTTCTTTCCTCCCCCTTTGGCGTTCTTGCAGGAGGCAGTCCGCCCTCACGGTATTTCCGCTTTTCGTGATTCCGTTTTTTTGTTCGTTTTTTTTCCCACCTTTTCACCTTCTCCTGTACCCCTCCCTTCAGTCACTAGCTTCACACATCTTTGACCCCCCTTTCTTTTTATGTTAAAAAACTTTTCGCTTTGCAAATTCCATTCTCGTTTCTTTTTTGCCGCACCACCCCGGTGAATTTTTCCCGCCTCTCCTCCAGCGTTTCTTCGTCTTGAGTTCCTGCTCTTTTCTCCATGTCTTCCAGCACCCCTCCCTTAGCTCATGAAGTCATCTGTGATTTGCCCACCTGACCTCCCTCGCCAATATCACGTTTTACAGTTTTTGTATCAAGTCGCGACATGAGTCCCCTGGCACCACCGTTTATCTCATCCCGCCTCCCTCCGAATACTCAAGATCCTTCCTTCCAAAGCGTCACCCTATGTGCTTTTCGCCAACTGCTCGTCCACGATTTTTTTTCCACGATTTTCCGTTGACTATGAACACATAGAAGAGTCTTGGAGGTTTTGAGAAACGACCTGCCCCCCAACGATACTCTCTTGATTGGTCGTAAGTCGTTCTCTTTTTAAGACCTTCCTGTCTTGCGACTGATCGAGAACCTACCTTTCCCACAATCCCTGTTGCCCCCCATCATCTCTTGGTAGTTCCCGATGTTTTCGCAAACCGCCCCTCCTTACCCACCATAGGTTTTTCCTTCTTTTTTTCCAGAGTACAGCCTTCCGCGACCAGCATCCAATTTTTGCCCAGTTTTAACGTTTCACCCCAAGAGCACGTCCAATTCCCCTTTTTTTTTGACCGCTTGGTCGATCCCCAGTCGATGTCGTACCCGAGGGGATGGTATGTAGCACTTTGGGGACCCCCCCCCTCCCCCCTCCCAGTTACCAGCCCTCTGGGAATGGGTTTTTCCATGGAACACCCAGTTCCGTCTTCGAGCGATGGTTTCGTTACCCGCCGACTGTCCATCAACGTCCAATTCTTTGAGGGTCTTTTTTTCTCCTAGCGCTACGCGAGATTTAATTTTTTTCTGACCTTCCCCCTGTGCTTGTTTCTTCCATTAATCCCAACCCGTCAGAGTCTCCCGAAGCTCATTCTTTTTTCCGTATTCCTCCCCCCCAGCCTTTTCATATTTTTTCGCACTCAATCGCCTTTTAGCTCATTGGTCCTGTCTCTTCAGCGATCTTTGCTTGCCATTGTCCGGGACTACACCGGATCAGCACCCAACCATCCATAGGCTGCTGTCCCGTGCCCACCTCTTCCCTCCCAACCCTTCCCATTCTTTGGTCTCTGCTGGCGTTGTCCCACTGTCTCTGCTGGTGACGTTCCTAACCTGAATTGTCTTTCAACTTTGGACTCGTCCCCCCCCCATATTTTGAGGTTCAGAGTGCACATCTGATGACTGTCGTTTGCACCCTCTCTCGCTGCTCAGCAAGAGCTTTCCCCTTTCCGAAAATCTTATCCTCCGGTTTTCACGTCCGCCTTGTTTCTCCGCCCCTTCTGAGGGGTCGTTTTTTGAAAGCCGTTTCCAGCTTTTGATTTTTTTGCCCATTGTCTTTTAAACACTCACAGCTCGCGGTCGGGATGAGATTGTTCTCGACTCTTCATTTTGCCGATCCCGCCGCTCTGCCCGTCGCCCACTGAAATTCTCCTTATTCCGTTGGTTCCTTAGTCGGCGAACCCTGGTTGAAAGGGTTTTATCTGACGAGAGAAATTTAATGAGCGCGTTCCCTTTCTTTGTGGTCTGATCCGTTTCTTTGTTGTCCTGACAACATTCCGCTCCAATCTTTTGACGTAGCCTCCTTCGTGACCAATCTTGTGCCAATTTGAAGCGAAATTTCCTCAAGCTTTTGGACAAGATATCGTTATTTTGCCTCCTCTCGGGCGGGCGAACTTAACGTGCTTCCCTGTTTCCTTTACCTTGAGCAGACCTGTCCCCCGTCCTTCCGTAGCTTGCGGAGAGATTTTCTTACCCTCCCCGCCTCTCTAGCGTATCGCCTCTTTAATGATTGGTGAACCCCCTCATGCCTTGCTGCTTCGTCCTTAATTTCCGAGACTCAGCAAAGACCTTCCCGCTCTACCGAGTTGGGGGGGGTTTTTGTTGTATTTCCCCTCCTGTGGCCGACCCTTCCAAGGTCCTGCCTCCTTCCGAGAAAGTTCTTTGTAAATAGCTGAATCTGGCGTTTGTTTTTGAATATCGTAGGTGTCCGCCATTGTGAGAGCTCCCAGTGGTCTTTTCTCTAGCGGTTCTGTGTTTTCGGCACCGCTCCCGTTGCTTCTGATGACTCGTGTCTCGCCCCAGGATCGGTCTTCTTCCTGGCGATTCTTTTGTCAATCTGCTCCTTATTTCCTCAGGATGTCCCCTTTATGCCTTTCCCTTAAGCTTTCCTTTCGTGCCCCCTGCTCCTTGTTTCCTTCCTCTCGGCCTCCTCTGATTGTATTCTCCCCCCCCCCGCTCTAGTCGAGTCATAGTTTTGGTATGATTGGTCCCCACTCGGCGACGGTCTGTCTCGACACGGCGCCCGGGCACCGCGTCGCATTCATATGCTGGTCCCACGCCTTCTTGAGCTAATCACCTCTCCTTGGACGCTCTCTGAGATCTAGCATTTAAGTTAACCTTCTTTAGTGTCGTATTTGTTATGACGTGTTCATCGGGACAGTCCGACAAGAACCTTCCCCGTTTTTATGGTAGAAGCCAAGGAACCCCCTGTTGCGCTTTTCGGTCCAGAGGACGTTCCTTTTTCTTTTTCCGCCCGCCCTTCCCGCCGTCTCCTGTTAGGAGGGCTCAGGTCGCTGCGGTTGTTTGAAACGTGGCGTGACTTGACGCGACGGGTCGAGTTTTCTTGTTTTGTGGTTTTCTCGGCCTCGGTAGCCCCCCCCTCCACTTTCCCTTACCCACTGTTCATCCCCCAAGCCGTCTTTGACCATTCGACCGTTTGTCCCGTTGGTTTTTGCCCTCTCTCATAGCTTGTCCTACGTTGCTTGGTGTGATCTAGCGCAAAAGGGGTAAGATTTGATCCTTTTCCAACTTCCTGCCGCCTTGCTCCCTCCCGCCACCCATGAAGAGATAGCTGTCTTTGCTTTCTTCGCCTTCCCACTTCTTTTCAAAATTACCGTTAAGTAGGACGTGGGGTAATCTGTCCCTGTTTTTGCGAAGCCCCCGAATGCTTTTCGCTTCAATGGTTTCCCGAGCATCGGATTTATATTCCAACCCCTTTAGGACGCCTGTTTCCCCTTCCCGATACCCACCCTCACCTTACTTCATCCCGTCTCCTCATTTTTTCTTCAGTGGCCTTGCTTTTTCTGGCCCCTCCGTATGCTGCTTTGCTTTCAGGTGGTCTTGATCCTCAGAGCTCTCGCCTCTTTTCCCTATTATGTCTTTCTTTTCCACCGTCCCTGCCTGTTTCGTGCGGCTCTGTTTTCTGGTAAACCTCCCTTTCTATTAACACCTCATTTGTCGATATCATTTTCTTTCAAGCTCTTTGGTGCTCTGGGAGAGACAACACCGGTCCCTCCCGTTTTCATGTCCCCCCACTACTTGGTTTCTATTCCTTTGACAGCATCTCTTCCTTCGGCCATCTCCTTTTTTTCGACCAACTCTTTTAAGTGACCCATTCACTAGGCCTTTTGGCTTTTCTCTCATTGAAGGCCTATCTCTCTCTTTGTCCTTTTTTTCAATTTTCCCTTCCTTGAACAAACCTCTAGCTGCTGCCCCGCCCCATTACCCAGCGTAGCTGGTCGATTATTTTCGTGACCCTTATGTTTTTTGGTTTTTTTCCTTTAACCCCCCTCGACTTATCGTTACAATCTTGCACTTACCCTCTGAGCGGGTTTCAATTTACCCACTCTGCCGGTCTTTTCCGTTCGTTTCTATTCAAGTTCGAGCTGATGTCACTCCTCCCCCCCACTTTTATTGATCTTTTTTTCTCGCTTCTTTTGACCTCCTTTTGTATTGTCCCCCCCCCCGCGGCCGAAACCGGCAGATTTCACAATTTTTTTTTTTTCTTTGGCACTCAATCTTCCCCCCCCTCTCTAGATTTCCTACCCCAATTCTTTTATTTTTTCGTTTTGTTTTCCAGTTGAGATGATGTTTGGGCCATTTCATGCGAATACCTACTCTTCCCCGTGTCAGTGCTTTGTGTGGGAATTTTTCGCAACCGCCTCCACCGTTTTTAGTTTCTTGCGAAGCGGTCCCCGGCGCTTACTGTGCTCGAGTTTGGTTCCCTCTGGTCTTGCGGGCGGGTGTTCGGACTGCATACGTGAGCCCGGCCGCTCCCCCCGCCCCTCGCATCTGCTTGATCCTATTTGAGTTTTGCCCCTCCCCCTTGAGCAGAGATTCGATTTTCGGTTACCTACGGCGAGTACTAAGTGGCTACCCCTTAAGCCTTTTGCATCCTTTCCTCCCGTCGCAGTGCCGCATATTGCTGTCGTGCGTTCGCGGTATTTTTTTTGGTGCTGTAGGCCCTGGCTTTTAGTTGTCTAGTAGTTCCCCGTTTTCCCACCCCGTCGGACTCTGTGACGTTGTCTGGGATTGTTCTTGCAGTGAGTTTTCGTTCACACCTTATCGTCAGTGTCCTTCCATTTCCATTGGGCTAACCGATCCTGGCTGTCCCAAGACTATCAGTAGACGGATGGTCCCTCTTTATTTGGAAAACTGCTCTCCCCATTGCAATTTTTTCTTTGACGAAGGGTGTTCCGCTTGTGTTCTTGCGTTTGCTTTTGCCTTTTGTCTTCTCTTCATACTTAGAAAAGGGGGTCCCCCGCTTGACTGTGGTCCCCCCCCGACCGCGCCCCGCATCTGTGAGTCTTCTTTCCCCCTGGGATTACTTTGCTTCTATAAAGGAGATCGCTGATCCTGGTGGGCTGCGTGTCGTATCCGTTATTCGCTGTCTGACCTCCTTTGGCGCTGAGAAACAAGCCCTTTCTGTTTTAGTCGACTTCGTTGTCTCTCCCATTCAATCCCCCCCATGACCCCCGGGCGAGTGGTACTGTATTGAGCCCCCTGGGCTTTGCTTGAGCGGCGCGATTTACCTCTTTTGAATTCGAGTCGCTCCGACCGTCCCTATCTACTTTTCCTCTGAATCGACCGACGGATCTTTCTTTCGCGGACACCATCAGGGCATCAGTCATCCTGTGACTGCGTGAACAGGCTGCCGCATGATCCACGCCCCTACATTCTGTTCGACTTCCTTCTTATCTTTGCCAGGCGGTTTCGCCCCCCGCTCCCTCATGAACCTTCGCGAGTTCATTTCAAGTCTTGCTAGCGTGGCGGTCTTTCTTTGTTCAGTTTTGCGATTTCTGCATGAACAAATGGCTACGGAGTTTGACGTGCGTGTCTCTTACTTCCTCTTCTTGTTGTTGTGAGATTATCCTCCGTTCGACCTGCTTCCGTGTGAACCGCGAAGCATTGCAACGCGCGCGTCCTCCTAGCAGTTCCTGATACTTGTTTCGGTATGTTTTCGTGACCGCTTGTAGACACTTACGCTTTCCCCGCCACAACTTTCCCCTTTTGCCTCATGTTGTTTTGTCACTTCCCTTGATGTGAATGTGCCTTCTGGGTCCGCTAAAAGAAGGCCATCATCCTTCTCGCTTGGTATAGATTGTCCGTTATTTTTTGCACGGCAGGATTCTATCCGGGATCTCTTGCCACTATCTCCTTCTCGCTTTAGCCAGCAAATTCGACCGTGGAATCCCGCCCCCTTAACTGGGCTGTTCTTCCTCTGTTTTTTTTTGCATTACAGCACACACCATGGTCCTTTTTCTTGTTCACGCGCATTGAGCAGACATCTTCGGGGTAGTCTCTTTCATTTATCCTCCGTCTCCACAACGGATCTGTCTTTTCGTCTATTTTCATGCGCAATTGGAGATTAAAACTTTGCTGCCCTGCAGCGGACCCACGCGAAGACTTTCGTGGACATTAAGCCCATCTGTTAAACCGTTGACATTTTCTCTGGCTTGCACACCCCGGAAAGACAGGCCCCCGACTTCTCCTCTGTGGCCTCTTTGGAACCACTTGGTACAATAGGTCCCTCAGTCTTAATTTCCCCCCCCCAATCACGGACATGATGTTTGATCTTCGATGCCGGTTCCCTCGCGTGCCTCTAAAACTGATAAGCACGCTTGCCTTCACTTTTTTTCTTCCTTTGAGCCCCGCAGCCCCCCATCCGACCCAGGCTTTCACGATCCTTCTTCGCTTTCGTGGCCACTTTTTTGTCCCCCCAATTCCTCCCACATTCTACCAAGTTGAAGTCCCCTGCCGACGAAGACACACTCTTCACAGATGCGATACATTTCTTCACGACCTCCTTTCGCCTCTTTCCCCCAACTTCTCGGCCCCCTAGATGTTCCTTGGTGCCTGACGTTTTCCGCAGCCTGAACCCCTCAATCAATTTCAGTCGGTAGCTGGTCTCCCACCTCTCTCCAGCTCTGCTTTTTCCCTGAGGAGTAGTTAGTTGCGCCTGGTACACACGATTTCCCCTACATGCAGAAAATAATGCCCCGTTCCCCAGCTTCCATTGCCCCCTCATCCCGCCCTTCCTCTCCATCACCGACCCCAATCTTTGGTAGTTCCCCTCTGCCAGCATGCCTTTTATTCTTCGATTGGCACCCCTGCATCAATCAAAGTGTGCCCGTGAAAAACATTCTGGCATAGATCCGTCCGATTGTCGTAATTCTCCCATGTTCTTTTCCGTTGGGTGAATCCAGAAAACCCACTGTTTTTTGAACTTTTTCCCAGGGTTACCAAGTCATGCGAAGAACCTCGTAGGCTTCCTTCTCCGCCTCGGGTTCTGCACAAACTCCTTGCCTTTTCTCTTCAGTGGGACTAGCCCCCCTTCCCTTTAAGCAGCCGCCCTTTTTTGGTTCCCCCACCGCGACTTTCTGAAAGAATAAGATGGATTCATCCTTTTTTTCATCTCTTTCAACATCCCCCCCTACCTGTCATCTCTATTTTACCATGTCTTGACGCGGGTAATGGTTCGGACTCCTTCTTTTTCCCGAGCCCCCAACCCCTTATTGCCCCCATTTTTTAGAGAATTCATCTTCATCTCTCCAGGACCTTAGGCATGCGTGTAATCCTCTTCTTCACGCCCTAATCTGCTGGCCGATCCTTTTTTTTTCAATTTGAAACCCCCCAATTAGTTGTGCCCCTCTCCTCACCCTTTTTTGAATTTTCTCAAGCTGTACCCTCCTCCCCCCAATCTCTTGCCACCTCTACACTATATATCACTTTATTTTTTTTCGCGACTGACCTTCTGCCGTTGTGTGAGAAACGCAGGCTCGAAGACATAACGGCTCTGTCTTGTGTATTTGATCGAACCTACTCCACCCTTGCATCGTTGCTCCCCGTCCATCGCAGGTGGGCTTAAGTTTTCGCGCTGTTCCCCTTCTTTATACGTTCTCATATCAAGTTAGGGATTTCTTCTTTCTTCTCTACCAACCACGACCGTTTTTAATTTCCCTATATACGTCTTCACGTCCCCCCATCTCTTGGTTCAGTTTCGTCTAGCTTTTTTTCCTCACCACCATAATCGCTCGAGTGTGGAACTTATCATCTGTTTAACTCCCGTTTTCCGTGCTCTACCTTTACCCTTCCTTATCTCGTTTGTTTATACGTTCTTTTCTGCACGAAAGTGTTCCACATCCCTTGCAACGTTTTTTCCCATAGAAGCCATTCTCCTCTATCTTCTTTATATTGTTTAGAAACCGCCCTTCCCTCCTTCCTGCGGGTTGATCTTTTCCGGCTGGTTAAGATCTTTCGACAGTTGAATGTCATTCCCTCTATAGCCCAAGCTCCTCGGACGCTAGAACCCCCCTTCTTTCCCCTTCTGCCCCCGTTCCCAGACCCACTTACCTCGCCCCTCCTTTTTGTCTTTCCTTCTTCAGATTTCCTGACGCGTGCTTGAGCCGCAAGTCGAATGTTAGACTCGTCCAATGGGTTTATTTGGGCTTTCTCCTACTATCGTTTCTTCTTTTCTTCTCAGATTTCCCGCGTTGAATGCGCCTCATCTCCCTTCACAATCCTTATGGTCCTTCTTTTCGCCATATTTTTCTTCTATATTTCAAAATATCGTTGACTCCATTCGTTTTGGTATCATTCCCCGTCCCCTCATGCTTTTTTCCTGTTCCCGCGGATCGACCATCTTCCCCCTTCTGATTTTCCCTTCCTCCCTTTGTGAGGAGAGCTTGAAATAATGGTTGACACTGTTCCCCCCCCTCCTTCCCTCCTTTTCTTGCCAGTACAAAGCGCCTTCAACCCTTTCTCCAATTTTGCCCAACTCATAAACTTATATGTTTTCAGCCGTTCTCCCCCCCTTATTTGCCAGTCTTATAGACGTATGCGGTCCCTCTGACATCGCCGTTGAACAACACCCACCCCCTCTTCCCCTCTTCGAGCCAAGACGTGTTTTTTCCCTGCGGCAACCCTTGCGGCCTCACTAGATTCTTATAATATCTTACATGCTTGAGCTTTTCCAGGATTGAGTTCCGCTGTATTAGTCTTTCACCCTTGTTTAAGGAACGTCCTTTCCGTTCTGTTCGGGGCTCTCTAGCGGTTGCAGAGAGAAAGACATAATTTTCAACCAAGATTCCCTGCCCGCTTGTGATCCCTTCTACGGATGGAACTTTGCTGGGTTTCGCACATCTCTCGCGCTACTGCTGGGGCGAAGTTATTCATATTTTGCAATCGTAACCTTTTCGGCTCCCTTGTTAACAGCTGTTTTCCCGGGCGCTTTACACCTACCCGGCTCAGCGTCTGCTCATCTTGCCTTCATGGCCACTTCCCCGGCTTTTCCACTCCCGTCCTTCTTTTGTTTTCAGCGGACTTGTGGCGAACTTTTCCTTTGACGTCCTTCCCCCAATCGAAATTGCCGTTCTTTTCCCCTCGCATGACCTGCTCTTCTCATGTCCATTAACACCCTTTCTGCCCTCCCCATTAGTTCGTTACTTTTTCCCCCAGTTCCTGGGATATGAGACTTCTCCCGCCCTTTTTCGGGTCCGTGTTTTTCCCCCCTGCCGACGTTGCTTCCGGCCTCGGCAGCATGCCTCCGCCGGTTGTTTTTTTTTTCCCTCATGCAGTCGGTCTGCTCCACGTCTTTACTCCTTTTCTTCTCATTCTTCCACACGCGTTGGCACTCTGTACACAGTCTTCTTCTACGGCCGTTGTGCACCAGTAGGCCCTTCACGATTGTCAGTCTTTTAGGCTTTTTCTCCTCTTTGGTTCTCGTCTCCCCCCCTTTCCTTCCCCCCCCTTTCTTCTTTCCCACTTCCTTTTTTTCCCTCTTTCATTCAAAGCTCGGCGCTCGGCCGATTCACTCCCCCAGCCTCCGAAGTAGATGCGTCCTCCTTTCCTTTCCTATGTGCATCGTTCCCCCTTCTGTGATCTTCTCTGTTTTTCTAGGCATCCCTCTTATCCCTTCCTTTCTGGTAACCCCCCCTCGTTCTTCTTGTTCCTCCACTTATCCGCGAGGTTCCTTTTCTCGCATCTTCCTGCTGGGTTTGTTTTTTTTGTCTACGTTCACGCAACTCGCTTTTTACCCTTTCTCCCCAACTGCTGGCAATCCTTCACACAACCTTTCCCTTTCTTCCTTAGAGCAGAGAGTTTCTTTCATCCCCTCCGATCCCTCCAAAGGCTTTGTGCTTTTTCCCCCCTCAGTACCCGTTTCCTTTCCTTTTTCCTCACTTTCTCATAGGGGTGGGCCCCCTTTCTTCGATTCCGAGGTGCAGAAGATTTTTTTTTTCCTTCTACTCACCAGACCTAATTTTCTACACATTCTGTGCACGCCCAAAGTTTGCTATTTTTTATTTTCCTTCCATTGATGCTCTTGTCGTTCCACTTTCTTCTTCTCAAGCTCCCCGTAGGCCAAGTGCTGGCCTTTCCATTTTCCTCCTTTGGGTTTGTGTCTTGAGCCATTAGCGAGATTTGCGCCTTTATTAATGAGGGATGAGCTGGCCCTTTTCCCTGAAGTTTGGTACATACATCTGTCCAGACCACACTCCTCCCCGGTGAATCCACTTTTTTTGTTCTCTCGTCGACGATTCACTTTTCTCTAGGTCGAAGCCTCCCCAACATGGCGACCCCCTTTGTTCTCAGTATGCAGTTGTTTTTCCATTTCCGCTTTGCATGCGGTTGCACGGCAGCCTGGCCTTTTTGTGGCGCTCGTCGGTGCCACTTTCTCTCTCTTACTTTTCCCAATCCCGTCTACGAAGTGTGATTTTTTCCCTGATTGTGGGCTTTCGTTTTGGCAAATCGTTCGCCTCTCTAGATGCGCTTCCGCCATTGGACGATACCTCCCCTTTCCTTCAATAAGACTTTTCACTTTTCCTTTTTGTCCCCCCATCCCGTTGTCTTTCCCCCCAATTATCGCTAATGGGCACGCCTGGTGGCCGCCCCGAATGTTTTTTTGCCTGAGTTCGCGGGACCCTGGGGCTTTCCGCGCACTACCTGTAAAACACCTCTGTCTTTATCCCTGACAACCTCCCGGCAACATTTCTCGCTCTGTTCCTCAATCCCAAGTTTTCGAGATCCAGGTTCCGTTTTTTCGTTCTGTGTTTTCTGCCTCTCCTTTCGCCTTTCTCTTTAGAAAACCTACAGTGCGCGTAGCTTGTCTTTTATTCTGATCCCCCTCCTTCATTCACATGTGGCTTATATTCTCACTCGTCCTTGTTTCTCGAGTCCGGCGGCCCAGTAGCTTGATCACAGAGAGAGTTGCCGTTTCATCTTTTCACATACACGACCCTTCTCTTTCCCGTTTCTCTTTTTCAAAAAATAATCAGAAGCCCCATCCGACCTTGTACATTTTTTTTATAATGACACTTTCTTTTCGTACTACGCTTCTATTCTTTCCATTCCATGTCACCCTCCCTCTAGTTCTTCTATTTCGCGCTTCTTTCTGAAGCTCGATTCCGCTGTTTCCTAAGACAGGTACTGCGTATCGCGTTATTTTATTCTCCTTTTTTCCTTCCTTTTTGCTACTCTTATCAGACCTCTCGCACTTGTTGCCCATTTTAACGCGATCTTCACGCCCTCACGCTACGACTTCTTATGAACTCGGTTCGTTTCATGTTTTTATTTCCATGTCCAATATATAATATTTCTCGTGCCTTTCCCCTAAGAGCTCCTTTTTTTCAGAGCAATGTTTACATCAGTCCGTATGGACTTGCTGTCATAGGGCGTCATATAACCCTCTTTTCCTCCTTTTTATGCGTTCCTATTTCCTTTGAACACCGGCAGATTTCTATCGACATTCGATCCTCTATTTCAATCGTTATACTTCTCGATCTCATCCTTTCCGTGGATTCCTTGCCACATCTGAAATCCTTGCTCAGAAAAAGAAATGCTATTACTCTCAAGTTCTTTTCTCCCTTCGTCAAAGTTTCTTTCTCACGACTACAAAATTCTCTTGATTTAGTAGACTATCTCTCATCAAATTTAGTAAACCTTTTACTTTATCATCGTGTTATTACCTGTTTTCTCTTCGTGCACGTCGTTTTTTTTTCCCCTCCCTTAATTACTTAGCAAAGTTCACCTCCTCCCCCCAGACCCCACTTCAGCAGACAAACTCCCCCCTTCACCACCCTTCCGTGACAACATTGGTTCCCCCCTAAAGGGCCGTTGAGCCTTGCATGGAGTAAATTTCGCATCCGTAACCTCACAGATTTGCCTGCAGCACTTTTTCTCCTTTGACTTTCCGACCCGTTATTCCCTTCCCTGCCGCTCTTTCCTAAAGTTCGTTCTCTCGGAATCTCTGCCCGAAGTTCGATTTCCAACCTCCTTCACCTCCCCTCCGCTTCTTCCCTCTCCTCCCTCCCCCTCTCTCCCATCGGTACAACTGTCCCATGCCGAGTCATCCGCAAGCCGTCTGGCGCGCCACCAGTGCCGTTTCTCCTCTCACCTCGCCACACCCCCACTCCCAGACTGCGCTTTTGCCACCCGCCTGGCCCCGAGATGCAGACCCACGGGTAGCTTGGCCCTATTTCCTTTCCCCCTAGCCCACACTCTCTTCCTTTTTGATAGATCTTCCCCCAACCCCTCCTAATCGAATTAGTGTTATCGACGTAAGTCCGATTCTTTTGACTAGTTCTGCCCCCGTATTCCTTCCCATCAGGAGCGCCCTTCATTCCACCTCCAGCTCGCCCCCTTCCTCCCCTTAAGGCGCCGTAACCCCCGCCCTGAGTTCAGGCTATCTGCCAGACTTCCCCCGTACACATGCCCCTCTCCCTGCGATTGGCGTACCCCTCTAGCATTCCCTTCCCCCATCCCACACCCAATGTACCACCCTTTCCTCTCCCACTTCTATTTTATCTGTTCCCCTTCTTTTCCCTTATTTTTTTTTTTCGTGCTACACAACCATTCCAGCCTGAATCTCTCCCAAGTTTCCCCCCCATCCCCATTCACCGACCTTCTTCAGTAGGTCTCTCCGCCACGCCGCTCCCTCCATCATTGAATTTACTTCAGTTTTGTTACTAGTGCTCGAACGTTTCGCCTTCCCTTTACCGGCAGTGGCAGGCTTTCCGCTTACCCCTTTATGTTACTGTACTCTTCCCCTTCCAGGAGGAGTTGTTTGTTTTCCGTAGTGGCTTTCCTCCCCCCCGCCTGTGCATCCCTACTCGGAATCCCGTACCTTCCTCTTCCCCTCCTTTAATTGTTCCCCCCTTGTCACCTGAATAAGTTTCCCACACAGATTCTTCCCCTTCGAATTAGGCACTTCTCCTTCTCTTTCTCATACGACTTCCTTTCCTTCTTTTTTCTTTTGAGTTCTGCTCCTGTTTCCCCGAAGTTTTTTTTTTTTCAAAAGGATCATTCCCCATTCTTGTTTTTTTCGCATATCAGCCACAGCAGACTCCTCGTGTATCACCTTTTTCCCTCCTGCTTCCAAACGCCATTCTCCTCCACTTCAAATATAATGACCTTTTCACGTTGTTTTTGCCGACCTGATAGCCGCCTTCCAGTCAGTTCCTCCCTGTCGCTACTTCTAGCTGCTAGTGCGGATTACGTTTTATTCCCACTACCCCGCTGTTTGCGCGCGATGCAGTCGCTTAGTTGGCAGACGCGCCGAGCCGGCGTCTCCCCCCTTGCGCAACACGTCTCATATCCCCTTCCCCTGTTTTCCCCTCTGTCTATCTTCGGTCCTCCCAAACTGTGCTTCCGTATTTTTATTTGAGCTCCGTAGAATCGCGGCACGGCCCCCCCAACTCCTTTGGTCGGAGCGTCGAATGTTTTGCGTGCTCCATTTCAGCGACCCACCCGTCCCCCGACTACGGATCGTTTCCCCCGCCCCCGGTTCTTTGCCGTTTTGTCGCTGCACTATAGCATCCATTTTGTCTTTACCCCCCCCGTTCGTTTTAGCAATCTGTCCTTACTGCCCTGTATCACCTTTGTCACCACCGGCCCCTTATTTATAGCTGTTTACTCACAACCTCACAGCTTTCCGCCCATAGGTCGTGTCAGCGTTCGGGGTTGTTTCAACACGCCCCTTCCCGTTTTTTTTCGCGTCCCCGCCGTTTGGACCGCCCCCTTTTTTGAAACCGGGAAAGCCTCTTTGCCTCCGCCCTCTTGCCTATGCCTCTATCCCTAACGGCAAGTCGACCTTTTCTTTTGTTTTTGCCGCCGTGCGCCCCCGTCCCAGGTCCTCGTGAACACTCCTTCGATTGATAATAGTTAGATGAATTCTGATCTTTGCGTGTCTGAGCAAGGTTTTTTAACCTCTATCTTTTTTTCTTTTCTGCATGTATTTTCTGAATCTGCCTCTTTTTGCCAACATCCTTTCCTGATTTCGATATTCCTTCGTCTTCAATATTTTATTCTTCAGGAGTTTTTTTCTTCTCGCGATCGCATCCCGTTTCCTTCCTTTTGACCCTTTCCTCAGTGGTACCTATCGGTCAAGCCTATGTGCTCTCTCTTCTTTCCTCCTCCCCCCCCCCGTCTGGTGTGTGCTTCTAGATGCACACACGCACTTCCAGTTTATTCAGAACACAACGACGGTGGCACGTATACACAAGGTTCCATACGTCTTCGTGTCCACACCCCACCCCTTGCGCACACCTTGAGCTCATCCATGTATTGGCCTCTCCTCTCGAAGCCTGCAACGTCGCCCCCCCCCGAGCCATTTTATTTGGACGGATTATCGAGTCATCCGTCCCTCGTGGTCATGTCAGCTACCCTCCCAGAAAATAATCCCCTTGTCACCGATGTCGTAGTACACCCAAGAGAACTGGGCGCTCTTTTCACCCCCATCAATGCTCCCTCAAGAGAAGAATTTGACATCACTTGCCCCCTCGCCTTATGGAGTTCATTCTGTGGTCGCTTATGCGACCTGGGGACGGACGCTTAGTAGCATGCCCATGCCTTTTTGCTTGCATCTTGCCTTTGACGGCTCCTTTTCAACCGCGAAACACTCCAGTGATTCTCCACCCCCCCCCATCCTCGACTGTCCTTCATTCCTGCTGACGGGGCAGTTTAGCCATACAGCATATGTTTGTTTTCTGAAGGAGGGCATCTTTTCGTTTTTCTCCTTCCCTCCTGGTTCCTTTTCACCGCAAGTGTCCTCTTGCTTTCTTCTTTTTCCCCCAGCGACAACCCTCACCCCGACCCTTTTTGTCGAATTTTCTAATATGTTTTCCTGTCCACTTGGTAGGGTTCAACGATGTTCCGTCTTTTTTAGTAAGGGAACTTTTTCCCAAACGTTTTCTATTTACCACCAAACGGAGAACATTTGCCGAGCTTACTTCTCAGGTCAATTCTTTTGGTGTTTACTATCCCCCCCCCCCCTCCCCATTGACCTTTACTCTAGACGGCGCCTTCTTCCCCTTTTTCTTCCTCCGCCCGGTTTCTATGACGCTTTCGAGAGAGCCTTCACTTTGGCGGGTGTTTTTTCACCGGTTCCGCCGAGGCACGCTTATTTATGCACCGCTTCCCCGGGTAGCGGCTGCCTTCCGTTACCGTTCCAGGGTAAACATCTTTTCTATCTTTTCCTTGGCATTTTTCTTCGTTTCTCCCTTAGACACTTTTTGATCACAACCGGGTCGAGCCGTTTTGTACCCCCCCCCTTACTTGAGGTTCGATGTCAAGTTTCAAATACCCCTGAGATGAGTTAGCACGCCCTGCAGCCCCGATCGTTCCCAACCGTCCTTCCCTGGATCAGAGCCGCAGTGCCTTTTTTTTTTCTTTTTTGCCTGGACAGCCTCTCCTTTTTTTTTTTTTTACCTTGGTACTTGCCCCGTTCCGGATCACAGTTATTTCTACAGCGGCCCGGGCTTACGTAATTTTGGATCTGTCTTTTGCGGGTAGGGGCTGAGAGCCCTACCGGAACCCCCCTTTACTTCTCAGCTTGGCAACCTTCCTGAGGGTTTTTTCTTAGGGCGACAAGCTGCCACCTGCCTTGTGTTGAGCACGTTCGCTTGCTCTTCACAACTGCAGACCTCCCACGTCCCTTTCTTATAATCCAGCCGGTTCCTTCGCTCTCTCCCCAAGCTCTGTGCCACAATGATGGGGTTTTTTTGATGCGCTTTCGTGTTTTTCAATTTTCTTGCGACCCCCCTTTTACTTCCAGTTCCTTAGCGGAGAATTAGACCCCCCCGTTAGCCACTTTGGCTTGGATTGCGCGGTGTGCCACAGGATCCGTCTCAGTAGCGAGGGAACCGATGCTTTTTTGCCCCGCTGTTTGCGTTTTTTGTCCTCTTTTTTTGATCTTTTCATCTCTTATTTTTTTTGTGGAATGAGGGGCTGCTGAAGGTACCTACATTGAACTGCGTACCTAAGTTTTTTTTTTTAAACCAGAACGACAAGCCCACGGCTTAAGGCTATGCGAGGTTCGCCTCGCTGCGTTGCCAGACCTTTTGTTTTGCAACAGTAGACCAGTCTGTATGGAAGCGAGCCGTGCTTTCTGTCTGCTGGTGTCCCCGTTGAGGTGCTCCTTTTTTGATTCTTTTGTGTCTTGATGCGAGTTGCACTTTGCGAGGCAATTTTATTTCCCGCTGGACGTAGGTCTGTTGCCAGCCTTGGCGGTCTTGTTGTTTTGCCCCAAACAGACGTTTTTCAGACTCGAGACGCCCGATTCCTGCATGGAGAGGACACGCTGTTTCCCCTTTTTTCCCTTTTTTTATCCGTGTTTCCATGCCTGCACTCCTCCCCTAAAGCTTGGTCGTTTGACCAGACCTTCAGGGTCCTTGTAACCATTATTGCGAATGCCCCTTTCCCCCGACGGTTGCGCCCCGAGGTTCCCCGGGCCTGAGTTCGCTGTTTTTTTTCTGTTTAGCCCCTTCCTGAATTAACACGGCTTCCCTCACGGGTTTCAATCCCCGCCATGGGAACCTTTTTTTGCGTTGTTCACAATTTGCCACGCCCCATTTTGCCGAGTCATTCCCTCTCATTCGATCTTTTTGATCGGTCTGTCGCGTCGGCCTTTGTCTGAATTTCGTCGTGCCGCTCTGACTGAACAAGACGGCGCGTACTGACCGGGATAGGTTTTTTAAGATACCAGCCCGGGGCTGTGAGATTGCTCCCAACTTTTGCTTTCAGACCCCTGATTTTTATTCTACGTTGCCTTCACATTCGGTCGATCCACGGACCGAGAGAATTGTTTTTCCTCGGTACGATCCCGCTCGATGATGCACTTCCTTTTTTTCCCTTCTGCCAAAGTATCCGTTTCGCTAAGGCGGAACCTCCGGACCACATTACTTGCCCCCGCTTCTTGTGAGGCACTTTAAGTGATTCTTTTTGCGGGGGACCCCTCCCCCCTTTCTCAATCGACGCGAACTTTCACCGAGTTTGCTTTTGACGTGGCCCGCTTCGAGGCGACTTGTCATAAAAAAGAGCCTGGGGCTTCGGCGTGCGCTGACGCCCCCCTACCTCATCCTTTTTTTCGAGATTCATACCGATCCTCCCTCTTTGCCTGCCGCGAAGCGTTGACTGACGGCGACGTGCCTAGAATTTTTTATGAACCCCTCCTGAAATCTGTGTGTGGCCCCCTCATTGATAACGTGCCGCACAAGAAGTACGTTTTGAATGTGTCCGCTTTCACGCCTGATGGATGTGGAATCTGGGGTTTCTCCCCGGCCCCCTCGCGCTTCGTACCCCTTGCTTGAAATTTTTCATGGCTTTTGTTCCCGACGGATCGCTTCCTTGCTCATCCCGCCCCTTCTAGACATCCTGCAAGCTCCCGTCCGTCTCCTTGGTTACGGTCTGCCCCATCCGGGTTTTCATTTCCCTTGCGCAGCCACAGCACCCCGATCACGTATTTTTTTCGCCCCCAGTCCAGTTTTCCTTACAGCGTTCGTTTCGCCCGCCGTCTCCATCCCGATCACCCCACTTGATGCTTCCCTTGAGCAGCAACTGGCTCTGTTGCCCAATTGTGAGCAGCCGTTCGCCCCGAGAGAACGGCCCCTCTTTTCTTTCTCTGCCGTCTTTTTTCCAACTGTTTCCTTCCCTTGCCCCTCTGTCACCCCCACCATCCCTGCGGACATATGGCTCCTCGTCTGCGGAACCTTTGAGCCTCCCTCCGTTCTTGGCTCAATTGCCCCTCCTTTCTCCTATCCTTATTGTAAAAATACCGTAATGATGCTTCCCGCCGTTTGATTCACCAGCCTCCATTAACCTTCCGAGGTTTCTCCCCCCCCCATTCCTGACAACCGCTTTCCTATTCCCGATATTATTCACACCTTGTCAGTGCACCCCCAGCCAATCGTTGTCCTCTCTACTTTCTTCTCGTATTCTCTACGTGCACAGTTCTCGCTGCATCTCCACCGCCTCTCCGCACCCAGACCGTTCTCTTCTAGAACTTGCACGCCTCCTCCCACGTCTTTCTACTGTGTGTGGCGCCCCCACCCTTCTTTCCCCGGAGAATTCCTGTGCTATTCGTTCCTTACCGTCCCACCTGGCAATTCAGGGGTCCGACCCTTCACTCCGCACCCCCCAGCTTCACGCCTCTGCGTTTTCCTATTGCCTTTTCGTTTGATGTAGACGCTTCCGTCTGAGAAGGCTCCACCTCACCTAATACACAGCGCTCCCAGCTAGCAGGAGCCCTTCATTGCGCGTCCCTCGCACGTTAAAGCCCGGATGCCCCCCCCCCAAGTGGGACCTTTCTTTCTGAATAGGCCCTGACTTCGGCCGCTCGATTGAGTCGTCCCATTTGAAACGCGCAAACAATCCCTTGACCTCCAACCATGTTTGTCGCTTCTCCCAGCACTCCTCGTCCATCTCCTCTATGTATTGGCCCCGTTCTTGTGCTCTATCAAACGGGCACCTCTCTAGGAAGCAGGGTTCCCCCCCCCCTTCGTTCCGCGTCTCCTGAGCCCCTCCGTTGGATCATTCCCCCCCCAACGCGTGCATTTTTTCTTTCTTTCAGCTTCTCCCTCGCTATTTCCGCCTCTGCCCTACCGTCCCCTAGACTTTTTTGCCGTAAGAACCGCTCTCGTAGGGGTCCCTATTCCTCCGTGCCGCAGTTTGTTTCCGTCTCCTTAATAAGCCAACACTCATTCCCACTTTTTCTCCCCGCATCATGTTGTCTCTTTCATTGTCCTCTATGACTATTTTTTTTCCCTTCGCCATTTTCCATTGAAAAACGTCTTAAGACCAAACCATTATCCTCCCTCGGGGGCACTTCGAGCTTCCCTTTTTCCCTTTCTTTAAAATCTCTCTTCTTTTCGTTATAGATGACTGCGGATCTCTTCTATTATTCTCCCCACTGGAATCGAAAAAACAAATCTGCGGGTTTAGAATACATACTATTTCACCATTTTCTTTCCTCAACTTCCTCTCCTTTAAGCCCAAATCGCTCGCCCCTTCTTTAGAAGAAAATGTATATCACTGTTAAGTTATCCTGCGTCTTAGCCGGCCTCCCTTTATTCCGAGGTGTTCCCGCCCCTCTACGCCCATTCTCTGACTCGTCTTCTACTTCTCTTAGTTACGACCACCGTCTCGCTTTCTTGATGATAAATCGTGCATTGTCCTACAGACGGTCTCCCTAGCCACTTCTTAGAATTCGCGCCGTCCCCAAAAGTGTGTCGTATTTATCTTATTCTCTTAAAATTTCTTCCTTAATTTTTTGAATTCCCTATATAAATTAATATTCACCATCTTTGGTAAGGAGAGATAATTTTTGTAGTTTCTCAACATTTTCCGCTCCCCCCTTCCTATTCTCCCATAAATTTTTTGTTTTCAGTTCGTCATTCATACATATATCTCTCTATAAGGTTATTGTCCTCTCCCAGCATGTGTCAAGGGGAACACCCTCTCCCCTAGACCCCTTTTATTTCTAATCTCCCTCTCACATTTTTCTGCGCCCAATTCTGCGACGCTTGCTGATCCTCTTCCCACCCCAGTAGTCCATGCCCAGCCTTTTCGCTTTTTTGCTTTTCTTTATGGGTGAACCTTGGACCATTTCGTTTGTTTCCCTCCCTTCAGCAGAGACGCTCCTCAACTTCACCAAGCCCCTTTCTATTCTCCCCCTGCCCTAAGGCTACTTCGCCCTTTCGTACCTTCATTATGCTTAAGAGATGGATATATGCTGAGCCAGCAGTTATTCCGCCGTGGATCGATCCCATTCTTTCTTTTTCTATGATGAGATTTCTCTTTCTTGCAGCGTCCCTCCGTTTGAGATGCCATCTTCGCCGCCTTCCACTTCCCTTCCTTGATTTTCTCTCAGGAATTCGATCAGATTCCCCCATTCTTTTTTTATTTTTTTTTTTGCCCTTTCGACTGCAGGTCTCCTCTTTCTCCTTCTCCCCTTTTTCGGTGGAACCGCTCGTTCCCACTCTCGGTCAATTGAGCCCCTCTCCTTTTCCCTCCCCTTCCTTTTTGTCTCTCTCTCTCCTTCGTGACGAGATGATGCCCCCCGCTGCTCGATTAACCAGAGTCGCCGGCACCCAGTCTACCCCCGTGTCAATTTTTTCAACCTTCTTTCTCCTTCCTCCTTTAGAGTATTGTACCCTCCCTCATATCTAGCCCGGCCTCTCTCCCTCCATTCCTTTATTTGGCCGGCTCATCTCCCCGGCACTTTGGAACTCTTGGTTTAACAAACAGTGAACAACCGGCTCATCTTTCTCCCGCCATTTTTGTTTTTTTTTTTTTTTTCTTGTTTTTCCTGAAACTGGGCGTCACTGCTTTACTCCTGACCGCTCAATCATCCCAATAGTAGCCCTTTTCCTCCCTTTTCCCGATCGAAGGGCGAGGCGTTTTGGTTCGCATGTCTGGACTGTCTTTTTATTCGTTGTTCTTATACGGCCGGATTGACTCGGCGCAGAAGCTTTTCCAACCTTTTCCAGTGTGATCAAGCCTCATTTCCCTGTCTGAGCGACTCACTTTTGTTCCTTTGGCTGGGTTTTTAGCCATCTCCCGTCCCCTTCTCACTTTCTTCGCATGTCGCGTGGCAAGCCGAACCGCTAGGTTGCTCTAGTTTCAGTTTTCTCCGTTTTGGTAGCAATTTTCGTTAAACGACCCGAGCTTCTAGTCTCATATTTTTCCGTCTTTGACACGTGTTCCTCCGTCGGCTGTTTTTAATCTTCCTTTGCGTAACGGAACCATCTCTTCCGACCCCCATCAGTCCATTCTTGCCGCTTCCCTCTTTCTTCCCTCCACTTCAGTTAATCCCCTCCACCACATTACTTTTATAGCTACGGCGCGAATTTTTCTTGTCCCTTCCCTTTCGGCCGCGGCTGCCACACCTGCTATTCTTCGCCTAGCGTGTGATCATCCTTTTGCCTTGTCGCGGTGTTCCTCAGGGTCGCCGACACCTCCCCGCTTAATCTCATCGCCCATCGTGGTGGCCCCAGTTAACCTTTTTTCGCCGGCCGGGCACGTCCGTACCTGGACAACAATTTATTCTTCCCTTCCTTCCCGCGGGACTGTCTTCCTTTATCCTTTTCTTACAAACCGTGTCCCGCTTCCTTTCTGAACGCACAACTATGGTTTTTCCCCCTATTCCTTTGAAAGACCCCTCTCCTTCGTC
>Ga0179593_1599257_pt1 | contig 24500 bp, 31 predicted proteins | sample CZODoug2_1_08_16_FD_185931 | JGI IMG/M metagenome (GOLD analysis project Ga0179593, IMG submission 185931) | Vadose zone soil fungal communities from Angelo Coast Range Reserve, California, USA - CZODoug2_1_08_16fungal (PacBio error correction) | ecosystem: Environmental > Terrestrial > Soil >... | reverse complement strand
CTTTTCCTGCTTTCTCTTACCCTTGAACACACTATGCTGAGCACTAGTTGTTCCCCTTTGGATGTGCGTAGCCTTGTCCCTCGTTGTAGTCTGCGTCGTCATATGGCCTGCGGTGACCTTCCCGTTCGGGTAACCAAACCATTGAGCTGCCGACGAGCAGGTTATTTACGAAGGCACCAACGCCGGTTTTTCGAGGAATCTGTTTCCTTCCACGCCGGGCGTCTCCTTGCCGACAGAGCTTTCTTCTCTTCCCCTCCTTGCGGGGTTCCCTCCGCCGCGTGAATCCACGAAACCTCCCTTCGTCGCGCTTCGCTTCTTTTTTCAGGGCTTTCAAAGCGCCGCACGAGGTCTGCCGTTTCCACTTTTCTCCCATCCCTTGCCTGATGACCGTGGGGCGTACGTCGTAGAGTGCTTTAAAATTCACGACCCAAGCGATTGTACGTCGTCAATCCTTTCTACCCGCTGCTGATTTTTAAAAGAGCCTCTTCTTTAGGAACCTCACGTGCTTGCACGCGGCCGGAATTCGGTGTTTACATGTGTTTTCACGGCTCCCCCCAACGGGGTTTTCTGACAAGTTTTCTCCCAACGTGAAAATGACCCCTCCCGTTTCTCCTTTTGCAAGGCTGGACCAGGCGTGTACCCGGCGGCCTTCCCCTCACGAACGGCAACGCTTCCCCTTCCTTCGACCGACTTTTGTGAAGTCCTCGGCTGCCCCTTCATGCCCTGCTCTTTCTGTCATCTTTGGAAAACCCGCGTCGCCTTTTTGGCCGGCGGCTCGACGCCCCCCCCCCCAACGGTGTTTTGTGTTGTTGTTCAGCGCTCCGTTTTCCGGTGTTTCCTTTTTCTCGAGAAGAAGAAAGTGGGTGGGATTCTTCCCCGGAACGTCACCACCGGCTCATGTTAACTTCCAACCTTTTGCCAAATAGACGCAAGGGCAAAGATGTCCATTCTTTCTTCGTTGGGCAAACCTCCTGGTTGGTCTCTCTTTGCTTCGACGATTCCCATTGCACCAGAACCCAATGTGTCGTTCTGTTACGTACCTCCTTGTTCATCCTCCCTCTTTTGACTGGTTTTTATTTGTGACTTGATACTACATTTGCAGCGTCCCTTTAGTTTTGTCAACGAAGTACTCCCCCATCCCCTTTCCCGTAGGGTACTTCCCCCAATTTTCCGTCCCCCCCCACAGACGATCCATCATTTGCCCCTTGACCCCCATTGCGATGCCTGTTCCCGTCTGGTTTGTGACCAACTTCCTTTGGGAGTAGGGTTTTTTAGTTCCGCGAGGCCGGGGCTGTAAGTGGGGGGCTTTAAAACGCACCTTTTACACCGGGGCCGAGTTTTCTTTACTTGCTCACCTCGTTGTTGGAGCCCGCCCAAGTGTGGGGTGTAATCATCCCTTGCGTCTCCGATAGGACACACCAGTACTCCCCACCGTTTTCTCGATCCCCGATTTGCGTGGTGGCAGGCCAGTCCCTCTGTTTTGGATTTTCCCACGCAGCTGGTGCAAATCGCGCCCCCTTGGCTTCGTCTCTTCAGGCCTTTATGGAGAGGACCCTCCCACTACTGTTGACGCCAGCAGGTTGTGTCTTCTACGGTCTACTGCGAACCTCGTGGGCTATTTCTTGTGCTGTATCGACTAAAGACTACGCGCCACGCACGACCTAGTTGGCCCCATTTTTCCCTCCAAGGCACCGTTCAAATCTTAAGTTCCTAGCCGACCTTATTTTCACCCCCTATACCCGACTTCCGCGTTCTATCTGTGTGTTTTTCACCTGCCCCCTTTTTTTTGTGGTCCTTGGCCACCTTCCGCCCATAAAAATCCAGCCCTTTTTGGTGATCGGTTTTTCGCCTGGTCCCTTTCCTCGCCGGACCCCCCCCAAGCGCTCCGACAAGTAGTTTCGCTTCCTCAGCGCTTACCTTCGGCGCACGACCGATCTCCCCCCCCGTCCGGAACCTCCCTCCCCCTATTTTGACTCGCCTTTGCGGCAACGATGGCCATAGACCCGCTTGATGGCGGCTGCTCTCTGCTCGGTTGTTAAGCCCTTTGAGCGACCAGGGCGGTCCATGTCTCCCTTTTCACTCTTTTTCTTGGTGCCTCACACATCGCTGCTAGCATTTCAATGAAACGGAGGTTTCTTTTTGCCCCCTCTTGCCATCTCTCTCTTCATCCTCTCCTTTTGTTGAGCTTCTCTTTTCATTACGTGTGGGCATTGAAAGAAAGGTAGTGCCCGTAGGCCCTTTCTTTTTTTCTTCCACGGTACAGTTCAGAGGTTTGAAGGGGATCATGGTTCCGCACCCAACCTGGTCTTCGGATTCGTCGACACGCTGTGCGCATCATGCTAACGGTGTCCATTCGTTTTTTAAGGCATGTGCCCAGTAAACTTTTTTTCTCGGCTTCTGGCGTGTTCCGGTCGGTCCGTGTCAGAGGCTTTCGTGGGGGCGGCTGTCCCCGCTCCGGTGGGCCGGACGTGTGGTTGAGGTTGTCTGCCGCGTCTTTGGAGGCAGGCTCCGGTGGTTTTGGGCCTCTCCTTAATTCCAGGCGAATCACGCTGTCTTCCTCCCCCCCTCCACTTTTTTATTTTTTCTGGCGGAAGTGTGCGCCTTCGCTTTTTTTAAAAACAAAAGCGGCGAGAACGCCCCCCTAGGTTTTTTGGAATGTCGAGGTGTAATCTCCCTTTCAAGAAGCAGTTTTGTTTTTCGCATCATGTTCTATTGATTCATGGGAGTAGTGAGAGTTTGTCGCAACCTGAATCCTCCCACGACTGTTCCTCTCGACCTCGTAGATCAACTGCGGGTTATCCCCCCCCCCTCTTTCTGCCGTCGACGACATATCGATGTTTCCTTTTTTTCCTCTTCGACCCTTTTTAGGTGGACTTCAGGTTTCAACGCTGCGTGTGCACAACCCCATAATACCCAGATTTTGGCTCCAACAGACATATCAGGATATACGAGACTGTGGTCTTTCTATTTTCCTGCCTAAGCAAGTGTAGTCCGCTTCTTCCAACTACACCTTTTTTGTGACAAATACTTCCCTATATTAGCCAGAGTAAACTTTTCTTTCCACACTTTCCTTTGTCAGTTCTCCCCCCTCCTTACCTCTGACCCTTATCTTTGACCCAACCCCACTTCCTCCCCGGGGAATTGGCGCACCCGACACCTAGCCCACTTTCCTCTGCGGGGACCCGTGTTTCCACCTTCCACTGCGGAGTGCGAGTTCTAAGTTGCCCACTTCCTTTTTGCGGCGGGCAGTGTAATTGGTGCAGGATCTTTTTTTTTGCAATTTGATTTACGGTTAACAACTTGTCATGGGGGACACCTTCAATTCACACACCCAGTCAAACGCTGCGTGCAGATCCATGGAGGTGGGATACAAACGAGTTTGCTTTTGCGTCGTGATCAAACCCTGCTGCCACCCCCCGGAGTGCCATGCTCCAAGTTATATTCATTAGGTTTATTTTTTTCGGCCTTCTGCGGGATCAGTCGTCCTGTGTTTGTTTTACTTTCCCTTTGATGTGGATCCCAACTGGGCATCTTCTTCTGCTCTTCCACCACTTTATTTCGAGTTCTAACCACATTTCGTCTAACGCCCTGCGACTCTCCCGACATCCGCCTGCGTGAGGACTTGACGCCGGTCATTACACGTTTTGATTTTTTCGGCCCCCCCTTCCGCCGTTGGGCACTTAGTTCGGTAATAGGGGCCGCGACGTCAGCAGAACCTTCCGCTTTGAACCGGTCTCTGAACTCCACTTCCTCTTTTTGTCGTTTCGCCTCTTGGTGTCATCCTGTCCTTTTAGTCCGACTTTGGGCCGTGATACCGTGGCGGGTTGACCAAAGAGCCTTTGGCCGTCGGCGTGTTCCTCACCGGTCCTTTTGAGATGTCCGCGTATAAGGAAGCCTATTGTGACTCCACGCTTTTCCTAGAGCCCTTTCATTGATTTAACGATATCCTTTTTCGTTACTTAGTCTTGTTTTGCCGCGTTCATTATCCCCCTCGCTCTCTTTGTCTCGGTGAATATGCCCAGCGTTTTTCGCTCTTCTTTTCCTTTGAAGCGACTGGCGTTCTCGCCTAATTCGAGACTCAGGTCCCCTTCCGTTTCAGGTTTCCGGGCAGAAGTGGGCTGCTCACCAGTCGGTTCCAGAGAACCCCTTTCTCTGTTACTCAGTTCGGGGGAGTTCCTTCAAACTCTTCCCGCTGCTACAGGGACGTTGTGTCTTCCGCCTCGCGGTTGTTACTCATGTTTTTTTTCCTTTACTTTGAAGTTCCCGTGCAGCACAGACGCAGGTACGGTTGGTGTTTTCTCGCGAGTTCAAGGCCTGACCAGACACCCTGTGTATCGTCGCTGGTTCTTTCCCTCGCCGTCTCTCTTTTCCTCTTTTCCTGTGTTTGCGCGTTATTCCTCACCGGAACCCTTGCTGCACTGGGCGTGTGGTTGTTTGACGATGCTCCAACAAGTCGCTTTTCGTCTTTTGCAACCTCCGGGGGACCTTGCGCACCTGCGCCACAGGCCGTAAGCCTGTACTTGGCCTTCTTCGAACCAGCGTAGCTAGAGGGGGTTCTTGTGCCACGTTTCGCCGCGTTCCTCCTCGGTTTTTCGGACCGCTGGCTTGTGTTGCACTCGCTCGTTCGGACGCCTCGAACTCCCCGAAGCTTCGTCGTCGCCTAGGGGTTTCTTCGTCCCCCCCCGGAGAGAACTCCTTTTCGCGTTTTGCGCTTTCTGTTCCCCCCCTTTCCCTCGACCCCCCTCCGCCGCAGCAACTGGGCGAGTGCAGAGTTGGGGGATGACCAACCAATTGCCGATGAAGACTCTATCCATGAAGTCGGCAACTACTCATCAGGAGACGCCTCCGCTTGGAGCACCAAGAATTTCTTCGGCATTTTTTTTTTTTTTTTTTTCTTCTTTTTTACAACCAGATCGTCCCGTGCAGCCTCTCTACAAGGTGGTTCCGCGGTCAGGTGACACCCGCCCCAACGTTAATCAAGGGCTCCCTGTGCGGACGGTTCGGGTGATCACCAACTTTGTGCTTCCCCCCCTCCCAGCTCTCGTTGGGTCCTCAGGGTGCAGTTTAACATTTTTCGTGTTACGCTGACGTCGCGCCCTAAAGTACATCTCGCTCCAATGCATTATCTTAGGCCCCCGGACCTTGTGAATCCCTCGGCTCAAACCCTAGTCGTTTGATCATTGCTCAAAACGCCCCGTCCGGTGGTACCGGCCGGCTTACCCTTTTCGGTTGTGAGCTTGTTGTTAGAACTCTTTAACCTTTTTCTCTTTGTGCCTTTTGTTTTTTGCACCTGCCAGTTGTTGGGATTTCGCGACGGGAACCGGTCACCATTCTGACCCTCAGCTGTTCCCTGCCCCAACATAGTCTCCCCGCCCGTCTCCACCTGTTGCATGGGCATGGCAACTGTTTTTTTTTTGCCGCTCCGTGTGCGGATCGGAAGATTCCCCTTTTCAAAATCGTGTCGTACCAATTTTCCTTGGGGTCACTCATTGTAAGCGTTTTTTTCGTGTGAATTGACGTACCTTCCCCCTGAGAAGCGGTTCGGATTTCTACTTGCGAGCCCCCCTCCCCCTCCTCTTTCCTTTGTGAAGGCACACTTTCACCGTCGGCACCTGCTGCCCCCTTTCCAGTGACCCGTCCCCCTTGCCTAGTCGGCGGTGGCCCCTTCTTGGTCCGACCCCAAATTCACCTTCTGGGTTCTCTCGCTTCGAGTGCGATTAGGGGTCTGCTGACGCCCAAATCGTCGGGTGTCTCCTGCTTCCCCTATGGGGAGGATCTGTGGTCCGCCCCCTCTTTTTGTCGTGGAATAAGAAGTTTTCTCGTTGTACTATTTCCCCCTCTTATCGAAGTAGAGAAACGTCTTATCTACACCTCTTTTTGTTGGATTTTCCTAACAATCTGTTATATTGTTGCGACACCATCGAGCCCTTCTGGACGTTGGGGATGAGCAGGGTAGCCCTCCGATCTGTGATTACGACCAGCCCACTCTTCGCTGGAACCAGGGCGGGAGAGAGGAGCGCTTGGCTGTGGCGTGATTCTGGGTTGCTTTTTCGGTCCCGAGATTGCCAATCTTCTTTATCCTAGAACAGGACTGCATTCCTCGTTCTTCTTCCCCAGTCTCTCATTGTCCTCGACGTTTCATTTTGATACCCTTGACATTTGCTTTCGAGCTTTTCCAGAGACCGTCTTTACAAAGTGTCTCCACCCGTACTCCAAACCCCTTTCCTTTTTCTTTTTCGGGGAGTGATAGCCTGGCCATAGCAGGCCACCCCACCCAAATTCCCACCGTAGACTCGTTGAGACCCCCTCTCTCCTTGTAGCCTGCAGACTCACCGTACGACGCGACGCTGGCACGCCCTCCACCCCCATCCTTTCCCGCCCTGAACCCTTTTTGGGACCTACTTTCTCTTGCTCCTCTCGTGGTGGATGGGCGGCCTGATTTGCCCAATTTCGCCGACCGACCTGGGAGCGACGGTTTTTCGCTCCATTATACCTGCCAACACACTGAACTTGCCGTGGCCCCCCTCTGCTCTGACACGTGTAGGGATTGTTCCCCCGTAAAGTTTCATCCTCTAGTTCAATAGTTGTTGTTGTTTGATTTCGGAACTGTACGGGCAATCTGCTACGTGTTAGTTGCACAGTGATCAGGGATTGAGTTTTTCACAGAGATCAGTTATCATTTGACGCGAACACCCTTGGTCCACGGGAGGGATTTCCTGGGGAATCTGATGCGGCTCAGCACACCCCGCATTTCCCATCACGGGCCTTCCGGCTCGCGTTTTTTTCCCACGTCGGCTCTTCAAGGGAGGGGGTTTTTGGGGTCGGCGCTTAGACCGTTTTTGGTGCCCCCTTGTCAGGGTGGGGTGTAGAGAGGTTTTTTTTTCTAACCCCCGGAGCGTTTTTGTCTTGTCCGTCGCCCTATTAATAGCAGGTCTAATCACTCTTCCCCCCATTTAGGCGGGATGTTTTATTTTAGGGTGGTCTTCCGGTCAGGGGAAACACCACAAAGGAGGGTCGCCCTTCTCGGTGGTCAGCGTCTTTTGGTAGGTAGAATTGACAGATGATAGGATTGAGCCCTCGCACACGGTGCATGTTCGAATTATTTCTTATCGTTTGTGCGCGCTTCTTACGGCCCTGCCGCTCCTCCCTCCCACGGTTTGAGCATCAGAGCTCTATCTGGGGTAGTGGTTCCTTTTTATCGATTTCCATGCATGCATGCGTTGATGATCTTCCTCTCTTCCGTCCTAAGTGCGCGAGGTTGCCCATCTCCTGCCCCCTTTCAAACCGCTGTGCTTTCCTTCCCGCCCCCCCCCAGCTTCTATCTGAGTGCGGTTTTCTCCTTTTTAAGGCTCGCCATCTGAACCGGGAGTCCGTACGCAAAACGTGGCTTGGTACCTGATCCCCTGCCCTATTGATCCTCTCCTCTGCCAAAACACCCGACTTTTGTCGTCGCTACACTTACAGCTTTAAACGTTGTGTCACCCAGGACCCCCCCCTATAAGTTGTGTGGCCCCTCCTAGTGCCCAGGTACTATCCCCTGGGGAGTGGTCCCCCCCTCTTTTTGGATTTGACTTGCATGTCTCCCTAAGGAGTGGAGGGGCTTTGACATAACGACAATTCCTCGAACCCCCGTATAATTGGTCCCCCATTCACCAACTAGAACAGTCAAACGTTTTATTAAAGAGCACAAGTTGGGGATCCCGACGATCTTGCGAATGAATAGCGTCCCTACGATACCTCGCCCCCAGGGAGTTGCCACTCCACCCTTTTCCCCGGTTTTTTCTGTTTTGTCGGCCCCCCCCATACCCTTCAGTCGCCTTTGTGAGGTTCGTCCGCGTTTGAGCCACAACTGGCAGGTTGCTTTTGCTAGATCAAACGCCACGCCTCTCGATCCCACAGATCACCCGGTTTTTGTCGGCGGGCCGGCTTTCTCCCTCGATACGGGAAATTCGCCTGTTCGTCGCCGTACCTTCTCCTTTCTCCTGCATTTGCAGCTTTGTCCGACTTTCTTGAGGCGCTCCGTCCAGACCACGAACATGCGTGTTCGTCCTCACCTTTTAACTCCACGTAAGAGGTGTTCTTTCTCTATTTTTGCAGCTACATTGTACGGGAACGATCACCCTTTGGTTACCACACCTGGATCCGGTCTCCCGCGATTTTCATGACCATTTTCTCTTGTAGTTCTCCCATTATGAGGCGGAGGAATCGCATCTCTTTTGCCAGCTAGGTAGCCTCTTATTTCTCCCTTCTCCGTTTGAGTCCTTCAGAGTATTGTTTGCCAATCTCCCTAAAATAGGCCCTTTTGTCTACCGGTGCCGATGAAACGTTTTTTTTTCAGTAGATTCCTCCTTGCTTTCTCCTGAAGACCCTCCCTCTTCTCCTTCTCCTTTTTTTTGTTCTGTTCCTCCCCCCCCCCCCCCCCCCCCCCCCCCCCCCCCCCCCCCCTCCCCCCCCCCCCCCCCCCCCCCCCCCCCCCCCCCCCTCCCACTCGGGGTCTGGCGCGACGTATCTCCCTCGCGGAGCGCGTTTTTTACTTGGACATCGCGGCGAACGGAGTTGGTTTCCTTAGTTTTCGTCCTTCCTTTTTCATCTGTTTGGTTCTTCCGCTGCACGGTCTTGGTTTTCTGACGGTGGGAAGCAATTTAAAGGCGTTCCCTCCAAATTCCTTTCGCTAAGCGATGGCACTTTTCCCCCCTTTCTTGCGTTCTTGAATCCGACTCTTTGTGTTGTTGCTATTCTCCTTGAAACGGAACTCTGCGGAGCATTAGTTGTGTTGGGAGTCGCTTTTTGTCTCCCCCCCCCAAAGTCTCCGCGTCGTCCTCTTCCATCCCCTTCGGCGTCCCAAAGGAGACCTTGCCGGACGAGCGGACTTTTCCTAAATTTCACAACGCCGGTTCCGCGATTGGGGCTCCTGGAGAGGGAAGGGAACGGGCCCCCCTCCTCTCCTTTGTTTCTTTGTAGACTCTGCGGGGTTGTCCGCTCTTCGCCCGCTCCCCCTGAAAACGCGCCATTTCGATTTTTTTTGGTCTTGGCGGACGTAGAGTTACTTCCCTTTTCGATCCCTTCAAAGATGTCATTTTTTGTTTTTTTTTTCTTGTTTGTGTTGTTTTGTTTTGGTGTTGTTTTGTTTTTTTTTTTGTTTTTTTTTGTTTTTTGTTTTTGGTTGGGTTGTGTTTTGTTTTTCTTTTTTTTTTTTTTTTTTTTTTTTTTTTTTTTTTTTTCTTTTTTTTTTTTTTTATTTTTTTTTTTTTTTTTTTTTTTTTTTTTCGTGCGCGGCACAGCCAACCTGACCCTGCCTTCCGGTGCTCCTTTCGTCGGCGCCTGACCCAAGGCAGTTAACAAGCTCAAGCGCTTTTGATCCCCCTTCCATAAGGCACGCTACCGCCCCTCCTGCTGCTGGTGACCCCCCCCCTCTTCCTTATCCTCTTGACATCCCTTCTCGTTTCTCTGGAACTCTACAACGGCTTTGACTTTGCGACCCGCGCACGTGTTCATCCCGTCCTCCCCTTTCGGTCGCTTTCCGCTCCCATTGTGGGTGCCTCTAACCAACGAGGTACTGACCCCATCAGAAGGGCGCCTTGGATTGTCCTCGATGGGTCCCTTCTGGACAGTTTTTGCCGCTGACGGAAGGCGGAAGACCTCACTTAGGAACGGGCAATTTCTATGTTGGAAGATCAGATGTCTCCTTTGTCGTCCCCAAAGTTCCTTTTTTCGTTCCCCCACCCCACCCCACCCCCTCAACCCCCAGACGCCCTCCCCGGGGGCCCGTCCTCACGAGGCGGCCTTCGCGATTCTTTTTGAGCCGCAATCGTAGCCGGGACTCTAGTGTACCAACACCGGTTGCAGCTTGTTGATCCCTTGCTTTTCTTTAAGGTCTTTCGTTTGATCGAGCAGAAGTGTTTTTTTTCCCCCCCCCACTCCTCCTCGTGAAGTGAACCCTTCACAACGGTCCGACATGCCCGTTGGTTGCCGCCAAATACCACGCTTAAGTTGTTGTGATTTTTCCCCCTTTCCCCCTCCCCGGGGGGGTCTCGTCCTCTCCGGGAACTCCTCTATTCCCCCCTTCGCCCAAAGCAATCGTTTCGTTTTCTTTCCGCATCCTTTGTTTGGTTTCCCCCCCTTTCCGACTGTCCTCGCTTTGTGTAATTGCCGTACTCTTTGCGCAGCGGTATCGCCCCTTTGAGTAAACGAGCCTCACATTTTTTTCCCGCTCTCCGCCCGTTTAGTTCAAGGTCAAAATTGCGCCCTAACTCATCCGCCCAGCATTGCCCTGTTTTTGCACTCCACAACTTTTCCTCCTTCTTTTTCCTGTGGCCTCGGGGTTTCCCCCCCAAATCCCCTTCTTTTGTAGGAGTGCGGTTTGGTCCCCGGAGAACGGGTTACTTGTGCCGCGACGACAAGGCTGGGTGTTGTTATCTTTCTTTTACTCTCCTATAGGTAAGTGTGTCTCCCCCTCCCCTTTGTCGTTTCCCTCTCCGGATTCACGTTGTTCATTCCAGGAGAGTACAAAGAATAGGCTACTTGAACTTTTTTGTGGTTTTCTTGCCCCTCTTTTTGAGCTGGTCTCCCAAGCTGATTTATGGGCCACTGTCTCGGGGATGAGCAGACGATTCTCACCCTCGATGATTGGATCTTCCTCCCCATCCCTTTTCTTTTAAGTGTGAAACGCTTTTCAGTTCTCTCCGCTTCTCCATGAGAAATTGGGATGATTCTGGTCTAGCTTTAGAGAGCAACGTTCCCTACACTCCTCACCTCATGAGCACCAATTGCCCCCATCGTCTTTTCCCCAGGCTATCATTGTAACCCTTAAAAACATTTTGTTCGTCCGAATATTTTTTTTTGGACCTTAGGTGAACTCGCCCACCCCCCTCCCACCATTTTCTCCCTACCCGTCCATTCAAATTGGTAGGCTGTGATAGCTTTTCTTTTTTCCCTATTAAGAGCCTTCAAAAGCCCCCACCTGCCGACCTTATCCGAGGATACCACGTCACGTCCTCTCCGACAGAACGAGCTGCGTTTCCCCAACCTCTAATCCCCCCCGCCCCCACCCCCTCGGACTGAGTCCGTGCTCCGGCCATGAGCTCTTGCGTTTCCCTCGATGTTTCTTTTTTTCTTCCTCGGCTGCACATTTGACTACTCCCGCCTTTGTATCGACCTTGTGGTCGGTCAATTGCACTCTATTAACGTTGGTGTTTCTCCACTCTGTTTTCCCTTTCCATTAAATTCTGGAGCTTCCCTGCACCTTTTTGACAACTATCTTTTCCTACCCTCCTTTTTGTTACCCTTTTTCAAAAAGGTTTTCCCCAAGCTTGACAGTACCTCCCTCTTTCCCCCGGAAACGTTCAGCTGGCGATTAAGGATCACAAGGTCTCTTCTTCCTTGATTTTCGCCCTGCCGAAGAGGATCGACAACGCGGACACTTTACTTTCCTTCTTCTCCAACTCCTCAGTTGACCCGTACTTTCTTTTCCGATTTCGGTGGAGGTTGGTGACGTATTGTTTTCTTTCTGTCTTGGCTTCTTCGTCGCTTATGGGATCTTGTGTTCTCCTGGATCCCGGGCTCTGTGCGTTTTTTTTGGCTTTCCCTCTCCTCTTCCCCAGGCGCATTCTTCCCAAAATGGACTTTTTTGGTTCTCATGGTTTCCGTTTCCCGCGTCGGGGGGCAACAAACGACACGCGAAAATTCTTTCTTTTAATTGGCCTCTTATGGACAATGATATTAGAGAAGCATACCAGTTTTCCATCTAATGCTGTTATAGTCTTCTTTTCTTTGAGTTCTGTACGCCCGACGAAGCTTCCTAATTCCTCCACTCAGCGCTTGTCTCTCAAGCATGTTAGTTTTTTTCTGAGTGTTCGCCCCCTTTTCCCTCCCCGATAGTCTTCCTTCTTTTTTCCCAAGCTACAGACTTTGTTTGAGGTCCCTATCCATGAGGTTTTTCCCCCCCCCTTCTCACTGGGGACCCCCCCCACCCTCTCAGGTGTATCGAGCTTTTCTCCTGTAGGATATGACCCGGTAGTACGTTTCCCCTCCAATTTTGGCTGGCTCCCTCTCTGCCCTCTCTTTTAGAAAACCGACTCTCAACACTTCGTACTGGTTACACCCTTTCCCCACGTACATTTTTCCCCGCTTGTGGCAAACAATGACCCACTTTCCTTCAGCCTTTTTTTTGGGGCCCAACGCCCCCCGCAGGCGACTACGTTTCCATGGGGAACCTCTTTTTTCTTTCCCTTCTTCTCTGGACCTTTTTTTCCCCCTTCCTTTCAACTTCTCAGGAGGAGGCTAATATTTGTGCCTCTTCCACCCCCTTAAGGCTTACTCCTGCCTTCCCCTTGTGGGAAACGTCAATTCCACACTCACTCAACGCCTTTCTGAAAGCGACCAAGGATAACGCACGTGCTTTGCGTATGTCATAGCCTTCGATCCCCTTCAACTTTCTCGCCGTCTTTTCATGCATTAAACTATCTTTTTCCTTTCGGTTATATTTTTGGAGGCCCCCATACTCATTATTGACTGGTTTCGTACTCGGGTGATTGTCATGTCCCCACCCCCTTTCCTGTTTCTTTCTTCCCCCCCCCCCCTTTATGAACTTCTCATTTTACAACAACGCTCAACCGTCGAGCACGCAGGCCGGGTAAAGGAGTACTTTCTTTTCTCATAAGTCCTTTTTGATTTGTTCCTCCTATTAACTACCGTCTGGAGGTGCTTCCCCTTTGCAGCCCGATGCGATTTTTTTCCCCTTTCTCCCGGGAAGCCGGACTCCCCACCCCTTCGTTTCCCGAAGGTACCCCGGTCGTTCATGTGTCATTTTTCTTTTTTGCAGCCCTTTTACTCCCAGTCCCTTTAGCTTTTGTCTCCCCACCTTTGGCGTGGTTGATACCCCGCGGAAGTCCCTGCTGCGTTGTTCATTTAGATTAGTTGAGCTTTCCCCGATGTCTTCTTCTTCTTTGCCTTCCAAGAAGGCTTTTCGAGTTCGCCTATATTGATCACCTCCCCTTGATCCTACCGGTCCTCCAGTCTTTTTTTAATTCTTTTTTGACCTACCTCCCCCCTTGTAGTCGTTTTTCTCAACCACTTGGTTTTTTGACGCTCTTTGTGAAAGTAATCGAGGGGCATTTCCCTACCCTTGTCCCCTCTCTAAGCCTGGCCCTTTGAATTCGAGTAGTCTCCGGGTTTTTAAACCTTCAGGACGTGTCGACCGAACGAAGGATCTTCTTTTCGTTTTTCCTTAAAATTCCGGCTTCTCGCTCTTCTTTGTTCGCGTCTTCGGTCGCCTCTGGGTTTTCTTTCGCAAAGTAGCGTCCCGTCTCTTTCCCCCTGTTCTTCGGTTTGCCAGATGACTTGCGGTTTTCTTCTGACATTCCTCCCTCCCTCCCAAAAGGACAGTGTCAGCCGAGATGGTTCCTTTCGCATTTTCCCTTTCTCATCCAATTCTTTTTAGAGATCTGAGTGCCAACGGAACCACTTTTTCGTTTTTTGTGGTTTTTTTCCTTGTAGCGCTCTCACCACCCTTGCTATCCGGCCACCTGAAGGACCGCCCCCTTAGCTTCCCCCCAACCCTTCTATGTACTTGGACTCCACCTTCCACCCCTCCCTTCCTCGAGGGGGCTCCGGAACGAGTTCTTGAACGCCTTCCCGACAGAAGGAGTTCGTCGGACCTCTGGGTTTTCAATGAGTTCGTGCCCCTCTAACTGATCCCGCCCCCTCTTTTTTTTCTCCTCCGCTTTTTTTTTTCGGCTGCCACGACCTGAGGCCTTAACGCCCGCGTTCGCTCCCGTAACACCCATTTAATTTTCCCCAAATAGTCCCGACGCAGGGCTTACGTCGTCGTGGCGTCCCCCCCAGCTCTGAAGTTAACATAATCTCGCCGATCGTGAAATATAATCCGCGACGACTCTCCTTTTTCTTACGTACCATCGTCGTCTTTTCTTCCGCGCCATAAAACGATTCGACGGTCAGTTCTAGCTCCCCCCGGTTTCCTCCTCGGGTCTCCCCCCCTTACCCCTTTTTTATCAAGTATCCCCAACGGGTTCCGTCTTGCGGGCTGAGCACCAATCGCGAAAACGACCATCACTTTTCGGGGGTTGTGAATTTTGGGAACCTCAGTGTCGTTTTGTCGATTCTGCTTCCCGCTTCTTACCACGAACCGGCCACCGGCTTTCTTTAGGGCAGACTGAAGGACCGAGTGGGCCTTACTTCTTTTCCCGTCCCTGTTTGCATTTAGAACTTTTCGTTGCTGGTACCCCCAAAGAACGAGTTTCTCTGACTTCGGGTCGAAGAAACGGGTGACTGTTGGTTTTTTTTTTTCATTTTCCTTTTTTCAAAGGTGTCCTCTCGCCCCTGCCAGTTGGGGATCACCCCCGCGGACAACCGTGAAAAAGGACGCTTCCTCCCCCCGTGCCTCTTTTTTTCCTAGCTCCGGTTACAAGATGCCCGTGTGTTGTGGCATTTCCACTCCGGGGTGGCGGTTCTTGCTGGAGCCGAGCAGTACATTTACACCCCCTCTTTTTTTCCCTTATTCACTCTCCTTTCCTGTCATCTTTCCCCCGGTTGAGGCGAGTGTAAGCCTTCATTTTACCCATTTTTTTCGAGTGCCTTCTTCTTTTGATCACATCTTACCTCTCCGCCTCTGTTCCCCGGCCCGTCGCCGACTCGCGAGCACTCATTCCCCATGTTCCCCCGCCCCCTTCCGACGTGTTTCGTCCTGCTTTCCGTTGCCGACACCATTCCCCACTTCTGGGTCGCGTTTTGTCCCATCTACCTCTTTAAGTTTGTGAGGGTCAGAGAAAAAATTTCTGATTTTTTTAATGTTTTATTTATGTTATTTTTTTTAATCTGGTTCTGGTACAAAGTCCAAATTTTCCTTTTGGGATTTCATCCGGTGTTAATATCCTATATCCCCTTCGGAAAACCTCCTGTTCCCACGTATCTGGTTGTGGGTTTGGAGGCAGCCCATATGGTTGATCTGTCCTGTACACAGCTTTTCTGTTCCAATCCTTCCGAAGGCGGTTTTTCTTTCCGTCATGCCATCCCTCCTTATTGCCCCTCTGAAGAACCTCCCCCTGTCATTAAGCCTTCGCCGGATGGGGCCGAGCTGTTTCATGAGAAACATATTGTTGAGTTTGTCTATTTCCTCTTCAGTTACCTCTCCGCTCCTCGGATACATCTCCCCCTGAATGCGACATTGCAACGTGTAATCTTCTCCCCCCTTTTTGCCTCGATTATCAATAACTGACCATGTTAGCGTTTCCGCCTTTTTTGTTTTTTTCCCACCCCCAGATGTTTTCCCGGTACTCCCCCCCCTCTTTCAAACCAAAAAACGCCTTGGGAGCGGATCGTGACTCCCTTATACTTCCTTCTTTGAGCCATCCCCCAACCCGCCTTCCCACACAGTAGCCTTGACCCACCAGACTCGTCCATTCTCCTACAGCACGCAGAACGACCGACATTTCACGCCACAACCTCTTTTTCCTGACCCCCCCTAGCATTGTTGATTCACTTCAGGACTCTCTTTTCCTTTCCCTTTTTTTCATTTCACCTTTTCTTTCTTCCTCTCTCCATTCCCTCTGCACACGACCTAATCCATTGGCGGACGTTGTGTTCTCCTTTCCATGTACAACTTTCTTCCTGTCATTGTGAAGTTTTCATCAAAAATGCTGCAATCCTGACTGAGGGCATATTGCCACCGGTATTTGTTCACCTATTTTTTTCTCCTCTGTTTTTGCATCTATATTCACTCTTTGGCCTCTTCCCCCAAGGGTAATTAACAGTGATCGCTCACTTTCTAGCAACTTTCCAGGTGATGGACCGCTACCAGTAAGCTTTCTTTTCATGGGCCCCATTCTATGCCTCGATAAGTCTTCAAACACAGATCATGAAGGCAATGGATCTCGGAAGAAACTTTCTAGTACTAGGAGTTTTCTTCATGGTCCCTCTGGTCCTCCTTGTTCTCCTTGTCTCTTTTCATTCAGAGGAATACGGCGGTGGATTCTTCCGGATAGCGCGGGCACGTTTTGCTCTGGTCCCTTTCCCCCTCTCCAGGCGAATACGCTCTCCTCCCTTTCCCCCCCCATTTTTCTTGGGATTTCTTTGAGATGTGCCGTGTTCCTTGCCCCCTTGGAAGCAAAACAAAAAAGATGCGAATTTCGGGTAGCGTATGAGCAAGGTCATTTCATGATCGCTTTAGCTCCGCTGGCTCCTTTTTGCCACCTTGTTCGCCTTTCATGTTTCTTCCTCTGTTTTAGTTCTCTTTTCTTTTAGTAACGTCGAAGCTCTCCCAGAATTCTCCTTTTCTAATGATCCGCCCTGTTTAACCCCTTATTTTTTCAACGCTGATCGAGTATTCCCTACTCCGGAGGAGCCTCTCAGTGCCCTCCCCCGGAACGTGCTTCTTCCATCCGGTTGCCACCAACAATCTCACCCAGGTTTCCCGAAACCACGACCCGTCGGTTAGGTTTTTTACTGGGGTTCCGCCCTCCCCCTCCTCCCAAGGAGCTTCTTTGCTTACAAATACAAGTGGGATGGGTCCTTCCCTACATTAAGTCGGTCCCCTTACCAACACCCTCAGTTCGTTTCCCCCCAAATCTGACATTTTTCCCTTGTCACCCACCTCCCCCCCCTAATTACCAGAAGGGGAATTGGGCAACGCCAACCTTTTGTCCCGGTGCTTCCCTTCCCGTCTTCCATTTTTAAAGTAAGAAAAAGACGGGGAGGTCGGACCCTTTCTCTCCTTACATTCATCCTCAACCTTAGGCGGATATTTAATTGAGAGTGTTGCCAACGAAAGGTATTTTCCTCTCCCCCCCCTTGGTCCAAACGTCAACACTCTTAAACCGTGAGTTGCCCTGACCTGGAGGAGGATTCTGGGCTCTAGCCCCTCTGGTCCCCCCCCCTGATAATGGTCATCTCCCTCCCACCGGACTGAACTCCTTGGAGTTGATGACGACATCCCCCCCCCTTTTACTTTCCCTTGGCTTTTCTCTTTTTTTTCCCTCTGGCCAGGATTTCCTTTTTCTATCCGTCTCTTTTTCTTGAGAAATTTGGCTCCCCTAAGCAGCGTCTTCTGCCGAACGCCTTGACCCTGGAGAGTTTTAAACCTCCATGTGTTGGCCTTCCCGAATTTTCCTTCTTTTTTCCTTTTAACCCTACTTCTCCCTTCCGATTCCGCTTTTTTCTTACTTAGACTCCCCCTTTCTTGGAGAATTCGGCCATACGATAATGCACTTTGCTTTTTGAGGCCCGCGAAGTCAGTAGCCCCCCCTCTTCCCTTTTCCTTTATTGGAACTACCCCGCTCCCGGCCTTTTGTCTTTCCCACCGATCTTCCCGACATTCTGCGGAACGTCAGCTCGTGCTGACACCTTTTCTATTTTGTAACGGACTTACGAAGACACCCGACTCCATCCCTTTCAGCTCACGGTCCATCGTTGTACCCCTCCTTCGCACTCGATACTTTTGCCCCATCGAGTCGCCATATTTTATTTCCCCCTTTTCAATTCTCTCCACGTTTTCTCCCTAAGCGTATGTTTTGTTCTCCTCCGTCTCTCCCCGGGAGTCTTCGAGTTTTGTCTCCTGCTTGCGCTCCTCGGGGCGTTGACTTCCTTCCTTGCTTTTTTTTTCAACTATCTTTTTCCCTCCTGCATCTTTTGTTATTTCCTTCTGACGAGGGCGGCGGCAAATCCCTGACCCTCTTCTGTAGGCCTTCCTTTTTTTAACTTTTCCCGGCGGGCCCTCATCCCTTTGGTTCTTGCCTAGGGATAGTGGTTCCTCCTGTTTCAGTTCCCCCTTTTCCGTTTTGACAGCTTCTCAGGTGGTTTAGCGCGAGCCTGCGTTTTCCCCCGGCCTGCGTCAGCAGAGTTTTCCCTCTCCTCTACCGCAGTGTTGTTTTGATCCGCCGGTCCAGGTCTATCTCACTTTTTTTTCTTTTTGGGTCGTAGACTTGCTCGCGCTTGCTCGGGCTTCGTCACGGAAACATGCGACACGCAGTAAAGGGAACCACTGCTCCCCCCCCCCCACCCCCCCCCCCCCCCCAACCACCCCCCCCCCCACCCCCCCACCCCCCCCCCCCTCCCCCCCCCCCCCCCCTCCCAAAGTTCCGGACCGAGCGAAAACGCAGGACGGCCCTCCCCCCCCTCCTTAGGGGACGTTCTTCTTGAATTTTCCTAGTTCCCCGCACGTGCCAGATCTTCTGACCGCCGAGTTAATCCTAATCTCTTGCCTTGCTACCTTTCCAAACGTCCACCCCTTTTTGCCCCCCTTTTTTTCCCGGGGGTTTTTTCCTTTTCCTGGATGGCGGTTCGTCTCTTCCTGGAATTCCCATTAAGCCGAGTTCCAGTTTGTTTACCCCCGTGCGTCATCGGCCGTCGCACGAGACGACGAGGGTCTTCTTCTCCCCCGTCTATGACCCCTTCCTTAAGTTCAACGTTTACTCCTCTCTGACTTGCCTTCCCCTTAATACCGGACGCTCGGACTCGTGCTTGGAAAAGGTAATTATACGCGGCCTTCCTATTATCCAGTTGAAGATTTAACCTCTCCGCCCCTTTTTAGGTGGACTTCGGCGGTCCGTCGCACCCATTTAATCCAGGCCTCACCCTGTGCTTTACCTGGGACACGGAAATTGGTTGTTTCCTTCGAACCCTTGCCTGAAAGGACCACCGAAGGGAGCGGTTCGTTTTCTTTTCCTTGGGCCCCGGATTTTTCATCTGTTAGTGTGACGATTTCCTGATCCCCTCCCCTACCCGACTCCCGTCAACGTCTGACAACACTCGTAGGGCGACCAGAAGGATTTCTTCCTCGTCGTCAACGTCTTTTTTTCCCCTTCTCCGATTGAGTAAAAAGCACGAGTCTCCGGTCACAAACACGGTTCTCCCCTGTGTGGTTAGACCCTTCTTTTTTTTTCTAACTTTTTTGGCTGTCTTCCGTTCTCCTTCAATTTTTGGAAAAATTCCAACTCCCGCTTACTCACAAGCGACTCACTGATATCTCCAGCTTTTTCCGCCAAACAATAGCACATCCTAAAGTGACCGTTTTGATGTTAGGAATGGCCCACTCCCTTTGGTGTTTTTAGATATTTTACTCTGACGCTTTCAACAGCAAAGTTTATCTCCCCCTCAGTCTTTCCCCAACCTTTCACTTGGAACACTATCCCCTTTTTGCTTCGTATTTTTTCATTTCCCCACCCCTTTCTCCTAGGGTCGAGGAGCCTTCTTCCACTTTTTTCCGACTCCCGTTGAGGGCATGGCACAATTTGTTCTTAGTCCCCCTAAATCGAAATAATTTTCGGTTCCCCGTTCCCCCCTTTCCCTGCGTCGTCGGCTGGCCGACTGAGGTGCCGTACCCCCAATTTTTAGGAGGGGTCGTTGGTCCCCACTTCTCGCTCTATTCTCCGGGTGTACCCGACTTTTTCGTGTTGCATATCTGTTTGTGACTCTTCTTTCATATTAGGGTCTCTTTTCTTCTCTCTCTCCCCCGTTTGCCCGTGTAATATCCGTCCTCCGTATCGGAACTTTAGACCCCCTTCGTTCCCCCTTTGGTTGGTTCTTTTCCCTTTTAGATTGCCTACCAACGTGATTACTTTTTTTGGACGGCGGGTCTGAGAGGCCCCTCCTACTCTACTTTTATTCTCCAGCAACGCGTCTCATCTTGACTCCATTTTTCTCTACTACTCGGATCATCTAATGTTGGGAAGCTCGGGGACTTCATCCTTCCTCGTCCCCCTGACGTCCGCTTTCCGAAATGAATGCGAACAATTCCCGTGTTCCGTCACAGTTAGTTTTTTATAGTCCTCTAAATACGCCCCCCGTTTTTTTAGCTTTTTTTTTTTTTTGTTTTTTTCCACCCCCTCTTAAATTTCCCCCGCAGAAATAACAAACGCTCCCCTTTGGGGAGCGTGATGTCCTGGCTCAATAGAGCCTTCCCCCCCCGCCCCCCCCCCCCCCAAGCTCAGCAGCCACCGTATCGCCCTCTTTCCCCCCCGCACGCCACCGCCCTCGCCTTCCCTTACAGCCCGGACAAGAGAAGGCCCTCCCCAGCCCCCTCCTTTTTTACGAGCCTCTTTTTCTCTATACCTTTCTTTTCGTTTAATAGTTGATGGCGGCTTAGCTTTCAAATTAGACCGACTTGAATCCCGTTTTAAAGGTTTTTCGCCCTTCCCAAGCCGACTATGCTGTGCCGTGTCTTAACATTCCCTTCGCAATGTCTCGTAGGGCAGATTGCTTAAGGTTCTTCCTCTTATTTTACTACTCCGTTTGTGTTTGAGAGTTTTCTTCCCCCCTTTTTTTAACTTTTTCTTCTCCCAGAATGTTTCCCCTGATGCCCCCTCTCCAGAAGAGTTTGGCCCCGGCACCGTCTTGTGTATGGTCCCCGCGACACCTCCCTTCCCGGTATCGGTTCTCCGAACTTTTTTTTTCAGTCTCCAAGTATGCCTTCCTCATATGTTTTCCGGCGAGGCTCGTCCGATGTCGGTGGCGCGGACGGTTTCTTTTTTAGTTTTTGTTCTTTGTTCCCCCCGTCGGCGGGTAGTGCGGGGCTTCCCCGTGGGAGGCTCTTCTGGTGGTGGCCTGGTTTTTTTTTCCCCCCCCTGGGCCTGGGGCCTGACTAATCGTCAAGGTCACTCTCCCCTTCAGGGTTTCTTTTTTTTTATGGTGGCGCCTTTGCTCGTGGGAAAACCCCAAAAAGAGCTCCCGTTCCCCTTCCCTTTTACTTATTGCAGAAGGTCTCTTTCCCCCCCCTTCTCTGATTTTCCCTGACTTCTTCTTCACCAGGTGAATGTTCGCTTATTCTTAGATCTTGAGATTTTTTTTCAGAAGATATCCCCTTTCATTTTTCTCCACTCCGAGTCGTCTCTCCTCGGGTCGTTGCTGGTAGTTTCTCCCCCCTCGAGGTGCTGCCTTTTTTTTCTTCTCCGAATTTTCTGGTTTCCCCTATCATGCTTGGTTCCCCCAATCTCACCAACAGATGGGGCTGGCTTTCTTCCCACACGAGGATCTTTTGTAATCAGCTCCCTTTTCTTCAGGGGTCCGATTCCCTTTAGTCCTTTCTCAAGAGCAAATTGGTTCCCCCTATCAGACATACTTTTTTCGCAAGTCCCCTCTCTTTTCTGGTCTTTCGGGTACACCTACTCTCTTGTTCTTTCAAAACTCCCCCCTCCCCCCCTTGCCTTTTGGGTTGCGCCCACCCTCGGGACACCCAGTCCTCCCCCTACTTTCTTTTTTGGAAAGTGGTGCACTCCCTGCTTTTTCTTAGTTTGACGCAATTGTTCCTTCCGTCTTTAATAGTAGAGTCGTTGACATACCCCAGAAAGGCCTCTATTCCCATGCTCTTGGGTCCTCAGTCACCCACTCGACCCCGTCACTTCGCCATGATTTCCCCTATGTGAAGGACGGCCTGTTACCCCTTCTCTTGACGGCTCGCTTTTCTTTCCTCCTTCTCTTCCCTCCTTGATTCCTGCCTTTCCTCCCCTTTCATTGCGTATTTTTTGGCGGCCCCTCGGTTTTTCATGTGGCAGGTTCCGATTCGGATAGTGTGAATGTTCCACCCCGGCAGGTATGATGTTCGATCCCACCACATGTGCAGTTTTAACAAACGATCACCCCTGGTGTTTCTTTTTTAAATTCCCTTGCTTTTTCCCTCTCCCTTTTTTCCATTCAGCCGTGATGGAGTTTTCAAGAGGTTGGAGTTCGCCAATACGATTCCCCAGCCGTTTTGTCTTTTGGTAATTGAGCTCCTTCGTCCCATTCCCCTGTATCAGCTCACTTTTTTCAAACCCCTCCTCGGCGGTGTTTCGTTTTTTTTTTTCTCAGCCGACCTTTCTCGGGAACTTCACCTTAGTTTTTTTGGGTATCGCTCAAACTGGCGCGGGTCTATCTAGGAAGTACCCTGAACTTCTTCCTCGTTCATTTCCCTCCCCGGTCTGTGTTTTCTTCCTACGTTCCGACGATTTATAAGCCCTCGATTGTGATTTTTGGCGTCTTATGTTATTTCAGATCGTCCAACTTTTATTACCTGTTTAAATTTATTTTTTAGCTGAATCTGACTACGCCCCCTCTTTTTTATTTTTCGGGCCATGACCATGGTCTTCGAAGAGCATTTTTTCAATCCTCCTCGGGCTTTTCCCTTCTACGTTCTTTGACGAGGGGCGTTTTTTCCGTTCTTTTTCCCCGGTCCTCTTTCTTGTCGTTTTCAACCCCATTTTTCGAAATCCTTTTTTGCACTCTTCTCTTTCCCAACTTTTTTGCCCCACGCGGGGGTTTTCTTTGTTGCGTCATTTACGGTGTCCTTCTTGTTCTGTTGGTCAAGTCGCCGTCCCGTGCCGTCTTTTTTCTTCCCTCCCCGGGCTTTCTTTTTTTTTTGTTGAGCCTTTAGCTTTCGCCTTCCAGTTTTTTTTATGGTTCCGGTTGATTGGATCTCTCTTTTCCGTTGTTGTTGAGACTTGACCTACTGAGGGAAACGGAACATCTTCTCTGACCTGTTGTTTTTGTTTTTTCCCTGCTCTTTTTTTTGCTCCCACATTCTTTCCTTTTCTACCTGCCGACAGGGCGACGTTTTTTTGACCTCCCCAGGTTAAGGCCTTGTCGATCGAACCGAAGGCGGCTCTTTTTTTTCCTATTTCCCGCCTTCTTTTCTTTGAGGTTCCTTTTTTCCCCGCTTTTCCCAGACGAGTTCGTCTTTTTTTACTTTTGGGGAAAACGCTCTTTCGGATTCCTTCCCCCCTCCCTTGACGCCCTTTGTTTTCGTTTTTTTTTTTTTTTCTGCTTTTTCGTAGGGCCTCACCTCTCGCTGGCCGGCCTCTTTGTCTTTCCCCAACTCTTCGCTAGTTGCTTCTTTTGTTTTCGAGGTGCAAACATTTTTTCTTAAGTTAACGGTTCCTATTTCAAGGATTTTCGCTCCCTTTGACCCTTTCCTTTCCCCGCCCGGTTCCTTTTCCCCCCCCCCAGAGTCCTTTTTTTTTTTGAATTACAACGATTCGCCTTTCCAGTTTCTTCAACTTTTACTTTTAATTTACTTCCGTTTTCCGTTTCCCCTTGCCGACAAGGTTTTTCTTTCCCAACGTTTTTCTTTGGGTTCCCTCCCGTGCTGTATGCCTCTTTTGAACTTTACAATCCCTTTTTTTACTTCGTCTTTTTGTGTTTCAAGGTTTGGAACCGCATTTTTTTTCCGATCGTCCGTCCGGCCTCCAGTACCCACTCCTTTCCCCGGCTTGCAAATTGATTAGCTCCGCCCTTTCTTGTTTTATATTTCCCTTCTCGGCGGAAACTGTCATCACGCAGCTGTCTTTTCTTCTCTTTTGGTTACCCCCCTTTTTACTGCGTCGCCTGGGACTTTGCTTTTTCTTGACCCCCCGGTCTCGTTTCTTCAAACTGCTAGTTCCGCCTCTTTTTTTGGTTTTGCCTTCTGCATTTTTTTTCCCATTCCAACCTCCGTTTTCCCAGGGAACCTTAGCAGAGTATGGGGGCCGCCCACCATAGACTCCCCCTTCCAGCCCCGTTGTTTCATGTTTTCATTTCTCCCGGGGGTCGGAGGGCTTTTTCTTTTTTTTCCTTTTATTCCCTCGCCTACCCCCCCTTCTTACAATTTTCGTACATGGCTTTGAATCTCCTTTTGACTGGGCTCTTTTTTCCCTTTTCGTTACTTCCTCTTTATGATTTCTTTTCATGTGATTTCTAGACCCCCACCCTCTGATACGCTCCGTTGATCTTCACTCTTCGAATGCTAAAGCACTCTCCATCCTTTAGTTTTCCCAGTTCCCTTCCCATAAGTTTCAGTTTCTTTTTCTTTTTTGTTGCTCCCCCCCATTCTGGATTATATTTTCCTAGAGGGGCCACTAGCGTTTGGGATTTTTTTCCCTGCCCCGACACGGTCGTCGTTTTTACCTTTTTGTCTACCCTTCTTGTCAGGATGCCATTGCCCCCTTGTTCTTACTCATTCCTTTTTCCCTAACGTCATATTCGCGATTAACCCAGTCCTTTGACCCCCGTCTGGTCTTCCCATTTCGTTTGGTTCCTGAATTTTTTTCCACCCCCCATGTGTATTTTCCCTATGTATTGGGCCACCTCCGTCTTTCTGGACGGCTTTTCTTCGGCCTTTTCAGCACCGCTTGATTTCCTCTTTTTTTGCCCTCTAGCGGTAACGCCCGCATTTTTTTGTTTTTTCTAGGATGTGCTCACCTCTGTTCCGTTTTCTTTCCTTTTCTGCGATCGTAAAGAAGCTGCACGACCCGTTCTTTACTTCCATGCAATGCGTTTCATCACCGTTTGTAAGCGCTTTTTCTTCAGTTATCTGATACGTTCCCCCCGTGCTTATCTTTGTTTTTTCCCCGCTGCTTTTGGACCAAGTTCACCTGTCCTCAAATTCCCCCAAATTTTTTACCTTTTGATTTTTTTTCTTTTGGAAGATTATACGAGATTGCAACTTCCCACAACTCTACGACCCGCAAAGTAGCGCCTCTTTCTTCCGATTTTCCTAAGTCGCCTCTCCGCCACCCCTTTCCCCCCTTCTTTCAGCCTCG
>Ga0179593_1553382_pt1 | contig 24500 bp, 41 predicted proteins | sample CZODoug2_1_08_16_FD_185931 | JGI IMG/M metagenome (GOLD analysis project Ga0179593, IMG submission 185931) | Vadose zone soil fungal communities from Angelo Coast Range Reserve, California, USA - CZODoug2_1_08_16fungal (PacBio error correction) | ecosystem: Environmental > Terrestrial > Soil >... | reverse complement strand
CTTTTTTTCCCAATGGGGGGCCTCCTCTTTTTTTTGGGCTACCCTCCCCCCTTTCCGAAGAGACATTCCAGAAGGGCCCCGAGACCGACTTTGGGCCCTGCCCTTCCTTCTTTTTCCGATTGACTTCTTTTTTTTTTCTCAAAGGCCATTTCCTTTTCCCCTTTTCGGCTGTTCGGGCGGTGGCGTGTGACGCTTTGATGACCTACCTTCTGTTTGTTTCGTTTGGTTGATGGTTTCTGAGGATAGTTTCAGGGGTTTTTTTTTTTGCCCGTGAGTGAGTCCCCTATTCTTTGGCTCGGGCAAATGCCCCCCCTTCTTTTCGCGTCAAATTTACAGATTTTCTCCCTCGGTGGTTGTTTTTTCCTACCAGGTTCATAACCGATCCCCTTTTTTGTCGAAGATCCTTTTGGCCCCTTTTTTCAGTTTAGCTGCGGGAACCTTTGTAAGCAGAGCGCTGCAGTATTATTCCCTGATTGCCGCAATGCATTCTTTTTTTTTTTTCCCTTCGGTCCCCCCCCTTTCTTCCCCTTCCGCACCAACAGACCTTGACCCCTGAGCCCCTGGCTCATTTTCGTGAACCCCTTCTTTCTCTAGGTCTTTTCTTTTACCTTCAAGTAATTCCTTTTCCTTTTTCCTTATCGCCGGACTTTCTTTGACGGCCGAAATATCGTCCCCTTTTTAAACATTTTCCGTCTTCTTGTTTTTGGACTTGCTTCCCCCCCCCCCCCCTTCTACAAAAACTGAAACCCACCCTCACACTTTTTTTTCCCTTTGTTCCAGAATTCTTCTCTCCCTTTGCGGGAAGTCGCTTTTTTCCTCTAACGGCCCCACTGTGTTTCCTGTTCCCCCCAAATCGAACCTTTTTCCCCCCGCGATCCGCTTTTTTTCCCCCTCGTGTGATCTTTTTTTTCTCTCCACCCAATGCACCTTTTTCAGTTGCTTTCCTTGCTCTTTTTCCGGATCGGGTCTTTTTTTTTTTCCGAAACAGGACGATTGCTTTTTTTTTTTTTTTTTTGACTTTTTTCACCTGTCTTTTACTTTTCATCGCTCAGGATGTTTGGCACGACAAAGAGACTCCCTTTTGCTCTGGCAATCGTTTTTTCTGGGCGGAGGGTAGGTCCCTCCTTTTCCCTTTTAAAAACCCCCCTCCCTTTTTTTTGAAGGACATTGGCCCTTTGCCTGCACCGCTTTTTCGGCCAGGGAATTCCCCTTTATCGAAGGGTTCACCCCTTTTTTTCCCTCTTAGAATCCAGAAAAACGGACAGCCCTGGGGAGACCTTTTCTTTTCCCGAAGTATAAGGCCTCTTTTTCCTACCGGATCGATAGACCTTTCCTTGAACTTTTTTTTCACGCTTCGGGTTTCTGTTAGAACAACTTTCCCCTTTTTCCTTTCATTCTTTTTACTCTTTCCTTTTTCAACTTAGAAGGCCCTTTCCCCTGACATACCTTCAATCCTCGGCGACATTGCCTGGCCAGTAAAGTTTCCTCCGGATAGGGTTTGGATACACAGTCCGCCGGGTCTTGGAAGTTCTTCCCGCTTCGTTTTCCCCCTAGTCAAACAGCCTCCCCCTTTCGTCGCGTGACCCCTTCCCCTTTTTTTCTTTGGGCTAGGGCAACTCCCTTTTTCGGGTTCCAACCAGCGCCCCCCCCCCCCCCCCCTCCCCCCCCCCTCTACCAGTAGGGGCTTTTTTCTTTTTTTTTTTTTTCCCCCCCCTGATAGACTTTTTTTTTTTTTTTCTTTCCAGAGATCAGGAGCATTTTTTTTTCCGCCCCCTAGGTTTTCAGCCGTAATGGTCCACGCCCCCTTCGAGCGCCTTTTTTTCCTCTTTTTTCCCTTTGTTTCTTTCCCCCTTTGAGCCGGAGAGTCCTCCGGCTCGCGGGGGGGGCGCGCTGGATCCTTTTTTTGTACGGAGGCGCAGCCCGTTTTTTTTCCCCTGGACAGTTCCTCTTCCGGGTGTTCTTCTTCTTAGAGTTTTTTTCGGTTCCAACGGAACTTTCCTTTAGAACGACGGGCCGATACGCTTTTTTTTTTTCCCTGCTTCCCCCCTTCTTTTTTTTTCCCTCGAAAGACACCCAATTTTCTTTCCTGAAACCGCAGGATTTTTTTCGTTTTCAGGTCCAATCCCCTTTGATTGGGAACAGCCCCTTTTTTTCTTTTTCTTGGCTTAATCTTGTTGTCTTGTCCTTTTTCCTTTATTTTTTCTTCCTCCTCCTAAGTTGTTTGTTTTCGCGTTTTTTGGGCGAAGCTTCTTCGTTCGTTCCCCTTTCCCCCCCCCCCCTAGGAAAGCAGAGCTTTTTTTTTTTCCCCTTTTTAAGCTTGGTTCCCCTATTTCACATGAACCTGAGGAGAGTTTCCCTCCCCCCATCGGTTGTTTTGGTTGGGTTTTTTTTTTTTGGTAAGACAGCTTCCTTTTTCCCCCTTTTGTATCGGGATAGGCCGTCGTTTCCCCCCTTGTTCCTTGAGCCTCCCCTCTTTGATCGGCGGAGCTGAATCCCCCCTCCTGTGCCAGGCCTTTCCCTTTCCCCGGTGCAGACTCCCCCCTTCCTCCTTTCCGTCAAGCTCGCGTAACGGGCGATCTTTTTTTTTTTTCTTGCTGTACCCCTCTCTTTGCTCCGGGCCGACACCTTCTTCTTCGATCACTTCTTAGGACAGTGTTTTCCCTCCCGCTGCTGTTCCCTCTTTTCTTCGTGAAAACCCGACCCACCTCCCCCTTTCCTCTGGGAGCCTTTCCCCCCCCCCCCCCCCCCTCAAGTCCACGGCCAGAGTTTCTTCTTTTTGGCCGCTGTTACTTCCTTCCTTTGTCGATCTGTTTTTCCAGCACGTCATGGGCTTTTTTTTTTTTTTTTTTTTTGCCTCTTTCTTGAAGGAGCGGTGACGCTTTCCCTACAGGCGTTGTTAGTCACTGCTCCGGGCGGAGGGTTCTTTCCTATCCGCGCCAGTTTTGTCGCCGTTCTTCCGTTCCCCCTTTTTTTGAGCATTGTCGGCCCTGGTTTTTTTCCAAGCGCAAAACCCGGAGTCTAGGTCCTCCCCCTTCGAGACGTGATTATCAGTCCGTTTTCCTTTTTCTCCCGGCTTCTCCTCTTTTGGCTGGAGACGGGCGTGTCCCAAAAGTTCGACCTTTTTCTGGGTCAAATTGGCCTTTTTTTTTTTGCCGAGTCGGTGACTTTCTATTCTGGTGACCCCCCCTGGGCGACATGGATGACTTTGGAGCTTTTTGACAGTCATGGACACGTTCCCCCAATTGCCTTCGGGTTTTTTTTTTTCGACGTCTATTCATCGCCAATCTGCTCCCTGGCATTCGTCCCGCGATTCTTTGCCCGTTTTTTGCAAGCTTTTTTTTTCCTCTCAACGAGTCCAGTTTTTTTTTTCTTTCCTCTTCCCTCCGAATCTTTTCTTCTTTTTTGACGATCCGAGGGCAGGCGCCCCTGCCCCCCCCTCCCTTCTTTTTAAGTTGGGGTCTTTTTTTTTCCACCAAGGTGGCTTTTTTGAGCGTTGCGGTTATGACGGCGGTTTTTCTGGCCCGTGTTGGGTGATTGCCTGCGCCGAGCTCCTCCCTTTGCAGATACGATTTTCCCTTTTGCGAAGTCTTTTTCTTTTGTCAGTTTAGTCCCCCCTCCAAAAACCCAGCAACTTTTTTTTCCTGTGTTGCCCACTTTTTTTTTTCTTTGTTCGAGTTTCTGTTTCCCTTCTTTTTGAAGGAGTCTCCCCTCCCCTCGGCCCTTTTTATGGTCTTTATCAGTTAAAGTTCCCTTCTTCGTAGAGTGATCTCGATATTTTTCCCCCCCTCCCAGACTAGTTTACAGGGACCGCCCCCCTTTCTTTGGTGGCGGAAGTCCAGACCCTTTTGACGACGTCCCCCCCCCCCAGCAATCTGCATTTCTTTTTTTCATCATGGAAGTGGCCCCTCCTTTCACCTCCCAAAGGGGCTTGATATGTCCTCCCCCTCCCCATGGCAACATTTTCTTTCAAACCCCCTTTGCATGGGAGTGGACCCCGCTCTTTTTTTTTTTTTTTACATTGAAATGGTAGGCGCAACATGGAGTGATCTTCCCCTGACTTTCAGAATTCCCTCCCACCGACAAGCTGTTTGTTTCTCCCAGATCATCAATCTCTTTTTCCTTTCAATGGCCCCATCATGAAATAGCTCTCTCCCTTAGGTGGTCCCCCAAGATTTCCAAATACTTAAGGCCCCCTTTTCTTCCCAAGAAGTAAGATTAGCTAACAGGGCCTTTTCTTCCCAATCTTTCCTTCCTGGCCAAAAAAAAAAACCCCCTCTGTTCGGTAATGTTTCCCCTCTGTTTCCGTAGTGTAGACATACCCCCCCCTCTCTCCTCTTTCCTCCTCCCTGTTGTGCTTCCCTTTTTTTCAAATGGTGCCTTTTTTTTGAGGGCTCCACTTACTTTGGAAAAGAAAGCCCATCCCCCATCCCTCCAGATCTCCACTTTTTTTTTCCCTCGCCGATCCTCTTTCCTTGACAGAATGGGGGAGGTCCTTTTTCTCGGGAAAAGTTTTTGCTTCTTTTCTGTGTTTGCCGACGTAGTTTTTCTGACAGCCCTTCCCAAGGTTTTTATTTTCTTTAGAGTTCTTTCCCCGGATGGGGACAAAGTGAGTTCCTTCTTGCTAGGGGCACCCACACGCTTTCGGTTTCGTTTTCCGTCAAATTTTCCCCCCTTCCTAGCCCTTTTTTGTGTGGGCTTTCCCCGATAATCCAATGTCATTACCGCCATCTTTTCCCCCCCTCCTTTCGGTTTGTCTCCCTCTTCTTTGGTGGAGTTGGCCCCCGTACTTTTTTTTCCTCCCTTTTCCATAGGCGCAACTGTCTTGTCACAACTCATTCTGACCCCCGTGGCTCCTTCCAGAAGATTGATTCTGATTTTTCGGCCAGTTATTCGTAAGTATTGAGTGGATTTGGGTTTCACTGCGGCTACCCCCTCCTCTTATCAGGATCGTTCCCTCTTTCTGGAACCTTTTCCCTTTCCCCCTCTGAAAAAAATCCCTTTTTCTTTTCCTTCTCGAATAGTTTTTCGGCCTTTCCCCCCCTGGACGCACGTCCCTGACAACCCCCCCTCTCCAAAGACGTCCCCCAGACAGGGTATGCGTTTTTGTTTTTGTTCCATTGCTTCATTTCAGAAGAAACCCCCCCTCCCCCCACAATTCCCCATTGCCTGAAGGGATTCACTTTTCCTATGATCGCTTTTTCATAGTAGCTTCTAGGATCACAGGCAAGCCCCATGGATTTGTCTGGCCGACCGGCGGCAATCCTCGTTTCCCCCCCTTTTCGCCCCCTTCCGTTCGCACGGCCACCACATTCCCCCTTTGATGTTTTTGCCTTGCTTCTCGCCTTTGCGTCGGATCTTCCCCCTCTTTTTTTTGAACAGGGACGATTGCTTTTCTTTTTTTTTCCATCAACTTCTCGTTTCTTCCCTGCGCAGCTTGCCAAACGTTGTCTGAATCCTTTTGCCTTTCCATATCGTTGCCTTATTGGAGCTTTTTTTTTTCTAAAAGCAGTGGCATTTTTCCGGGCCTGAAATTCTAGTAATTTTTTTCCCGCTCTCCGTTGGGCCCCTTTTCCGGTTTTCCCTCCTAGTTTTTTCCCCCCCCCGATAAAGATAATCCTTCTTTCACCCCCCTTTCCCCCGGCATTTCCCCCTCTTGCGAACTTGTTGATCCCCCCAGCAGAGCTCTTCCCCCCCGAAGATAATTAGCCCGTTCCTCAAGGCTCGGTTGACGAACCCAGGAATCCGTTTCCTCCTCCCCCCCAGGAACCTCCCCCCTCAGCGGGAGACATTTGATACGCACTTCCTGGAGACATTCTGCACTGTTTGACCTTCCCAATGTGGAATCGAGTTGTTTTTTTTCCTTTGATTAACTCCCTCCCGTCGGACAGTAAGATTAACTTCCTTCGTGCGACCTCTTCCCTCCCAAAAGATCTTACCGCTTCTTAAGGCAAGGGGACTCATGGCCCCCAACACTTTATTCTACCTCCGGCGTTTTTTTCCCCCTGTTCAACAACCTCTTTTTTTCCCCCCCCCCCTCGCTTGCGTGGAAATTCTTTGGTAATTCCCCCCCCCTAGAATGAGCAATTTTGGGTTCGGGTTCACCCCTTCCTTTTTAGCAAGAGTACAGACCAGCGTTTTTTTGTTTCGACTTCCTCGAAGTGATCTCCCCTTCCAAGGGGGCCTTGTGTTTGTCACGGAGCCGGTGAGGCGATTTTTCCTGGCCTTTTTTTTTTTTTCACGCGTCTGGACAGTAACAGGCGACCTTGGAGGGCGGGCTACCAGAGGTCCTTTCTTGTTGCAACCCTTCTTTTTTCAGCTCGCGGAGCAGATCTCTTTTTTTTCGTGAGAACCGGACCTTGTCCTTTCGATGCCCGGGAAGGCATCTTTTTCCCGGCGCCCCCCCAGCTTTTTTCGTCCCAAGTCCCCCCCCTTTCTTTGGAGTATAGAAGCCTTTTCCGGGTACGGTTCAATCTTCCTTCCTTCCGGCTTTGGGAACGAAAATTCTTTGTTGTCTTGACGCGTCTTCGCTTTATGCACGCTTCCTCTTCCCCCTTTCCTCCTTTTTTTTTTCTCTGGGTGCGAGATATGCTTCTTCTTTGGAATCCTTCCTCTTTTCCTCCCCCCAAAGACGAGATTGGGGACTATTTCCTCGGAAAACCTCTTGTTCGGACCCCTTCGGGGTTGTTGCGTTGTGGCTGGCGTCCCCTGGAAAGGAGGTTTTTCTCTCTTTTTTTTTTTTTCCTTTCCTCGTTCTCGACGCCTATCGCTTGTTCCTCGCCGACGATATAGATTTTTTGCAGAACAACGGCCCTCTCTTTCCCTCCTCCTTCTTCCTTTTTCTGCGCCCTCTTTTTCCCCCTCTGTAAGTCATGTTTCTTCCTCGAAAAGACGCTGGCCTGGTCCTTTCGCACGAAAGGGATCGCTTTTCCCCCAAGGTCCCCTGGATTGCCCAGTTTTTTCGAATCCTTCTTCTCCATTCAGCTGTTGGCTTTTTTTTTCTCCTTGTAGTGCACCCGCCCCCCATACTCTGGGAGCTGACACAGCTTCTCCCTCCTAAATGTATCTTTTGTCCCGTGGCCCCGGCCTGCTTCTCTCTTGGGTGTTGTCCTCTCCCTTCCCTGGCCGTTTCGGGTGGTCCTTTTTTTTCCAACTTCTCTTTTTTTTAAGAGGGTTCGGCAACGTACTTTCCTTTGCAAGGCTCGGCCGGGCTTTTCGGACTTTTCCCCCTGCTATCCGATCACGCGTTTCCTCCTTACCCTTTCCCTTTCCCTATGGAGGAGTGCGTTTCTCCCCTTTCGGTCGGCTTATGGGTCCTCCCCACCGTCCTTTCTTGAAAATGAGATGTTCCTTTCCCGGGCGCGATTTCGGGGGAGGAGATCTTGAGACGGCCTTTCCCCCCTTTAGCTTTTTTCTTTCCTTTTGGCGGGTGCTTTTTTTTCCTTTTGAAGATGTTCTCCTTTCCTTAAAGGAGATTCTCCCTGGCCCCTCTGTTGGCTTAGGACGAAGTGACCGAGATTTGCCACCCTCCCACTGGCTTTTCTGGACTATTCTTTTTCTAACCCTAGGTCCCCCCCCCTTTTCTTCACGCGATGCAGAAGCATTCGTTTCCTTTTGGCAGCGGGCTTGCACCAGCCTTCACTTTCAACGAGGTTTTTTTTCTCCGACGAATCGTCTGTTCGTGTGCCCCTCCTTCCCTTACGCAGGCTCTTCCCCCTTCAGCAACTGAAAAGGCCCCCCTTTTTCGTGGCGAAACCCTCCCCCTCTGTGCCGCGTTTTTCCTTTTGGATTGCAGGGGCCTTTTTTTTGCGACAACATTCCCCTTTCTTTTGCCGGTGAGCCGAATTTTCTGAGTTCGGATCATTTCTTTTTTTTTTCCCCTGAACAGCGGAAAGATTTTGTATTTTTTTTCTTTTTCAGTTTTTCCCTTCCCTCCAAAAAACCCAGGAATACCCCGGCTGTCGATTGAGGATGTTTTTTTTTTCCAGAAGGGCGTAGTCTTTTTCTTTTTTTTTTTTTCCGGGCAACCCTTGCTTTTTATAAAGTGAAGGAATTTGACGAGCCCTGACCAAGATGTAGCCTCGTCCCCCGGGCAGACCCCCCCCCCCCCTGGGATCAATTGGTCGGGGTTTTTTCCTTGTGAACTTTTTTCCCGCTAATCACAGACTAATCAGTTTCATCATTTAGTGGCCTTTCCTGTGCACCTCCCTTTTTTTTTCCCCCCGAGATAATTGCCCCCCCCTTTTCATTCTTGCGAAAACCCCCCCGCCTGTGTTCCTTTCCAGAGGAGCTAGGAATGACTTTTCCTCCCCACCCCTTCTTTTCGAAATCTTTTTCTCTTTGATCCCGACAAGATGTTGGGCACTTGTCTCCTCCTTCCAATTCTTTCCTCTTTCTTTTGCAACATCCTGGAACAATTTCCCTTTCGGACTCTTTTGGCCGTTTTTCCCACTGTCAGGGAACACGCCCCTCCCTCCTTTTTTGATTAAAGAGTGCTTTTCCCTTTTCGGATATTTCCTTAGTTCAATTTAGGTAATAGGTAAGGGGAAGCCCTTTTCTCAAAGGAGGTCTGCCCTCATTGATCCAAATGCCCATTCCGGATCTGATGAGAGTTTTCCTCCCTTCGTGTTGGGTTTTCTCTCTCTTTTTTAATTTTCCCATGGGACTTTGTCGCTTTTTCCACTACGGGGAAGAACCCTCTTTCCCACAATGACCGAGACCATCCCCCCCATTTTTTTTCCTTCGCCTCTCCCTCTTCCGATGAAGATGTTTCACCCCCCTTTTTTTTTTCTCCTTTTTCGGTACCTCCTCCCCTTTGCTTTCTCACGTATTTTTTTCAACTCCTTTTTTTTCCTCTTCCCGAGTCGTCCCCCTTTTTTTTTTCTTTCTGAGCGATTTCCGTCCTTTTTTTGGAACGAGCTTTTTCTTGCACCACTGTCCCCAACCAGGTTTCCTTTTCCCTCGTAAATTCCCCCCTTGAGCCTCGCCTTGTTTGCTGTCCCCCCCAGGACTTAACATTAATTACGGTCTTTTCACTTCCATCGGTTTCCCCTAAGTTTTCCGTTTTGTGTTCTTCTTTGGGGGAACATAGTTTTTTTTTTTTTTTTGCAGTTCAGGACTCTTGCAACGTAATGATGCCTTTTTTTTTAATTGGGCCGTTTCTGGATTTTTTTTGTTCCCAAGTTCCTTCCTTTCCCCCACCGACCCCCCCCTCCTTATTTTTTCTTCAATGGGAACAGACCTTTACCTTTTCTTTCATCTACGGAGTTGAAACGTTTCCTTTGCCAATCCTGGCCGTCTTTTTTTTCTGGAGCCTTGCTTCACTGACGGCAGAACACCCTTCCCGCACCCAGGTTTCTTTTCCCATCTTGGATTCTTTTTTTTTCTTTTACAGGGAAGAAAATGACACCCACCTTTTCCCCCTTTTTCTCCCGTGTTTTCCAGCCCTTTTCAGCTGCGGGAAGTAGATAGGCTTTTCTTCATCACTCTTTTTTCCTCAACAATCGCCACTTTTTTTCCGGCATTCCGCGTCTTTTACATAGTGATCTTACTTTTTTAATCAAATTTTCCTTTTTTTTTTCCCTCTGCTCCCTTTGAATTCGAATGCTTTTCTTCCCCCAAACGAAACCCTCAACCTCAATGCTTCTTTCCCCTTGCGTGAATCAACTTTTTTTTTTCCCGAGGGCGATGCGCCCCTCTTAGCGACTGAATTGCTTTTTCTTTTTTAGACGGAGGGAAGTCCTGTTCCTTCCCCTTCACGCTTCCTTTTCCCCCCACGCCAGTGGCCCCTTGATTTCTTCGAACTCTTTCCTCTCCGATTCGGACCCTGGTCGTTCATCCAGTTTTCAAGATTCGCCTTCCTTTTTTTTTCGGACAAACCAGCACTTTTCTGGCCATGGGTTCCCGTCCCCCTTTTTATCACCGCCGTATTCCCTCCTCCCTACCTTCCTTGAGTAATTTTTTTTTTTTCTCCTGATAATAACTTTTCCCTTCCCCCCCTATTTGTTCGCCCCCCCTTTTGTTAGGCCCCCCCTTCCCTTCCCTCCCAGAAAGGGAGGCCTCTCCTGAAACGCCCCAGTGGTTTTGTCATCCCCTTTCAGTAAGTGATCGCGACGGTTGTCCTTTCGATCTTGCTTTTTTCTTTCTTCTTTTTTTTTTCTTTTTTTTTGTCTTTTTTTCCCCCTCAAGAGGAGGACATTCTCCCCCCCCCGCTTTCTTGGCGACAAATCGTAGTCTTCCTTCCCCGCTACCTTTCTTTTTCTTTTCTCACCTGCCCTTTTTTTTTGGCAAACCCCCCCTGATCCTTCCCCTGGCAGTCAAACAAATCTCTCTTTCCCCTTAGCTTTGCCTTTTATTATACCTCAGAGGATTAATTGGAGTTTTCCTTTGTTCAACGTCTCTCCCCTCAGTCAGCATCGTTCTTTCCCTCGACCTCTTCCCTGACGATTCCCTCCGGTTTTTTTTCGGAAGGAGTCTTCGCATTTCCCCAAGAGCACGGAAATACGTGCCCCTGCATCTTTACATATTTTTTTTTCTGCGGTTGACGAGGCGTTGAGGGTTTTTGACATTCTTTCTTCGGTTGTTCTTTCAGTCTAAAGATGGTTTTCCTTCCCCTGAGAGGCGGTCTTTTCCTTTCCCTGATAAGGCGTAGATAGGAAACTAATTGATACCTCTCTCCTCCCCCTTGAGCTGTATGGACGCGTCTTTCCCCCCCACGATGGAGTCTTTGAACCGTTTGCTCCTTCTTTTTTTTTCTCTACTTCCTTCCCGCCCGTTGCCCAAAGCTATGCTTGGGTTTTTTTTTTACGTTGATTCTTTTCTTTTTTTCTTCCTTTGCAGAGCTTCGCACAACATCTTTGTTGTTGTTCTCTTCGAGGGCGAACCTCTGCTTTTTTTTTTCCCCCCAGCCCACCCCTCTTCCCTTTCTCCCCTCCCTTGCGTTCCCAAGCAGAGTCTTTTTTCTCTTCCTTTATTGAACCTGAACCTCTTCTCTCCCTATCATGCGTCGATACTTCCTCTGCGGGAAGCTCGATGATTTTCCGTTCTTCGGTTTCTTTTTTTTTTCCTTCCGTCGTTCAATAGACGCCCCTTTTTTTTTTTTTCGAACGCTCCTCCTGATTTTTTGCTGAGCTGAAGAACAAAGACCCCCCCGATCGGTCCTTTGCACTTCCCCCCTCCCTTCGTGAATTTCCCCTTCCTTTTTTTTTTGATCAGGAGACGGCGATGCCTTCCTTCTTTCCCTTTCGCTTCCCCCTTGACACAAGGTCCTTCTCGAATCAACGTTCGGATGTTTTTTCCCCCTCCGCCCTGCTGACGTCTTTCTTCCTCCTTGAACCCGACCCACAGGCTACATTTCTTTTTTCCCAAGCTATATCATGTTGTCACTCGGCAGCGCACTACTTTTTTTCCCTCTGGGGACTTTTTACTGTACGATTTTTTTTTCTTTCCAGCACGTGCATGGCCGTTTCCTTGAATTCTTCTCCTGGCTGTGGAAGGATTACGCTCCCTTGTGATGCTCAACTTCCTCCTTTTTACGGTGATCCCTTCTCCGATACCGGCGGACGATCCTTTTTGTCACCTGTTTTCCTCCTCTTGGAGTTGCTTTTTGTCTCCCTTCTTCGGTTGGGTCCAAACTTGGTCGGAACAATTTTTCCTTTTTTTCTGCGTGATTCTTTTCCCTTTTTCCTTTTTTTTGATTCTCGACGGCTTTGAATTTTTATTTTTCCGGCGTGGATCACCCCCTTCTTCCGGGCAATGTCTTTTTTTGGGCCTCTTCCCTACTATTTCTATCTGGTGAAACCCGGCGTCTTTTTTTTCCCTGGCCGACGTTTTTCCTCATTCCGAATCCTTCCCGGGCAGTGCCACTGGCCTCGGGAGTCCCGTCCCCCCATCTGCAAGCCGGCGATGCATTTCGATGTTCCTTTCCCCCTTTTACGGTTTTCCCCTCTTTTCCTATTCAAGTTTAAGAATCCGACGCATTGTTTTCGCGATCCGACTGGCATGATCTCTTGGAGCAGCAAATGTCCCCTTTCACTTGGGGCTTTTGAAGCCCCCCCTATGTTTCGCGAGTCCTCTTTTTCCGCCGGTAGATGGGGGTTTTTTTGGATGACGGTGAGTGCTTTGCCGGAGAGAATTAAGTCCCCTTTGAAACCCCGGACGCTGGCAAAGCTTTGAGGTTTTTGGGGTTCCCCCCCTTTCTTTCCTTGTCAGCAAGTCCAAACCCCCCTTTCCTGTTGTTGCCCCTTCTTTTTTTAGGGATGCCGTTCGTGACAGCCGGGATTCTAGGGAATTCTTCCTTTCTGGCACTATATTTCCCCCGTTAATAGTAGATTTCCCCTTTTTTTTTCCCTGTAGCCTCTTAGGTCCTCCCAGCCTTTTTTTCCTTTGGTAGGGGTTTCTTCCCCTGGCCCTTTGCCGGACGGGACATAAAGAATTTTCCCTTCGCAATACAAGTTCATCATTCTGCAAGAACTGCTGCAAATCCCTCAGATACTGCACTGAAATTTGCCCCATTTTTCCCCCCCAAACTCCCTCAGTGACGAGCTCCCTTTTTAATTGTCCCCCTTCGGGCTGCTCGGGCCTTTTCCCAAACCTCTTCAGTGTTTCTTTCTCCCAGGAGGTTTCCCTCCTTTTTTTTGAAACGACAAAGCTCTGACCCTCTCTAATACCCCTGGCCCCTAACCTTTTTTTTTCCTCTAACCCCCCCTTTAGGACTTATGTAATTTTTGCCATCTTCTGGTCACCCCCTTTCAGACGGAACAGAATCAGTTTTCCCCTCCTAACACCTGCTTCCTCGTCCGGTCTCCTTCCTTTTTTTTTTTCAACCACCATTCCCTTTTGAAATATGGAATTGATATTCTCCCTTCTTTCGCACCTGCCCCCTTTCCTTCTCTACATTTTACTCACTCATACGTTGTTTTTTTTCCCGGAATTTAGCGTTTTTTCCCTTTTTTTGTCTGGCTACCCCTCCCTTTTCTTCCCCGCCCAATCCAGAGGGCTTCCCTTTTTTCCCCTCTGACAGTGGTTTTTTTTTTTTTACGGATGACTCTTGACAGAATTTAGTTTTCTTGGAAGGAAAGGGCCGGTTACCGAAGCTGAGGGATGGGAGGGCTTTCCTCTTTTGGCCCAAACTTGATGCCCCCAGGTTTCACGGTCGGGTCACCTTCTTTGTCTTTTTTTTTTCGACCTTTCTTCATTCCGGATTTTGTCCCCCGTGCGGGAACCTTTTTTTGAGAATCTTTTGGGCTCGGGCAAAATGTTTCTTTTTTCCCGGGTTTTAGCTTTCACCTTTTCTGACATCTTTTCTCTCTCTGGGTTTTGATGACTTTTTCCTACCCTTTCCTCCCCTCATTTTTTCGTAACTCCATTTCGGTGTGTCTTTCCCTTTGCTGTTGCTTTCTGTTTTTGTGCCATAAGTTTCCCTTTTTAGGTTGCAGCAAGAAGCGGCCCGTCATCCTTTATTTTGACCCTTGCAGACTTATGTCTTTTCTCTTTCTTCCCCTTGGACACCCGACCCCCCTTTTTCCTGGAACCCTATTGTCTCCTTTCGTGAATATCGTCTTTTCTTTGCCACCCTTTTTTTCCCCCGTTTTTACCCTTTTTTCCCTCATGCTTTTCTCTAACCTTTTCTTTTTTGCATGACCGCCTCCCATGGTCCGCCATTTTCAAACACATAAGGGGTTTCACTTTTGAACCGTACCCTTGACAAACCCCCCCCCCCCTTCTTGCCGGAGTCCCGTTTTTCTCCCCCGCCTCGATGATTGGAAAGTAAGAGCGTCTCCGCCACGGTTCTTTTTTCTCCCAACAAACCTCCCCCTTCTTTTTTCGCGCTAACGACGTTTTTCGCCCCCCGTTTATCGTTCCGCCCGTCCCCCCCCCCCCCAAGGTCATGCTGTTTTTCCCCTTTTGGTATCTTGCTTCGAAATTACCCTACCTCTTCTTCGGAAGGTTTCCCTGTGCATATTCAAAAGATATTTTTCTTTTTTTCTCTCCCTTTTCCGCTGCCCCTTAATGCGGCCCTCGATTCTGTTTTCTCTTTTTTTCGAAATTGGGCTTTTTCTCGTAGTTAAGTTTTTTTTTTTTTCAAGTCCCTCCTTCCCCCAATCTCGTCCTTCGGTCGAGTTCTCTTTTCAAGTGGCCATTCGGCCCCCACCCATTTTTTTTCCCCCCTGCTAAGCCCCTCTTTTCCCCCTACCGGCCCCCATTGCCATGCCGCCACCTTTTTGTTGTCTTCCCCTCCTCCAGCCGCGGAAATCTGATCATCCGCATGATCCCCGTCTTAAGCTCCTAGAAAAGGGACTCCCCCTTTGTTCTTCCCCCCCCCAGGGAACTTTCCGACGACTTTCATCTGGAACTACCCCCTTATTTCCCTCCAAGGGCAAGGGCTTCCCCCCCCCTTTTTTTCTCTCAGATTCCTTTTTTTGATTTGAGGTACTCTCCCCGGCGGTCAGTAAGCCCTTTCCCCCTCTTTCGTGAGCACCCTCCCCAAGCCCTCCTTCTCTCCTCCGCGCGGAAACGTGTTTTTTAGTTTCGTCACCCCCTCTCGGATCCTCCGGCGTACCCTTTCCCCACCCCCCCATGATACCAGAGGCGCTTCTAGAGGCTTCTTCCCCTTTTTTCCTTTCTCCCTGAGAATTTTTTTTTTCCGCGCGCAAAGCAGCTCCTTTTTTTTTATTGGTACACGACCTTCCTTCTTCCGTGATCGATTCTCCCCCTGCATTTTCTTTTTTTTTTTCTGAGGCGAGTCCTGTCTCTCCGGGCGGCATTTCTTTCCCTCGGGGAACACTCCCTTGCCTACAGGCGTTTCAGCACCGCCTTCCGTTTTCATTCTGTCCCCCCTCGTTTGAGGTGTTTTTCCCCCCCTTTTTCGATTCGGAGAAAATCCCCGGACCCCCTTTCCCTCCCCGGTCGATTTGAACGGACTCCCTGTGAGTATGTGCTTTTTTTGTTTGGGGTTTTTTTTTTTTTTTTTTTTTTTTTTTTTTTTTTTTTTTCTTTTTTTTTTTCTTTTTCTTCTTTTATTTTTGTACCACCCGGACTTTTTTTTTTGCGCAAGACCACCCCCCCTTCCCCCTCTTGAGTATCCTCCCTGCCCTTTTAATATAATAAGGGTCAGGTCACTTCTTTTCTTGGGAACGTCCCTTGCTTTTCCTTTTTTTGTCCTTGACGCGAAGCAAGAGTTCCTCCCCTCATTCCGTTTGAGAGAAGCATTCGGTGTCGCCTCTTCAAGACCCAAATAAGCAGAGTCTTTCAGCCCTGAACGAGTTATGACCATGATGAGTTCTCTTCCCCCTCTTTCCCTGCGTTCTATTCTCCCTCTTTTTTTTGAGAGGGAAGACATTTTTTTTTTTTTTCTGGCTAGCGTGTATTCTGTATCCTTTTTTTTCATCGAAGCTATCAGCCTTTGCCCCGATTCTCGTTCTGATAGGAGATTTCTCTCCCCCTCCACCCCTCCCTATGGATTTTTTCCCTCCCACAGCCTCGGTATGAGCCTCCCCCTGTCCTGTACTTTTCCTTCTCTCTTCCCCGGAGACGCGATTCCCCCTTCCGAAAAACCCCACCAATTTTCGTGCAAGGCGACTTTTTCGAGGAAAGTCTGTTTGCTGAATCTTCTTCTCTTTGCACCAGACCCACCCTTATGTTGGTTTGCTGTTGACCCCCCCCCCCCTCTATCCCCCCTTTTCCTCAATTTCCTTTCGGTGGGCCGTTGTTTTTTTTTTTTTTTCTTTTCTAGATATGTTTTTTTTCCCTCGCCTTTCCTGGCCGTCGCTCTTTTTTCGGTAGTCTTTTTGAGATACTTCTTTTTTCGTGCCCCGACCTTCTTTTCCTGAAACTGGCCTTTTTTTTTCTTTGCTCCCCCTTCCGGCTATCCCGATCCTCTTTTTGCATGGCGGGCTCTGATCTGTTGTTTTTCTTTTTCTGAGGTCCTTGTTTTTCCCCCCCCCTTAGTCTGTAGAACATTTTTTTCGAGCTTTTATCTCTTTGCGAGATGATCTGGACGGCTTTGGCTTTCCGGCTTTTTCTCCCACTTCCGTTTGCAACTCCGGGTGATTTTGGTCCCCCGCTAGATGAGCGTCGATCTTCTGGCTACCTTTTTTATGCCCCTGCGTCCTGGGTTTCCCTTCGAGATTGCCAATGCCTTCTTTTTTTTTCTGATTCCTTTCCTCCTCCCCTCCAAATCTGCAAAGCCCTCCCTTTTTCTTTCCTTTTCGCTTGCCCTTTTTCCCCTTAGCTAGATCCTCCTCCCCTTCAGTGAGTAAGCTGTACGACCTTTTTTTTTTACTTGGCCAATTCTCTCCAAGGCGAAGTCATTAACAGCAGGGGGACTTTTTCATTTTTACTGGGCGTGCCGAAACTCTTCCCCTTTTTTTTTTTCGCTTCTTGAGGATTTCCTTCCCCTGAGTGGGGAGAAAAATTTTAGGCCTGGCCGCCCCCTCGGTTCCCCCTCTCGTGCGAGTCCTCTCCCCCCTTCCCCCTGGGGGAACCTTTTTTTTTTTCGGCTGTGACTTGGTGGGTTTTTTTCCTGGCCTGTAAGGCCCTCCCCCAGCCAGACCCTGATTTTTTGGGAGGTGATGGCTTTGCAGTGGTTCTTTTTGTGGTTTTTCCCCCCAGCCGGAGTCTTGAGTTGTTCACTGTCCCAGGGGGGATTCCCCCCGGGAAAGGAACTTCCTCTTTTTCTCTTTTCGAATTCACGAACTGTCTCCCCCCCCAGATGGTCTCCTTTTTTTGTTTTGTCTTCCCTTGAGGAAACCTGGGCTTCCTCCCTTCAAGCAAATCTTGTTTTCCCCCCAGTTACTTTTTTTCCTTTTCCTGACGCTAGTGCTGCACCTCTCCTCTTAATGCCCCCCAGAATTCGTCTCCCGGCGAACCCCCCTGAATGGAGTGGCCTTTTTTTTTTGTAAATTACCTCTTTTCGGGCAAAGCAAACCCTTTTTTTTCAACAAGATTAGTTTTTTGTCGCGACAAACGACCCCCTTCCCTTTTGCCCGAGAAACCTTCCGACTCCCCTTCCCCATGAAATCCGCCTAAACCCTCCCCTTCTTTCCCTTCCTGTCATCGGTTTCCCACGTCGGGCAAACCCCCCCCCCCCCTTGCCGACCCTCGCTTTCGGCTTACCCCACATGCTTCCCCTCGCCGCTTCTTTTGCCTGCAACCTTCCTTTTTTTTGAAGGGCATATGGAGGGCCTTCTCTCTCTTTTTTTTTTTAATCCACCTCGGCACCCTTCTCCTCTTTTCCTCTCGTTTGTTTTTTTTCCTCGAGATCAACGGCCTCCGCGTGCGTTTTTTCTGGCTCCACTTACGTTTTCTCCGAGAACAAATCCCCTTCTTCCCCCCCATGACCCTCTTTTATAAAACTTTTTCCTGCGTCCTTTCATCTTCGATTTTTGGGCCTCTTTTTCTTTTTGCAAATTACTCCGAACTTTTAATGGGCGTGCGGTTCCCTTATTTGTTCAATGGAGGTGCCCGTCTTTAGTGAAATTCTTTTTTTTTTTTGAGAGGAGCCGAATTTTTTTCCGTCTGGGGCAGTGCTGAGGGGTAACTAGCGCCTTGGCTCGGGAAAATGACTTTTTTTTTTTTCGCCTTTTCCCCTCTTCAGCTCTCCCCCTTTGCTTGCAAGAGACAGGCCTCTTTTTTTTTTCCTCGATCGTTCACTCCCATTCCGGGGTCTCCTTTTGTTGTGTGGCAGTATCTTTTTTTCAGCCCTTTTTTGCGGTTCATGTGAGCGCATTCCCACTGACTTTCCCCCCAATTGCAGTCTTTCTTTTTTTGGTGTAGTAGGAACAAGTTCTCTTCTCTTTTTTATAAATTCTTTCCCTTACTTCCCTGGGCTACAAGTAGTTCCTTTTTCCTAGACGAGGGTAATTTCCCCCAACTTTCCCCCCCAATCCTTTTCCTCTTCTAGAAGGGAAGGCAGTTTTTTGTTTTCGCACCTCCTGCCTCTAAAACAGTCCTCCCACCATAAGGTTTGATGTTTTTTTTCCCTTTTCCTTGAAAGTTGCACGACCAAAAACCCCCCCCCCCCCCTGCCTCTTCCCTCCCTGGAATCTGATCCGCGGCGGCTTCCAAACCTTTCTCTCCTTTTTTTCAAAGGAAGCACCCTTTTTTTCTTCCCCATCTCCCCTTCTCCCTGCGCTCCGCGCGCCTTTACGCCCCAACCCATCAGTTTTTTTTTCCCTTTTTTTTTCTCGGGAATGCGTAGGGATCCGTCCTTTCCCAACAGAAGACTCTTTTCTTACACGGAAAAAACTTGCTTCTTTTTGCCCCCTCTTTCACTGCCTCCCATTCTCCTCGACGAATGCTGCTGCCCCTTTTTTATTGGAGGAGGTTCGTCTCCTCCCTTCTTTCTTCCCCCCTTTGCAAAGACCTTTCATTCAAATTGGCACTACTTCTTTTTCTTCCAAACTCTTTTCTTCCCCTTCAGCCAAGGTTCGAAAACGAATTCAAGATCGCCTCTCTTCGGACTCGGGGAACCTCCACTAGGGTTCCAAATGAAGTTTTTTTTTCTTTTCTTTTCCAAGGAAGAGCCTTTTTTTTACCTCCCCTTCGTCTCTTTCCCGGAATGATTAACTTCAATTTTGAATTCTTCCTAGATTTTCTTCCCACTCCACGAAACAAGGTTTCTTCCCCTTCGAAACTCCCCTCCCTTCCCTTCCAGGAAAGGATTTTTTTTTTCTTCTTTTCTAAGAGGAAGTGGATTCCCTTTGTCGTCAATCCTTTCCATAAAGCTTTGAGTGAGTACCCCCACCCATCTCAGATTACTTTCCCCTTGCCTCTACTGGATTTTTTTTTTGGAAAACAACCCCCTCCCTGTTTCTTCTTTTTTTGCGTCTCCCACAGACATTGAAACAGGAGTTTTTCCAAGTGGGAATTCCTCTTCGATGGTAGATAACAGATTTTTGGTTCTTGGTGAGTCAATCCCTAGCAAGAGATGTAAGAAGAGGATGGTCCTTTTTCATCTGGACTCACCACAAGGGCCCTTCTCTCACCCCTGAAGAGAAGGCCGTTCTTCCCAGGCGGAGGGCTTTTTTTCCCCCCGCTATTTCTGCCCCACAGGCGCGGCGGGTACCCCTTTTGTAGGTCTTTCACATGCATTTACTGTTATTAATCCCCCTCCTTTTTTCCGAGGAGCGGGAGGCGCACTTGAAAGTCGATAGGCGTCTCTTTCGGCCCGGATTTTTCCGTCCGGTAGGCCCTTCTTTCCCTGCTCTTTCTTTTTACTTCCCCCCAAACGCCAAAGATGGGTCTTTTTGATAGTTTCCTTCTCCTTCTTCAATTTCCCTCGTTCCCCCCTCCAAGGTCTTCCTTTCAAGGCCTCTGACTTCCTCTTTTTTTTTTCTTTTTACGCGTCCTCCTTCTTTTTCGATCTCTTATTTTTCCTCACCTTCCTTTTTTTCTCTCGGGTGCGAAGCTCTGCTTCGTTCCCCACAAAGAGGGAAGCCCCTTTTTTGTTCCCCAAGCCTCTCTTTTTTTTTTTCAACATTTTTTCCCTCCCCTGAGGATTCTTCCCCCCCCTTTTCGATACTCCATCGGGTTGAGTGTGGTTTCTTTCGGGAAAGCGGTCGTTTCTGGATCGGCCGTCGGTTAATCGCTTTCCCGTCTCTTTCTCTCGGAGCTTTTTTTCCCCCCCCGCCTATGGCCCTCAACGCCATCGGTTCCCTTTTTCCGGTTCACGGTCAGCTTTTTTTTGCGATTCCTGAGACGAGTAGGCTCGCTTTACTACTCTTTGTGAAAAGGTGTCTTCCCTCTCTTTCCTTGGGAAGTTCGTGGCAATCCGTTTTTTTTTTTTCCGTGAACCCTCCCCACTCTTCTCTGGCGCCACACTTCCCTTCTTTTCCCATCTTTCCATCCTCTATCCACTCCCCCCTACCTTTCTTTCCCACCTTCTAGCTCTCTCGCCCCCTACTCCCCCCCCCTATCTTCCCTCTCTCACCCCCCCCCACCTCCCTTTCTCCTTCCGTTTCCCCCCCACTCTTTCTTTCTTCCTCGCCCACCCTATCCCCTCCCGCTTCCACCTTTACCTTTCCTAAACCAATTTTGCATCCCTTTTTTCCTTCTCCCCCTCGACCTTTTAAACATTCCCACCCTCTCTCCCCCCTTCATCACTCGCCCTCCTTCCCCCCAGACTCTTATTACTTCTCCTACTCTCTCTCACACTCCCTGTTAACTTCTTATTCTCTCCCCCCCCCCATTTTTACCCCGTCATACTCCTTCATCTATCCCCTTCCCCCCGCCCCTTGCCCCCTGCCCCCTTTATCTCTCCTCACCCACTTTCCTTTCCTCGCTAAATCTCGCTTTCTCATCTTCTTTTCCTTTCTCCGGCCACGCTCCACCACACCCTCCGCCTCCCTCTTCTCTTCCTTCCTTCCCCCCCCCCTGCTATCTTCTTCTTCCCCCCCCCCTACCCTCTGAGCAATTTTCCTACCCCTCTGTATCCTCTCCTTCTCTACTCCTTCCCCTCCCTTTTCTCCATTTCCATTCCCCCTTCTCCCCCATCTCCCGCCCCTCCCTCTCCCCCCCCCCACCCCTCTCCCCCCCTCTTTCCGTCGCTACCCGTGACTCCTTACTGTCATCTACTCTCCCCCCCTCTCCACACTCGTCCCCTCCCGCTCATTCCTCCCCCCTCCCCTATATATCTTCGCCTACTCCCTCGTCCGCTCCTCTCCTTGCTTTCCCCCCCCTCCCTCCTCGTTCCCCCTCCCCCAACTTTGTCCCCCTCCCTTTTCCCCCCCTCTCTCTAACCCTCTAGTTTCCCGCTCTCCTTACCTCCCCTCTCCCCCCTCTCCCTTACCTTTCCTCCCTAGTTCTGTCCGTCCTCCCCCCCCTCTCCTTTCCTTCACTTTCCCCGCTGCCTCGGTCTCTTCTTGCCCCTCCATACTCCTCCTTCCTTTTTTTTCCCAAGCTTCTTCTTTTCCGTCACGTGACCTTATCTGTAGTTTGTCCGTGTTTTCTTTTCGCTATGGGGTGTTGACGAGCCATCCATTTTTCGCGCGGACTGTTGAGCTGGTGGAAGATACGATCCCGCTTGCCTTAGTGGGCACTTTTCCCTTTCTTTTTTCGGGGGATCAACTTAGCTATTACCTCCTTTACAGGGCGGGCCTGTCGCCTTTCGGGCGGAGTTGCGACTTTCCCTTCTGTTTTTTTTTCCTTTTTCATCCAGTTTTAGTCTGGTCTCCCCCGCAGATGAAGGAGAGTGATTATCCTCCTATGGGCCGGAGTCCGGGCGGAGGGCGACCGGGTTTCTGCCCAACAATTTTCCCCCCCCCCAGGGCTCCCTTTTTACGGGGTTGCTTGGTGTTTCTATGAGCGTCGATTTCCCCCCCTTGCGATGGCGTGTTCTTTGTTGAAAGCGGCTTTTTTCCTGGGGAATTTATATTTTCCATTTCCTGGAGTGAAACTGTTCCGACGGAGACGCATCCAATACTGACACTTCCAGTCCCTTAGCTTCTTTGGCGGATTTCCTTTTTTTTTTTGAACGAGAGACCCTCCACAGAGCAGTTTGTACTTTCCTCCATCCCGAAGCATTCCCCCCTGACCCTCCTCTCCTGACGTTCTTTCCTTCGACCCCTCCCACTGCCAAGCCCCCCCATGGATTTGAAGTTGTTTCGAACGATCACTTTTTGCGCGGCACGGGAGGCTTCGGTTTCCTCTACTGGATTTCTGTTCTCTGGGAGCCGATTCCTCCTTCCAGAGATTCCCCATCCACGTTTGGCCTTTCCAGCTCCTTTTATTTGTGTGACTTTTTTTTTTTCTTCCCAAGTCACCCCCCCCCATTTCCCATGATGGGTTGCCCCTCCTTCGGGTCAGTGCCAACCCCTCCGCCCTCTCCGAATTTTTTGTTTTTTAAGGACGTTCCTCTTTCTATTTGCCGAGGCGGATATTTTTTTCCCCCTTTCCGCCAGATGGAATCATTTGTTTTCGTTTTAGGAGAAATGGGCCGGAACGATCCCCTTTTTTTTTTGCACTTCGCCCCTTCATCATTCCTTCCCCTCTGCTGTCACAATTCCCCTTCCCCGATACTTTGCCCCCACCCCCCTGGCACATTCTCGGCGACCCTTGATCTCTACGCTTTTGTTTTTTTTTTTTTTTTTTTTTTTTTTTTTTCTTTAGGTGTCGGGCAGCCCCCCCCCACGACTGAGGTCTCGACCCTTCGCGAAAAACGCCCCCCTGTTTGGGGGCATTTGCCCTTTCTCGTCCCCCCTTTTCCCTCCATGCCCCCATCCCCCCTTCCCTTCCCACCGACCTTTTCCTACCCCTTTCTTTTTCTTTTCTCGTTCAAATAAGTCGGCGCCCACCCCCAGGCCTCAGCTTTTCGCTTCCTTTCTTCCAACAGGCTTCAACATCGTCCCCCCCCAACCCCCCCCCCTTTTCTCGGTCCAGGTTTCTTCTTTTCCTCCGTTAGGTAGCCATCCCCCCCTTTTTTAACCTGAAAAATTTCAGGATTCTCCTTTTGTTGTGGAGAGATCCCCCGGAGTGGACTTTTGGGCTGTGGATGGCTACACTAACGGTTCCCGCCCATCCCCGAGGGATTCACCCCTCTGACCGACTGTTTTTTCCCTGCGGCCCCGATACGATTTGTGGTTCGGAACTTCTTTCCTCCCCCCTTTTTAGGCTGTTTCGGATGTTTTTTTTTTTTTCCGGAAGTATTTTTGATTGACAGAAGTCGAAAAGTTTCTGATTTTTCAGTTTGTTTCTCTGGGCAGTTTTTAGTGGACGACTTTCCTGGAAAATTGCCCCCCCCCCCTGTTGTCGGTTTAGAGGCACCCTCGGACATCGGCGTGTTTGCTTTCCCTTCCCTCCCTACCATGTAATTACCTTTTACTCCCCCCCCCTTGGGTTTCAGGGCTGTGCAGTATCTGCGTTTTTATTAGCAGTCCTTGGGGAGGTCCTTTCCTGTAGGCACCGTTCCCCTTTTTCCCTTTTGTTTGGCCCAAGATTTCTTGATTTCTTCCAGTCTATGCCGCACCCCGTTCTTTCCACCTGGAACGAGTTGCCTTTTAAAATATACGCCCCGAGTTCCCTCCCTTTTGTCCCCCCATTCCTTTTCTTTTCTCGAAAGGTTCTTCTTGGATGACAACTTCCCACACTGCGCCTGCCTTACCAACACATAAGGGTCTTCACTTTCTTCTTTCAGTTTTTACCCCCCCCCTTACAACCCACCCTCACCCCGTTCTTGCTCTTTCAGTTTGTGTTCTCTCCGCGACCCCCGAGCGGGAACCTTATCCCCTGTGCCTGTCCCCCTCCGCCAACCTTTTCGCCCCACTCGACAGTTTGCAATCGCGCTCCTTTTCTCCCCCTCTTAAGGCTTTTTTGCCCCCCCCAGTTCCTGCTTTAGTTGCCTCCTTCCTTCGCCTTGAGTTAGGATTCAAAGAAAACAGCCCTTTTTTGCGTCTTTCATTCCCCTGTTGCATAGTTTTTTTTCTCGTTTCGCGCGTCAAAACGTGGGAAGATCCTGCTGCTGACATCTCCTTTTTTTCCGAAATTGGCACCTGTTCTTCATCCAACAAGAAAAGACCCTCCGGAAGGAATCTTCCCAACTCTTTTTCGCGCAATTTCGGAAAGGGTCCCGGGGTCGCATCGCCGGGTTTCACCAATTCTTTTTCTTTCCTCCCGGTGGCACCCCCCCCCCTTCCATTTTGCCGACCCTGTTTTTCTTCTGTTGCTCCCACACGAGATCGGCTCGGCTCTCCGGCGCTCTTTTGGTCCTGATAACACGGTTCCCAATTCCCGCCTTGTTTTTCAGAACCAGCCTCTCTTAGGCAGTTGAACTCCAGACTTTCTTCGAACGCCGCCCGCCCCTTCTTCCTCCCCCAAGGCCCGGTCCCCTTCTTCTTTTTTTTCTTTTGGATTTTTTTTGCTTTTTGGAAGTTGAATCAAATGAAGGTTTTGATCCTCTTTTTTTCCCCCCATCACGCGGCTGTCGTGCGAAAAATCCCCGACTCCCTTCGAGGCCTTTTTTTTTTTCCCCGAGGCGACGTCTTCCTTTTGGATGACCCCCCCTTTATCCCCTGACTCCCCTCTTCCCCGCCGGACAACCCAAACTCCCCCTCTTCTATTTGCCGTGGTATCCCTCGTGTTCTCTCTTTTTCCTTTTTTGGGGTTCGGGTTTCCCCCCGTTAGCATGCAGAGTCAAGTTCACGACTTCCTCGTTATCAGCGTATTCCCTTTTTCGGATTTTAGGGTCTTCTGCTTTCGGGCCTCCCGGTTCTCCCCCCCTTTCCTTCTGAGCTGACGGTGGGTTACGAGGCGCAGTGCCCCCTTCTTCTTCTTTGGCAAGGCATAGGCCTTTTTTTTCTTCGATTTTTGTGTACGTGCGACTTTTTTTTCTCTTGGAACGGACTGGGCCGGCACCGTCTTAAAGCCCGACTTTTCCGCGGCCAGTCCAAAACGCCCTTTTTCCTTCCCAGCATTCCTTCCCCTTTGGTTCCCCCAAGGGTGCTCTGCTTGTTCACCCTTTTCTGAATCTTTTTATGCTTCCATCCCTCTTTCCTCTGCTTCGCCAACCC
>Ga0179593_1490875_pt1 | contig 24504 bp, 48 predicted proteins | sample CZODoug2_1_08_16_FD_185931 | JGI IMG/M metagenome (GOLD analysis project Ga0179593, IMG submission 185931) | Vadose zone soil fungal communities from Angelo Coast Range Reserve, California, USA - CZODoug2_1_08_16fungal (PacBio error correction) | ecosystem: Environmental > Terrestrial > Soil >... | reverse complement strand
GACGGGATTGTTTGCCTCGTCCCTATCCTTGTTTGACTTCGTTCCTCAGCGCTTTCACAACACCATTCCCCCCTTTTTTCCTGCAAACCCAACCTTTTCATGTTTATGTGGTTTTGTCAAAAACACCCCCCCCTGGACAGGCTGAAAACTTTTGTCCTGTTTTTCCCACAGCCTCGGGTTTGCATTCTGTCTCTTTAAGTGACCAAACCCACTTTATGGTTACAACAGGTGAGTGTTTTGTTTCTTCAATGACCCCCTATCCTCCCTGTGATTGTTCGAAGTTCGTCCGTACCCCTCTCCCTATCTGTTTTTTTGGTTTCCTTCTGACTGGTGATGGGGTAGTTGTTGCCGTTGTGTGTTCCCCCGTTCATTTTGTGCTCTGGTGTTTACTCTGTTCAATGGTTTTTGTTTCCCCCACTTTTTCTGTTTTTTCTTTTCCCCGCGTGGTTGTCTGTGCCTGGCCACCCCCTGTGCAGTTTGCTCAACCTTCCCTCCCCCCCCCATCCCCTTGGTTCCTTTGTTTCAAAGACCCCCCTGAGGTGTCCCCTTTGTTCCGTTTTTTTTTTTTTTTTTTTCCAATGCTCAAGTTGCATGTTTTGCTTGCGCTTCCTTCAATTTTTTTTTTCCTCCGTTTCTCGTTTGCTTTTTGTTGGTTGGTTTTTCCGTTTTTTTGGTTTTTTCTGACTACAGTCTGAATTCTTAACGGTCTTTCCCCCCCCCCTTTTGTTCCCTACGCACCCCTTTTTGGGTTGACCTTTTTTTGGGTCGCCGCTTTTTTCCCTGTCCTTTTCCCCCCCTCTGGTAAAACGTCAGGTTTTTGTTTCGTTGTGTTTTGTTTTTTTCACCTGCTTTTTTTTTCTCCCCCCGATGACCTTTCATTTTTTTTGGACGTTGTTTTTCCTTCCCTAGGTCCCTTTTTTCGGGCCCATTTTTCCAAGTTTTCCTTTTTGATGTTTGGTGTTTTTCAACCACCCACAGCGGTGTGCGGTGCTTTCCACCCCCAAAAACGCTGTTTCTGCTGTTCCCCCCCCCTCCCATCCCACATTTTTTAGGTGATTAGGTTCTAAGTTTAATTTTAAGCCCTCTTTTTGGTTTTTTTTTTAGTGGATCTTCATTTTAGTTTCAGGTTTTTTGGATTAGCGTTTCACAGTCCCCCCCTTTTCTCTCCCCCCACTCAACCCTGTTCCGACGACGGGCAAACCTTTTGTCGTTTTTCAACCACTCTGACCTTCCCCCTTGCTTTGGCCTTTACAGTTCCTTTTTTTTTTCCACGTCTATGTGGTCCCCATATCTCGATGTGCCGGTCGTGGATCCTACAAAACTTTAGTTTTTGGACTTGTCCCCCCCTTTGGGCTTGCCGGGTGGTTTTTTCATGTTCTCTGTTGACGGGTGTTGAATAGCTCCTTTTTCCCCTTGTTGGCCGTTTTTTGGTTCCCAACACTGAACCCTTCCCTACGTCTTTGTGTTTTTTTGGGTCCTTCACAAACTTGAATTTTTTTTTTTCTTCTCTTTTGTTTTTCTTCCTCAGTGCCACCCCCCCCCAGTGTTCCCCAGTTATTGACCCTTTTTGCAATCCTGTTTGATTTTTTTTTTGGGATTTGTGCCTTTTGTTTTTGCGTCTGTTTCCCAAGGCCCTTTCCAACCCCAAAGGTTGGGGTATTTTGGGGTTTTCCCTTGTTCCTGTTGTTTTTCCCAGCAGTTCCCTCCCCGTTTTCCGGTTCCCTTTTTTTTCCTTTTTTTTCCCCCCCTGGCCTCTTTTTTTTTGACCCTTTGAGTCCCCGAGGTTTTTTTTTTCATTTTTCCTTAGTGTGGTTTGGCCACGACTTTTTCCCTTTTTCTTGATGGTCCCGCTGGGCTGCCCCATTTAGTTTTTTTTGATGGGTCCCTTGTCTTTTTGCCACCGTTGTTTTCCATTGTGTCTGTTTGGTTTTTTGTCAACCCCCCCCCCCTTTCCCTCTTTGCTCGTGTTGGTCTGGCCGTGGTTACACGTCTCGTGGATCCATTGGGTGAGTTTTTTTTTTCATGGCAGTTTCCATTTCGTTTTTACAGCTTCCTCCCCCTTTTCCCTCCTTTTCCTTTTCCCCTCGTTAGTTGTTTTTTTTTTTGCCTTTGTTTGGTTCTCCTTTCTTTGTGTTTCTCCGCTGTTTCCCCCCACTGATGCCCCTTCTTCAGTTTTGGATGTTTCTTCCCCCTTTGAACTTCCTTTTTTTTCCCAAATTGTTGTGTGGTTTGTGCTTGCGGCGTTTGTGCCAACACCCCGTGCGGACACCATTCCCCCCTGTTGTCAAAAACCACCCCTCCTTTTTCTTCGAAGCTCCAAAACCATCCCGACGTTGTCACATTTTGTGCCCTTCGTCGTTCGGCTTTTTGTTAAGTTCCCCGCGCCTCTCTTTTTCGGCACCCCCCTCTCTTTTTCCCCCTCCCACCCCCCCCCAAGTTACCCCACCTTTCCGTCGGTGGATCTCTTTTTCCATTAAGTTTGTTTTTGTCACATGTTTTCCCCTTTGGGTTCCTTGTCCACCACATTTTATACTGGTGTTCTCCCTGAGGTTTTGGAAACCCTCCCTGTTTTTACTTGCGGTTTGTTTTCCCCCCTTATAAAGTGCAAAACCCCCCCCCCCTTTCATACTAAGCATAGCTTTTTTGAAGCCCCCTCCCCAGTTGCTGTGCTTTTGTGGGCTCGTTTTGGTAACGACCCCTGTTTTTTTTTTCCCCCGATTTTGATGCTCCCCCCCCCCTCTAACCAACCCCCCCCGTTGTCTCTGGTCAGGTGTTTCTGGCTCCCCCCCCCCCCAAGGTTTGTGCGCCCCCTCTTGCCTTTTTCATATTTGAAGATGTCCTCTTCCTTTTCAAGTCTCTCGCTGAAGGAGTTTTTCCCCACTCTCAGTTTTGCTTTTCTTCCCCTTTGTGGACTGTTTTTTTTTTTTTCAGCCTGCGTTTTCACCATTTCCAAACGCCTTTCCCTTTTTTCCACTCTTTTTTTTTTTTCCGTTTTCCGATTTCGAGGAGGGACTCTTTAGTTTTTCATTTGTTTTGGTTGCCCCTCCCCCGCAGTTTTACTTGATTTTTTCTTTTCCGGCCCCCCATTTTGGCCTCGGTCTTCATGTCCCTTGAAGTTTCATTTTTTTTCGTGATCACATTCAAAAAGGCCAGTTTTGTGCTTGCCTTCGGTTTTTTCCCCCCCACGCCTCCCCCATTGACCCTTTCCCCTCGCGACCCGTGTGACAGGCCCCCTGTCCACTTAGTAGTGGTTACTCCCCACATTGTTCGTTTTTAACTTCCTCTGTTTTGGCATTAAACGTGTTTATCCCGTGACCCCCGTCTTCATCCCAGGTTCAAACTTGTTTTTTCGTTTAACAATTTGCCTGGAAAATTCCCCTTTTTTTTTGTTTGTTCATTGTTGTCCTCTCCCAGGGTGATGGTGGTTCCTTTTCTGTCAACCCCCCCTTTTTGTTTTTTTTTGCCTTGGGGCCGAGAATCACCAGCCGTCCTTGGTGGTTTTTTCCTCCTTTTTGTGCTCCTGCACCATTTTCTCCTCTTTTCCCCCTCCCGTTGTTTTTTTTTCCGTGCCCCAGTCGAATCCCCTTGTGCCCTTGGATTCCCCCCCCAAGTGGTTTGGACCCCTGTCCCTTGTTTTTTCTGCGCCCCCTTTTTTCGTTGTAGGTTTGTTTTCTCCTTTCCCCTGTGCCCCCACCGTCAAAATCTGCCATGTGGAGGCTTTGGTCCCCTTGCATTGCCCAGGTCATCTTTTTTGCCTGGTGCGTGTTCCGACCCCGTCCTTTTTCTTTTCCGTTTTTTTTTTTTTGCTTTGGTTGAGGGACATTTTCTTATCAGTTGAGGGTTGCCTGTTTTGCCTTTTTTTTCCCCAACCACACCCTTCTCCCCTTACTTTGCCCCCTTTTCCCCCCTTTTGTCGGCGACATGGACAATTTTTTTTTTCTTTGCTGCCCCCAATCTTTTTTTTGTTTTTCTTTTTTGTTTAACTGTGTTTTTTTTTTGAAAGGTGTTTGTTTTTTTACAGATTGATGTCCCTGCTTTTGTGGGACCCGAAAATGTTTGTTTTCCCCCTCCCCTTTGTACCCCTTTTCCCTTTTTGACCTTCCCCCGCTCTTTTTTTTTTTTTTTTCCCCCCCCCCCCTTGCAGGTCCTTTTTTCATTCCTTTTTCTCTGGCCACCCATGTCCACGCATTCTTTCTTTCTGCTTCCTCCCTTTTTGTGCCCTTCGCCTGTTCTAAAATTTCTTTTGTTTTTCGCGTCAGGGTCAGGTTCCTTTTTGTGTAAACCCTTTCACCACCACGTGGTTTTCCGAGACCACCCACGCCCTCTTTCTTCTTGGTGCTTACGTTTCCACCGGAGGTTTCCTGTTTTCTGTCACCTTCCTTGACCACGTTTTCTTTACACTAGGCGCTGGTTCGCCCACCACACGTTTGCAGGCAGTGGTTGGTTTGGGGGTTTGCCTTTGCCCTCCTTGTTTATTTTTTTTCCCGACGGTTTTGGGTTTTCTTCTTTGTTCCTCCGTGCCTTGAACCCTCTTTTGGGGGAAATTGGTTTTCCTTTTTTTTTTTGAAAACCACCCCCCTTGGTTCAGCGTGTCCCCCCCTTTCTGCCGCGCCCACACCAAAAGATCTGTTGCAGGTTTTCTGAATGGTGTTTTCTCTTTGTCCACGGGTATTTTTCTTCAGTTGTTTTTTTTGCATTTTCCCCCCCTTTTTTTTTTTTGGACCTTTTCCCTTTTCTTTTTGGCAACGCCCACCCAACCGAAACGGTTCTTTTTTTTTGGTCCCCCCCCCCTTCCAAAACCCTTTTGTGGGACCCCGGTTTCCCCCCCCCCCCTGTGTGGGTTGTCTCCTCCCCCCCCAACTCCCCCTTGGTTGGTTCCCCAAACAAAGCTCCTTTGTTCTGGTTTGTTTTTTTCCCCTTTTTTTTTTTTTTTGGACGGTTGGGAAAACATTGGGCTGGTTTTTCTTTCGGCTTTTTTTCCTCGGAAAAATTTTTCCCTTTCCCCCCACTCGGGGGGCGTGGATTTTACAGTTTGCCCCCAAACAACCCCTTTCCGCAAACGTGAACCTTTTCCCACGGTCCCCCACTTTAGTTAGATTTCCCCCTCCTCGCCCCATGTCTGTTTTTGAAGTTCTTTTTTTTTGTTCCCGAGTTTTGTCACCTTTCACTTTGTCCGCCAAGTTCCGCTGCCCCTTGGAAATTGACCCCAACCAACCATCTCCCCCTGCCCCCCTGGTTTTTTTTTGCCCCTGTGTATTGTTTTTTTTTTTTTTTTGGGGTGTGACCATTTTTCTCTTTTTTTGAGAACCCTGTGGAAAGTTTTGGTTGGGACACCCTGGGCCAGCGTTTTGCAAGGACCGTGACGTACCAAACCTTTTTTTTGAAAAGGGGTTTTTTTTTGTGCCCGTTTTTTTTGACCTGGTGAGACTGGTCATTGTCTGATTGGGTTGACCCCGTTTAACGTAAAACGTTTTTAATCTGCCCTCCCAACCTTTCTCAACCTTCCCTCCCCGTTTTTTTTTTTACTTTTTGCTTACCAGTGAGTGGAGGTGGTGTAGTTTTTTTTTCATGGCGGGTGTCCAACCCCCCACAACCCGTATTTTGTTCTTTTTTTTCCCCCCCCCCCCCGCCCCCCCCCCCATCACTCATGTGTTGATTTAAGTTTAGGGGCTCTCGGTTTAGATTTTCCTTTCGTGTTTTTGTGCCCCCCGGTTTTCCCACTCAATTGACTTTCCCTTTGCTTCGTGGTCCTCGTTCTTTTTTGTGGCCAAAACAAAGGCCTTTTTTGGTTTGGACGTTTCGTCAGGCCTCCCCCCCAAAGAAACCCCACTCCCATGTTGGGCAAGTTGTTTTTTGGTGTTCCCACAACACATCCCGTTTTCGCCTTTTCAAGGGCTGCACCCAGCATGTTTTTTTTTTCAAACCCCCTTCCCCCCCCCTAATCAACTTGATGTCTTTCTCCAGGATTATTGTTGTTCCCTCACCGAAGTTGCTCGGTTTATTTTGTTTGCCCCCAGTTTTTCTGCTCTCGTCTTTCAGTTCTTTTGGCACCTGGCGGGTCCTCTGGGAGTCCAGGTTTCTGGTTGCCCGCCGATTTTTTCATGGTTTTCCCCCCACCCTCGGACGTTTTTTGTGGTGACCCCCTTTTTTTTTTTTTTTTGGCCCCCCCCCCCCCTAATTCCTTTTTGATCAGTCTCATCCTGATATTTTTTCTCGCAAGTTCCCGTCTGAAGTTGCAGTCCTGGGCCCGTTTTCGGGGTTTTGCATGTGTTTTCCTCTGTTTTTTTTTTTTTTTCTAATGCTTTGTTAGTGGAGACATTTTTTGGACGTTTGTGCTGTGTTCCCGCCTGACTTCTTTTTGCCCCCAACCACCCACATCTTTTTTTTCCCCCCCCCCCCCCCCCCCCCCCCCACACAATAACCTTTTCTTACGTACACAAAACTTATGCGATTCCTTTATTTGTGACTTGGCTTTCCTGTGCTTTGGCTCCGTTTGCCGGTTTTTTCCCCCTTTTTTTAACCCCAGCAACCAGTGATCGAACCGTTTTCCGGTGGTTTTTTTTGCCTTTCCCCCTTTGAGTGTTTGATTGGAGTCCCAGCTTGTCCAAACCTTTTGCTGTCCCTCCAGACCCGGGTTTTTCTGGTTTGCTCCCACCTGGTGTTTGTTGCGGGACTTTCTATTGGTTTGGGTTTGGGGTCTTTTTTTTTTCTCTGTTGGTGTGCCGGTTTATCCAAGTTCGGTTACTGTTTTTTTGAGGGACCCAAACCCAAAAACATTCGTGGGCAACACTGCGGTCAAACCCCCCTTCCCCCCCCTCTTTCACCGTCCTTATGCCCCCCCCCCCTACAGCCTCCGGGTGCATCCTCCATTGGGTCGGTTTTTTGACTGTTGCCCCCCCCAACCGGTGTCCGTGCCATCGGTCAGTGTTTCCGTTTTTCCCCCACCCCTTTTTGGCATTTCGGGTCGGAAGGCTGCTCTGTTTTGCTTTCTGGCAATACCTTATTTTGGCCAAGAAGTGGGTTTTTACAATTGCCGCCGTTCCCCCCTCTGTCCGTCCCCGAGCCCCCAAGGGGAGCCGTTTTCCCCCCCACGCGGCAAACCCCCCCCCCCCCTCCCCAAGCCAAATACACTGACACCACAAAATTTCTCTGGTTTGATTCTCTTTTTTGTGGTGTCGAGCTGGTCCCCGGGAACACCAGTTCTGTCCTTGGTGTATTCATTTCCATTAAAAAGCCGTTTTTTTTAACCACAAAAGAGTGTCTGTTCCGTTATGGTCTGATTCCCTCCGCGCTGTTGACCCATAGTTTGACACGCCACAATTGTTCCCAGGGGGTGCTGGTTTTCCACCCCCCCACAACGTTCGGTTGCGGGCTGTTTTTTTGCGGAGAATCGGGACAATCTTTTTTTTTTTTACCTCCCCCTCCAAATCTTGGCTGTGGTAACTTTTTTTTTTTCCCCCCCCCGTGCTTGCCCAACCCCCCTCCCGATTCCTTTCCTTTTTCCCTCCCCCCCGTGGGGTTGTGGAGTTTTTTAGACTTTTTTTGTTTTTCTTGTCCCCCCCTCTAGTGGCCGGGGTTCATTATCATCGTGGCGCCTTTTTACCCCCACGTGGCCTTTTTTCCCCCGTGTTCTTTGGCAACGACGTCTTTTTTTTTTCCAACCCCGGCAGCTGTGACCCAAAAAAAAACAAACAACCCCATGCCCTCCCCCCGAGTTCCCGTCTGGCAATTTTCCCATGCGCGTGGCCGTTTACGCCCCCCCCACGTGGAGGGGGTGGTTCACTCTTTTAAGTTCTTTTTTTTTTTTTTCCCCTGAATTTTTCTGTCTGCCAAGCTACTGTTTGGTCCGTTTCGTCCCCTTCCACGGTCATTGGTGTGCTCTTTTCTGTTGTGTTGCTTCCCCCTTTTTCCACGGCCCTTTTGGTGCTTTCTGATGAGTCCTGGCCGGTTGTGGGTGTCTTCCAGTTCCCCACAACAACATTTTGCAGCGTCTTCTGGGTGGGGTGGTGGGTTTCCCCCCCCCCTCCCTCAGCCGGCCTCACTTTTCCCCCCCCCCGAACACCAAAATCCTTGTCCCCTCCGTCACCTTTTTTTTTTTGTGTGCCTCGTTGTTAGGTTCTCCGTGTTCATGGGAGGTCGTCCTTTTTTAAGTCTTTCTAGCCGTGGATCGTTGGGTTGCCTTTGTTTGTTTTGGCCCCTTGGTTGTCAGTGATTTTTGGTTGTTTTCCCAGGAGGGTTTTGACAGTACCTCCTTTTTTTTCTCCCCCCCCTGTGTGCTCCGGGACCCCACCTGCCCCCCTTGTCCCCGAACATGACAGTTCGTTTGCCGGGTTGTTGAGTTTGTGGGCCCCCCCCCGTGGCGGTTTTTTGCCTTTTATTCTTCCGTATTTGACCCACCCTGCAATCCCTTTGGACACGTTTGTTCCCCCCCCCCCTTTTTCCCATTTGTTTTGGCCCTTGTTTCCGGGCCCGTTTCGAGGTGTTTTTTTTTTGGTCTTTCGGGTTCCCCCCTTGCGGCGGAGCCACTGTCGGGTTTTGGGTTTCCCCCCCCCCAAGGTGGGCCCCCCCCCCCCCCACAAATAATGTTTTTTTCTCTCCGTTTTTTTTTTTTTTCTGTTTACAAATTTTACGTTATTTTGTGTGAGGGTAAAGGCTCTTTCCTTTTGCGGGCTTGCGTTTATCGCCTTGTCCCCTTGGCCGTTCGTCCCCACCACGTCCAACACATGGAATTAGTCCGAGTTGGGGGCCCCCCCCATTGAGGACCCCCCCCCCCCAACGACCGGGGTTTGGTTTTTTTGGGGACCGTTTTTGTTGCCCACTTTTTTTTTTTTGTGGTCTTTCCGTTTTGGCCACTCTGCCTAGGGGGTGGGTTCGTGCCTCTCCCCATTTTTTTATCTTTTTTTCCGGGTTTTCCCACGTGGGGTTTGTTCATCTTCTTTTGTTTTTTCCCTTTCTCGGTCCTGACGCACATTTTTCCCCCCCCCTCGTCTGTTTTGTGCGTGGGCACTTACCTTCTTACGCGTCCATGGCGCGTTTTTTTTCTTTTTGTTTTTCCTTATTCACACAACCATTTGAGATGCCCAGCAGCAGCATAGGAATTGCCCCTTTTGTTTTTTTCGATGGTCCAACGTGTCCCGGCACCCCCCCCGGTTTTTTTTTCTCGTTTGTGTGTGGTCGTTTTTGTTTGCGTTGGTTGTGAAGCCTTTTCACTGTTGACACCCTACGTGGTGCCTGTTTCCCCACGACCCCCCCGTTCCTACCCTAGTTGTTTTTTTCAGTAACATTTGTTGAGGGGGTCGTTTTGGCCAAAAAAACCCTCTTTTTGCCTCGACGTTTCCCTTCCCCGGGTGGTGGGTTTTAAGCCCATGCCTGTGTTTTTTTCTTTTTGGGAGGGGCCGTTTTTTTTTTGTCTTGTTTGGCTAAAACCATTTTTTCCCCACACAAGGCCCCGGTGCGGTTCTGTGCCTTTTTTTTAAAAGTTTTTTGTTGGGATTACATGTTCTTTTATGCCCCAGGGTTTTTTTTTTAGTTTAACCTTCGTTCTTGGGTAAGCATCTTTCCCCCCCCCCCCGCTTCCGTTTCCCCCGCGTAGCCCTTTGGTTGTTGCTTTTCTTTGTCTGCCCTTTTTTTTTTTCCCCTGTGCCGCCCCGTCCTCCCTTGGACTTTTTTTTTGGTGGTGGTGGAATTGTGGTGCTCTCTCTTCCAAAACCAAAAACACGCGGACATTGATTTTTTTAACCTAAAAACCAATGAGTTCTTCCCTCCTAGCGAACCTCCCGGATGGAGTTGCAGGTCGTGCCCCCTGTAACTTTGTTTTAAAGTCGTTTTCTCGACCCCACCCCTTCTGCACTGTGTGTTGTCCCCCGTACCACCCCCCCCGTCCACATTTTTCCCTGTTCTTGGTTGTCTTCGGGGCCATTACGGGGTTTCCCTTCCTTTTTTCTCAGGCCTCTTTCGTGGTTTTTTTTTTTTGGGCAACCCCAATCCTAGGTGCGTGCAACCTTCTGGTTTTTTTTTTGGTGGAACTCACTTGGTACTGGCCTTTTTCCCAGAAATTACCTGTGAACCAACATTGGTCCCCCTATGTTTTTTTCGTTTTTTGCCCAAGACTGCTTTTTTTTTTGCGACGTGGGCATTCCTTTTTTTTTTTGTTCCGTTCACGTGACCCCAATTTTCCCACCAACTGGTAGGTGTTTTATCGGTTCCAAAAAACACCCCCCCTTTCCCTGGCCTGGTTGCAAGTTGAATTGACCAACGGGTGCGTGGGTGGCTTGGTGTGCCTAGCCCCCCCCCCATTTTGTCTTCGTTGAAAAGTGATTCAGTCCGCAGAACCTGTTTTTTTTTTTCGTGGCATGATGCGTCCCTCTTTTTTTTTTTTTCTTGCTTCCCGTGACGTTCGTTGGTTCACTGTTTTTTTTTTCTAAGCACCCTTAAGTTTGTTACCCCTCTTTCTGTCCGGCGAGGGTTCGTGAGATCGGATCTTTTTCCATGTGTTGGCCTAAACCAACCTCTGTGGTTTTTTTCCCCCCCACATTGTTGTAGTCTTTCCTGCGCTGCCCGTGTCTTTCGGAAGGCACTGGACCGGTGGTCCAATTTGGGTCCTCGAACCCACGGGTGTGTGCGTTGGCTTTGTGGTTGTCTTTTTTTTTTTGGCTACTCACGCTTTTTTCCAGCCAGCAAAGTTTCATTTTTGTGCTGTTGTGTTGACACGGGAAACAGGCGACAAACGTAGGCTACTTTTTTGTCGGGCATTCTGAATGTTTTTTTACTTCCCTGTCCTCCCCTGGTGACACCCAGGTGAAAAGGGTCTTTTTTTTTCAACCATCCGCCCCTCCTTTGACTCTTTTTTCCTCTTTGACCAGGCCCCCCCCCAAGCTTGTTTTGGATTTGTGTTTCTTGGTGGCCCCCCTTTTGGCCCCCGTAGGACCCCCCTCACTCAGTTCGTTGAGTTTTTGGGCCTTTTCCCCTGACATCCAGTCCAAAATCTTTTTTCCGGGGTTTTTGTCTTCTCGTTTGTTGGGATTCGTTGGACCCAAGATCTTTCCTCTCTCCCCCTTCCTTCCTCCTTGTGTTTTTTTTTTCAGTTGGAGATTCCTTTTTGGTGGCCCCCCCCCGTGCCATCCGGATGGCCCCCGGGTGTTCAGATGTTTCTCTTCTTTCGTTTTTTTTCCCCCGGCAAACCACCACCCGGGAGGCGGGTTTTGTTTTTTCCTCTGCTTTCCCCCACCCCCCGCAAATTGTGAGTTTTTTTTCTTATTTCCCTGGCATTTTGAGTTGTTCAAGGTTTTCGTTTAGGTGAGATTTTGCCGTGTTTCCCCCCCCGTTCCTTTTTTTTAATCCGTGTTGGTGGTGCCGGATTCCGTTTTTTCCCGTTTTGTCAAAGGTTTTGGGCACCCCAATTGTTGACCTTTCCCCCCCCCCCCTACTTCTGGTTCACCTTGTTCGGATACTTTGGTCAACCCAAAAAACTTTTTTTTTCTGTTCGCACCCCCCTCTTTTTTGGCGTAATTGAGTGTCCTCCACCGCTTTTTTCGATTCTGGCCGTTGTAATTGTTTTTCCCCCACCTTCCCATTTTTTGTGTGCTCCCCCCAACATGTCCCTCCGCGTGCTTTTGGTTGTTTTTTTTCCCATTGGAATGGACCTTCTCCTGTTTTTTTGCCCAATTTTAACCCCGCCTCGATCTTCTTGTGCCTTTTTCTGACGGCCTGACCCCCCGGGAGTCACTTTCCCCACACGCGGTCCTTGGCGCTTTGTCTTGTTTTTTTTTTTCCCTGGTGCTGACCCCCGTTTTTGTTGTGACTAACAACAACCGTCGAGATTTTTTGCAAAAGCCCCCCCCCCCCCCCCCTGTGTAGTTTTTGTTTGTGTTGCGTGGTTTCCCGGTTGTTGTAGTGCCTTCCTTTTTTGGTCCCAACGGGACCTTCAACCCCCCCCGCGTTTATTTTTCAAACACAAAAAACCCCCCCCCTAGGGGCGTGTGAATTCCCCACCTTTTTTTTTGCCGTGTTTTTTTTTTTTTTTTTTTAACGGTTGGCAGGGGACCCCTGCCCTCGGCCCCGTTCCCGTGGGTGTTGTTTGGTGGTTTTTTTGATGTTTGGGGGTTGCGTGTGAAAAATTGGCTTTTTTTTTTCCCCCCATCGTTTGGTCAAATTTTTTTGGGTCCGTTGCCAACCCGCGTCGTTGGTGGGACTTTTTGCTTTTGCCTGGGTTTGTGTGGCACCCCCCCAAAGGCTCTGCTCGTTTTTTTTTTTTGAAACGGGTTTGTTAGTTCCTGTTTTTCCCGTTTGGCGCCTGTTTTTACCGGCGTTTTCCCTCTGTTTTTTGTGCACAGTTCCTCAGAAACCTTTTTGGTTTTTGTTTGGTTTTTTGACCCGGTTTACTTGTGGAACCCTTTCTGGAAGGGGGGGGGGTACCTTTGCAGTTTTTGGTGGGTAGGGGTGGTGACCCCACACCCATGCCATTGCCCTTGTTCCCTTCCCTGCTGTTGGGGGGTCAACACTTGTGCCGTTGGTTTCCGGGGGGGTACGTGCCCCCCCGGTGAGTGAGTTGTCGCTTAGCCTCAAACAGTGTTTTTTTGGCGACGTACGTTCCCCCCCCCGGGGTCCCCCCATCGGGTTGCCCCTTGAGCTGTAAGGGACGCATTACTGTTTTGTGAGGTGTTGTGTAGATCAATGTCTTGGGGTGCCAGGGTTTTTTGTGGTTCGAAAGGTTTCCCCCCCCACCCATATTTTTGCCAAGTTGTATTGGGGAGTCCCTTTTTTCTTGCTTGTTGAAAACGCACTCGTGGGGAAATGAGAAGTCCTTTGTTACCCGACCCCCACCCCCCCCCGGGGCCCCGTTTACTTGGCCGTTTCAATGGCCGTGTCCTCCTGCTTTGTCCTGTCATTAAATGACATGTGTCGGCTCCCATTGAAACACCCCTTGTTCAATCCCCCGTTTGCTGGGGGGGGGAGTTTTGTTGTTTCGGGGCTCCCCGCTTCTTTTTTGCCTCGGGTGTGACTTCGACAACCCCCCAATCCGCGTTGGTTGTCCTTTCCCAACCTCTTAAACTTGGTTGTCATCCGTTTTGTGGTTTTCCGTATTTTTTGGATTGCCCCCCCGTTGTGGGGCTGTGGTGGAGCCCCCCCCCAATCCCCACTTTTCCTTGTGCTGTTTCGTGTCAGGGTATCGTTTCTTTTTTTGGCAAAAACAAACCCGTGGCAGGTGTGGGAAACCACGCCGTTTCTGTGCAAAAAAAAACCGTGTTGCCAGAAAAACCCCTCCTTGGTGCCCGAACAGTTCGGCCCGGGCCTTGTCTTGGTTGTTACACCCTGACACTGGTCAAACACCTTTCCACTTTTTTGTTTTTGTTTTTGCTTCAGTTTATGTGTCTCTTTCCCGGCAATTGAGAGGTGCATGTTCCTTCTACCGTGTTATTTTCTTGTGAGTTTCCCAGGAAGGCGGCCTTTGAGGTGAGTTGTACTTTTTCCCCTTTTTTTTTTTTTCCGTCTCCAACTTGGGACACCTGGACCCTCCTCCGGGGCCCCCGGGCGGGGCCACAGTACGTTTGACCACCTGGTAGATGTCGCACTCGCCCTTTGGGGTCTTTGTTGTTACCGGGTCCACGTTTCATCTGACAAAGTTGGGCCAAAGGTAGTTTTTGCTTGTAACCCGAAATGGTGTGTTTGGTTCCCCCCCCTTTTCGACCCACCCCCCCAACCTTTATTGTTGCCCTTCTGGTTTTGTACTGTTGTTGGCCCCCTGCTTTTTGGGCCCGCGATTCCCGTGCCCGTGTGCAGGCACGTGTTTCCCCCCCCCTCCACCCATTCACGTCATTTACCTGTAACGTAGCGTTGCATACCCCCTTTTTGATGGGGTCATTCCGTGTGTCGGCGTTTGCTCGTCCCTTTGGATTTTCCGTGACCAGCATGTTGGGCTTCGAACTTGTGCCCCGGTCTTTTTTTTTTTTGCCAGGCCTTTGAGTTTGTTCATTCGTTGTATGGGTTAATCCGACTTGTGGCCTCTGTTTGCCCCGCCCCTTCAAGTTTTTCGAGGGGGTTGTCAGGTTTTCTCACCGCGGGTCCTTGTTTTTTTTTTTTCCTCTGTCGGGGCACCACCCATGTTGTCTCGTGGGTTTTTTTAGCCCCCCTTTTTCCCTTCCTCTGAGGGTTGGGGTGAAACCCAAAAACCCCGTCTTTTTTTTTACCCAAAACCAACTGGGCCCCACCATGAAACCAACCACGTTTGACCTTTCTTAGCTTCCCCCCCCCTTCCTTCCAAATTCTCAACCCCAAAATGAACGGGGTGTGAGGGAACTTGCCCCCCGTTGCGATTTGCCCCCATCGCTTTTATTTTTTTTCCGGGTGTGTGCCAGGGTGTGCTTCTGGCGTTTTTTTCTTTGCAACTGTTCGTTCAAGAAAAAAACACCAAAACTGACTTCCCCCCCCCCCCCCCACCCCGTTTTTTTTTTTTTTTGAATTTCGGTCCGGCCGTGTGCCCGTTCCTGCCCCTTTTTTTTGGCCCCAGTTGGTCTGGCCGGGGCCCTCTTTTTTGCCAAAAAAAACCCACCCAAAAACCCCCCCCGCCCTCACCGCCTTCAGGTTAACCCCCCACCCAACTGGCGTTTGTGTGGCATCTACCCATTTTTTCCCCCCCTAAGGCGGGACCAAAAAACAGTTTTTTTCTGGTTGTGAACTCTTTAATTTGAACCATTTTTGTTGGACCAACCAACCGCCAGTGTGTCCCCGTCTCCTTTTGGCCTTTCTGTTCATTTTGTTGGAAAACTGTTTGATCGTTGACACCCCCCCCCCCATGTGCAGGTGTGTTTTCTGTGGTTCACCACCACCTTTTATTTTTTTTTTTCCTTTGGCCGGACCGTGTTTTGGGGGGCCCGTAAAAAGTTGCCCGCGGCTCGTATTGCCCGGGGGAGTTTCGGGTCGATGGAACACCATGTCTCTTTTCTCTCCCTCTCCCACCAGTTTTTGTTGTGTTTGTTTTTTGACTACGATTTGCGGGATTGTTTGTCCTTCGTTGTTCCCATGATCGCCGGTTTTCGTGAGTCCTTTTTTTGTCTTCCCGATTCCCGCTTTGTGATTTAACGTCCCTTTTGTTGTTTGTCAAAGCAGGGTCCTGTTCACCAAAAAACATGTCTTTTCCACGTGTGATCCCAAACGATGTTCCCTCTTGGTGTGAAGTTTTTTTCTACCCCCCCTTTTGCTCCCCGTCCCTCCCCTCTGTTTTTTTGTTTGAGGGGTCTTCCTGAAAGGACTCCTGTATCTTTTTGCCAGCATCAGTTTGTTTGCCCGCTAGATCACACCCGAAAGGCTTTTTGGGGCTCTTTTAATTTTTGGAGTGGGTTTTTTGTTTGGTTTCAGCGTTCACACTGGCTCCTGGTTTCTTTGGTTGCTTTGAGGGTTCGGGAGTCGTTTTCCAACAAATTCTTTTGCCGCCGTTCCCCCTGACAACTCCTAGTGCCACAGCTAACGTTCCCCCGTTTTTTCCACCTTGTTCTCCCCCCCTGAAAGACCCAACCCCCCCGTTTTGCAATCGGCCGTTTTCTTTCCCCGTGTTTGTCATTTTTTGTCTGTTGAAAAAAGTATGCTTGCCTTTTTTTTTGGGTCCCCGTTTTTTTGTGAATCCACCGTTTTTTTTCTGCTTTGGTTTTCCTTTGTCTTTTCAAGTTTTTATTGGGGGGTTTACCATTCTCCCCCCCTGTTTTTAAACCGTCCCCCCCCCCTGCCAACCCTGACTAGGGGTGGGGACACCCTGTTCGGCCGCGTTTTTTTTTTTTTTTTTGAGGTCCCCCTCGAAACGAGGTTTGAGGAGTTGCCATAGTTGTCTTTCCCTGCGCTTTTCCCCAAAAGGCCATCCTTGGGACTTGGCCTTTATGTTCCCTTTTTCGGGCCATTTGTCAGCCCGTTCTGGTTAGGTGGTTTACCCACCTTTGCCCTGTTTTTTTTTTTTCGTTGTGAGCCACCCAACGACCGCGGTTCCCCCCCCTTGTGGCACACCCATCCAAACAAAAGGTTTTTTTCCCCGTTCTCCCTGTTGACCGTTTCACCCTGAACTCTTTTTTTTTGGGAGCCCTCCCTGCTTGAGGGGCGGGGCGTTATCGCCGGTTCCCACTTTTTTTTTTGTTGAGTTAAATCCTGTGCCACGAAAACCACCGGCCCTTTCCCTCCGATGTGTGGCCCCCCCTTGCCCTTGTGTTTTGCACCCCCAGAAAAGCGTTTACCCTTTGTCCTTCCACTGCGCCCCTTGCGTCCTTTGGTTTGGCCTCATTCATGTGTGTCGCTCCCGGTTTTTTTTTTTTTTTTAACTCGGTACGGGGTGCCCCAGTTGTCCTTTTGGGTTCCGCCATTGTGGGTTATGTATTCTTTTTTTGTGGCCTCCCTATTTACGCGGTTATTTTGTGCTTTCGTGGCTTTTTGGTGACTTCTTTTCTTTTATTCTCCTGGTACCCTGTCCTGGCGTCACACCCGGAGTGTTTTTTTTGGCTGGCTGAGGTGTTTTAGGACCCGTCTTACCAACACCCCAAAGTCTTTCTTGATGACCCTTTTTTGCCTGCATCTTTCTGGAAGTTGCCCCCCCAGTGGTTTTTTTGTTTCCGTTGGTAATTTTTTTGCCCCACCTTCACCCCAGGGCCGTGTGAGATGTTTGGGTCCTGTTCATGGTTCTGGTTTTTGTTCTTGAAGCCTTTCCACTCAACTTGACATTTTTTTTTTTCCCCTTGTGTGATGTTTTTTTCCACCCTTACTTGATTTACCTCTCTCCCTGTGGGGCACCGTTTTTCGGTTGGGGTGTATTTTTTGTTCCCCCTTGCCCAAACTGTGTTTTTCCCATTTTACTTTCCCCCCGGTTCGTTGCCACCGGTACGGCCCATCCTTGTTTTTTTCGTGGTTTTGTTGTTAAAGAGTTGTTGAATTTGTGTTTGGTTCGCGTTAACCGAGATTGTAAAGATGTGCCAATACCTTTCCCCCCCCTTTCTTTGGGGGGTTCGTGTTGTGGACCCTCGGACCTTCCCTTTTTTTACGTTGTTTCCCATTTCCCCAGCGGTTACCCTTGTCCCACGTTTTCCCCTCCGGTTCGTGCCCCCTTTTGTGGTTTTAGTCTATTCTCTGATGGGTGTTTCTTTCCAGAGTTTTGCCGTTTTTTTCTCCCCCCCCAGATTTCCCCACCAAAGTTTTGGGACTGCGTTGGTCCCTTCTTTTTTTTTGCTTCCTTTGGTGTCCCACACTTGTGTGGACCAGTGGAGGTGTTTTTTGTTTTTTAACTTTTTTTCTGTGGCCAAAACACCCCCCCACCCCACCCCCCCTTTTTTCCTTGCGTTACTTTTTTCCAGCCCTCCCTCGATTGTTGTGAATTTTTTTTTCCCCCCCCCTTTTTTTGTTTTGGTTTCCGGTTTGTCCGCCATGTAGCTAAACAAAGCCGGACCCCTCCCCTTTCTTGGCCGTTCTTTTTTTTCACCCCCCCCCCCCCCAAATTTTCACCGTCCTTTTTTCATCATCGGCACACTTTAGCTTTTGTTTTTTTTGTGGTTTTTTTCCAACATTGGAGTCCTTCCCCCTTGGAATGTCCCTTCCATGGTTCGGTTGTTTCCCCCCCCCCCCCCCCACCCCCCCCCCACACCTTTCTAGGGCGTTGTTTGCCAGTGGATTGGTTGAAAAAACACATTTTTTTTCCCCCTGGGGTACCCCCACCCTTTTGTTTCGTTCTGTACCATTGTGGGTTTGCACACCGTGCAAACACCCTCTCTCTGTCCTACTTCTCCATAGCTTTTTTTGCGTTTGTACTTTTACCGTCTTGTTTGCCTAGTTTGTTTCCACTTTGACCCCCACCCCCACTTTCCAACTCATTTTGTTGTTTAGTTTAGTTTTTTTCACCAAAACCCCCCCCCTGTTTATGCCGTTTTTTGTGACTTTGGCAATTTCCCCTGCCAACCACCCCACAGCCTTGGTGTGTCGTGACCCTTTTTTTTTTTTGTCCCCTAGTGAGTCTTTTTGTTCCCCTTCGTCTTTCCTTTTTCCATGGAAGCAGTCAAGTTCATCCTTCCATGAAGTTTTGCTTCCCTGTGTTTCCAGATTTCTTCTTTTTTCCCCCCCGACCACCAGGGTTTCAGACCTGCTCGTAGTGTTCAGAAAAACACCGTTCACTTCGGTCACCTTTTTTTCCCCGGCGCATCCCCTTAGATTGCTTTCCCCTCTTTCTGTTTTACCCTGTTTTTTTCTTTTTAAGACCGGTCCATTTGAGGGTTTTTTTCATTTTTTTTCCCCCCCCCTGCCGTGCTATTTAGTTGAGTTGCCCCTGGTAGGGTCAATTTTTTTTCCTTTTTTTTCCACTGTCTAAACCACGTTTTTTTGCAAAGCCCCATTGTTTTGCTTTTTCCCCTTTCCCTCTTCGGTCACCCCCCCCTTGTTTGGCACACCAGTTACTTGACCAACCTTCCATTACGGTCCCTTTCACCCCATTTTTTTTTGTTTTGTCTGGTTTGAAAAGTAGGCATTCCCCCCATTTTTTTTTCCCTTCCCCCTTTCTCTTTTGTTGGGACTTACCCTTTTTGGACATTCCTCCCCCCCCCCCCCCCCAGCCGGTGTCTTTTTCCCCCCCATGTTCCACCCACCCACTTTTTTTTTTCTGGACACCTCTCCATCGAACCCCCTCTTTTTTTTTTTTTCCTTTTTCTTTGTTTTGTTCCCCCCCCAAAGTTCTTTCCCATTTTTTTTATGATTTTGTGTCCCCTCCCCCCCGTGGTTTCTTTTTTTTTCAACACAACTTCCCCCCTCCCCCCTTTTTGAGGTGGCCCCCTACTCCATTGCCCCCCCTTTTACCTGTTTCCGGTGGGGGGTTTTTCTCTTTTTTGACTCCTGTGCCCCCCCCCCACCACTGGATTTATCCTCTTTTTTTTTTTCCCTTCTTTTTCTCCCCCGGGTTTTTTTTGTTGTTTTGGTTATTGCTTCTCCATGTTCTTTTTTTGGTGGTGCGTTTGTTTTTACAACTCCCCCCCCCCCAATTCTTCCCCCGGTTTTTTTTTGTTTTCCACGATTGTTATTTCTCTTCCCCACTGGTTGTTGAAGTGGTGTTTTATGTTTTTTTGTTTCTCTGGTTTTTCTTCCCCCCCCCCCCACCCAGCCAATAAGCCCCATGTCCACCTTTTTTTTTCCCCATTTTTCTTTTTTTGTTCTGATTTTAGTGTGGCTGTGTTCACGAAACCCCTCTTTCCTGTCACCCCCCCCTTTCTGGTCTTTTCTTTTTTTTTAACCCCTGTATTTTGGTTGACCCCCCTTTTTTTCCCAGTTGCCCCCCTTTTTGTTTGTTTTTTTTTCCTTTTTTTTTTCCCCCCTTCTTGTGTCCTTTTTCTCCCCCCCCCCCGTTTTTTTTTTTTTGCGATGGTCCCCAAACCATTTTTTTTTTTTCTTTCCAAAAAATCTGTTTTTGGTGTGACTTTCACCGAAGCCAAAATCTTTCCCCTCTGGACCCCTTTTCCCCTGACCCCCCTGTTTTGCTTTCCTCCGGACCTCCTTTGTGTTTCTGTGTTTTTCCCTTTGTTCCAGTTTTTGGACAAACAACCTTCTTTCGCTTCTGGGGCCCCCCCCCCACTTTTTTACCCAGTGGTTTTTTTACTTCTATTCTTTTTTCTCCCCCTCTCCTTCCCCTTCTTTTTCACCTTCTTTCAAGTCCTTTCTGGCGGTTTTTTTTTTTTTTCCTTTTTTTCCTTTCCCCACCCCCTTTTTTTTCCCCCCCCAACTGGGTCTGCCCCAGACCGTACCCACCATCCCGTTTTTCCCCTTCCAGTGGTTTTTTTTTTCTACTTCATTAGACCATGTCTTTGCTGTTCTTTTTTTCTTTCTTTTTTTCCATTCCACCACCGTATTCCCCCCCCCCCCCCCTGGCCCTTCCTTTTTCTTCACCCCCTTCCCCCCCGTGGTTGCAGGGTGTTGTTTTGGTTTTCCCCCCTCCCTTTTTCCCTTCTGGTTTTTGACCTTTGTGTTGTCTTAGCGTCATTTTAAAGTGCCCTGTTCCGATTTTCCAATTTTTTTTCCCCCTGTTGTAAACCCCCTTTTGACCCCTCGTTCTCTGTGGTCCCACCACAAACTCCCCTATTTTACCTTGTTTTCTTTTTTGGACCACCCCCTGGGTTTGCCATTTTTTTTCTTTTTTTTTTGTGAACGTGCGTGTCCAGTACCCCTTTCTTTTTCCCATTTGGTTGTCCCCCCCCCCTTTTTTTTTTTCCGAACCCTTTTTCCTTTTGTTTTTTGCCCCTCCCCACCTGTTTTTTAGAAACCCATTCAGTTCGTTCCCTCCCCAAAGTTCCCTTGGTGGACACCCCCACCCCTTTTTGGTACCATTTTCGTAGCTTCTTTTCCTGTTGTCAAAAATTTTTTTTCTTTTTTTTTTTTTCCGTGTTTGTTTTCCCTTCCCAATTTCGTGGGTGAGAAGTCCTGCTTCCCTCCCACCACCCTTTTTTTTCCCCCGGTTTTCTTTTTTCTTTTTTTCCTGTCACGGCCACCTTCCAGTGCTTCTTTCTGACTGGTTCCGCAGTGGGTTGTCGTTGTTTTTAGCTTTTTTTTCCAAATGTTTCCTTTGTCAGTGTTTGTTTTTTTCCTCCTCCACTTCTCCCCCCCACCCCCCACAAACCCAATCAGTCCCCGTGGTCCCAGTCTTTTTCTTCTGGGTTTGACATTTCTTTTTTTTTGTTTTTCGGGAAGGTCCGAGTTCCCCAGGCTCCCAGTTTCTGTAGGTTTTTTTACCCCCACAAACCCCTTTTTCCCCCCTGAAGCTTTCCTGTTGGGTTGTTAGGTGTCATGATTTCTTTTGCACTTGTACACCCCCTCTGTGGGGTTGTGTCCCTCCCTCAACAATTTCCCCCCCCTTTTCCCCCCCATGGTTGACGTGGACGTTTTTTTTTTGTTTACTTTCCGCTGCTGTTGTTTTGTGTTCCTTCAGGGTGAAACCCCCTTCTCCTTTTTTTGTTCCTTCCACTTCCCCCCTACACTTCATTTCCCCCGTCCCTTTGGAAGTTTTGTTTGAACCAATAGGTTTCCCTTGTCCCAAACCCCCCCCTTTTTTTTTTCCACAACGGTTTTCCCGTTTGAATTTTTTTGCTCTGGTGTCTTTATCGTAGTTGTGTTAACCCACATGTTTTTTGGAATTTGTTTTCCCCAGAGTTTTTTCGTTCTTTTTGTTTGAACTTTTTTTTTTTTTTTTTTCCATTTTTTCAACAAACACCCCTTTTTTCAATGTGTGCCCCTCCAGCGTTCCGCCAATTTACAGTTTCTTGTGTGCCCCCCTCTTCAAAAAAACCCATTTTTCCCCCCCCTTGTCCCCTTTTTTTTTTTCTTGTCCTTCTCCAAAGCTTTTGCAACTGCTGACCTGGGAACCTGATTCATTCATTTGTTTGGGCCCTCGTTATGTCCCTTGTCTTGTTGATTGTCGTATGGTTATTCCCCTCTCCTTTTTGCTGAGTTTTCATGTTGACATTTGTCGCGATTTTTTTGTTGTTCCCATCCCCCCAGGGTTCCCTCTGCGTTGGGGGACCCCCGTTTCGTGTCTTTTTGTTTTCCACGATTCCTTATCCGGCGTCCTCGCGTGCTCTGTGCCCCCCCCGAGGGTGTTTTTGTCTTGGCCCTTTTTGCCTTTCCCTTTGCCGCTGTTCCCCGTTTTTCTTTTCGGTTGGGCCTTTTTTTCTTTACCAAAATGCTTTTTTTTTTTTTTTGTCGTTTTTTTTCGCTTCATCTGTTTTTGCAATTTGTCCCTTCTGTTGCTTACCCCCATTTTTACCCTTCATTACTTTTTGTCACAACTTTTTTTCTCCAACTTAAATTTTTTTGTTTTTTGATTTCCTTTTCGTTTTTTTGTTTGTGTTTTTTGTTTTTTTCACAACGGAACCCCTCTTTGAGTTCTTTTTGCCGTGGTCCACTTTTTTTTTCTTGCTGTCCCGTTTCTTTTTCCCCGTTGATGGATTACATGTTTTTTTTTGTGTTCAACCCCCCACTGCCTTTTTTCGTCGGGGACTGTGTTTCCCCCCTTGGCTCCCGTGGTTTGGTTTTGGTCCAGTGTCTCTTCGGGAGTTTGGTTTTTGATTTGTAGTTCTACACCTTGTTTCCCCCAAAAACCTGCTGGTCCCGTTGTGTCCCCCCCTCTTCACGGTTCCCTGTGTTTTCAAGTTGTTGTCCTTTTTGTTTTTTGCATCCAATTGTTTTTCTTTCCTTTGGGCAACGTGTTCGGTCTTCCCTCCTCTTTTCTTTACTTGTCCCACCAGGTGATTTTGGAGTTGTCTGTGTGGCTTCTTTTTTTCGGGTCTGTTTTGTTTCTTTACAGGATTTCCCCCTGGACAGTTTTCAACCAAGTGCCCCCTCCCCTTGGTGCCAATATGTACCATTTTTAGAAGGTTTGCAACCCCCCTTGACTGTCTTTTTTTCCCTCTGTGAAACCAAACCCCCCGCCCCCCCAATTGTGTGAAAAAACACCACAAAAACAACAAAAAAACAAAAACCCCAAAAACAAAAAAACCCAAACCCCCCAAAACCAAAAACCCCAAAAACACCAAAAAACAAACAAAAAAAACAAAAACCAACCCAACCCACACCCCAACAACCAAAAAACAAAAAAAAAAACAAAAAAAACACAAAAGAAAAAAAAAAAACCCACCCACAAACCCCCACCAAACCACGTGGGGGGGGGGGGGGGGGGGTCAATCCGTTGTATCCCCCCCCCCCCTTTTTGGTGATCTTACTTATGGTGTTCCCTTTCCTCTTTAATAAAAAACCTCTACCTTTGTTCCTTTCTCCCTTCAGGTCCCCTCGTGTTTGGTGCCCCCACTTTTTCCCCCCACCTCCGCCCATTCTACTTTTTTTGTTTTGGTTTTCCCCCACAACAAAAACAACCCCCGTTTGTTATTTTGTTGGCCCACTTTTCCGTTGCTTTTCCACCCACCAGGGGGACTGTCTGTTTTGTTACTGTCAGGGGGATTTTTTTTGCTTTCCTCGATACAGGGTCGACGTTGGAACTCCGTTTTTCCCCATACCTGCTTCTTTTTTTCCCCCCCCCCCTCGTTTTTTCGAATTTCTTCCTTGTCGGTTTTTCCTTGCACGATCCGGCAACAGTTTCTGCTCCTCTCTTCCTCCTGTTTGCCACCATTTTTTTTTTTTTGACTTTCTTGGGGAAACCCCGGTGGTGAACACCATTTTCTCAACCCCTTTCTCCTGCGGTTTGTGGCACATTTCTTCCTCTTGCCTACCCTTTTTTCACTGGAGTTGTTTGTCATTGACAAAGACGTTTTCGTGTTTTCCCCCATTGTTTTGGTCGTTATTGTCCCCCCCTTATGCTGGTTTGTTTTTTTGATGGAGTTTTTTTTGGTGCTTTGACCGTGTCCCTGGTTTGGCTTGGGTTTCCTGCACCTGGTGCTTTTTCGGTTCCCAACTTTTTCCCTTTTTTTTCTTGAACTTTTTGCCTAGCCCCACGTTGAATAAAGACCAAAGAATCTTTGTCTTTCTTTTTGAGACCCCTTCCTGTGTCAATGGTCCCCCATCGTCCGTTTTTTTGTGAACGTTTTTTTATGGTGACGTCTCCCCCGTGTCTCCCACGATTGTCTGTTCCAGTTTTGTGTGCTTTTTTTTTGAATTTTGCGGTTGTGCTTTTGTTTTGCACCTGGGGGGGGTTTTTCTTGTAACGGGTTCCTTCCTCCCAAATCCTTCCCGACACCCCTTCGAACAGTTCTTCGTTTTTGTTCCGTGCATTCCCTCGCCCGAGTTTTTTCCTGCAGGAGTTTTTTTCCTCTTTGGCAGGCCCCTCCCGGTGCCTCACCTTCCCAACAACTTCAGGCTGTGTCTTTGTGCCCTTTTTTCTGGATTCCCCCCCTTCCCTTTTTTCGGGTCCCCCCCCCCCCCCCCCGCCGGTCGTTCCTTCCCCCAAACCCCAACGCGTTGCGGTCCCTACCCACCCAAATCTTTGTCTTCTTTTTTACGCCTTGACTTTTCTTTGTGGGTGCTGGTGAGTTTCTTGTGTTGGGTTTTCCCGTTTGCGATTTTCCTTGGGGTGCCCTTTCAGGAATTCTTACCGAAGTTTTCTGAAACGTTCCCCTTGCGGACCAGCAAACCTTTTGTGCGTCCCCCCCGGGCCTGTGTTTAAGGCCGTTGTGTGTTCTTCTTTGTCCACCCTTTGAGAGTTGTTTCCCCCCCGCGTTGTTTTTTTCTGTGGTGAATTTTCCTGTGGTTACGTTCCGCGTTGGGTCCAGTTTTGTTTCGGGGGTTTCTGCTTTTTGTTTGCCGTTGGCACTTTTCTTTTGCGGGTTCACGAACCCATTCCCCCCGTGGTGTCCGACGTCCCTTTGGTTTTTTTCCCCCAGCTTTGGTGCTTTTTTTTTCTTGCTTTTTCGGCTCTTTTTTGTGCATTTTACCCAACACCTTTTTTCCTGCATGACAAAGCAGTCCTTTGCTTTTTTTTTTTTTTTGAGTGCCGGTTTTTTTTTTTTTTGCTGTTTTTTGCTTTTCAGCCCCTTTGTTGACCAACCTTTCGTTTGTCGTCGT
>Ga0179593_1664509_pt1 | contig 24505 bp, 31 predicted proteins | sample CZODoug2_1_08_16_FD_185931 | JGI IMG/M metagenome (GOLD analysis project Ga0179593, IMG submission 185931) | Vadose zone soil fungal communities from Angelo Coast Range Reserve, California, USA - CZODoug2_1_08_16fungal (PacBio error correction) | ecosystem: Environmental > Terrestrial > Soil >... | reverse complement strand
CTTCGGACAGCCGGCATGCGAAGGCCGATCATCGTGGTCCGTCCCCTCTTCCCTTCCCTTCTTGACTAATCTCCCCCTCCTTCTGGCTTCGTGAAAATGCTCTTTGACGTTGGGATAGAGCTTGTCCCTTTCTTTCCGTTTCATTGCTCCTTAGGGCCCCATCGGCGGCCATCGCGTCGACTTATACCATACTTTTTGCTTGTCAGGTAGCCTTTTCTACCTGAGCTTGAAGAACCCCTCGAATTGAAGTATTTCTCCTCTTTCACCAACGCCTGCCATAATCACCGCCTGAATAGAACCTCCCTTGTGCGGTGTTCTGGGCCATGATTCCTCTTAGCTTTTTTCCCTTCTACCTCCCAGTGAGCTTTCCCTGCAATTACTGATGACCTCCGCTTGGACCAGCGAAATGGTGATAACACCGGCACCATCCTAAGATATTTCTCCCGTCCAACGTGGAGTTACTCGTTTCGGGACCTTTTTTTCCCTGGCGCGTAGCCTCTCGTGCGTTTCTGGATGCAACTTCTCTCTGACAGCGGCGGCTAGATCTTTTCCAACCCGGAATATGGTTCTTCCCCTGTGAGACTTCCCCCCTCATGGTAGTGAAAAATCCTACGAATGTTCTCTCTTCCCCCCACATAGGCCCTGGAGCCGATCTCCTTCGGCGATTCTCGTTTGACAGGAGGTTTTGTATCAGGCGTACGAAAAACTCACCCTTTCCCTGAGATGTAGGATGACCCTCTTCCCTATGAGTGCCCCCCTCTCCTTTTCCCGAGTCCCGCGCGGCAGTCTCCCCCGTACGGAGAACCTTTTGGAAACGGGATTCCCCCTTCCCCCGCCAGATTTCCTTTCCTCTCCAAGTAACCCCGTAATTCTGCTTTCCTGAAAAGAGGTTAGTTACTAAGTCGTCCCCCCCCCTCCTCCCCCCAGAAGTTCCCTCACCCGTCGAGGAGGTTGGAAGGGCTCTTCCTTCCCGCTGTTAAAGCGAAAGAACGGGCAACCCTTCTTCTTTCCTTTACCGTGTCTGTGGGCCCCATTTTTATGGTGATCATGAGACTCCCCCTTTTTTTTCTGTCTTAATACCACTAAGATAGAAACTTATGATGCTTTCGGGTCCTTCTTTTTCTTTCGAAATACCTTCCCTACCGAGACGTACTCCAAGCTACCCACGTCTCGTGTTTCCGAAAATCTTCCAGGTTCAATACTTTTTTTTCCAGTGCAAGGCGGTAAAAGCCTTTGGTCCTCCCGGTTCTTGGTTGCGCTCCTGGAATATGACCGCTTCCTTCTTTTGGGTATCTAGTCCCGCCGTCCTTGCCTCGAACACTGGCTTTTGATCTCAATTTATGCCCTTCCTCCTTTTTACAGGGGAATCACCTAGATTCCACCCTAGACCTCCTGCATAGACATCCTTTCCCGATCATCTCCTTTTGTTGTTTCGTAGGGCCCGTCGATTCTTTTTTCTCTCCCTAGAATCGTAGCTTCGCTTTCCCGGCGGCAAGCCTCCCTTCCCCAGTTCTTCGTTGACTTTCTTCGCTGCTGCTTAGGAGAACCTCGCTCGGTCCTGTTGGCCGTACTATCCTTCTCTCGTTAAGGTATCATTAGTCCTTTCTTCCTCTTTTCCCCCACGGATGAAGCTTCCACTACTCTTCCGTCGAAACCCCCCCCCCCCCCCCCCGCGCGTCTCTTTTTTTTTTTGTTTTACAGGCTTAGGACTGTGTGTATGGTATTGTTAACGCCGTTTCGAGCCCTTTCTACCGCACATATCTCTTTCTCCCCTGCCACTAGCCTTCTCTCCCTGCCAGATGGAGCCAATTGCGTAAATGCCCCCCCTTTGAATTCCTCACAGAGAAACTCCGTAGATTGCCACGCTACCAGGATGCTTTTCCAAAACCATCCCTTTGTAAAATTCCTTCCTTCCTTTTTTCCTGAGTTTACAAGACAAGCTTCCCCCCTTCCCCCCAGGATGGCGACTTCCACTTTTCCGACTGTATTTGTCCATTTCTTCCCCCCGCCTCCTGCTCGACGCTTTTTCTTTCGACTCTTCGGAATGAGGTTTGTCCCCCGGTATTTATTTTCTGGCCCGCATTGCAGGGTTTGACCTTCCTGGTCGTCTTGGAACGGGATCTCTCCCCAAAACGTCATAAGTTGTTTTTGCACCATTTATCGCGTCCCCGCACTTGCGTTTTTTCCGTTTTCCTTCATTTTTTCTTTTTTTCCCAGAGGCGATATGATGTTTCCTCTTTTCAATCTCTCTCTTTTTACTAAGAACCCTGCGTCTCTTGCAAATCTGCGCAAAATCATCTCGTCTCCTCCCGGTATCCCCTCTTCCTTTTTCCCTTTTTTTCTCGGGGCCGCGATCCCTGTCCCTAAAAACAACACGTCTTTCGGAGAAGCGACTTCCGTTCCAACGACCGTGATACGGCCTTTTTCCCCCCCCGCCCTGCGTGGACCCCTTACCGACCTTTCTCTCCCTTCTTTCCCTTTCGACATCTAGGAGAGAAACAATCCCCTCGAGCAGGGAGGCGTCTTCCTCCCCCCAATACATCGAACAGCCCCCTTGGCCGTCGGCCATAGTGGTTTTTCTTTGTAAACCCCTCCTCCCCCTTCAGGCCTTTTCAACCCCTTTTCCGCATGGGTAGCGTTATCCTTCTTTCTACTGTTAGCGTGCATTGTGCGTGTTCTGTGAGGACCCTTTTGAATCTGCATCCACCCTTTTCTTCGTCATGCCGGTATGTTTGTAGGGTGACTGATATTCCCCCCGGGTTTCATGGTTCGCGTCCAACAACCTACCTCACAAAAGATCCCCGTACCTCTCTCTACATTGCCTTCAGAGTCTTTGGTCATTTTTCCTTCGGGGCTCCGGAAAACCAGTTCCTTCAAAGGTGGAGATTCCCAATGCTTATGGTGCCCCTTCCCCCCACAAGACTCGGCTGCCCATTTTTTTTTGCAGCAGCTTCCCCTTTCTCCCCCCTTTCAAAGAAGAATTGTTTTTTTCAAAGCCGGGGTGCTGATTGACTCGAGGGTCCCCCTCGAGATAGAATGTGCGTCCGCTTCTAGGGATTTCTTGATCGACGGGAAATTCTTTTCCGAAGGCTTCTCTTCTTATTTCTTCTGAGGTAGATGCCTTCTGCTATCGAGGTGGGTCCTATGCCCCTTTCACAATGAATTTGAGGGTGGGGGGGAAGAAATTTTCTTGAAGAGGACTTTCTTCTCCCTCTTACTCAATCCCTTTTCCGGGGAAGAGCGCCTGCCCGCCCAGGTATCCAACTCTTTTAGTCGCTACCAGGCTTCCACTGAACGGGCCGAGAAGCATTCTTACTGTCGATTTCTAGTTTTCCCTCCTCAGTTTATTCTCTTCGATTTTTGGCTTGCTCACGCCCCTCAGGTTACACGGACGGGTCTCCTCTTTTTTTATAGCTCTTTGACTTTCCCTTCTTCTAAATGAGCAAATCACCCCCGCACCAAACCTCTCTTTGCCCCCTCGCCGCCGGTACTGCCGGTAGTCCGTCCGCTGGAACTCGTTCCCTGTGACCTCCTTCCCACAGACCCCTTTTCCCTTTCCGAGAGAATTAGAGGGTCCCCTCTGTAAGACTGCCTATGTCGCTCTACCTTCCTTGGACTTGAGACGAGCTCGCCCCACATTGGCGGATAAAAATCTCCCCGGTTCCCTTTGTATATTTCTGAACGGATTTTTACCGAGATGGGCTGGGTGCAAATCGAGATCCTTGTTAACCAGCTTCCCTCCCCCATCCTGCCGTCCTTTCGTTCTTACATTGATTCCCCCCCTGCAACTACCCCCTTTCCCTATTAGTCGCCCCCCGCTCCTTGCGAGCTTCTCATTCTGGGACGATTTTTCCCCGATAGTCCCATTTTGCCCCCCTAGCCGGCTGGCGCACAGGAGACCTTGCGAAGAAGTTTCATCGTCTTCCCGGCGGGAGCATTTGCCGCATCTCTTGACCGCCGCCTCCTTTCTTTCCCCGTCAAAACCGGCTACTCCTCTTTAAAATGCTAGAAATCCCCCCCCCCCCTCTCCGATTATTCCGGAGTTTTTTTTATCACCTTGTTCGGCCCCTCCATCGTCCCTCTGTTTCCATTCGACCTCGAATTCTGACACGGCTCACATGTCCGATATCGACCCTGCCCTCGAGGCCCTGGTTAAGACGCCAATGATGATGTTATAGGATCGACCCCGGTCCTTTTGGCTATGAGCTTGCGGCGTGGCCCTTCGCCACGGCATCCCTGATTTTGCGCAACTCGTCGTTTTTTTTCGGATCTGCGTCATTTTTATCGAGTTCTCGCCGCGATTCCTTATGTTTCCCCTGCACCTTCCCACCCTCTTACAAGACTCTATCCCAACTTCCATTATTCCCGAAGCCCCGGTTGACTATGAGGAAGGATGCTCCCTTCAGGTTATTCCCCTTTCCTCCAAAGTGGCCCCTTCGCGTTTTTTCCTGGTCCGCCCCTCCTCTCTCTCTTCCTCATTTTCTTGATTTTTTGCGGACAGCACCCCCCGGACGATCGTGGAGGCTTTTCTTCTTCTCCTCCTTTCCCCAGCAGCTCCCTTCTTTTTTCTTAGGCACAATTGAAGTTGTGACTGAGCTTGTACAATGGCCTCTTCCTCTGCCGGCGCGGACACTCCGGCGCACTTTTCCCTTCTGACCTCTTTTCCATTTCCTTCGCTCTCCCTGTCGACGAGAAGCTTGTCGCACCAATGCGGTGCGTTGGCAGTCTGCCAAGCCCCCCCGCCGCCAATCTCTTACCTCGTTCTTCTTTCTCCATAATCAGTGCTTCTTCTTCGGCAATGTCTTTTCTTCCGCGGCCGGACCCGTATCGGCAGTGCGTCTGAAATGCGGACCCCCTTCCTTTTTTTTTTCCCTCGAATACAAGTTAGGGCTCCTTTGATACCCCACACAAAGCCACTTCCTCCCTGGCACCGTGGATTCGTCGTCTCATACCTTTAAAGTTCACTGGAGTTTCTTCTTTTCTTGCAGTTGCGTATTCTTTCTCCTCGATGATGACCTCTTGCCCTCTCCCGGAGGCGTCTTCTTGACTGAAATCTCTCGGCATCATTTTTTATGTCTCCGTGCGCCGGTTTTTTTCTTGTGTAGGGACCCCGACTTTAACTTCTTCCCCCCCCTTTTTCTTCTGCCGCTCGAAAGAGCGGCGACGACTTGACAGGGGAAACGTGCGGGCCGGTATTAATCGTAAGTTGAAAACTCACTTCCGCCTCGACGCTTGGAAAGCTGACTCCCCTGAACCTCCTTTTCTGGGTTCCCATGAGTAACGCTTTTTGCACGTAAGGATCACCCCGCGGTCCCTTTGGAATTCTTTTGGAGAGAGATCTTATCCGCCAGATGTAGGGTCTTTTCAAGCAAGTCAAGACCGTATTTGACGAGATGCCCAGTTAGTCTTTCTTAGTACAAGACTTCTCCGAAACCTCCCCCTCGGAGGGATGGGTATTTTCGGCCCAAAGGGAACGAGTTCCCCAGCTCCCCTCCCCGGGATACCCCTTATCTTGTCAAGTTTCTTGTTTCCTTCTTTTTGTGGCTTTTATAGAGGGTGCTAATGGAGATATATGTCTCCCTTCTCTAAGAAAAGGATGCTCCGTATTGTCCGTTGGCGGGGGGAGTGGTCTCCCCCCCTTCCTTACGCGTACTTTTTTACATACCCCTCCCTCTCTTTCTCTACTTCGACAGGTCAAGACTTTCCTCCCACCCCGTGCACCTGTAGCGGGACCTTCTTCTGTACAATGGGCGCGAAGGCTACTTGATCTCTGGACTCCGAATTTTCCCTTTTTTTCCCCCATGAGCGAATCTCAATTTCGTCCCCCCCCCTTCATGGGGACTGGGGAAGAGTTTTCCTTTCTTTCTTTCCTCCCTCTGAATTAGAAAAACTAAAATGAACCTTCTCCCTCTCAGCTCCCCTTTCAGGGCAAGTCTTTCACGATATATCCGTCTCCTGACGGCTCTGGAAATTCTATTTTCACCAGCCCGACCACAGGCGGCTAATTTGTACGTGAACTTACCCCTTCCCCTGAGCTGCTTCTCGCCCGCATCTCTCTCCTCTTTCTTCTTTCAAAAATGAATAGACTCGTCTCCTTGAGTCGGGTTGATTTTGTTCTGACACCCAAGACGGATTAAGCTTCCCACTATCTTACGGCGTCCACTCTTTCCCTTATGACAGTACAGTTTTCATTGGTTTAAAGGTTTTCCCTTCCTCATGAAGTTCAAAACAATGAAGAGCCGCCCGCAGCGCCATTTATGAACTTTGCAGTACCTGCTTCCAAAAAAAAAACCTTGAATCGTCACAGATCCCCCCCCCCCCCGGCCCCTATGCCAATCTTTTCCCGCACCCACGCTAACCTTCCCCAACTTGAAAAGGCTGCAGACTTTGTGCCTTCCCCTTTTACCCTCCAGAGTTACTCGGGACTTCCCAAGATTTTTTTTTTTTTCCGAAGATTTGTATTGCTTCTTCTGCTCGACGCTTTTTATGCGTTTCTAGGGGGCACTTTCTCGACAGGTTCGGTATTTTATTTCTTTCCCGATTGGCTCTTATCACGTTTTTTTTCCTTTTTTGATGCTACCTCAGGAAAACCCCCTTTAAGTTTTTTTTCTGTCACATTACCTCTGCACGCCCGGAAGACGGTTGACGATCTATCGGGTGAATTGTTTGGACCTTTCTCTTCCTTATGGTCCCAAGTCTAGCTCTTTGTTGATCGAGATTGCCCATCCCTTTTTCTCGCTATCTTTCAAAATTCCTTCCCGGAACTTACTGCTCGCGTGCAGGGTTCTCCCTTTTTACCAGAAAACAAAACGCTATGCGTGTTTTTTATCTGGCATCCGCCACCATTTCTTTTTCCCCCCCCCCCTCCGTGAGAACTCTTTTCCACTGCCCCTGTTCTTTTCAATAAATACCAAATCCGAACCTGTCGATAGAGTGCTACCTCAGGTAGAACAATGCAGAGTAGCCATAGGCGTCGGCCCCTTTCCCCCCCCCCCCCCTTCGGAACAGACACCCCCCCCTCTTTTCCCCCCCGTGGGTTTTTGTTTTCTTTTCCCATCGATGCGACTTCCGGATGCAGCCTTTTAACATCTCTGTTTGCGTCCCGTCCCCATGGGTGGCAATCTGTTTTTTCCCCTTTAGGATTGACCTTCTTTCCTGCACTTGTTCCCTTCCCCTTTCCGCTGCTTTGCTCTTAGCCGGCTCGGGCATGTTTTTCCCTTTCTTCGGCGTCAGGGCCACTTAAACAATTCCCCAAAAGACCCTTGCCAGTCTTCCCCTTTCTCTTTTCTGCTAATAAGGTGGGTCTTCTTAAACCCAAGAGTCACCCTTTCTACCCCCCAATGCGATTCTTTTGATAACAACAAGGACTCGATGCTTCTCCTCTCCAGTGAATTTCTCCGTTCACCTCCCATCCCTTCAAGGACGGGGTGCTTGTCTTCCTCTTGGCTCCAAGAGATTTCCTTTTTCCTCTCGTCGCCTTCTCGGGGAGAATGGGCGTGATCGACGGGCCCCCCCTCCCCCAAGGACTTCTTCTTTTTTTGCGGTCGATGTCTCGGATCGAGTGGGTCCCGTTCCTGCATGAAGGGGAGGGCCAGGTGTTCGAGGCTTCTTTGACTTTCTTAATACAGAGCTAAGGAGCTTTCCCTGCGCGCCCACTGTAGCAAGAATCTGCACTTGCCGAGAAGAGTAGTGAACCGTCGATCTTCCCTTCCCTCGTTAGGTAGGCTTTTTCCTGGATTGATCCCCGTCCCCCTTTCACCCGACGGGAGCGATCCTTTTTTTATCGCAGGGAGAATGGGGACCTCTTCCCTTCCCCATGCCCACACGCCCCCCCACTACCGGACACGATACGCCTTCCTTTTTTCGATGGAACCCCCTCTCCCTTCCTCTCTCTCGGTTGGATGTAAATGTCCTCCCTGAGACTTCGCGGGTAACTCTTCCTTACTCACTATCCTGTGCCTCCGATTACGTAAGGACTGGATTCACTCCCTTTCCCTCCCCCTGGACGGATACCCTGTTCACGCTCGAGGTGTCTTTCCTTTTTTCCAGGGTATATGAAGAGCTTTTCCTTTCCCCTCTCCCGATATCGGTTGCAAAATTTTTTTCTCACAGCGTCGGCGTCCTCGTGCGTTTTCTTACGCGCTGAAATACCTTTCCCTTCCCTGTCAACCTCTCCCCTCCCCCCCCCAATTCCCCCCCCAACCCCCTCGCGCTCTTGCGAGATCTCCAGTCGTTGTCCGATGGGGTCGCTAGTTTTCATTCTTCTGCCTTCACACCCCAGGAGCCCTCCCCCCTTTCTTCGAAGAAGTTTCATAGCGATCTCCCCCCGGAGCATTATGTCTCATTTGCATCTCAGTCCCTCAATCCGAACTGCAGTCCCCCCCCTGACCTAGTCTTCCCCCCGGTGCCGGCGAACCCTTTTTCCCATGCGGGGTTGTGGGTATCACCCTTATTCTTCAAGAAATTGGTCTTTTTTCCGTCGTTGCAGGTCATCGCAGTTCTGGCAGGCGCCACGGGAGCACTGCCCTTCCGCTGTGAGCTCCAGAGCTCCCCTCCCCAATCCTCTTTCTCTTCTTCTAGGAATAGAACGATTTTGTATGGGCTTCTTCGATTGGCGGCTCCCTTTTCCTGCCATACGGCATCCAGAAGTGTGGCCTCGTCGTCGTCTCGGCTCCCTTCCTCTAGGATGCAGAAGCTCTTCTCTTCTTTTTTCACGATGCCGTCCAAATGAACAGTCGAATTGTATTCCCCCACTCCATTTTCCGCCTATTCCAATTTTATCGGTGATAATGCTTCTTCCTTCCTGATGTGTCAAAGGTTCCAGGCCTCCACTCTGCTCTCCTCAGATGATGTTACGCCCTGCATCTCTCTTTTAATAATACTCTCTTCGAGATGTCAGCGGGGAGGATCATCGGCATCCGCTCCCCCCTTTCCCTCGTGGCGGACTTTCTACCTCATTCCCCCCCTCTTTCCCCCCAGAAATAACCGTCTTTTCAATGCGGGCTCCGTTGGATTGGCTCTGTACCAATTCTTCTTCCTTTTAATTTGATCTCTGCATCGGGAACCCCCCTCGGGAGCGGAACCTAGGGACCACTTTCGCGCTTGCAGGTAGCCGATCTCCTCCCCCTTTTTTTTCGCCAACAATTTTGCAGTTTTCTTTTCCCCCCCCCGACGCCAAGAGTAACTCCCCGTTAACCCGTTCAGCTTTTCCTCCCCTTGCTGCGATGTCTGCAATTGCCCTCGTAGTAAGCGGGCTCCCGGAAGTTGTGCCCTCTCTTTCCATGCCTTGCTGACCCCCCCCTTCCGCTTCTGGACAGCGCCCCCCCAGTTCGTGCCGACCCTTTTCCCAAAAAAACGCAATTCCATTCTGTTCTCCGGCACGGGGACCCCCTTTACCTCCTCCTGGAGTTTAGCGGTTTCTTCGTCTCGTGAGCGTATGAGGGGATTGTCCCTTTTACCCTTCTCGGAGATTCTTTCCCCTTTCATAATGGTTATTTTATTTCTCCTGTGCGCCGGCTAAACTTTTCTCTTTCTGAACATTGAATGCAAAATTCCCCTTTCCTGGCGAACCACTCTTTCGCCTCTCGCCCCTTTTTTTCCCTTCCCCGTGGAAAACACCCCCCAGGGGAACTTGCGGTTGTGATTCAGCCGAGTCCCACCTCCTCAGGGACGACGACGCTTTTTCCCCTTGACGGCCCTGAGTGTCCCCCTTTTCTCCTCCCCTAGACCCGTGCACGTTCCCTCCTCGTCGGGAACCGGTTTCGCTGTTTCTCAGATGTCGGGGCGGATCGCCGTTCAAGTCCATCCCTCTTGCAAGAACTTAGGCAGTCGTAAAGAGTCTTCCCAGTCTAGCACCCCTCAGGGCAGCCATTTGGATCTCTTGAAGGGCCTTGGTCCCCCATTCCCGAGTTAAAAGAGAAACATCCTTGTCCCTTTACTGCGTTGTCCGTTTGGAACGCGTGTGGGCCTTTTTCTCGTCTTTTTCATGAGAATCCTCCCCCCCGCTTTAATCCTTCTTCCTAGAGAAAGTAAGGGTCGTCTTTTTTTCTTTATGCCATCCCAGTCCCTCCTTCCCTAAACGATTACCTACGTATACCTCGGGCTTCGAACTAGGTCCCTCCCTTCTCGAGGCTTTTTTTCTCTGTCTTACTCCTTTCTTTTCTACCCTGTGGCTCACGCGGATCTTTTCCTTAGTCAGCCGGAAACCGCTACCTTCTCGAACCCACCTGGCGACCCCCCCGCCCCTCAAAGTAACTTCTCCCTTTTTGACAAACTAGATGTCCTCCTTACCGACTCACCTTCCATAAGATCCTTTGGGTAAGGCACCGCGATACCTTCTCCCCTCCGAGATCTCTTCACTTTCTCCCCCTTTTACGCAAAATAGGCGGTCCCAAAGCAGACACTTTTCACAAGTTCTCGTTGGAACCCCATTCAAGGAGCCTTTCGGGAAGCTTTCCCCCTGTTTGGCCTTTCCCTCCCTTCATAGCATTGTTAAGTCTCCTTTCCGGGTTGATGAAGCTGTTTTTTTTAGCCTCCCGGATGAAGCTTTCAACTCTTGCGAAAGACTCCTCTCCCGTACGCTTTTACGGGTTCGCTCCCCCCCCTTTTCTTAGCAGGTAATCAACCCTACCCTCTCCGGCTATGACGCAAAGAAGCTTTCACTTTGCAGTACATGTGAACCTAGAATCCTCAACAGGAGAAACGCTTTCCCGTATTGACCTTTGACCCAACACTATAAAGCTACCCATTCCCTTTTCTTTTGCAAAGGAGGCATCCCTTCCTCGAGTTTACAACCCAGCTTCATTCCCCCGATGCGATTTCTGTATTTGGTTATTGCCCCCTTCCCTCCGATTCGAACGACTTGTTGGTTTTAGATGTCGAATGAGGGTCACCTTTCTTTATTTGGGGATGTATTTCTCTCACGCATTGGCAGTGTTTGAACTTTATCACCCGGTCTCTATTCTGTCCCCCCTTCCAAACAAAAGCATAAGTAGTTTTTTCCTTATCGCGTGCCGCTGTCCCGGCATTTTCCCGGAAGATACGCGGGTGACTTTTTGTCAAAGAAGCGATATGAGGGTGCGCTTTTTCCTCCGAAGCCGCTTCCTTTCCTGCGGCCCCTCCTCCCTCCTCCTCAAAACATTCCCCCCCTTCTTCTTCCGGTGAAAAATCCTTTAGGGGACAGCTGTTTCCCGCGTCTTGGTGAAAGTTCCCCTCCTCTTTTTTTATGAGGAGAATCCCCCCCCCGTCACAAGACGAACTTTTTTCCTCCCCCCTCCAATGCGATGAAATCACTCCCCAATCTTCACCTCTTCCCCGCTCTCGTGGCAACCCCCCGTTTCGAACCAAGAAATTGCTCTCTTTTCGGCGGAGATGACCGGTCCCCCCTACATCGGAACCCCTTCCAGTAGCCATCGTGGGGTCGCACTTGTCACGCTGTCTTGTAAAACTCTCTTCTCGGCAAAAGCTTTCCCACAGTCCGTTTAGAGCTCCTCTTCGTCCCGTCATCCGGTTTTTTCCCTTTGGAGTGTCTCTGTGCGTTTAAATGCTTTGCAGCATGTACTGCAAATTGTCCCCCCCCTTTTTTTCTTTGCGTCATACTTTGTGCCCTGCTCTTCGGTCTTCCTTTTTCAAAATTAACAAATACCTCCCCCCTTACGTACATGTTCCTTCCCCGTTGAGTATTGGTGTTCCTGTTCTGCTGCCGGCCCCAGCTCAACCGGACCTTCCTTCCTCCCCCCCTGCGATCATGGTGATTTTTGGGCGTTTATGCTACTCCCGCTCCTTTTGCGAATGGGTCCTCCCCTTTTGTCCCCGCCGGGGGCTTTCCGCAGCTTTTCCTCCATTCTTTGTCCCCCGCGCGTACGTTCTCGGGTGAGTCCGGCACGTGATCGACTTCCCCAGCCCCCAGGGCTCCAAGTGGCTATGGCAGTTTTTTTCATCGGGCCTAGAGATTGGGTTTCAACCTTCTTCCCCCATGAATTTCTGCAATTTCTTCCCCCCCTTTCAGGAAGAGGACTTCGGTTTCCCCTCTTCCAGAGTCAGGAAGCGGAAGATCCTTTATCCCCCATAAGCCTTAGTCCCTCACGCTTCCGCCTTGCACTGGAAGAGCTTTACACATGTCGCTTCTCCGTTTCTCTTGTATCTCCGGTAGAGTCGAGGTAGTTCCTTGCTCCCGCCCCCGCAGGACCCTCTCCCCCCTTTTCTTATCGCTTGGTATTGACAGACAGAGGATCTCATGTCCACAATAGCATTCCCCCCCTCCAAGAAAGCCTTTCCCCCGGTTCTGTTTAGATTCCTCCCTATTCCCTTACCCTCCATCCCGTAATTTTGAGTCCCTTTTGTTCGTCGACTTAGAGGTCTTACTCTATGTCGTTCCCCCTTTTCTTCTCCTTCTTTTGACGCGTAAGCCGACCCCCCCTCCCCGGTTCAAGAGATCTTTACGGGGCTGACATCGCGGGGATATGGTCTTCTTTCCCCAGATTTCTTCGGCGTCCTCTTTCGTTTTTTCTTTTATACCCGCCAGAACGTTCCCTTTTTGTCGCCGCTCTTTCGAGAGGCTCTTTTTTTTTTTCCCTTTGGGTCGCTTAGTCAGTCGGACTTGCATTCACTAAACCTTTTCGCCCTTTCTCTTTTTCCCCTTTAGACATAATCTCCTCGCTCTCCGCCGCCCGGTTTTTCCTCCGAATAGGCATTGCACCCATCATCCTATCCTTCCTTTCAAAACCGGCATACTGCTCCTCTTATTTACGTGAAATCCCTGAGAAGCTCCCTCTTGATTGCATGGCGGGGTTGTGTTTCCGAACCAGAAGAGGACTTTTTCATTCTCTCATTGAAAGGGAAGGGCCCCCCTTCATCGACATTGCCGCTGAGACTCCCCTTTTTTTCTTACATAGCAAGCACTGCAGGATAGGCTAGAACTAGGTGCTCCTTCTTCGCTTGTCTTCTCCATGCACTTCCTCCCCCTTCTCTCCATTGGTGACGCAATTTCTCCCTCTGTACAATGCTTTCGGATGGTACGGAGTCCTCGCCGAGATGTTTTCTTTCCTTTTCCCGATTCCTTCTTCCATTCCCCCCCTGTCGACATTTTCCCCAGCTCTATCCCCCAAGTCACCCTTTTTTCCTACACGAAGACGGTTTTTTATGTCTTGATAAGGATTATGCATGGGCAACTCTTTTTTTTTCGTACAACTTTTTCTTTTTCGCGGGTCTGTCCCCCATGGAGTAAGAAAAGAGGACTTTTCTTTTCTTTCCTCATAAGCGTTTTTTTTTCGAGATGGTGCGGACACATAGGCCCTTTTCCTGAGATCTCCTCCGCGCCCCCCACAGTAATATTCAATGCCTAATCCTTTCCCCCTAGCTTCGTGAATTTCTTTTTTTTTCCGATTTTTGATTTTCGAGCTTACATGATGATGTTCATTTGCTCGCCCTCCTTCCCCACCCTCTTTCAGAGCCCGCCTCTGGTACAGAGGTTCCCTTCGCGCTTGCATTTAGGTAGACGACGACGAGCTTGCGCACCACGACTTATTTTTTATGCAAGGGGTCCCCCCGGCCAAGCGAATATCCCCCCCCCCTAGTCGATTGCCTCAACTCATAAGTGCTGCCTTCTTTCCTGATAGTCTCTCTTTTACCGGCAGTGAGACCGTTTCCCCCAATTCGAGGCGATGACATTTCCCCCCCCTGTTCGGCAGACCATGGTGATAACAACAACCCCGCCCCCCTCACTGGTTCCAGAACCTCCCTTTACGACCGTTCCCTTCTCTCGTCCTTCTTTTTCCAAGTGTAGTGATCGTCTTCGGGTCTCCCCTGACGATGATGACCAGTCTTCTCTATGATGAAACCTTCCTCGTCATAAGGTTATGTCTCCTGTTTTTTCCCCGCTTTTTTAGGTGTATGAATTTTTCCCCTAGCGCCCATTTTCCCTCCTTCGGAGGCCCGAATCGCAGCGCTTCCTCCCCTCTTTCACAGGGGAACGTGAGGGCCTTTTCTCCTCCACTCAATCCGGGAAGACGAAGGCAGGTGAAGAGGAAGGCCACATCTTCTTTTGCCCACCCTCTTCTTTTAGGTAAGAGACACCCTCTCCGAGGACAACTCGCGCTTTTCCCGGGGAGGCCCTTATCTCACGAGTCGGGCGGATGGAGTCAGCAGTTAACCCCTCCCAACTTCTTCCGTTTTCAGTACCAGCCCTTCCTCCCAGATTTCCCCCCCTTTCGCGGAGTTCTGACGAGTTCTCTGCGTCAAAGGGAACCTTCCACCCCGAAACTTTTTTTTTCCCCTTTCGTATCGGTCAGCTTGAGTTTTTTTCTCTGTTTATAGAGGGGATCATTCTCCCTTTTCTGCTCCCCATTCTAACGGCGAGACGACCGGATGCTTTACTCGCGACGTCTCTTTTTTTTTTCTGGGGGCTTTTCTCCCTACCGCGACTCACTCTTTTCCCCCTCGAAAGAGTTCCTTTTCCGTTCACTACATTTCTATTCCCCTGCAAGGCGGGGAAGACTTGGCGCGACTCCTCTCTGGCTAAATTGTTCCCTCTCTTCCTCTTTTCTTTTTTCCTCTTCGGAAAGAATTTCCTTTTCCCTCTCCCCACCTGGAGAATTCCTTTGGACAGTGCAGCGTTTGACCCCCCACTCGATGCCTCCGCCTTTCTCCTGCCATAGAAAGTCTGGTGCCCCGTCAGTTTCGATAAAGGTCAGCCTTCTCTCGCGAAGCGACCGCGATTGCACCCCTTCCCTTCTGCCCCTAGGCTTCCTGGAGCCGGCTTTAACCAGTTCTTTTCTTCCCCCTCCCCTTTAGGCTTTCTTTTCTTATTCTCCCCCTCCCCGTGAGTCCCTTGTTGGCCTTGACTCCCATGAATCGCATTGGAAGTCTTTTAAGCATGGTTTCTTCCGACCCGACCGGAATGAAGAGCTGTCCTGACCGACGGTCCCCCTTTCTATATTTGTCTTTAAGGGTTCGAGACCATCCCTCATCTCGGCACCCTACATCGCACAAGATGACCGAGGGCTGCCCAATTGCAGTACACCTCCCCTTTTTGTAATCTCCCGATGCACGTACCTTTTAGCAATTCCCCCCCTCACTTTACCAAGGTTTCTCCTTTCCTCATTGTGCCGGCGTAGATTTTCGAAAGACAGTCTCCCTCCCCCCCCTCTTCCTTTTCCTTTTTCTGTTTTTTCCTCCTTTTCACTTTCATTAAGAATTCTTCCTGCTCGAAGCTTTCTGTTATACTCTTCTCTTATGGGCACGAGCTTCTTTTCTTATTATTGGGGAGGTATTTCCTTCGTTTTTTACCGGGACCTCTCTTTTTTCAAGGATGGTAGGCCCTTCCTAAAAACAACCTCATAGTCTTTCCTCTTCGGCCGCTCCCTGCCACGACGGACTTTTTTTTTTTTCCGGAAGATACGAGGGTTTTTTTTCTCTGTTGCCTCAGTCCCCAATCTTCTCTCTTTCCTCTCCTCCCCCTCTTTTTTTCTCTCGATTGAACCGGTCCCCACACAGATAGATCTCTTTACATTCCTTCGTATCTCGGAAAACCCCCTTGCGGGCCGCTCTTTCACTTTTCCCCCCCCCGATTAGGCGTTTGTTTTATGAGTGGGTCTCTCCCCTTTCGTACAAGGACGACCCCTTTTCCCCCCTGCCAATGCGTGAAAACAACAATAACATACCGAACTGGCATCTCGTGCCCCTCCTCCTTTCTCCCCAAGAAAGCGTCTCTTTTTTTTCTTTCGTGTGTGGTTTTTTTTTGGGGGGGATCGGAGAGAAAGGGAAATCCTTCCCCCCGCAAACAAGTTTTAAGTGGGTCTTTCGTCACTTGTCAAGCTGTCTTTTGGCCACATAGGATGCACCCCTTGGAAGCTTGTATCTTTCTTCTGCCGTAATAATGGTAGCGTGGCAATCTGTGCCGGCGCGCTTCTTTTGCCAGCATTGTACTGACTTGGGGCATCAATCTGTTTGTCGTAATTCTCGGTCGTTTCAATTGCGGAGTCATGGTTCGATCCTTAACAATACCTTCACCCCCTCCCTGTCGATTCTCCCCGTCTGACGTAAGAGTAGTGGTAGTTTCCCCTTTTTTTTTTTCGGACCCCCCTTACTCACAGGTCGCCCCCAAAAGGCGCTTTTTTGATAGTCAAGGAAACCCTGACTTCGGTTTTTTTTTTTTTTTTTGAGGCTTGCCCGGTTCTCCCAATGAAGGGCCTCCTGACGACTCCCTCCTAAATGGTGACTTTGTTTTTCCGCCGCCGAGGGGCTCCCCATAGACCCCTCCTGTCCTTGAGAATGCGGACCGTGATCGAAGTTCCCCCCTTACTTTTCCGGTTCTGGCTATTTCTTTTCCCTATGAGCTTGCCCCTGTCCAATTCCTGGTGAAGAAATTGAGGATTCGCCATTCCTCTGTACTTCTGTTCCTTTCTCTCGCTGGCTCTCCCCCTTCCAAGAAGCATTATCTCTTCTGCTTCTCTCACTGGACGATCCTGTCGTGACCCTGTACGATTTCCTTCGTGTATTTTTAGTGGTGTTCGTCGCGTAGGGCGTCCGACCAACTCCTTCCCCTGACGTTTTCGATCACATAAGGTTCTTATCTTTCACCGGACCAGAGTTATCATGAGCACCTCCCCCAAACGCTTTTTTCCCCCCCCCCCTGGAAACGATACGCCTTCCTTTTTTCGGTCGGGTTTTTCTGAACGCCTCCCCAGAGCTCTCCAGCCCCTCCGCGACTTTTTTTTGTGCTTTTTTCTTCCGCGGGTACTCCGTACGATGCTTTTCGGGCATAGTCACTTCCTTGTAGACGCCCTCAGCATGCGATAAAACATAGTTCTTTTTCCGCGCCTTTTTCTCCTTCCTTTTGAACTTTTCTGGACAGAGAGGGAATTGGTGCTCGCGAATCGGTCCCCCCCCGATGTTGCCTTCCTCTTCTCCGTCCGGGCGTCCGGAGGGAGTTTCTTACTCCTATTGCCAGTCCCTGTCGCTTAGGAGACAGCTTCTGAGCGGCCTCCGCATGCTCTTTGGTAGATCGTTCCTTGTGCATTTGCCTTCAATTACACCCTCCTTTTTCAAGGAGCCCTCTGCCTATCCTCAGTTCTTTCATCTTACATAAGCCGCAGGTGCCTATTCTGTCCAGCATCGTCCTGACGCTCAGCCAATTCCGTCAAAACGTTGAACGATGTGCTCCCCTTTCCCTTTTCCCTTCCACGGTGCTTTCCCCCGAATAGCTTATGGCTGGCTTTTTTTTCGACCCTTTACCCGTGAGAGCGCTTTCCGAATTCGGACGTTCATCGCCGTCGACTAGGTTTTTTTTCTCCCCTTTTCACTGCCCCTTCCGGCAGAGGAGCTACGACTTCCCCCATGGCAGAAGACCCTTCTGACTTCGGGATCGTTGAAGTTATGGGATATTGCTCTTCTTGCTGGGTGTTCCCCCTTCCTCCCGCATTGGTTTTCGCAAGTTCGTCGTAGTCTCGTGCCTTTCTAGGATGGCTTCTCTTCCCTCGATGGCGCATCCAAGATGAAGGCGATCTTCCCCCCAGTCTCCATCCCCTCCCAACAGTCCATTTGTTTCGCTATTACTGAAGCTAGGTGATCGTTGAGGATTTCTTAAGGCGTAGAGGCGACAGCCATAAAAAGATCCTTCAGAGTTATCCAAGAGGAATATATCTCCCCTCCGTGTGGTGTTCTTTCGGGCGGACCCTCGGCATCCGCAGAATTCGATTCACGCTTTGGATCTCCCCGCGACCTCCTTTGCCATCAAATCCTTCCGCAGCAGATCCCTTTTTCCCTTAATGTGCACCTCTTCTTTGTAAACTTGCTACTTTTTCATTTGATAGAAGGAATCTGACCCTCGTTATTCGGCGAGGACCCTGATTCAACCCCCCCCCTTCTTGAGGTCTTTTCCCCCTCAGAGATTCTTTCTTGCCGATGTTTTCTTTCCATCGGCAACCCCTCCCTCCAGAGAATATCCATAACGTAACAAATCTCTCCCCCCCTACCTCAGTGCCCCTTATTTAGGCCATGGCCCCCTCCTTGCAGGTCCCTCCTCGCCCCCGTCCCCTGAAAAATTCTTTCGATGACTTTACCTCGCCTCCAAGCTTGCTGAACATGGTTTGATGACCCCCCCATGCAATCGATAAGCGTTTTGGCACCGTGGATTTAGTAATCCTTTTTTTCCCTTCCTGCGCGAGCAGGCTTCTCGTGTGAGCGTCTCGGTGCAAATGCCGATGCTGACATACTCCCGGCCTGTAGATTTCCTTCTTCCTTTTCGGCATTATTTTTCTTCTTGCGACGGCTAAACCGCGACGTCGTGTTAGTGACTGCAACACCCTTAACTAGGCTCCCCACCGCGGCCCGAGGAATGCGGCATTTTGTTCCCCACTGAGCCGGCGTTCTTTCCCTGTTTTTGACTTTTTGCGGGCCGGGTATTTCCTTTAAGTACCCTCACTCGGGGCCTTTTTCTTGGACTCAAGGCGTACATCCCTGTGCAAACGCCCTCGCGGTGCACCATATCCTCGGCCCCCGTGCAGTCGGATCCTAGAGCGGTCCCCGGTAGAGCCTATGTTTTTCTGATCTCGTTAAGCAAGTAAAAGGACTCTCTTTTAACTTTCCCTCTTCCATTTAGTTCCCTCGTTCTTCCCCAGAGAAGTCTCTCCCTCCGGGGACCCCACCCCGTCTCTGAGGGTGGTTTCAGGGCATCTTTTTTTTTTCAACTCTGTTCCCCTCGTTTCAACACGCTTTTCCCTTCCCGGCGTATCGTGGCCCGTGCTTTTTTTTTCGATGGTATATTTTGAAGTTCTCCTCTGTCTGTCCCCATTTGCCCCCCGCTAAGAACCCTTTTAATCTTCCTGAGGGGTACCGTCCCCCCGTGCGTTTTTTTTTTGAGCAATCCCGTCCGAATAGACCTAAACTTTCCCCTGTGAACGAGTGGCCCCAGGTTCATTTCCCTCTTCTCTTCCCAGTGCAAGGCGGAACTTCGACCCGAATCTGGTCCCGCGCCTCTTCAAAGTAAGGAGCTATGGAGTCTCTCGAAAGTCTTCTCCACCTGGCGACCCTCCTTGGGGGGGGACTACCGTCATTGTCTGTCAGCGTTTTACCAACTCCCCCTATCTCTCCCTCTCCTCACCTCATAGCCCTCCTTCCGATCAGCTACTTGGTTTCTTTTTGAATGGACCCTTTTTTCTTCTCTCCCGCTCCTTCCCAGCCTTTCTGCTTAGAGCCGCTTTGATGCCCGCAAGTCCTCTCCCCTCGTGAAACTCCCCCTTTTCGGCAAGGATTCCTTCAGAACGCCGCCTTCGTAATTGTTGGCCTTGACTATCCCCATGAATCGAATTTAAGCCCTTTGGATTTCCCCCTTTTCCCTGGTTCCGTGTCCCAGCCCCGCCGGATGAAGCTGTCACACCTTCCCCCCTGGCAATGAGATCGACCAGGTACCCCGGTATTCTTTGTGAAGGTCGTTGGTTTCAGAGAATTTCCCTTTCCTCTTACCCCTAACATTATCCTGCTATATCCCCCTCGGCCAGCTTGATGCCAACTTTGTCAGTACATTTGCCCACGCCTTGAATAAGCACCCCTCCTTTCCTTTCTTGCCACGAGACCATGCTCGGGACTCAACATTTTCCCCATGCTGCAAAGTGAAAAGGCCTTCGTTGTGTTGAATCGTTCTTGAAAGAAATCGTCCAAGTAATCCCCGATGGTCTGAGATTGGTTTTTCCCTAATTTATTTCTCCACTTTCCTTCTTTTCTTCCCAGCTAATGCATAGACTCTTCTTTGTTATTCATTGATAGGTTCAAGACTGGACCATTTTTTTTCGTTATTTGTTGGGAGGTATTTTTTTCTGTGGCCAGTTGTTGAACCCCCAATATCCTCGTTTGGAACGTCATGGTCTGCTTATACTCAGACCTTTCTCCCGTTTGTTTCTCCCCACCTTTTTCCTGACTGTACAATGCACGCCTTTTTTTAGCCGTATTTTCCGGAAGATTTCTGTTTGTGTCAAATGAGAGATATGATTTCCTCAGATTTTGTCAAATCCTCCCTTCTCCGTTGTTGGTTTTTCTTGAGATTGCCCATCTTTTTAATCATTCTTTTCTTCTTTTCAAACATTTCACCCTTAAACTCTCCTCTCAGGGGAAGCGGTTCCTTTTATAAATGAGTGGACAGTAACCCTCTTTCTGCGTTTGCTTTTCCCCTTTCGTTCACCTAGGACCCTTATCCTGTAAAGGTCAACGTTCCAATCTTTGCACAAAATACCTCACAATCCCCCCCCCTGTCTTAGGACCCCTCCATCTACTTAACCCCATCGAGTCGAGCAGGAGTCTTTTGAAAGTTCCCCAATTCTAAGCAAATGGACTTCGTGTGGTTCGTTCCTTTCAAGCTGTTTCACTCGATGCGGCTTGATGCAGCCTCCAGTGGCAGCATGTCTGCGTTTCGATTCTTCCATCCTTTTTGTAATTGGAAAGCTGTGGTTTTCTTTCTGTGAGTTTGCAGATGTACAACTTGGGGCATCCCCTGGCAGATGAATTTTGGTTTTCATATGCGGATATGGTATGTGTGTCCATGCTATGCCCCTTTTTTCGAGAACACCTTTCCCCTACCTTCACACAACTCCGGTGAAAGTAGATATAATTTACCTTTCAGTACAGAGCTTCCACGGTCGTTTGTCTGGAAAAAAAGCCTCCCCAACTTTGAGAATTCCCCCCTTTCCTTTTCAAGTCCCACCCACATGCCCCTTTAGGGAGTTATGTGCTCTATCTTCCAGCTCCACGAAAATGGTTTTTTAGTTATAAGAACTGAGTGATGTCCTGTTTTCCCTGGCTTAAAGCTAGCTCTGACTCGTTCCTATTATAGTTCCCTTCCACAGGAACTTTTTTTTTTTTTTTTTTTTTCTTTTTTTTTTTTTTTTTCTCTTTTTGTTTTTTTCTTTTTTTTTTTTTTTTTTTAACCGGCACCTTTTCTGTGATCAGGCTTTATGGCAGGTTCTTTCCGATGCCCGAGGCGCATCGAGTGGGTCAAACGCTTTGAAGGGGATTCTTCTTTTCGCCAGGTGTTCGAGGCCTGCTTCCGGTCCGAGATGACTCCAGAGCTAAGGTATCCTCTTCTGCCTTGCGCGCCCCTTCCTTTAGGTCCGGATTCCGACGTGCACTGGCCGTCGTCCTTCCCTGAAGCCCTCCGTTTTCTTTCCTTTTTTCAGGTAGCGTTTAGGTTTCTAGTCGATTCTGGACGGGGGACCACCGACCCCCTCACTTTGACGGTGATTACGCATTGGTTCGCTTGAGACGGGGACAGAACAGATGATTATTTTCCTCCCCCCCCCTCCTCGGACCCCCCCGCGTTCCAATAAAGGTACCCGTATACCGCCGGTCCTGGGCCCTGGTCGCTTCCTCCGTGCCCTTTGAGAGGCCCTAAATAAATCCCCCAGTCGCCTATCCCTTAATTGGTAGGACAGGAGTGTTGACGACTCTGTACGATTTTGAGTTTCCTTCCCTTTTCCCCGGTCCTTGACTAGGAGGACAGCGTCCTCAAGATTTTTTTCGAAACGAGCCGCTCCAGGTTTCCTTTTCGAAGTCCTTTTAAGGGCGTAGTGACCCTTGAGAGTTTTGCACCCGAATATAGGTCTTCCCTTTTGCCTCCAGACAGTTCTGCGTCCCGATGCTTTTTCCCTTTCCATACCTTGAACGGTCCCCTGTCCCCCTTGTTCGCCCTTCCCTGAATGACTCGGTTTCCTATTGGGTCGCTAGTATGAAGTTCCCCTTTTCCCCCCTCGAATTTTTGACGGCGACAGTCCTCCCCCCTCTGCCCGAGAGACGATCTCCGCCCCCTGCTTAAATGTTCCCTCTTCGGCAGTTGCATCCCTCCCCATAGCAAGGCCCTTTTTCCGCTCAATGTGTCTGTCTGTTAAAATGTCTCCTCCTCCCCCCCCCCCCTTTGCTTAGAACCTCTTTGTATCCCATGTTTCTCACGTATTGCGCTGTCCCATATTCATCTTCCCTTCCTGCCTTGCCCTGTGCGCACGGCCTCACTCTCCCGGAAGCTTTTTTCCTGCGAAGCCCCTCTGCCTCACTGAGTAGGTATCTACAAGATTCCGTATGGGATATTCGCCTTCCCTTTGGTTGCACCCCTTCCATACGCCCCCCAACGCAGTGGGCGCCCTCCTCTGATGTCGCTGAGGTTTTTAAAGAGGTCCTCTGCTCTTGCTGCAGATGTTTTTAAATGCCTCCCTCCTTTTTCAAAAGCTCCCCCACTTTCCGATACTCCCCTCTCTGTGAGGAAGGATATCTGGTAAAAGGATTTCTCCGGCGATCAGTCTACTTATTCGCGGATTTCGATGTCTGTAGACCAAGTTCCTCTTCTCCCTCGTTGTTGAGGGTATAAGAGATGAGAGGTGCGTTGCGGGCCCCCCCGACGCATTCGCATCGTTTGAGCCTATCATCCCCTCTTCTTACAAGTCATAATCCTTTAAGCAGATCCGAGCTTACCCTCCCAAATTGACGTCTTATAAGCCTTTTCCAATGGAGAATGTTTTTCTTGTCTAGTCGGACCCATCTTCGCAGCGGCGAGCCTCTGGGATACCCTGTAGCCTCTCTCATACTATCTTTCTGCACACATTATGCCGCTTGCAACACCGTCTTCCCGGAGAATAAGACAACCTTTCACCTCGTTAGATTTCCCCCCCTCATCCTTGCGGCCCCAGATTCATTCTAGTATCCCCTGGGGTTTGCTACTTTCGCCATTTTGCCCTGCCAATTCCTCCCCGATGCTCCTCCAGTTTCCAAGTCGGGTCCCTTTTGGTGGCTTCCCACCCTGATAAGCCTTGCACGTTTCTTTTCGTACAGACATTTTAAGCTTTGTCGCCCGGTTCCTCGGCGTCTTATGCTGAAACTTGCCGATGTCTCCCTTCCCGGCGGCGAGATTCTTGATGTTTTTTGAAAGTCCCTGGGTCTTTTTGCTAAACCTGCGTCAGGTGTAGCGACCCAATTCCTTCCCCTAATGTGAAAGAGACTCCTTTCCCCCCCGATTGTCTCCCCGCTCGCAAGTTCACCAGCTTACAGGGCACTCCCAGGGTACTGCCGCGCGACCCTCAGGGCCGCCGTGCCGCTTGTAGGAGACTCCCTAGATGGTGATATCAGCTTTTTTGCTAAAAAGTCTTGAGCGGTCGAGGACCCCGGCACGTCCTCGCTTCTGGGTAGCCTCCCTCCAGATGTTGCGCTCGCGCCCAGCAAACAAGAGTATCTGCCGGTACACGAAAATAGGTTCTCCGTCCATCGTCGTATTCCCCCACATCTTTCCCTAACTCGGGGACAGCCACCGTAGAGGATTTTTCGTGAAGTTCCGGAATCTTATGCGAAACGAACCGGGCTCTTTCCTTCCTTCTCTCTTAAAGCGGTGGGCTCTGGTATTCTTTGTGACTTTCCTTCTGTCCCCCATACCTGCCCATAAAGCTTTGGTAATCTCTCGGGTCCGTGCGGTCGGGAGGGGAGTTTGGCCCCTCCCCCGTTTATTTACCTAACGCCTACACGTCGAACCTTCCATTAGACCTCTCGGCCGGCAAGCTAAGATTCTTACTAAGTTTTGGCGTCATTTCAATCTTTCTTTTTTTTCTTAAGTCTTACCCCCTGAATCGAACATTAGAATCTAAATTTTTTCCCCCCATTGGGGACAGTTCCCCCATCGACCTCATCAGTCCTTTCTACACTAAACCCTTCAGAAGTTGGGTTTTAGGTGGGGAAAGGTAGATCCCCCCTTTTCCGATTTCTCTCAAGGTTTTCCGCGCTGTCTGAGCTCTTGGAGCACCCTATTCCCGACCAAGGCTTTAAACAAAGTCTTTTCCCCTTTTTCAATTCCACTTCTATTAGCCAGCCCTCCCGCCTCCGAGTCGTTCTCCCCTTCTATAAAACTTTCCTCGACCTTCTCCCTTGATTCCGGGTTTCCCCGTGTTTACGGAAAAGCCTCCCTTCTGACCCAGATGACCCCCCTCAAGCCGACACGACGGGCCCGAGATCGACAGGTACCGTTTTTTTTTTTCCTTTTTTTTCCGGTATTTGTCCTGCCGACCATGGACGCCGTCGGTTCACCCTACATGCCCTCTTTCCCCTCTGCAACTCTCCCTTGCACCCTGTCCCCCAAGCCCTTGAATCATCCCCCCCGGCACGCTTCAGGATGGACGGGACGCCACACCTCTAAACCTACCTTTTTTTCCCTGTTGAACCTTTGGGCTTTTAACTAGTCCCAACATACATCTTCAAGTAAGCCCCCCCGATGGCTTTTCTGTGCCGAATTCTATTTTTCGCCCCTTAATATCCTCATCCTTCTTTTTCATTGTTTTCTTCGTCGGGTCACGATTCATAGAAAGGTCGGTCCTTGGGGATTATTTTTCACGCATTTGTTTGACTCACGGTCGTCTTTGAAAAGGCTTTCCCCCTCCTCCGAAAACCCCTTTTCTTTCTCACCTTTATCGCTTCCATCCAGGAAGCATAGGTAAGGGAAGACTCCGCGGGTGCTGTTTTGAAAGGGAGCCTTTCTTGTGGCCGCCGA
>Ga0179593_1555121_pt1 | contig 24505 bp, 27 predicted proteins | sample CZODoug2_1_08_16_FD_185931 | JGI IMG/M metagenome (GOLD analysis project Ga0179593, IMG submission 185931) | Vadose zone soil fungal communities from Angelo Coast Range Reserve, California, USA - CZODoug2_1_08_16fungal (PacBio error correction) | ecosystem: Environmental > Terrestrial > Soil >... | reverse complement strand
TGACGCACGATCTCCACATCGTTTGATGCACTCTTCGAATGTCACAAGCCTTACTCCCCGGCGGTATCTCCGTCATGTTTCCTCTTGCTCCAGATTTCACATTCTCCTGTTCGCAGAAACGACGACCGGTTCCTGATCTCTCAGGCTCGACGAATATGGTTTTTTGTTTTCTCCCCAGACTTACCATTTATGCAGAAGAATATGTGTTATTTCACTCATCGTTGTTGATCCACTGTCTTGCATGTCTTTTCCGATAATCGTTTGTGAATGATCTGTTTTTTCGCCTGGTTCTGCACTAGTTCATTTTTTTCCTCACCGGCAGTAACGTCTGTCTTCGCTTTGCCTTCTTTTCCTTGCTACCGTCCTTCAGTGTACCCTCTGTTTTCCCCTCTCTTAGAGCCTACCCAGTTTTCCTTGAGTAATTCACTTTGAAGCACCCTTGATGGTTTTTCCCCCTTGAAACACCGTATGCCCTTTTGGAGACTCGATTTTTTTTTTTTTAGCTCAGTCACCTTCCCCGAAGTTCCCAGAACTATCCTTCTCGTCCTTAGAGGAGGATTCGCCTTTAACTAGATGTGATGCTGTTTTCCTAGTTTGCAGAATGGAGTTCTTTAGAAGCTGGGAAGTTTTTTGTTTTCACGAGCACCTTGGCCCCCCCCCCCTTTTTTGACACGTAAGATTGTATTTTTCCTCTTTCGAGAAAAAGGAATATGTTAGTGTCTTTGCCCCCCGTCCCATTTTTGTCATTACGGTTGTTCTCATGTTGTGATCCTAGTTTTCTCATGCATGAGAACTCCCATTTTTTTCTCCCCAGATCCGAGTTAGCTTGTTCCCCTCATCACTCCTTGTTTGTCCTTGGTGTCTGGTATGATTGTAGTACTCTCTTTTCCAGTACCCAGATTTCTTTTGCTCGACCTACCCCAGGTTGTCGGAGTGCCCCCCCCCCCCCTGTTGGCATTTTTGCGCCTGGGGTACTGGCCCAGTCTTATAATTTACTCGGATTAAATCTTCCCCAAGTTTTCTCTGACCCACTCTCCGTTTCATTGGAAACCGGCAGGGACTATAGTGAAATTCCCCCCCCCGAAGAATTCCTCTCCCCTGCAACGAATCGCCTCCTGAGTCATTCAGGGAACATTTCTAGACTCTTCCTCCTTTGAGTTTGTCACAGAATTTTTAATTTTCACCCCCTGCTGCAACCGAAAATATGAAAGGAAGCTCGTTGGGTATTAGGGAAGTGTTTGCCTTGAAGAGGATAGGTTGTTTACCGGATTGTAGTTTTCCCTTTTTGCTTTTTTGTCGCCTGATTTTCTTGTTTTTTTACCCCGTGACGAATTTTCTGCTGCAACTTTTCTTTTTTTTTTTTTCTCTCGCTTGTTCCGGTTCATCCCGCGCTTTAGGAATAACGCTGCCAAGGAACACACTTTTCTTTCGAGAGCCCCTCAGAAAGCAAGCCCAAGAGGTTCCCCTCGGGGGCTACCTCTTGAACGAAAGGTGGATTTTCTGCGGGTGTAGGCCTTTCGGACATGACGCCACCAGCAGGACGCCGGGTGGCTGTTCTTGCTCGCTTCTTTTTTCAGCCAAACTTCGCGCCCAGGACTTACAAGTAACTGCTCCCCCTCATATGTTGGTTTACTCGTTGACCGACCAACAGCATCAAATCGAATATACCTTCGCGTAAGCCCTTCTGGATTGATGAGGAGGTTCGTTTTGTTTGGTTGCATTTTTTTTGCCCGAAAAGGTAAAAATGATGCTTGAAGCCCGTTTGGTCCGGGGCGAACCGTTCTGGTCACGACTGCCTCCTCGGTTTTATTCGGTTTTTCTTAGCCGAAGGCTGCCCTTTGGGTCTTTTTTTCTAAATGTAAGTTTGGCCGAGAATCTCGTCCAGGCAGCTTGAGTTTCTGTGTTGAGTGGGCCAGCTACCTTTCATTTAGAGTTACCCGGGCCCCCTTTTCCTACCCAGCGCCCATCCTCTCTCCTTAGCAGCTAACACTACTTTTTGGACGGAGATATTCTTATAATTTATGCCCCTGAACCTGTTGCCTTTCCCCCCTGATAAATTTCTTCGTCTTCTTCTGCACTTCGATACCCTGTGTAATAATCTAGCCGTGTGCATGCTTCGTACTTTTTTTCCCCTCCACCGCTTTCCGTATTATGCTGCCTACTACCGGAAACATCTATCAGACTTTTTATTCTTAGTATTCGCACTGCCCCCGAACAGGTCTTCATGCGCATTTCAAGTAAGGTTCCCGTCTTTTTTAATTTCATAACTTTTTGCGCTTCTTTTTGGAGATTCCCCCCCCAGGATGAAGATGCATTTCCGAAGATTTGCTTTTGCCTCCCCCACTTCCTCCCCTCTCCCGATAGAGCCACGTTTCCGAAGCGGGTGGGTGATTTCTGCCCCTTCCCTCTTTTCCTTAGGAGGGCCTAGCGCGGACCCCCTTTTTAGATGGATGTTCCCTTCAAGGGGGTCCTTACACATTCACGGCTTCTACCCTAACAGAGGTTTTTCGCCTGTCTCCTCGGACATTGACCACTTTTTGGTCTTCCTAGCCGTTTGATGCTGTCCTTTTTCGTTCCGTTATCCCTTCTTTCCCCTGTTTTTCATCTTCCGTACCGTGTCCACCATCTTTCTTGAACCAGGCCTGTTTGCTTTTTAGCAGCAGACTCTCTTAATCGTCTTTTTCCTCTCCGCGAGGTCCGGCCCGTATCTTCCTCACCTTTCCCAGAAATGTGATAAATAGGAATCGTTTTTGTATCTTCCAAGTTTTCTTTTTTCGAGGCCGAGTGAGAGTGTGTTTTCAGATAGTCGTAGACCTAACCCGACTACGGTTTTTGAGTGGCCTTCCGGTTTTTCCGGACAAGGCCCCTAGGAAACCTGTCTTTTCCCAGAGAGGGTCAGCCTGCTTCTCCTTGTCCGACGATCCCCCACCCTTGTCACTCCTGTTGACTTTTTCCTTAAGACTGGGACATGTCAGTATATTTCCGTTTCTTTCGCAACCGTCTGGCATCTGCCGCAACCGAGCCTTCTCCCTCTTTCAACGTTTCTCCTCCTCCCCATGTGGTCCCACATCTGGTTACTTCTACTAGTCGTCTCTGTCCTTCGCGTTTTATTCTTTTCGTTTCCGCAGGAGGCTGGTCCTTCCCACCTGAGACCTGATGATTTCCCTGACTTTGGTGTCGTAATTTTCATGAAGTTTCTCCCTGCCAGATTTGTTTGAGTATTGGCGCCGCGTGGGGACGGATCTTGCGTCCGTGCGCGGCTGCCCCGGTTTCTGGCCCTTTTTCCCCCCCCTTTCTCGCCAGACGCTTTTATGATTTTTGTGCGGACGGTTTTTTCTAGTCCTTTCCCTCTTCCCTGTGAAAGGTGTTTTTTTTTGTATATGCCGCTGTCTTTCTCCCCCCGCGTCGTAGTTCCGTCGCTTCAATGATCAAGATTCTTTTCAACAGATGATTCTATTCGGAGTTCCGTCCTCATTTTCCGTGTTTTGTTTCTTTTCCAGGGCCCATCGTTTTTTTTGGTGCCGAGCAGTCGCCGCTTTTTCTGATGCGCACGCACTCATCGCCACCGTTCCCTCCTCGTGTGAAAGTGTTCTGACCCGTTCCCCTTTCTTTCTTATATCCAGAACCCCCTGGAACCATTCATCACATGTAGCCCTTGCCGATGTTCGGACGTTCCTTTTTTCGATTATGCTTACTCTCTGCGGTTTCCTCCTTGCATGATTGTGCTCAAGTTTTTGCTCTTTGGGACTCGGGTCAAGGTCGGTCCCTTACTGATTTTTAACATTCCTTTCATCTCCCCTCGGTAAAACGCCCCCCCCTTTTCGATCTGGCTGACTTTTTTTGGAACAGAGTACTAGACATTTGCCCCTCCGCCTCCCCTCAGTTTTCCCCCCCCCCCTTATCCCTTCCTTATTCTCGCGTCCCCCTTTGTTTTTTTACATGAGAGGAGTGATTCCTCTGTCGATGGCCTTCGGAGCCGACCTAGTAGTCGATCGACATTGTACGTCCCTTTCTTTTGAGAGCATGAGCCTCTTTACGCTTTTTCGCAAGGTTTTTCCCCGGTAACGATTTGGTACTCAGCCCCACTAAACAGAAAGACCCTATTTATAACAGAATAACCTCCTTTTGATGTTACATAGAACAGGATTTCTTTTTAGGCGGAGGGGCTCGTTCCCGGCGTTTATCCCACCCTTCCCGGGTGCTCGCCCACGGTTCCTCCTTCCCTTTCTCGCCCCCGGCATTCGCGCCTTTTGCTGCCGTTTTAGTTACTTTCTCGGAACCTTTGGGGATAGACCCCGAGTCGGACCTCCTTTCCCCTTGGCATTCCTTTTTCAGCTGAGGTCGTCTTCCTCCCCTTACGGCAATTTCCTTCAGATTGTCACAACAAGTTCCGTCCCCTTGCTCCTGGTTTCACCCTCATATGCCTCCTTCGGCCTGCCTAGCGCTCCGTCCCGACCCACTTCCGCAGCGCGGTCTTACCTCGCGCACTTCCCCCCTTCCTAATGATCCCCCCCCCCCCCCCGTCCGCATTCCCCTTTTTGATCGCCTCGATCTTTCGCGTCGCGTGCGTACCCGAAGGGTCTGTAACTTCTCATGTGCCCCGTCCCACGGTTCTTCTTTTTTTATGCAAGTTCGACGTCTCGATTTTCCCCACCCCGCCGCCTTTTTTTGTTTGATTGTATGACCGGTCTAGGGACAATCCCCCCTCCTTTTCCTTCGTTTTCCCATCTGACCTGCTAAGGGTTCTTTCTCCCTTCCTGACGACTGCGCACGATTTCTTCGTCCCGCTTGGTTCCGGTCCCCTCTTTTCCGGGTCTTCTCCTTTCCCTTTTACTGCGAGTCGGTGCTCCCCCCCCCCGACCTACCCTCGCTCCCCGGCAGGACCTAGTGTTGCTCTTTTTGCTCCCCCCTTTTTTTTTTTCCGATGTGCCCCTACTTTCATTAACGACGAGCACCCCTAAGGAGCAGCTTTCGAGAGCTGTCCGTTAGCCGTCTCCGTCTTGGACTCGACTCGCGAGCCTTTCCCCAATTTTCCCCGCTCCTTCGGGAGAGCCGAGCTAGAAGTTTGAAGACGGCCTCGGATCTCTATCTAGAACGCGCAATCGGATTCTAGGAAGACTGAGACATGGCCCTCCGGTAACTTTTTCCCTTCCCTGCAATTAAACGGACGATTTCCTCCCTCCCCCGGCCGATCGCGAATGTCTCCCCTACCGCGGCTCGAGTATGCCCTGGACTGAGATGCCCCCCCCCCAGGTTCTTGCTCTTCCACAGAAGCGTGTCTCGCTGACTTTTCCCGACTCTTGTATTTTGTTCCCCGGTTCACCGACGTTCCTCTTCATATCGATCGTGAGGTCGAGTTTCTTGAACTCCTTTTGCTTTTTTTCGACTGGCGTCGTCGCCTCTTTGTCTCCCCCTCCCTTTTTTGATTAGGCATCCTGGCCTTGTTTCATTATGATCGGGGTGATTCAGTGAGGTTTGGACGACCTCCCTTTTTTCTTCCGGCCCGTCCTATTTCTTTCCTTTTGTCAGCGCGAGCAGGACTGATAATATGTCAGCTCCTTGAGCTTTGTGATTCTGCACCACGTTTGCCCCCTTTATCCTCCGATTCGACCCCGTCGCAACTCCGAGAATTCTCGTTCTCTTACCCGTGCATATTTCCTCTCGCCGCGCGTCGATCCCCTGTTTTCCACACCCTCGTCTCGCTCTGGCTCTACTTCCTTTCAAGAACTCCCGGTACCCTCTTTCCGTCAAATCTTTTGACCCTCCAGCAACCCCCTTTTCTTGTCCGCCGACCATCATACTTAACCCCCCCACTACGCCGGTCCGGCTTCGGTTTTTCCACGAGACCGCATCGTTTCTAATTATCCCCTTAGCAGTGTTTCCCCTTTTTTTGCTGCTGCACGATTTCCCTACTTTTCGTCATCTCCGCGCGACTCCTCCGATGTTTTTCTTGACGTTGGCAAGTCTCTCGACTCTGACGCCACCCTTCCTCGCACTGCACATCTATGCGTGTTTTTCGCCTTCTGCGGCAGTGTGCCCCTTCTCTGCCTCAATCCACTCTCCTTCCCCCCTCTAGTTTTTTTTTTTTCCGCCGCAGCTCTCCGCTCGGCTCGATCTACTGACATTGCTCGATGGGCGTACCGACCTGCTTCTATGGTTCCCTCCTTTCTCTTCCGGACTCACGGCGGGCTTCTTTTACGGGCCGATTTGATCTTTAGCTAGTGTTGCCCGCTTGGTTCCTTTTATGCATTTCCTTTGCTCTGTCGTTCTTTTTTCCATTCGAGGGCCGTATCGCGGACGAAATTTCGGTGTTGTTCCCTCCCTTTTCAGATGAATGGATCTTACCCCCCTTTTCTCGTCATGAGTTTAAATCGGTGTCCCCCCCCCTATTTTGAATAGAGCTACGACCTCTTGCCCCCCCCCTTGGATCGCCGTCCTCCTTTGGGACGGCTACACAAGATGTCGTTTTGGTATTTTTTTCTTGCCACACGCGGCCCTCCAAATTTCCTCCTCCCCTACTGAATAGAGACTAGCGTTTATAATCGCCCCCCCCCTCCTTAATCCTCCTTTCCTCCGCCATACGTCTTTTCCCCTGGCTGCAGAGTCACAGACCCCCTCCCTCCTTTTCCCGAAGGACTCGGCACTTTCAGATTTTCCAAAGCCGGACCTCCCGCTTTCTCCTCCCTTTGACCTCTACCCTTTTCTTTTTCCCTATCGACAGCCGCCTGCCTTTCTTCCCGATGCTGCCGCCATCTCTTTCTGTTTTTTCAAGCGACAGCTGTTTTTATGCGTACTTTTTTTCAGACCATCTTCTTTTCCCTCCCCCCTACCTGCGTAGCGCAACCTCTGAAACAGGTCATACTGGTTTTTTCCCCCTTTGAACCTCGCTCAATCCCCTTCCCCCAGGGTCTGATCGCTCCTGAATGCGCTTGAGTTGCATGAGGGTTCCGCCTGTTTATTCCTTCCTCTTTTTCGTGTACCCCCTTTAGCTTTACTTCCTCGTTTTGGATGGCCCATTGAATTCACCCTTTAATCCGCCCCTCCGATTCTTTTCTGTATGCCTGATGAGACTTCCCTAACCTCGGCAAGTACGATTTTTCCCTCCCCCGAGGCACCTTTTCTTCCTCCCGACCGGATGGGCTGGACCTTGAAACTCCCTCAGTCCCCTTCAGAGAAGCCACTTATTTTTTTCATGATTCGTTACTTTTAGGACTTTAAACGTTTTCTTTTTTTGAGCTTGCGTTCTCTTCGGAGAGGGTCTTCCACTGATTTTTCTTTTTGGTCCCCTTTTTTTTTAAACGTTAGAACTGGAATGAGGGGGATTGACTTCCGTGTTAACTTTTATGCGTCACTTCCCCTTTCCGCGCCTTCTTTTTTTTGGCCCTTTTTTCTATTTTGTTCCCGACCCTAGCTTTGAGCGAGCGAGTCTTTCCTTTTTTCTTTGTCGTCCCTCCTCGTTCTTACGCACCTGACGCGTCTGCTCTCTACTGGCCTTTGCTTCTTTGCTTCTGTGCTGAGACGCGTGTTGTCTTGAAAGTGCGATTTTTTTCTTTTGTCGTGAGGTTGAGGTTTGCTACTGCCATTTTTAGAGAGTCCCCTGTTCGAAATCCCATTACCACTTTTTCGTGTCCCTTTCTCCCCTCTGAGCAAGCAAGAGAATGGCTTATTCGTGATTTCCCGGACCCCTCTTTTTGTTTGTATCCCCCCCCTAATGCTGGCATTTTGTGCTCCGAGCGCACCCTGTTCTCCCGGCCTTCCCTGCCGGTGATCGAAGGCGCCGATTGATTGCTTCCAGTTGCCGCCTGTGTTTTCCTCGGTTCTCGTTGTTTTACCTCTGGAGAGTTTTCCTTATTTTTCCCCCCCCGTCCTTTTCCTCTTTTTGCAGAGGTGGCACCGCGTACCTTTCCCCTCGATGGCCACGATGTAACTTGTCTACCCTTTGTCTACTCCGTTTTTTTCCAGTACTAGGGTTTCGACCGGCCCGTCGAAATGGCTTACCCCCTAAGTTCGTCCTTCTTTCGTCCTCCCCCTCCTCCGTGGTCGGATTTTTCTGCGTGCCTTGTCGGTCTTTCCCTCGCATTTTTGTTGATCGCCTGAGTTACATTGTCCTTTTTTTTTTTAATAGTACGGTCCCTTTTCCCCCCCTCTCCATTCCTGTATACTTGACTCTTTCCGCATCGGACAGATCACCATTGACGTAACTCGGCCAATTTCCGGACTCGCTTCTGCCGTCGCAGTGACTGCGCCCTTTTTGACTCTCTTTCCCTGGTTGTTTTTGTCTTTCCTGGTGGAGTATCGCTGCGTCAGGCCCACTTCCGGGTACCCGAAGTAGTCCTTTTGTAGTATCGATGTTCATCGATCCCCCCGCCACCGCGCTCCCTAGAGAGGAATTAGGTTCTTGCTTTTTTTCTTAAACTTTTTCTTCCCTTCTTTTCTGCGTAGTGCCCTTTTTTCCTCCTCCTTCGATCTTGATTTTTCGGTGACGGATGGACCCCCTTTTTCCGTGAGCCCCTTTTACCCATTCCCCTTGTTTTTGTTGCACTCTGGAAGGCCGTGCCCCCCTTTGTGAAAGCCGTAATTCCCGAAACTCTTTTTTACCGGTACTGCTCTTTTTTTCTTAGTTTGTCCCCTGCTGGCCCTTGTCTTTCCCCCCCTGGCAGAAGACTGCTTTACGGGAATGATAGTTGCGCCCTCGCCCCCCCCCCCCGTCTTTCCTCGCACTCCCTCACGTCCTCTTTCTTCCAGACTCTTTTTTCTGTAAGCAGGGTCATTTTTACTTTTCTTCCCCTATACCCCCCCTTTTTCTCATTCTGAAAAGACCTGCCGTGCATCCTCCATTCAGAACCCTTTCATTGCAAGTGTTCCCCCCCTTCTTCAGTAGTGACCAGCCAGGCGCGATCCTTGTGGACGACGATTTCTTTTTTTTGTCGCTAAATGGCCCGCCCCCCGCTCTGCGTAGTCCTCAGTCCCCCCCCACCTCTTCCCGTTTCCTTTTTTTTTTTCTCTTTTCGGAGTGGCGGTCCTCTTTCTCCTGCCATACGTCGTCGCGCGGTCCCAATTGGTCCTTTTTTTTTTTTTTGTTTTTTTTTTTTTTCCTTTTGTTTATTTTTTTTTTTTCCAGTGTGTCCTGGGAGTGTTCCAGCAGCGAGCCACACCCGAGCCCCTTTTTTTCCCGGCCCATTATACTTCCCTTTTCTTTCCGAATGCGGTTTGTGTCGCCAGGTAAGGACTCCCGTTGCCCGAGCTTCCGACGCCCCCAGCGACCTTCGCCCCTCAATCGATGCTCATCTTCTCCCCTTTTCGCACTTGTTCGTTGTTTGCTCTCCCCGGATGCGGCGTCTTTGTTCGAACCGGCCGGTCCTGATAATTTTTGATCGATCGGTCTTGATCCCCCATGCTCGCGCCCCGTGACTCACGACCCCCCCCATTCCCGTCTCGTCTTAGAACCACGTCCTCTTTGGTGTTCTCACCTCCGCCCCTCCGCCTTATTATTAAAAGGGAAGTTATTCTCCTCCCGGAAGGGACGCCTCCTAAGATTCACCCCATTCCGCACACTGAGTTGGAGAGACGTCAAGAGGGGACTTTCGGCAGTGCACCCTACGGGGCCCCCCTTCCCACCGTAGTATGATGGCTCCGAAAGCCAGTTTTATGATCTATGCTGCGTTTCTGGGGTAGTGATTCACATGCCCCGTCTCAAGCCACTCTTTTCCCTTCTTGACGGAATCCCCCCGAAGGCTGCTTTCACAAGCCACTTCCCTAAGGCGGCTGCAGAAGGAATCTGAGTAACCCATCCTAGTGCGTTCGCGCTCCTCCGAGATTTGGGCACGGGAGCGACTTCCTTCCCGTCCGTCTTTCCCTCGATCGGTCGTTTTCATTAACATATGGGATCTATAAGATTGCGTTTTGTTTAGATTTTTACAGCTTGGAACATTGACTAGGGGTAGATGGGTTTCACTGACTTTATATCCAGATTTCCCCATGCCCCGGTTTCCCACTCATCCGGAGGAGTAAAGTGTCCCCCATTCATGTCGTCTGGTTTCCGGTTTGACCCTAGCCCCCTCCCGAGTTCTTTTCCCCGCCCTGCCCAGCTCTCCGATCTCCGGATGCCTAAGAACTTTCCTTTTTTTTTCTGCGATCGAGCTTTTTTTTTTTTTTCTTTTTTTTTTTTTGATGTTCCCCGGCACGCGAACCCCGCGTGTTAACCCCCGTTCCACCGGCTCGTAGTTTTACCCCCCGCCAGGTAATGGTCGCTCCCTTCAGTCATTAGCTGAAACCCCCCCCCCCCTTCTGGGTTGCTCCGGTTTTTGTCTTTGGTGTGCAAGCAGAGAACGCACCTACCTTCCTTCGCTGTGGCTTCGTTATCGAACTGACCCGCTCATCGCTTTTTTTCCACGTCTTTCCTTATGTTGATCCCTCCCTCCCCCGTGACGCACCTTGTCCCAATCTTTTTTGGGCCGCTTTTAGTCATGGCTGTCAACGGTTTCCCTGACCTGTCCTCAAGTTAACTCCCTTTACTCGTACGGTTAGTCTTGCCCTAACAAGCGGCCGCCCCGGCCTTCCCCTGCCCATGATTCGTCGCGTCGCCCCCCCCCCTTTCGGGCATTTTGACGAACGGCGGTGACGCTGCCTGTTCGGTTTCCCCCCCCTGTATTCTCCCTTTTGTCGGGATCTTTCAAGAGCGTGATTCACCCGCGTAGCTCTTTCACCCGCTTCCTAGATCGTAGTTTTACTGCGCGATGCCCCCTATTTGCAATTAGATTGGGGGTTGATAGGGAGAGGGCTAGCAGATTTCCGTTTTTTTTTTCTTTTTGTTGGCGAGAAGGCCACCGTTCGTACAAAGCCCTTCGTTGCCCCTTGGTGTTCTTATTTTTTTTTTTGGTGTTGTAGTGTTTTCTTTGGTAGGTTGCTGCAATTACCCCTCCATTTCCCTTCTCGTGATGACAGTCTTTTCTTTATTTTCCATAATCGAGCCAACTTCCCCCGACTACGAACCCAGGGCTTTCCTCGCGATCTCGGACCTTCAGGCTCCCTGGGCCCGCCCTTTTCCGTCGCTCTGCACCTTTTTTCTTTTTTTTCAAGCTTTTTATTTTTCAGATGTGATCTATTCCGGGACTTTTTTTTCAGTTTTCCCCCCTCAGCAACACCAGCCCCTACGATAACGTCTAGATGCCCGACATTCAGGCATATTCCGTAGTTATGCTCGCTGCGAGCTGTCATGTTTTTGTCGGAGACCCCCTTTCCCCCTCTTCGCAAAAGGCGTCTGATCTATTTTTCCTTTATCCTGATCCTCTACTGTTTTCTTTTCCCCGATCATTTTTTCCTCGGCTTCTGTCTGACTGCTCCCATACATTTCCACGCTCCCAACGGGCAGTCCACTGCGCAGCCAAGCCCCCCACCCCCCCCCCCCCCCGCCCCGAGACCCCCCCCCCCCCCCCCAACCCCCCCCCCCCCCCCCCCCCCCCCCCCCCACAACCCCCCCACCCCCCCACCAAACCCCCCCCCCCAAGCCTCCCCCCCACCCCCCACTCTGTCATCCTCCCGAACACCCCCACCCCCCCCCCACCCCAGTCAGTTATACCACGCAGAGGAGAGAAGCATTTTTTTGATCAGCCAGGGAGACACGGGTACCGCCACCCCTCTCTGGCTACATGACCGAGTGCTCATGTGTTCTCATCTTATCGAGTATCCCGGTTGGTGTGGTGTGGAGTCTAAGATGCTTTACTGCCTTATCCTTTTCGGTTGGTCCCCGATGTCTCTTTTTTTTGCGGAACTGGCGTGATCGACAGGCTTTGTGTGAGTGTTGATGTTTGTTTGTGTGTGTGTTTTGTGTGTGGTTTTATGGTGTGTTTTGGCTTTTTTGTTTTTTTTTTTTTGTCTGTGTCTTTCGATTTTTTTGTCTGATATGAACCCCCCAAGGGCTTCGTTTCCTATTTGCGTCACGAGACGCGCTTCACTCGTCCCCTTTGCCTTTTTTATTCGCGGCCGACTGCACTTCCGACTATCCGGAAAAGACATTTTTTTCCCACGTGATAGATTACCCCCACCCCTGCTGATTAACTTTTTTCTACTAATTATACTGGTACTTGTTTTGTTTGGGTGTTTTTTTTTTTTTTTTTTGAGGCTCTTTTGTCCCCCCCCATCCCGACGCCTCTCCTTTTCAACTCTCTGCTTTTCCATGTTTAAGTCCCAGAACCCTGAGGATAATTTATGAGCCGAACTTGTGCATCCTTTTTCCCCCTTGTCGCCCCTGCTCGTGTACTCCGAACGAGGTTTTCCCTCCAAGAGGGGCACAAGGAAAAGAAGAAACGTTAAACAAGCAGGGTCGCCTTGCGTAGGTTGGGCCTCCAGGAAAGTTAGCAGGACGTGGGAACTTGATCCGAGTTCGAGCTGACCTCCTTAAACGCACCCCCGTCTTCCACGGTCCTCGCTCGGCGGTTGCGTCGCAGCCAGACCAGGGAGGTTTTCGGTACGAACGGTCGGGCATTCAACAAGGAGGAAAGGTTCCCCGAGGGGAATTTTCCCGGGCCTCAGCCGGAGCCCGGGGACCTTTACCACCAAACTCTTGGAACGAAACCCACCCGAACGGGACCCACAGAGACCCCCCCTCATCTAAGAGCGGACAACCACCCCCCCCCCCCCCACCCCCCCATCCCAGAGCACCAGGACCAGAGAGAACAGCCCCAACTGTCGTCCGTTCCCCAGAGAAGCCCTACCGGATAAGTCCCCTCTCCTATGCCAGCCAAGTTATGACTAGTTTTTCCTTCATTGCCAAGTTTCCCCGAGTTTTTCCTTTAACCGGACCTCACTTCCATCTAGCACGATTTTTTCTCGTTTTCCCCCACTGGACTCGATTCACACCTGTGCCTCCAGATTTTTTGAAAGTGACGTTCTCAGGCCCAGACCAGCTGGAGGCCCAGGCCGACTCCTCAACGTGTAGCGAGAAGTGAAGAGATTAAATACAGTTCTGGTCGTGGTCTTTAAGTTTTTCATGCGTCTGTAAATTCCCCCTTATTTTGTTTTCCCTTTGTCCCCCATGATTGTCCCTTCCACCTACCCGTGCGTCTGTCTGCGTTCATGTGTAGCACGTTAGAATATCTATCCCGACGTTTACGCGACGATCATGACTCCTAACATTGACCGACACTTCTTGTCTTGACTCTCCCTGCATGACTCGAAGGAATAGTGATTTTTTTTGTCGTCTTCGCTACGAAATACTTATTGAAATCATACATCGAGAACTTGTTGAACTATGCGACCTTGATCCGTAGAGCCCGTTTCCTCCGGTGCGCCGGACCAGACTTCTTGAGTCCCGTTGTAAAATCCCTTGGTACGTTCAGCCCCTTTCACTTTTCAAGTCAACGATCGATTGCCTTCGTTCACTTCTCCTTTCCGACCCCGTCCCCGTGTGTGTGGGGTTTTCTTTTTTTCGTTTTTTTTGTGGGTGTGTTGAGTTTTTGGGTGTTTTGTTTTTGGGTTTTTTTTTTTGAGTTTGCAGGTTTTTTGTTTCGATACCTTAATCTCCCTAGTTGGTAAGGCGTTGCTCCCAGTAGAAGTCAATGCCCCCCGTAGCTCCGACCCGTTTTCCCGGGACTTCCCCGGAATGATGTGCGAGAGAACCATTTGCTTTCTTTGGCCAATAGTTTCCTGGTTTGTTATTTCGTTTTCCCAAGCCGAATTGTGCCAAGGTGTTTTTTAGTCACCGCAAGACTTTTTTTAATTCCGCATTCTGCGCTGCTCTTTGAAACTACGGCATGTTCGCGAAGTACGATCCCTCTGACTCCGGGAACGTCACCTCGAGCGGCCATCCAATATCCCGCTGAGAACTCGTCCTCGCCCTGGTTGGACGGGTATGGGAGTGACCCCCCCTACCACCCCCCCCCCCTTCTTTTTTTTTTTTTTTTCCCTAGAGAGGTGCGGCCGTAGGAAGAACCTGTCGGCCATGTTTGCGTGGCCTCAGCGACCTTAGTCCTCACCCTACACCAAATTGGCTTTTCCAGCTGGGCATCCGTCAATAGGAAGACGTAATCCATCCAGCCGCTACTTTTTCATCCCTGCGTCAGAGTTGAAATCCGAATTTCAGTATGTTACTCTTTTCATTCCCCCCCCCCCCCCCCCCCCCCCCCCCCCCCCCCCCCCCCCCTGGCAGCATTTTTTCCTTCGCACCCTACAGCGAGATCCCCCCAGCACACTCTTCTTCTTTCTTTCTGCCGGCGGTGACCGTCATTTTAACAGTTTCTCCAACCAGGCACGTCTCTTTTTCTCGTCTATACGATCCCCCCTTTTTTTCGTAGTTCGTGCCGGTAGTTCTCGCGCCCTTCGTTCGCTCTATAAAAAGATGGATATTTTAGAAGAAATTTCGTTGAGTAGCTATGTCCTTCTGCCGCCCCCCTTTCTATGGTGCTACTCTTGATGTGGTCGATGCTTTCGAGCAGCACCCTAGAATGTGGGCTGTGGGGACTTTTTTAGACCCAATGGCTTTTTTCAGTATTGTCCGCAAGAGTGCTCTGACGTATCTTGTGTCCCCTTTCCTCGACTCACTAGCCCGACTTCCCCACCCTCCCCTCGAAGCAAGACAGGAAGCCTTTACCCTCCGAGCTTCCCCCTAACTTTTTACGTTCATTGCGCCCGTCCAAATGGTATTTTTACATTAGTTAAGCCCACTACTGAGGCTTTTCCTCACCGAGTCGACCCTCTTTTTGTTGCACTACCTGCATCGCGTAGGCAGTAAGCTGCCCCCCCGAGGGATAAGCACCACCGAGTGCCCGAACAGCTGTGTTTTTTTTTTTGTTTTTGGTGTTTTTTTTTTGTTTTTTTTTTTTGGCCCCAGAGCCCCCCCCGACCTCCCCAAGCCCTAGGGGATTCGGGAGGAGCCAGGCCCCCCCTCGTGGCCTGATTCTTCCAACGGGACCCACGTCCGATCCCCTGCAACTCTGCTCCTTCCCCCCCCGAAGGCCGCTTTCCTAGGCCCCCCGTTTTTTCCTGTTTTAGAACTCGAACCCGACGGTCGCATGACTGTCAGATTTTTGCCCGCTGTCTTTCTTCGCCCCGCAGCGCTATCTTTCCGAATACTTTGATCCATCTTTTTCTACTCCTCGGTCCTGAACGAGCGGTTTTCGAGAATCGACGCCTCCCCTTGCATGCTCACCCCCGACCCCCTTACCACTCCCTTATTGCATCTCCTCTGAAGCCTGCTCCTAGGCCCCAGTCAAAGTGTCTATTGATGCCAGCAAGCCGGCAAGCTCTCGCCCTCACCCTGAACACTCATGGGAGCCGAGAAAGTGCCGGTAGGATGATTTGCGCACTCACAGTCCTCCAAACACAATAGCCCCCCCCCCACCAAACCCCGAAAACACACCCCCCCCCACAAACCCCACCCCCAACCCCCCCAACTCCAACAGCCTAGAACAGCAAGTTTCAAAAGAACCCACTCGTCCAACCCAGACCATCGCCTCCTTATTCCCCCCTATCGTGCGCTTTCCGAACAGAACTGCTGATAATCTCCCAGAACATTCGAATCGTACCAGAATGCATAGAGATATGCTACTCAGCCAGACCCCCATAACCCGCCCAATGATTACTGCCGGACGCCTCCCTAGAAAGAACCCCCCCCCCCCCCCCCCAAAGAAACGTGTAATATTTCTTAATCGCTCTTCACCACCGTCCAGAGCCCAAAAATCAACCCACCTCAGAGGAGCTATTCTGGCGACCCTGAGGGTGGTTATCGCTCTAGTGCCCCCTCATCCTCCGTTTGTTGGGAATGCGAGGAGGACCTGGGTACGCCTTCGCACGGTCCCATCAGTCCTAGTTCAATGTTACACACGCTGTGGCCCCTTCCCGACCCCGTCCGGTGAGGCCTGCGAAAGGTTCTCTGTTTCCTCGTCTTTCCTAGCAGGGCGGCGGAGCTATAAATGTCGGTGTTTTTTTCCGTAGCTGACTCCAGCTTGTCGAGCGAAGTGATGACTTGTACTTCGAGATAGTTCCCTTATCTCAGCTGATGACTCGCGACTCCGAATAAGAACCTTCGTCGTCTCCGCGTCTACCTATCCTATGGGCGCGAAACGGCCTCCGTTGAAGCCTTACCCCGCCTCGTTATTCCCTCTTGAGCACCTGCTTTCTTATCGCATCCCCCCCGAGAGTCCGCGGCGACATTTCTGTCTGCGTTGCCCGGGTCCGGTGCTCGCAGGCAGGACATTGGCCATACTTAGAAGTATGTAATTTTTTCAGATTGACATCCTCAGCAGAGGCTGCAGCGCCCATCTGTCAGACCCCTGCTTGGTAGTGACGCGATCCTCGTGTATCTAAATCTTTCGTCCCCCCCCCCCCCCCCCCCCCCCCCCCCCCCCCCCCCCCCCCCCCCCCCCCCCCCCCCCTTCTGCCCCCCTCCGGACAGATCCACTGTTCGTTGAGCGCGCCCCACCGTCGTCGGACTCGTATGTTCCAATCCCTTCTGGGTCCGTCAGACAGGATCTTTTCCCGGCCTCCTTTCCTTCCCTGATCTTCCGGCGCCACTCCGGTGCGTCACGCTTGAACCTGTTTGTCAGCTCCCGAGTCAAAGTTGTATCCGGCCAGACGGACCATGGAGAGCAACAATGGCAATTCTCCGCGCCCTCTTCGCGCCCCCCCCTGCTTGTCAGCATGCAGACATCTATGCGTCGCTTATTCCCCTTTCTGCCGTTCTTGTCTTTCTTTGTTTTTTCTTTTGATGAGCAGTGCCGCCGTTCGGAATGTAAACCCTTTGTCGCGCCGCTCGGCACCCCACATGTCTATAGAACGCGACACGGTCTCACACCCCCCCGGCTAGGCCGTCATCTGGCTCCCGAGCACTGATGATCGCCCCCCAGTACGCTAGAAGACCCGCCCCCCTAGCGGAATGTAATACCCCAATCATAAACTATATACTGGTCCGCCGTTTCGAACACTGCCCACAGTACAGGCCGGGACTCTTCCTTTTCCAGATTTCCCCCTTTGCGTAGGTTGCCCTGTATTGCGGCCACCTACCGTTCCGCCCCTATGATACACCCCGAGACTGGCTCTGAGTGTACGCTGATTTTTCCCCTCCCACTCGGTTCGCCATTTTTCTTGTGTGTACTCTGTACAGCTCGCTGCGTCGCTTTAGCGGACTTGTCATTTCGATTGAGGAGCTACTGAGTTAGTGAAGCACCCCCTTTTTGTGTGTAGCTGATGGTTGCTTTTCACATTTGGCCTCGTTTTTAGGCCGTTTAATGACCTAGACGTGCTTACTCCCGTCGTTTATCCTCGCGCATTCTCCATTGGGCCTACCCGCAACGCTCGGGTCCGGTATGAGTTTTGGCCATGTAGCCCCCCCCCCCCCCCCCCCCCCCCCCCCCCCCCCCCACCCCCCTTGAGCAGTATCTGGATTGAAGGGAGATCGCAGCTGCTGCCTGCCGTCGATCGACAACACTCATGCGCGTTTCTTGCCACTGCTCCTCGCGCCGTGATCAAGTTTTTACGTGGTGTACCTTTACGTTCTCCCTGTCATCCTACTAGCGCTTTGTAACGCATGGCTTTCCACCGGCGAAGTGATTGTTCCGCCAGTCAGAGCCTTTCTCCCATCTCGACCTTCGTATTCCTAGAAAAATAATTGATTAACCGTCCAGTATCTGCCTATTTACCGCCCCCCGCTTCCTCGTCCTTCCGCCCTTCAAATTCTAGTTGCTGCAAGATGACTACTGGTCCTTGAAGAACCCTCTCTCGACCGGGTTTCTGGTCCCGTATGTGACCCCCATCCCACCCGTTTCAGTTCTGAGCACTTTACCCGTTTTTCGTTCAGCTCTCGTCTTCATAACCCCTCTAGCTTGTTCCCCAGATGCTGAGTTGCCTCCCTGTAGCTCACATCATTCAAGTCCCCGGTCCTCGAAATAGCTGACTAGAGAGGATTTTTTTCTCGTGCATTTGCCACCGCTTCTTCAGTTACGCTGAGACCCCAGCCCGTCCTTTTATCGGGAACCCTCTTTCTATTTATTAAGGTCCCTCTGATCTCGGTTCTGACCCTCAGATGCTTTTTTTTCTGTGTTTTCCAATGCCCGGTTGCCCCTAAGCCAATCGAAATCCCCGCGCGTTCTTTTCCGAGAGATCGCATCATGCAGTAGCCCATCTGGACCCTTCTAGGTTTGAAACTCACTTGCTATCTAGTGTGCATTCCCGGCGTGATCCGCGGCAGCTTGAGATTTTTTTTTTCCTTTGAATTGTCTCGTTGGACCCCCCAGTTTCACGTCCGAATTGTTTCCTCCGGTGGTCCCGCCACGCAGACATGTTTCCCCTATGGCCCTATTTACAGTTAGCCAAGACGGATTATTAGTCTTCAGAAAACCCCTTTTAGGCGAGGCAGATTTGTGGTCATGTGATTTAGCCTGTGAAATTTTCCCTTGCCGACGCTTCTATGTGCGTTTTGCGTCCCCCACCTGAGAACTGTGATTTTGAGTGGTGTCCTAGGTTTTTTCCTCAGCTGCACCGTCTAGCTCCTCTTGGCCTGGCCCCCTACGTTTTGTCCTTTGTTAAACTTCAGGAGTCTCCTCCGTGCCCCGCTGCCGAACTGACCTGTTCTCCGTGCTTTTTAAAAGACGTGATTTTTTTTTTCATTTTCCCTCCCTGGCCCAAAAACGTTGAAGTTCTGCCCACACGACGAGAACATCAGCAGGGACCCAGACCTTCCCCCTTCGGAAAAATAGCTACTTTTTTTTATTATCGCCGTATTCTAGTCCGTCTAGGTTCTCCCCGTTACTTGCCCTGCGTCCTCTATTTGCCCGGGTGTGGTAGAGCATCCTCTGTTCCGCCCGGGAACTCATGGCCTGATCGCTCCGCCTGCTCAGTGCGCTGTCTCCGTCCCGCTCTACCCAGTTCCCCCCTCGGATTTCTTTAGAAGAAGTTTCTTCCAAAGCAGAAGATATACAGCCCTTCGTTCCTTTTGTTTGCCGACAGCAGGGCGTCTACTTTTGTTTGTGCTTCCCTTCCCGCATTTTGTGCTACCCCTCTTTGGCGGCTTTCGCCGCGATCTCGTCCCCCTGTTTTCGATTTTTATTGTTCCGAGTCCATTCTTTTTTTTATACAGCTGATAACTCACAACCTTCTCTCTTCCCCTGTGCTCGCATCCCGACGATTCGTCCCCTGCTTGGCACTATCCGTTAGACTGAGTCCATCCAGAGCCTCCCGCCGGCCCTAGCCCCCACCGACATGTCTCTCTTCATATTTTCGTAACTTTGAACTTACTCTCCTCCCTGCCCGTCTTGTTTTTTCAGACTCTGGCCGTTTTCTTGATGTTTACGCTTGCCCCTCCGGGCCTTTTTAGTGAACTATCGAGTAGTTGAACGCAAGCCTAGGTCCCAGCTTGGGCTTTTTATCTCTTGGCTTTCCGCGGATGCAATCCCAGCGTCATGGCCCCTGCCTTCTTTATTTTTCACATTCATGGTCCCAAAGAGGCATGCGTGTTACGAGAGCGGAAACAAGCTCGCTGCGCGGGACTTTTGATTCAGTTGGGCGACGGTTTCTGACATTTTTGCTGCTTGCCTGCAAGAGAGACGTGCTGCGTCCTAGAACGGAATGGCAGGTTGCACCTGCCCGAGCAGCACGCCCGCACGTATCCATTGCGGGGCTTCCCCCGATAGAAAAGAAATTCGGAGCTGTTCAGTGGTATACGGGCGCTGGATGCCGCAGCTTTTCCGTTTAGGGAACTGCGACGGGGTTGTATTGACTCGCTTCCCCCAGCGTTCAAGCTGGCTCTACGACTGACTACTTTTGTCTTGGTCTCGTACGACTCCCTGAGAGATCTTAAGCATCCAGAGGTTTACTAGATCGTAAACTTGATCGATACTCCAAACCCCGACCAACCACATGTTCTGCCCTCGCTTCGCTGACTTGCTTCTTCTTACGTTCCTATGAGGGATCGAGGCGGCCTTTTATCCCGATTTGTCGTGGGCTTAGCTGGTCCGCCCCTCCCCCCTGCAGACCGTGTTCGAATCTTGCTTTGTCTTGAGACCTGATCAGGGACTTTTTCGCCTTTACTGGCAGTCCCCTTTTGCAAGAAATAAGAGTCCGTTTCCCGCCGCGCTCTCTAAGTCCGTTCGGCTGCTGCCTGCAGCTTTCTCAAGCGACTATTCGGTGAGTTCCCTTTTGTGCATTCCTAAGACTACCCCAGATCGCACTTTACCGACGCAATTTAAGATACTTTTGGGTAGCTCCTCTTCCCCCTATGGACATACCTCGTCTGCGGCGAGCTTCGGTTGTCGTGCCATCCAGATACGCCCGCGCTAGCTTTCTGTAGGTCTTATTCTAAGTGCGGAAGAAAATGGTTTACGACCCTACACTCCTAAGTCGTGCACTCGGGTCTTTTCCCCGATACTTTTTCTCAACCTTAGTCAGTTTTGCCCCCATGCCCCCCCTGTCGGGAGCTTTTTTCCTGCCGCAGATAGTTTCAGCTCTGAGACCAAGATTTTTGCACGGCGCGTCCTCTGGCAATCAGGACCCCCCGACTCCAGATCTCCAAGGAGCCCTTACCTCACTCCTTTTTTCATCGTATGAAGCCGCTTCTTCTGTTCTTTGCCTTCAGGTCTTTAGCAGTGGTGCTGCCCCCAGGCCTCCTTTTTTCGCGCCGGATGCCCTTTCATTTTTCTTCGGTTTTTTGCCCGACGATTTTTTGTGTGTAAAGCCTACTTTTCCTTAGATTGCGAGGCGCGATTCCGAAGATTTCTTTCGGTAGGTTGGGTTTGGAGGGGGTTTGTGGGGTTTGTTTCGTTTTTTCTTTGTTTGGAGCGTGTCTGCTGTCGTGCTGATGCCCTTCCCTTTTCGTCAAACATCGAGACGCAATATCTTTTTTTTAATGTAGCGACTAGCCTACTTCTGAGAAGAATCCGACATAAATAGATCCAGAAATCATTAGCGGACTGCCCCCGGCGCCCATGCAGACCGGTCGATGTCTCCCCAGGCCTCTTTTTTAAGTAAAGAGATACAGAGTTGCAAATGCCGTTAGCCCACGCACTTGAAGCTCCTTTCCCTCTTTGATTCAAAGGGACGCTACAGTATCCCCGATGAATCCGACAATCTCCTCCTTTTACCTCTGTCAGACTTCAATGTTTCTACACCCCCCCAGTCCCAACCTCCTTTTCCTAAACGACCCGCGCTGGTCGATTGAACCCCTTTTGGTCTTTCTTTTTGGCTCCTTTGTGATGCCCCCCCCGTCCCTCTCGGTAATCTCCTACATGTTGTGTGTTTGAAGACAGTGGTAGCAAAGGGATGAACCTCCCATTCTCATCCCGCTACACTTCCACCCTCCCCACTGTTTTAAGCTGACCTCTCCACCCCTACTCCCCCTACCTAGATGGTCCCTTCTCGCGTCGACTGGCTGTACTCGCATTTTATTTCCGCTTTCTGCTGCGGTTCTTCTTTGCTCGCGCCAACTTATCCTTTAAGATGGTCAGCCCTCTTTTTTCGTTGTTGCTCGTGTTAGGATCGCCTTGGTTTCTTCAGCTGAGCGCCTTTCTTTCGATGTCTGATTTCCACCTTTTTGAGAATTTGCGTTTTAGTGCTACTGTCGATGTCGCCTCCCTTTCAGCTTTTTTGTAGAGACAACCCCCCCAACAACCACTGAGAAGGAGCGTCTCTTTATGTTGTGCCGTTTGGTACCTTACTTCAGCATTTCTTTCGAGACACGGTTTTCGGCCCCCTCCTCGTGGGCCGGCTTTGGTTGCAGTAATGCGTCGCTGCTTCCCCTTCGTCGACTGTACCTTCCCGTCAGTGCCGCTTCCCTCATTTCAGGAAATGGACTCGCCTTTCAGGCTGCCCCCGGTAGCCTGCCGCCAATCCGTCCTGACGTTTATTCCTTCAGTGTTCTCTTTTTTTTTTTTTGGTTGATTCGGGGCCCCTTTGTCCGATTTGTCGTGCGTCATGGCCTCCCTTTTTGTCCGACGATTCACTTGCGAGCGGAATCGACGTCCCGCGTTTCCTCGGACCGCTTCGCACCCGTGACGCTTGCTTTTCTCCGACCTTCGAGAAGCTAGGGGAGAGGCTTTCCTTTATTGTAATCTGCAAGAATTCGTTCCTAGCTTGTTCTTTGGTGTTTGTGTTCTCGTTTTAAGCGATTGTGCAATTGGTCAACGGCTCAGCCGCCCCATCTCCCCTTTATGTGTGGTCTTATCTCGCAGAATACACCTGAGCCGTTGCGTCCCTATCAGAGAAGAAGTCCAAACCGCAACCTGAAAGAAAGGCCCCGGGAGCGGCGAGAGGGACCCCCTTGGCGCGACGATCCCGTTAGCGGGCTGTTACCCGCGGGAGCGCGGGCGCACGTGTCTAACCCGCCGAACTGAATCATTCAGAGGCTGCTGAAGTTGCGCGGTAGTAGGGTTGTGGTTCCGAGCCAACCCCTCGCCTGTGATGTCCCCCGACACTTTTAAGAGGGCTCGTCCCTTTTTTCCTGCCTTTACAGCCCAGGTCACGAGCCGATAGGGCTTCAATGTTCTCAGGAGGAGTCCCCCGTACCGTTGTTTGCGGAGTGGCAGCGTATTGCGAGATAAGCCAGTTGGACGTAGAGAACCAGGGATCCGCCCCAGTGTCCCGCAGTCGACCGAATATTATACCCTTCTGTACCGTTCCGAAGTGAGCGCGCTCGAGATCTCTGATCTTTTTCATCCACTGTGTCTCTCCCCTTTTTTGCGCCAGATTGCACTCCGTACAAGAGAACTCCCTTCGAACTTACGGTTTTGCTACAGAACCCGCCGAATTTGAACCGAGTAAACAGATGCGACAAAGGACCCTATTTGAAGAAGTTCGAGGTCTGTCGGAATACTCCGGGGTGATAAGAGTTTCTTAGTGAGTATCCACGGTTCGATCATGTATCTGTGGGCACATTCCCGCTTCGAATGGCTTTATCCATGCAATATAATCTGACTCTTGTATTTGCCTCCGTGTAGATCCGGTGGTGTCTTTAAACAAGATTTCCGTGCCCGTTCGTGAATCTCTGGGCTATTCACTCCTGTTATGAAAGATTGGCCCGCCTAACGTGTGCGTATCGTTCTTCTTGTCTTCTCTCGTCAAGAAGTACACATTTCGCCCGTTTATTCCTCTTCTCGTAGAGCTCCTCCCCCTTATCTAGCCCTTCAACGTATAGCTAGTTCGTGAACCCTTCCCTTGTTAGCATTTGTACTTTTCTCTTTCTATATAAGCAGACCCCCATAGGCGATCACACTTACGACTGTCGGATCCCGTGCTAGTTTCGCCTGTTTTTTTCTTTCCTTATGAGGGAGTACCCCCACCCCTTTTAGTTTTTAGTGTGCCCTTAGTCGCCATCTTAAGGGCTCATCTTGTTCCCGACTCATGAAGTGAAATCCCCACCTTCGTTTTGACGTGGCCTGGATATCTCATAGAGCTCCCTTTTTCTAGTTGACCCGAATTTCGTGTGATATTTCCCGTCTGTGTTACTGGTTCACCTTCGACATTGTGTGTTTTTCTTCCTGAATCCTCACGGTATTTTTTTGGGAACCAGCAAGCGGTGCCATCCGTCAGTTTACATAGCGCCTTTTTGGCCGGAGTTTGCCGCCTCGGACCCCACATTCCCTTTCTCGAAACGAAGTCGCGTCAACTGTCGCATAGCGGATTCCTCTTTTCTACCCCATTACCTCGGTCTGACTTTTTCTTTGCGGAACGCGTTTTTTCATTTGCGTGTCCTTTTACTTTGCTAAGCATTATCTCTTCGTTGCTTGCCTTTTCCGTCTTCCTTGTGTCCTGTCAGAATTCATCTCGTTAACTCCCGTCGTATTTCTTTTTTTTTTTTTTTTTTTTTTTTGACGAACTAGTCTTGTTACCCCCCTTCGGTTTCCTGATCCCTAGTACTGATCTCTGGGACTACCTGAATCAGTTGACTCCCCCCTTGACATCTCCTCACAGGAGGGTTGCGACCATTAAGGACCCTTTTTTCCTTTTTCATTCGCATTACTGTCTTTTTTGTTTTTTTTTCGACCAAGATGCGTCTGCCACTTTAATTTTCGTATCGCGACCCCTCCTTTTCCAGAGCTTCATTGACCGGGGAAGAATGTCCTTCTTCTCCTCAGGACCGCGTTTAGATCTTCTACACCAATTGGTTTCCCCCGGCCTCTTGTACGGAAATTTCACTATTACCGTTCTCCCCCCCTTGTCCCCTTGCATCTTAAAAGCTCATATCCTTCGCCCCCCCAGGGAAGTCCCTTTTTCGTTCACGACCGGTCCTACGTGCCTCGCGGCTCCGCCTTTCTAGAAGATCACCGCTCGCGTTTAGCAATATTTATCTTCTTTAAAGTTTCTCTTTGTCATCCCCGAGAGTCCCCCTTCCTCTCGAGACGGCCCTTCCGTGGACTGGCATAGACGTCGGCGCGTGACTCTGCTTCTCGGCGCCCCTCTTACATGAGTTCAATTTTGGCCCTCTCCTGATGGAGCCCTCTGTTTTTCCCGTACGAGGTTATTTCGCCTTTTTCCACCCTTGAGCGACTTAGTCGGTCCCGTTTTGTGTGAAAGCTTTTGCTTC
>Ga0179593_1496844_pt1 | contig 24505 bp, 19 predicted proteins | sample CZODoug2_1_08_16_FD_185931 | JGI IMG/M metagenome (GOLD analysis project Ga0179593, IMG submission 185931) | Vadose zone soil fungal communities from Angelo Coast Range Reserve, California, USA - CZODoug2_1_08_16fungal (PacBio error correction) | ecosystem: Environmental > Terrestrial > Soil >... | reverse complement strand
CGGCGCTATTTCTTAAGACGAGGAGATCCCTTCCCCTACCTATTTTTCCAGCAATCTTGTCGCCGAGTTTCCCCCCCTCTCCTGTAGTCCTGATCGATGCAGTTAGGCCGCCTAGCCCCCTTGCTTATGCAACCCATTTCCTACGATCTGACTTTTTTCTTCGACTACCCTTTTGAGCTGCGCCTTGCCCACTGATGTTTTTTAAGATGAGTGTTCCCCGTTTTGGTGAGCTAGCCGTTCCGCCCTCTGCTTTTTATGTATCAGCTCGATTTCCGGGCAAGCTCTTTTGCCTGTCCCCCCTTCCCCTCGGTCTCTCCTCTTTGATAAGCCCCGACGACGTCTTCCCTTAAAGCTCATGTTCGGAAGTTCGTCTCCCTACGTCTCGCGTGTGTGGTGTGCTTCGGTTCATTCCAATTAGCTTTGTTCGATTTCCAGATGAGAGCTAACAATGATGTGAAGGAGGGCCACTCCCCTCAAATTAGAGCTATTCGTCTACCGTTCACCTTTACCCTTATCTTCCATTCTGATCCTGCGAGTAGCTTGATTCCCGTATGTCATCGAAAGATCTCTCACTCCTCTGCATTCCTACTTTTTGAGGTACCCTCTTGTCCGAGGTCCCCCCGATTCCTCGCGAGGATTTCCGGGCCATGATATTCTATTAGGGCCTTGACTCGCTCGACATCACTTTCCCTCTTCATTCTTTTTTTTTTTAAGGTCTCTTGAGCTTTTTGCCTGCTACGCGAGACGGTCCTTATTTTACCTGTAGTTCCGTCGAGACGATTCGCGGCCGGGCTTTACTTTTTGTGCGCCCCTCCGCCCTTAGAGGTGGCCCACATCCCGATCGTGCGCAAGGGAACCCCTTTTCCCCCCTCGCTGATCTTTTGGCTTTGTTTATGTCCTGTCGGTCCTTTCCACAGATACTTCGACATCAAGGACGAGCCGTCCACTCTTTCCCCCGTGTGATTCTCAGCTTGTTTTGACCCTCTTAGCCAAACTTTTCAGTCTCTCTCTTCGCTCCTTTTATCCCTCTCCCGGTCTTCCCATTACGAAGGCTTTTCATTGGTTAGACGTGAACCCCTCAACGCCCCGCCGCGTCCCCCGGTTTCACACTTTTGACCAGAAAGTAGAATTTTTTTTTTTCGAACAATGGTTTCCTCTACAGATCTGGCATCCCCTTTTTTTTTCCCCTCTTTTGCAGTAGTATGATGCTCCTTTTTTTCTGTACCTCTAGATGCTGTCGATGCTTCTGAAGCTCGGCGCCCGGTCGGGGAGTTGTATTCCTACAGTCGCCATTTCACTCACTCCCCGGGTCTGGACTTGTATAAAATTTAAGACTCAGGAAGGCGGCCCACTTTTTCCCATGCTGGCTTTTTATATTAGCAACCGCTTGATCATCCCCCCTTACCCCTCCTTTCTCCGTCTAGATCTTCATTGATGTCGACGAGCGGCGCACGGCGACCCGGTGAAGATGCGAGCTCCTCTATTCTTTTCCCCTCTTTGCTGTCGATCTTGACCCAGTCTTTCGTTATTCTCACCTTCCAAAGAACCCTGACCAGGCGGATTTCACCGCGACCTCTCGTAGTTGACGTCAATTCCTTCTTGATCCGTCTTCGAGGTAGCCTGAGCAAACGTACGCGCGGATTTTAATAGAGCCCATCCGAAAATTGTCGAGATTTCCTGAGCCCTGCACTGTTTCAACGGGTCTGTTCCAGAGCTGAGATTGTTCCTCCTTCCCCTCTGCTTTTGCCGCTTGGAGAACTGACTTTTTTCGGCCATTGTATGAACGGCTACGGGCCACCCATAGCCTCCCGCCCTTTATATGGGCGCGTTCCCCCCCTGTCTTACCCCTTGTCGTGTGATGTGTACTTGCAGTCCCTCGCTCCTAACCAGACGCTCCCTTTCAGATCGGTCTTGTCGACTCGTTCCCACACCCCCCTTCCCTCGAGTGGCGGGTTCCTTTTCGTGTTTTACTCCGTTTTTTCGATCCGGTTAGGAGGAAACTTTCATTCCGGTATCCTACATTGTCCGTACTGACTTGCCCCCGCAAGCGGGGACGTACTTCGATTCGTCCCCTTGTGTTTGCCTTTTAGTCCAGCCGGGGCTCCTCAGGAAATCGTCTCGTCTCGCCAGAGTGACTGTGCGACCCCTGTTTTTTCTGGGCCAAATACTTACTTTCTAAAAAAGCCAGCTGGAAATGCGCAACTCGTCCTCGTCTTCTCCCGTTCTCTCTTTGTGTCTTTGAGTTCGTGGTACGGATCGAGCCTGCGCGATCCCTGCTAGTAGCTCGGTCAATGTCGACTCTTTTTCCTAGATCCTGCTGCAGACGAGCGCCTTCATGTCCGCACATTTTTCCCTTCTTTTTCCCCTTTTTTGATGCCACTTCCCCGGTGGACCACAGCTTGTACCTCTTTCCCTCCCTCTGAAGTCCCCGGTCCATCTTGTTTTCTTTGAATGCGAGCTCCTGTTGTAAAAGGTCTTGGTTCAGTATAGTTGGCTTCTCCTTCCTTCGTGTTGCTTTTTCTTTCACCCCCCGACGACCCCGTCTGCAAGAGCAGTTCATGGTCGATGTTTAGTAGACGTTTGTGCCGGTGTTGATGTTACCTCGATGTCTTTTCGGGACAGACTTTTTCTTTTGGATCTTTTTTTCCTTGCTTTCGGCAGTCTTTTCTCCCTCTATTTCCCTATCTTTTTTTCCCGAGCTTTTGCATCCACTAACCTGCCTGATTAGACTCTGGACAAGTCCCCTTTTTTTGAATCGTAACATCTCCTCGTCCTTTCTAACCATCTCAGGTAGAGTTGATGGTTCTAGACGTTGACCTCTCCGGTTGTCTAACTGTTTGAAGAGCGTCTGGTCTGACGGGGAAGTCTCACTTCATCAACCCCGGCTTGCCCGTTCGGAGCATAAGCTCTTTTTTCTCGAGCGCTGGGGCCCCCCCGTCTGTTTTCCGCATTTCTGCTAGGCGTCAGTCCTCTCTCCCTAAGCCTTTTTTGATGGGTTGAAGAGGAGATTTTCTGCCCTCCCTCCTCCGGTAGTAGAAAGCTCTTTTTGACCAGAGAGTCTCGCAGTCCGCCTTTCTCTCCTTCAGTTCTTTTTCAAGGCTTACACCCTCGCTCCACCGAGGTTCCCTTTCATCATTGTTTTCGAAGCACATTCTCGGGTGTCGATCTCTTTTTTCAACCGGATGTTCTTGCAACAGGGCTTTCAGCCTCGGGAAGGTTTTCTCGATTTAATTCCGTCTCTTCTGGTCCCCACATTTTCAGACAGTCCGACGCTCTGCTGCTTTGACTTACGCCGTCTCGAGGCTTTTTGCGCTTTCTTAGTTTTACCCCCTTTTTTTTTCGCGCGACTCCGTCAGGCTCCTCTGTCGACGATCTAAACACGTACCTTCCTCCCTCCTTCGGGCGCTGTGTCAGGACCCCTCTGCTTTCTTTCTGCCGATTTTTTTTCTTCCTGCCTTTCTACATTTTCCTCGAGTCGGGTCAAGGGTTAATCCTCCATTTTTCCCCCAATGATTTAGCTTTGCTCGAGTCGATTTCACTTCTCCTAGACCTGGTCTCTGAAGAGAAAGCCAGATCTCTCACTTGCTCCGCCCGTTTTCGGAGATTCCTCGTTTGATAGCCGGACGGGCAGACTTCATTTCATCCCTTTTTTTTTTTGCGCTCGACCCCTTTCTCCCTGGCTGCCGCCGAGTTCCGCCGAGCGCTCCACTCATCACTTTCTCTTTCTTTTTTCTGAGTCCTGAAGACGTTTTTCTATTTTCCTATCGTTTGCGAAACGCGGCCGCGGGTTCCTGTTGATTTCCCCGGTCCCGATCGAACAGGGACTGGCTTCTCCCCGTCGTCGTTTCGATCTCGAGATTTTCCAAGGAAGGTCCTTTCTCGTATATCTCTTAAGCTTCGTTACTCTTCAGGGCGACCGTTCCCTCCTTCTTGAGTGATTTTTTGAGTCGAAGCGTGGCGTACCCGTACAGAAATTTTCCGGGTGCAAAGGTACTTGATCAGGCAGTACTGCAGAGTCCGAGTGATGACCTCGGTTTGCATGAGCGCGAGGAGCACTGGGGTCTCCCTTTTGACCCTGAATCTTGCCCCCCGGAAGTAACGCTCGTAGCCAAGGGAAAGGCAGATCATCGTTCCGGTGCCAAGAGGTATCCTGTTCGGGTTTCCTCCTCATTCGTTTTCTAGGATTGTCCTTCTCAGTTGTTGTGTGAGAGATGAGGGGCTGCGCAGATCTTCCCCGAAAAATGGTCGCGGCAAGCGAGACCTATTCCAGTCTTCCTTTGATGCTTTGCGCTGCTTTTTGAGGTATCGTCACGTCGCACTTCCCTCCCAGTGTTCTTTGGTTTTTCTTTTTACTCAATCGGTCCACGGCTCGAGCAGCTTTTCCTTGCACGCGGCCTGAGCAGCCGTATGAGTGACTCCCCCCCCCCGTCTTCTCTTCACTCTTGATTTTTGACGAGGCCGGCTTGATGTCCTGATCTTTCAAGGCTCTTTTTTTTCCATATCTCAGCGAGGCTGTTGATATCTCAGTCTTTTCCCAACTTCATACGGGTCCGGAGTGCCGAAGAAACTTGCACCTTTATTTCCCTTTCCCTTCCCCCTCTCTTCCCTCCCTCGTTTGTTCGTCTTACGACAGTCTTCGTCCGGACTTCTCGCAGGTTCTGCTCACTGGGATTAACATTTTTTTCCATTGCCCTACCTAACTTTCGACCTTTCTGGAGCTCGATGTCTTTCCGAGATTTTCTCGGTCTCCGGTCTCTCGTTGCCCTAACCGGAATACGTCGAAGACCCCGCAGTAGAGCAGCAACTTCCTGTCGTCTAATTTTCTTCTTCACGGCCGTTCTCCCGACGGCCTTGGCATCAAGGATCGAGTCATTCTGATCTTCGCGATTTTACGGTTATGCGTCGACGTCTTCAAATGTCTCCGGCCGAGTCTCCCTTCCTATCGTCGGTCGTTCGTTCAATCTGAACAGGCTCCCCTAACTTTTTGTACGTTGTTGGAAGTCGTCCCCGACTCTGCTCTTCTTGAGCCTTAATTTAGACGAAACTGGTACATGAACGCACACATCGCAGAGAGCCAGTACGTTCCCCCCGTTTCTTCGCACTCGCGTTACTTTCGTTTTTGTGAGGGCACCTTTAAATCGATAACCGTGTTTCGCGCAGCCTTTGAATCCTGTGGACAAAGTCAAGATCTCCGAATTCTCCTCAACCCCGCGAGCCTTTGCCATCCCTATCTTGGTGATGTACTTTGACCATAGCTGATTGCCATCCCTCCCTGCCTCGAGGAATGCTCTCATCTTTTCCCTTCTCGCGGTATCCCAGTTAGATTTCGATTCTTTCAAGACAAGCGTTTCTTGACCAGAGCCTGGGTGGGGGGACCCTCCTTGACCCCTTCTTTTTTAATCAGTCCCCGATTTACCCCCCCCTTCATCAGCCTCTCCCCAAGCGCACGACGAGAGGGTTGTCTTCTAGTCTTCACACGCAATTTCGCCAAGTCCTCTCCCTCCTCTTTGTCTCTTGGTGAGGCTAGAGGAAGTTCCGGGAAATAATTCGCCAGGACCTAGGCGCGGCGAAGCGTTTCCTCCGTTTTCTTCCCAACTTTTCAGCGTACTCTCTGGCAGCGTAGACCCTCTCTTTTGTCTCTTTTTTTTCTGCGAGCTTTTCCATGTTGAACATTTTTAGAGAGTGTTCTTGTCGGACCTCTTTCTTTGACTCTCTATCTTTCCTTAATCCTTTTGTTTTTTTTTGCGACGATAGCCCGCTGCTCATACACATCCCTTTTTTTTTCCGGACCCCCCCCGCACACGACCATCCTCCGGTCAAATTCCCAGACAAAGAAGGCACAGCTACTGCACCTCCTTTAGATTGTAGTCTTTTTCTCCCCGACTTTTTCCACGCGGTCTTAGACTTTTTCGAGCCGTCTCGTCGACTGTCGTCAAGGACGTCCTTTTACCCGTTGCCCGCCAATTCTGCATTCCCCCAAGCTGGACCTTTTGACTTAGCGATGTTCCCGTTACTCGATAAGCCTGTCTGGGTTTGTGACAGTTGCCGACGGAGAGAGAATCCCGGTTCTTTTCATTCTTTTGCGCATGAAGGGATAGTTTCTTCAACTTCCGCTTGTGTTCTCCGCCCTCTCGACGCCTCCCCCTCTCTTCCCGCAGTTCTTCGCCCCAGTGCTAGCACTTCTCGTTCCCGAAGACGTGAGAATAACTAGAGCACCCTGTTGGACCCACGAGCTGATCGGGCAATTCTCTGCTTGTTTCATGAATTTTCCCCGTGCGGTGCCCCGCTTCGTTTCGCCCACCGGGGTCGTGCTGCTAGCTTGTGTCGCCTCCAGTTCCGTGAGACCCCTCCCCGTTTCCGCAAACCGGAAGGGGCCTATTTTGCAGCTCATAGACTCCTTCCGTTTTCTCCTTCTTGATCCCCCTGTATTTTTCGGTGCCGTCTCCTCCCTCGCTTAATTGAGAGTGTAATTCTTATGGCTTTTTCTTCAACCCCGTAAAAGGGAACGGCCCTCCCTTGTGGGTTGCATCTATTAACCCGACAGGATCGGATGCCTCCGGAGAACATTTCGCTTTTATCTTTTTCTCCCACAATCCGCCACGCTGATGGGCAGTCACCGGTCGAAACTTCCTATTCTCTTGCGTCGTTAACGGAAGAGGCCTGTATCTTCCTCTCGAGCGAGATAGGAGATCCTCACAGCTGCCATTGTTTTTTCCCCGGGCCGCGGACCCGAGTCAGGGGTTTCCCTGGATCTTTTTAGTTTTTGATGCATCTCTGGGAACTGGCCGAGCATACCCCCTCCTTCTCCTCAGGTTTCGTTTTTTAGTTGATTCAGGTCGCCCCGCGAGCGTGTTTTAGACCGGATAACACTTTCGGTCAAGTGACGTTCCGAAGACGGTAAACCGAGCCTTCCGTCTGTTTTGGAATTTTTTTGGAGGTTGAGTTGTGAATTTTTCGGACACGTTTTCCCTTCTTCGAGTTCACGATTGACCCATATTCAGGAACCATTCTCAGATTCAAGGACGTCCTTGGTTTTTTTCTCTGCCCCGTTCGCCGTTCTCCACGCCGTTCCCGACCATCCTTTTTAGGCACCACGGCGTCTAGTGAAGGTGTCGAAGCCTGTTCCACGATAGCACAGTGTTCGCGGTCCAATTCCCCTTGGACATTCCGCCTAGATGGCTCTATTCCTGATGACGACCGAGGTAACTTAAAGCGGATGCTAAGTTTCGACTTCTAGACTCCTTCCTTTCCTTTCACTGAACATCGCCACCTTTTCGATTCTCTTCCTCGCCTATGCCGAGGCAGCTGTAGCCATGTTAGGGTAATAGACACGTCTATTTTTTCCCTATTTCGTTTGTTGTTATTTTCAGTCGATCTTGATGCGCCCGAATGTCCTGACAGAGGACCTCGTACGATGTCCTTCGGGACGCCATGTTTGGCAGGAGCGGTCTTTTCTTTTCAGACCCTGCCGTGACGTCCCGGGTCTTCATCCCCTTCTCGCCTCACTTTTTTTTACCCGAGTCATTGAACTGAACTTTCCCTCCGACTCTTTTACGCCAAGTGCTCTAGTCACTATTGATGCCTTTCTTTTCCTTCTTTCATTCCCTTTGCTTGCCCTTGAGGGCCCCCAGATCCCGAGTCTGGACTTCTCCTCTTCTCAGATGTGAAAAGGTACCTTGTCTTTGTGCCCCTCTCCCCTTCCCTGTTTCTTCGCATTCAACAGTCCCCTCTCCCACCTAACTTTTTTTTCCTTCGTAGACGCCGTCTTTTACGCCTGTCTTCCTTTCCCGTTTAGGTCTCCCACATGCGACGTAGGACCTTGTCCACTTTCCTTAGTCGAAATTGTCTTTTTTTTTTGTGCTTTTTTTCAACTCTTCCTCGATTTGTTAATGCTTGTCAGAGCAAAAGCAAGCTAGGGTCCTCCCGTACACATTTTCTTCGCGCCCCTGCAGTTGTGCCGTACGGATTTTTCTTCCCTGTTGAGCGCCTTTATTCGGGTCGACTCCATCTTCTAGATGCCGTCTAGTTCCGCGTGTTTCCTTTATTGATTGTGAATAGCCGAATGATCCCCTGCCCCAAAATTCTCGAGCAACTCCTCGTTTCGTCGGTGTTCTGGATCTAGATGAACCAGGCCCCCGACCTTTTGGGCCCTTTTTTCCGTGTTGAACTCTTTCTCTCCCTCCCTGCCGGATCCACGCGAATTACGTCAGTTTTTTGACGCACTCCGACATATTGACCTCCCGCCGAGACGGTCGTCCTTCCTGCACGCGTTCTCGTCTTCCATTCTTTTTGTCGTTTCCCCGTCAACGGCTTGATTTCCTATGGAGACCTGCATGAAATCGAACTTCGCCCTTTGAAGCTGCGCCAAGCGTGTTCTCACGTTAAAGCACGGGGACACTTCCTCTAGATACGTCTTCCTGTCCGAGAAGCTTCGTCCGGTTGTTTTGAGGTACTTTTTAAGTCAAGCCGTTTTCCTTCTCTCCGGTTTTTTCCTCTTAGAGCGCTTTCTCGAATCGGCTAGCTCGGGCTGATTGACGACGTCGTTCTTCAGATCTCATCTTCTTTGAAAGCCGTGTCTTAATTACTCCCCGATGACTCCTTATTCTCTTCTTGCTCTCGGCCTACGTAGTTTTTTTCCCCCCCAAAATTTAGTGTAGGTCCCCTCCCTTGCAGCCTTTTTGGCGCGGACACTGTATTGTGATGAAGCATCTTTCTTCTTCTTTACGGTCGGCCCTTTGACAGACCCTTTTCAGGTTTTCTGGGGTGTGGGGGGGGGGGGGGCCCCCGATGTTTTTGTTTTTGCTTTTGAACCCCCTTGGCAAACGCCTCGCACGAGCCTGTCCCTTTTAGTGACTTCCAGTCGCTGGCCGGAGTTTGATGTTTTTACCCGATAGAGCTTTTGCTAGGTGTACGGCAGCGGCGAGGACTTTCTGCCGTTTATCGGTCATATCCTCGTTGTTTTTTCGAGCATCTAGGCTGTTTTTTATCAACATAAATGATAGCGCCCTCTATCTCCCGTCACTGACCCCCCTTGTTAAATCATAGAAACCGCGCCAACGTTAAAATCGGAGCAGCTGCTTAGGAGGCTAGGGGCAGACGGTGTTCGACGGCGGCCGCGTCGAGCTAGACGGGAAAGGTCTGCTGCGCGGTGAATCGGTTACCCCGTGCCGTTCCTCCCCTCCCCAGATGGAACGTGTCGGCCGATCGCGATGTCAGGTGAAACTCTCTATTTTTTCCCTTGTCTTAAACACGCTCGTATTTGATCCCTGACGCTCCGTTTCTCACAGAAGAAGCAAGAATAATTTTCTTACCCTGGTTTCGTGGGCCGGCATGTATTCTTTCGACCCGGAGATAGGAATACTCCTCCGTTTTCATCTTTTTTGCGCCGGCTGCGCCGAGAGAGGCGCCGCTTGCCTGATCTTTCCTAAGACGGTGCGCCCAAGTACATACGAACTGAGACCATACCGAGGACAGATGATTCTCATTTCGCGCTTTTCCTAGTCTAAGGTGTTTTCGTGCTGGGAGGCTCGTCTTTCCCCGTTTCAGCACCGCTGATCAGCCGGTGATCGAGTTTACTGCCTCTTGTCTCCCCCCTCCCTTTCCGGCAAGGACCCAGGGAGACGACTAGCGGGCACAAGAAGACTGACGACTTCGTTTTCCTTCCCCTTCAAGCTTTTAATGTCTTGAACCCATTTCGACTGTTCAGCGTTTCAATGCCGGCCTGATATGTGTTTGCCCTCTATATTCAAACGTATTTTTCGGGGGCTCTGGTGGCCAGAGATTGCGACACAACCTCCTCTTTGACGGGAAGTGCTTCCTTGGAAATTTGCTGCTCCCCTTTAAGGATCATCACCGGCACACCTTATTCGACCTGGAACGCAGGGCTCGAGCGGAGTCCGAGCTGTCACGACCTTCTCTCTAGTTCCCCTCTGCCAGGCGGAAAAGCTGCAGGTCGCTTTCTTTTCCGGTCTAGATCCTTTTGTATGCTCCGAAGAGGTTGACCGCCTGATCTGGCCGCCGCTCCCCCAAGGGTCTAGTGCCTGGCTCTCGTTAAATGTAGAAGGAGATGTACGCCAACCGGTTGAGCACTTTTGTCGGAAGTAGCGTTCAGCGTCTTCTCAGATCTCTTTTCAGCCCGGCATGTTCGGTGACGTCATGCGGCTCGAACCTCTCAAGGTTTCGAGTTCACGCGCTCAGGTATTCGACAGGCTCTCGAGCTCGATCAATCGGCCGGGAGTATCGTCGGTCCGATCACTACGCTCGTCGAATCAAGGCCTTTTAGTCCCCCTCCCCCCTTCTTGTTGAGTCGACGGGTGGCGTAAAGATCGCATCATAGCGTTCCAGTCAGCCTGCGACTGCGAGCCTGGGATTGATTTTTCGTCCCCCTCTTGATTCTCCAGGAGCCCAGTGATCGTTGATCTCAACGCAGACGATCAAGTTTCCGAACATGGCCCCCAGGGATCTTAAGATTCATCGACTTCGACAGATACCCTGGAACGTCTTGGCAGCAATCACTATATATATTTGTACCTCCTGGGTGTTGTTTGAGAGCGTTTTGTCACGTCATCGGTCAGTGTACCCGAATCAGCGGAACATCTCTAGCTCACTTGGTCTATGTTAGGGAATTTGACGCGGTTGAGGTCTCCAGTCCGATGAACTCCCGTGCGTGCCCACCTACGGTCTTAATCCTCTTTCCTGCAGCCGGTTCTACTGTAATCGCGTCAGTGAAAGCGAACGATCTATGTAACTCCCTTCCTCTAACTTCTTTGAAGTGATTGACGAGTCGTTATAGCGGAGCGGCCCCGATCGACGTCAATTCCCGCGAGGCAGGGCCTTGATCCTCTTTGATTGCTTACTTTCGCATCGGTTGAGCTCGTGAATTGCCTTTTGTTCGCCACTTCAATACTGGGCCGGCTTCCCGACAGAGGCTTGCGCTTTGGTATTACCCCTTTTCACCGTCGCGGACGTTCCAACTTGACACAGTCTTGTCGATTACCCACGCGCGCGTCGAACTTTCCCGAGACGCAGCAGGAGCCTGTGAGAGCGCCGACTCCACCGAATGACACCGGTCTCCTTGTAGAGCCTCACCCGGAAGCTATTAATAGAATACCGTGTCGTCGCCCTGCTCGTAATTTGAGATTCGGCTATTCGGCTAGAGCTGTCATCTTTGACCCTCTCGTCTCTTTTTCGACTTCTGGCGTACCATTAGCGATCGTCGTCCCTGTTTTCGTATGAAGCGGACGGAGGCGAAAATGTCTTCCGGGGCACTCGTTTTTTCGTCGGGTTAGAGCGCATTCCCACTGCGAAATCAGTGAGGATCGTGTTAAGATCGTCGCCTCGCTAACGGAGCCCCTCCCTACATGCAATAGTCGTTTCGCCGAACCGACCCATGAACGCACCTTTGAGCCCCCCTGTCTTTGAGCGGTCACAGATGCTAGTATCGTCGGCCTCCTGCGTGCAACGGAGGTTTTACGCGCTGCCGGCATTAACGACACCGCGTCGAGCATCGCCCTTTTTGGCCTACGACACCGGGAACCACTCATCGCGAGTCACACCCCGCTGAATGGAACGAAGTTTCGTCCTGTAAGTAATTCGCACTCTCTTTCGCGCTACTTGTTGAATCCCAGCACGTGGAGGCGAGATTGGCTCGACTCTCTTCGAGCGAGCGGGTGCCTAGGAGAAGAAGATACTTGCTTCGACCTACTTCTTTCTCAGCATCCTATTCTTGCTGCCTCCTCTTGACAATCCACTTATGTCTTATTTCGCGCGAGCGGCCGCCCCGAAGCTCTTTTCCCATCCTTTCCTCGCCTTCACCGACATTGAGCGTAGGAGAAGACACTTTTCTCTTTTTTCCCTCTATTGCGAATCGGGACGGTTTGCCTGCGCCAGCCCTTCACGCTCTCGCCAGTTGCCTTCGAAATCCCGAGACGGCCGCGCAGTTTCCAGAGAACTAGATGTGATTTCGAAGTGGCCCTGCAGTGTTAGATGATGTTTTTCTTTACGCTTTTTTTTTTCTTTTGTCCGCGCGGAAGAGTTCGACGGTGATAGATATTCTCCAGAATACTTTTTTTGGGAGAGATCGGAGGCACCCCCCCATATTTATCGGACCTTGACCCGAACCTGGACTTATTATAGACCTGACAAGGCAAAGTACTGAGGTCGTCGCGCTCTTCCTGAGTGCTCTCCGTTCCTTTTTCAGCAGTCGATTCAAGAGCGAGAAATTTATCCAGGCGACCGGTACAACGTGCATCGTCTATCTGCTAATCCCTGGACCTTGTCTTGGAAGAGATGTACGGTCACTATCCTCTCTCTCCGGGAACCCGCTCGTAGTGACTCTGCAGGCTCTGGCCCAGAGTCTCCGTTCTCCCTGAATGGTGCGATAGGCTGCTCGTTTTCAGAAGTTCGGAGCTCGTCAGCCACCTACGAGTCGTCTTTTCCTGCGAAGAGGCGCTCCCAACTAGATATGCTCGAGAAGTTCAGACGATGGATTTTTTTCCCTGCCGTTCTGCCAAAAGGTAGCTCCTTGCGACATAAACGTTTTTAGATGAGAGGGCCATTCGCGGTTTGTCTCTCCTGAAGGGTTCCCTGCTTTGTTTGTAGTTTAGACACCTGAGTGACCCCTCAGCATGTCCGGGGACTCGACCTGAAGTCGCAGCTGGACAATCCCTCCGGTGCACAGCCAAGGCAACCATGGAGCGGGACTTTTTTTTAGCCCCTCTGTTCCCGGACTAATCTAAGTAGACTGCGTTTAGATATGTTCGGATCGATGTGACTTAGCGTGTACCCTCATTAGGCCCCTAGCTTCAACACCAAGCCGCGGTTCGGTGCGCCTGGGGATGCCGCTGACAAGTTTCCTACCGCTACGGTTTTGCATTTTCCTCCTGTCTATTTTCCTTCACGGGAAATCTTCTCTGCACATGTGGCGCAGAGATCGAGTCAGGTGTCTTTGCCTGTAAATCGACTGGGCGCTCGACATCTCCCTTCCTGACCCGGAGAGCGAAGATGGTATCCTCGAGTTGGTCGGCATTCTCCTTGAGTCATTGTCATCATCTCGTGAGCTCTCTCTCGCCATTTTAGAAAGGCTGCTGCGCGATTTAGGTGCGTTTCAACTCCGGCAAGTGTATACCGCTAGGCCATTGTGGCCCACGGTCTCGACTAACTTTTGGTCTACGGCAGCCCGTTCCCGGGGTCCTCCCCGACCGGCTTTGAAGGTGCGCGACAAGACCCCTTCAGGATTACGAGTTCACGATATAGGAACCCCCCTCTTTTGACTCCTTTGCCCCATATTCTTAAATTAGGAATAGTTGGATGTTCGGGTCCGATCGCCGTGACCCGCTCGTCCCATAAATTCTTCAGGGGACGGTGTTGATCCCGGAGACGGTGGACAAGATCCCCAGTCTTTATCTGGACGTGAAGCCGATCCGGCGATGCTCGTGAGGATGCCTCCCTTTTTTCCCGGTAGGATTCATTGGCGGATCGTAGACATCAACGCCCGACGAGTACCTGGCGCCCTTTCTGCTGAGATAATTAATGAGAGGTTTTGCTTGCTTAGACCCTTTCTGTCGACTCTGAGAGAAAGACCCATCTCTATTCCCCTCTTCCTTTTTTTTTTTGGTCTTGTCCTCTATCGGTCGAGCACAACATGGTCGAACGCGTCATCGCGATGATTTCTTCTGTTCTTGACTTCCCCTTTTCTGGCGTTGGAGCTAAGATCAAGGAGCACACACCTCCGTCTTGAATGCAATCGCACCCCGGCATAGAGCAGTTTGATCTTCTCCTGCTCCATGTGCGAACGTGGCTGCGTTGTAGCCAACGGGCGTCGCCTCACCTACACCGTCCTCCTACGTCGATCTCCCTTGATGGCGAAGAGTTTTTGCCGTTCCTGTAGTGCCAAGTAATCGAACCGTACGTATTGCTATCACTTCGGGTCAGGCATCGGTCCGAGATAGTGAACTCTAATCACCGACCTCACGTCCTCGCCCAGGACGGATTACAGAGAGGGTTCCTTTCTGATAGTAGAACGAACTTTTCCCTTCTGTCGGATCCCTCCGCGGGCTCAATTGCGGCTTACACAAGCGTTCCCTCACTTGGCGAAGAGCGTTCCTGATGTCTCGCGCTTTTATTTAGACCATGCCAGAGATGAGGTTCATGCCAAACGGGTCTCCCGTTAGCATCGGGTCCCCCCCTCCACGTAAAGTCTAGAGAGACTTCAGTCGAGACTCGGCTTGCTTCTCTTCTTCTTCTGTCGCATAAATCAATCGACGCCTGAGCGTCCCCCCATGTCTTCAGAGCGTTTGCCAGGTATTGTAATTGAAGAGACTCTTCTCGCCACTGAGGTAAAATCGTCAGATCCTGGGTATTTTTTCTCTGAAGGCTCCTCTACCGGCTGTTTGGCCCTGTACGTGTTGAATCGTCGAGCTTCTGTCAGGCCCTGCCCCCTCGCACACCATGTGTCAGACGAACTGGATCTTTTGTCCCCGCTCCGCCCCTTATCGCTTCTACACTTAGATGCCGCGTCCCGACCTTGCTCTTAAGTGAACAGGAGGATCCAGCTTTCTTGCATTTAACATCGATGCGAGTCTCTCCGGCCTTCTTGGTGTCCACGGAAGAGCCGCCAGCCTTCCCCTTATCGCGAGAACGAGAGAAGGGCAAAGGCGTTCTCGTTTCGGACCCGACCTTCCGAGGTACTGTGCATCCAAGCCGTCTTCTAGACGGTCGGCGCTGATCATCTTAGCCGAGAGGGCTAATCTCCTTCGGCTAGTAGAACGTGTAGGTATTTCTCGACCTTTTTTTGAAAGACGAGCGCTCATGAGCACCTTTCTATCCCTCTTCCCGAGCGGAAGCTGCACGACGAGTTGTTTCTCGAGTCGATTCCACCGACCCTTCTAAGTCGGCGCCTTCAACTTGTTCTCTTTAACAGAGCGGCAAGTGGTTCTCTCCCCCGGAGTGGAATGGACAAGTTTCTATGAGTCTCTTTACGAGGCCGTTTTCCAGAAGTAGTTCCCCTCGACCATCCAAGCCTAGAGAAAGCGCAGGAGCTCGCCATCGATGTAGCGGAAGTGGATTTTCCTATTCTTTGTTACACGGGCGCGTGTCGTGCGTAGTCTTTCTCGATCGAGTGATGGTGTCTTTTCGAATCTATTTTCATATTTTGTTGTTTGGAGCTGATCTCTGAATTCCACATACATATTCGTTTTCTCAATAATGTTCCCCGCACTCCGCGCTACCGGCCCACTACATACGACAAGCCCGGACCCGTCCCCTTTTCACCATTTTTCTCACTGCTGACCGTTTCTACGCGGCTGACTTTTAAGGCGTAGAAGGCTTATATCCTTTTTTTCCGTCCGGACCGGCAGTTTCCGCGGATTACTCAAACATGGACAATGCCCGCGAGACTTCCTCTCTCTCTGTAATCCCGCAGTAGCTTTTTTCCACTTTCTCTTGCACTTCCTCTTGCCAGACGGAGACGCCTATAGGGATTCACGAGTGGAGAGGCCTCTTCTCTTCCCGAAGGGGAGTCAGGCAGCAAATTACAAGTTCCTTTTCTATGCTCGCCGAGGCGCAGGACCGAGCATGCTATCCCCTCTTAGCAGGCTCCTGTAGCTGCGACGGATTGTGCCCCTCCCAACCTCTTCAATGGTTGCAACAGCTCACTATGCGGTAGCGAATTCACACTTAGAGACTAACCAGGTTTCTCTACCGAAATTTATCTCAAAGTGATGTGAGGCTATCCAGTTGCAGCCCGCTGCCTCCTCCGCCGTGTATCGATTCGCCTCCTGCTGGACATCACTCAGGTCAATGGAATTCACGACGGGCGCCGACGAGACGCTGTCCTTTGGCCTACCCCCTTTCCGGTGGCGTAAAAGATTTCGTCGACTTTTTACACATTTTTTCTTAAGTAGACGTGACTCTCTGCGGTTTCTCTCGACCTCCCCCCTGTCAGGGCCGCCGCCACGTCTGCCTTTGGTGCAGTGCGCGCGTTACAAGGTAGCCAGCTCTTGATTTCGCCGGAGACATTTGCGCTTCTTTTAAAAGGCCTGTAAGAACCGTCCTTCGCGCCGACGCGCAGACCGGATAGAGGAGATTTCCTCCCCTTCTTTTATTGAAATGGTTTTCGATTTCTCCCAATTTCTGGAGAGCTAGGACCCTTTCTTTCGCTTAGATAGGGTGAGGCTCCCTTTTCTACGCGGAGACCGCCCCTATAAGGGCAATTTCGCCAGTTTGACTCAGGTCGTCTTTCTAGTAGGTCGACGCGCGTGTTTACGCTCAAAGGTTCCTCGATCCGTCCCTTTTACGTCTCAAGACGGTCGTCTACCGTGGGTGCCGTCCCTGTTTCGATACGTTGAAGGGCCTTCTTTTAACCTCCGGGCTATTCGAGTTCACTTAGATCTTCTGCCTTGCGACTTTCACATTATCCCCCGAGTCTTACACTTCTTTCTCTTGGTTGACGTCGGCAAGTAGACGGTCAAAGCCTTTTTCCCCCCCCGCCGAGTCGTCAAGAGGGTGACTGTGTGAAGTCTCCGCCCCTGTTTTCTTCCAAGAGTTTTGGCCGCCTTTTCCCTTCTTCTAGGCCTCCTGCGGGCTTTCGGAGCCGTGATGACCTCCCTTTCTCTCCCTCCTTCTTCTTTATGGGCGACGCGGAGACTCAAGTTCCGCTTTTCCTCGCACTTTTTTTTCAATTGGAAGTGCCTCTTCATCGACTGAGAGGTTCCCTTATCCCCTTGTCACCGACGTCTCTGCGCCCCAGCAAAGTACTCCTATTCCTCCTCCTTTCTGAGACTTTTTGTTCAGAATTTTTTTTTTTGTCATACAGCGGAACAGCATTCTATATATCTTTTCCATGGGAGCCATGTTCTTTATCGCTTCCCTTTCCTCCTTCCTCTCACTCGCCATGAAATCCTACGGCCTCCTCTTCCTCCGGCGGAGCGACGGAGCATTTGCATTTTTTCTTTCTCGCAGTGCTCCTTTTCCGACACCCAGGAGTTTGACTACCTCCATTTGTCCCTCCCCCTTTGAAGATGGTAGACGAGCCGGGGCCGCGATGGCCATACGTCCTGTCTTCCTTTCAGCTAGATGTTCATCGGACAACGGCATTGGTAATTTAAACTTCCTCCCTTGTCCTTCTTTACGGCCTACTTAAACTTAACACCCCCGGCCCTTTTTCTTTTACCTGTCTTCTTCTCTTAACGAACAGATTGTTCGACTTTTCTTTCTCGGTCTTACCTTGAGGATACCCCCTGTCATCCCTGAGTCTTCATCGGTCGACCTTGATGTAGCGTGAGGCCCCGATCTTTCTTCTGCTTCTCCGCGGTTCCCCTCCTTCTACTTATCGTTGTCATCCCAGACCAGGCATCTTTCTTCTCCAGTTCCCCCTTTCCTCACTTGAGTCTAGGCCTCATCTTCAGCGACTTTCCTCTGGAACTAAGGGAACTCAGACCTTATCTTTCTTAGTGTAATTTCGGGGAGCGTTGTGACGTGATGATGTCTGACCCCCTCTGCCCCACGGAGAGGCATACGTCATCTCGTCGTTCATACTCCCCCGTCTCTGACCCGATGGCGTCCGTCCAATTGTAAGAGTTGACCTTTCGTCTGCCCGCCTCGAGCTCAGGAGTTCCTGAATCCGTTGTCTTAAGAACTGAGTCACCCTCCACCCCAGTTCCTTCAATGGAGTCGCTCTTCAATCCTTTCCCTCTCAACTCGATTGCGTGAACAGGAGGGATTTGTGAACAGCGGGCTTTGAATTTCCTAAAAGATAGTAGTCTTTATGACCTACCCCCTTGTTTTTGAGCCCAGAAGAGACTACCCTTGTCCCCCACCCTTTTAATGCGAGAAACACTTCCCTCATGGCACTGCTGTTCCCGCTTGTGAGGCATTGAACGCGTTATCGTCCTTTTTTTTCCCCCTATCTTCTCTCCCCGAGAGGACCTCTTATAAGCTCTTGATATCCGGTTCATCTTTTCTTGTCGCGTCCTGCGAATTCGTATTTATTCTTTTCTACTAAAGGACGAGCGCCGTTCATGAACCTGAGATGCCTTCTCTCTTTTTCTCTCTCTTTCTTCTGGTTTTGGCCCAGCTTTCTAGGTATCAGTCCCTGACTCCTTTCTCGACTTTTCCTTTTTCTGACTCCCGAGGCCGGTACTTCGGTTTTTTAGCCCCCGTCTCGTCTGCGGCTCGACAGGTGCCGCCGTTCTCCGTCGCGAGACCGCGCAGGCCCTTAGATTTCCTTTTTTTTTGAATTTTTTTCTTTTGGAACCCGGGTGATATTCTTACCGGGAGAGCTTGTCGTGGCTTGCTCCCGAGGCGAGGTGGGTTTTCTTCTTTCGATTTATATCTCCCTCCGTTGTTTTGAGAGTCTTCTAGAGGCTACTTCCCAGACTTCCCCTCTCTCGATACTGGACCCGAAACCTCCCTTCTTTGGGTAACCCTTTCCTCTCAATCAGGAACCTGAAACTAGAGGTTAGCCGCTTGCGTTTTCGCCTGCCGCTGAGTCGAATGCAGTGAGTGCGTCGAGCTAGGGACGGTCTGGAGCCCAGGCCCTCCCCCGACACTTTTTTTTTTGTCTCTGCAACCCCAAGATGGACGTGTCTGGTTCCCTCTTGTTTTCCCTTTTCCCTCTAATCGAGATAGGATGGGGGTACAAACTTTTTTTCTTCTTCTATCTGGAAGAGAATCATAAGGGTGCGTCATCGACTGGGTGCCCTCGTCCATAGAGGAGAGCTCCCTCCCTTTCTCGTCACCTACGCATTTGTGTTGAGGATCCCGCGTCTCCTCGATTCTGCGCCGCGAGCTCCTATTCTTTTTTTTCGCACACCCTACGTCAAAGAGTTCATTTCCATCAACGAGTAGAGCTGCTTTTAATTTTGTTGCTTTAGACGATGACTTCCCAAGTGCTTCTAGTCATAGAAGGCTTTCGGCCGCTGTTCGACTTTATCGATGCTCGCTTATCCTCCCCCTTTTCCCCCGGACGGACCGAAGTTAGGATTTTTTTCTCCGTTTAGTCAGACCCTTCTTCTCGGCGCTGGCGTGCACTCTAAGTCCCCTTAGTCTTTTTCCTTAGCGTGTCTACGGCCAGGTAGATTCTTTCCCTCCTCTTCTTCCACTAAAAGGAACGCTGAGTGGTTTTCTTAGATTGCCGACAAGACTTTTTTTTTTGCCCGCCGGAGACATCCCCTATCTCTTCCTTCACATACCACAAGGAAACACAAACTTTATCCCTCCATATCCTGATCGTGAGTCGATTGAGTCTTCGGCCTGTCACTACCTTTCTTTTCCAGGCTATCTCGACAAGCTGCATTGTTCGCCTTCTCTAGGACCCTTGAAGGCGTGAGGATCGACGCGAGCTTTGGCCAGACGATACCTCGTTTTTTTTTTTTATCCGCTCGACATCCGTCCCTTCGACTGTGGGTAAGCCGAAATCCCGCACCGGTTCCCGTCTTCACTGTTTCCGAACACTACTTCTCCCGCGTTTTTCTTTGCCGAGGAAGTTGAAGTGCGGTCGACCAAGGTTCACTGGATTCAGATTTTCGCTTCATGAACGCTGACTGCACATATCGTTCTCAAGTCCCTTTTGTTCTTTCCAGCCTAGCCGTCTACATCTTTCCCATCCCTTCCCGATGCCCTCCTTCCGTATGACGTTTAGGAAGCCGGGTGGAGTTTACCCGTTTATTTTGCCTGCTAACCTCTTTTCAATTTTCGTTTCCCGCGCGGTTTATGAAGGACTCTGTCTTCCTTTTTTCCCCTGGCGAGGATCTTGATCTCCCTCCGGCAAGTTACGAACTGGATCCTTGATTCTGCGAGGTGCCCTCTGTCGACATTGGTTAATCGACCTCTTAGCCCTTTCCTCTCCTTCATTACGTTGTGTGGTGTTTTTGAGCGAGTCTTTTGATCGTGTCGGTATGAACTTTCTCCGATGCACTTCCAGATGATCTGTAGATTTTTCGTGCTTTCTTGCCGCGGCGTTTTGTTGAGGTCTAGATTTTCCCGCGCCCCTCTAAGAAATCGGTCTTCATCAAGAGCGAAGTCATTTGCTACTGAACGCGTCCTTTTTGACTTTCCCGTGGCTGCGACTGTACTTTTCCTTTTCTCACTCACCCCTTCAAATATTTATCCCATCTCTTCCCCCCCTTTTTTCCTTGTTTCCCCCTTTTAGCAGGCGATAGGGAACTTATTCTTCCCTTGCATTCTTTCCCGTTATCGGGTCCGAGATCTTTAACTTCCCTACAATTTTTCACGAAATTCAACTTCACGCCTGTCAAAGGCCCCTTTGCTTGTATGACTGGGACAAGTCTAGTCTAATTGTTTTTTGAGGCCCCCCCCTCCTCGCGTCGACATTTCACTCGTCCGCCCTCGGTTTTTCTATGTCAGAGAGAGAGCCCTCCCCCCGCCTGCTCTTTTCCCGTCTCAGCCGTAGCTGCCTAACCTTCCTCTACGTCTTTCTCTGTGAGCGCGCCGCTCAATCTAGGATGCTGCTCTCTTTTTGTACACCTGAAAGGCTAAGTGCCCTACCCTTTCTCCCTTTTTCTCTCTATGAGTGTAGCTTGTTTTGCAGGTTTAGATTTTTCTAGCGCGAAATTCGCATTCTCTTCCCCGTACTTTCCTTCCTTTTCTTAGTCGCATCGGAACCCCGTTACTTCGCGTCAGGCTCACAATTTTCCTTCTAGATAGCACTTTCCTCCTTTCGGCATCACGCGACCAGTCAGAGTGTAGACCTCCTTGTACCGCGAAAGAAAGACGTTTCTTCTTTCCCGCGTTCTGCGTCTACTGTCTCTTGAACGAGGAGTCCCTGCGTGAATCTTCATTTGAGCCCCCCGGCTGACACGCCCTGTCTATCGCACCTCCCGGGGAACAATTTCCATCAAACTATTTTTTCCTTTCATTCGAAGCTCTTTCTTCCTTTACTCTTTATCTTATTTAGTATGAGAGAGGAGGCTTTAGAGTGCTAGTCGTTTTTGTATGTTTTCCTATCCGCTCGTTGATTGTCCCTTCTCTAGTTGTTTGCTGACACATGTCTATTGTCATTTTTTTCCTAATGGTTTTCCCCCCCCCCTTTCCCTCCTTATGTTTTCTTTATGCGCAGAGCGGCAGAGCTTTACCGATATGTTTTGCCAATAGTTCAGACATACCTCTTTCGGTGAAAAACTTCCAACTTTACGCAATTTCGTTTACCGTTGAATGGAGAACAGAGTTTCGGCTTCTCCGCTTCCTGCCTCGAACCCCCGTAGGCCCGTCTTGCCTGCTTTTGCACCTAGGTGGTGAAGTCTGACGTGGCGTTTTATCTTTGGGACACGTTCGTTTTGGTTCACGTAGGTAGAGACCCCCTCCCTTCCTCTTTTTCTTTTCGCCTCCCTTTTTCCATTCTCTCTTTTCGCCATACGTTTTTGTTGTTTTAGATTTTTACATCATATGGAGAGTCCCCTCTTTCCCAGTGCAAATCAACTCTCCTACCGGGTCACCATCATCGGGAAAAGCTTTTCGGTCTTAAAATCTTGTGCGCTGCGTCTGTGAATAGAGTTTTCTGGTGTTCTTCGGCAGGCGTTTTTCAGCTTGGCGCCGGCAGAAGATCTCAAGCACTCTGCTTCATCAACAAGTGGACAGTTTCCAGATTTTCATGTCTTTTGAACTCGATACGAGAGAAAGCGGTTTTTTTAAACACGTCCTTCCGATCCAGAAGAGAAACCGCAGAATGTGCGTCATCGGCTTGATGAGCCCTGACCTTGATCTTCTTTCAGAGAGAGGAGATCCGGACCCACCAAATCGACTTCCATCAGAACGATCTGCCGCGAGGAGAAGCACTGTCTGCGAAGATGCTCGTTCATCTCGACGACGGCTGTTTAGGCACGAAAGATGCCCCCCTCAGACTCAATTCACGAACCGTCCCTTTGAACATCTCTCTTCTTTGCTGTGAAGGTGTAAAAAGTGTGCGACGTAGTTCACAAAGGGTTGTGATCTCTGATCGCCGCTGTTCGTTTCCTGCCGTTCTGCTTGAAACATCCCGGTGATCCCCGAAGGGAGCAGACGATCCGGACGTGCCCTATCTTGTTATCTTGTCTGGCTTTCTTCACGTACATAGGAACCATCGTCGACACCAGTTTGACGGGAATCCAGAAGGCTCCCGGCCTTTACGATTCGTCACAAATTACACTTTCGGCCCTCTCGGGTCGGCGACGTTTCAGTCTCCTCACACCTGCCAGACTTAGCAGTTTAAGTGCCCGTCCGGTCCATTTGAGCGTCTCGGACTGTCATTCCCCTTTCCACACCTAACCCTCTCAATGGCGTCGAACTGTTCGAGATTTGAATCCGGAGTTACCCTCCTTTTCGCTAGAGCCGAAGGCTGATTCTTCCTCAAGCAGGCAGGGCGCTACAGAATCTGTAGAGGGACGACGATGAGCTCGACCCTTCTAACTGGGCAGGATTTCCTCTTGTGCATGGCGAGCTTAGCGTACGACACCGGTGTGCTTCGCGATTCCAGGTTCGACGCGCCGGTAAGTTGAGCTTACCGAGACGTTTTCGGACCCGAAGGTGGCTACGAGTAGCCGATTGTAATTTGTAGACTGGTTACGTTGGTTAAACGCCCTTCGGGCCTTCGAGTTCACGAGCTCGGAACCTCTTCTTCTGAACATCTTCGAGGATGACAGGGCATCACCCCCTCGCGGGTCGACTGACGTCTGCCCGATTCGCCTTCTACCTCTTTGTCGAATGCAAAGCTCGTCAAGCCTTTCAAGGTGACGGTTCGAAGTCCCGGTGGTTTAATAGCTGCCCTTTGTAGCGTTGTACTCTTTACAGAATTCTCTCTGCGGCTGCCGACGTTATTGAAGGTTCACGCCTTCTTTCTTTTCACTGAGGCGTGATCGGAGAATCAACTTTCATGAAATTACGAAAAAGTGATGCATTTCTAAGGTGCCGCTGTCGAACTGTAGGGTACTTCCACGTTTGGCAAGGACCCCATTTTCCTCTCTCTACTCCTTGTTGTGTATCTTTTCTTGACTTTCAAAGAACTCGTCGACAGATTGCACATAGCAGTGCTTACACCCCACCCTTGTTCGTCTCTTCTGCGTGACGTTCTTTCCCCTCTATCGCACATACTTATAATCTTCGTTCTTCGAGATAGCAGGAGCAGGTTTCTCCTTTTCGCCTTCCTTTGCTGTAAGCACCAGGGTTAAAGTCCCCACTCTTTCTTTTCCCTAGCCCAGGCTTGATGTTCGAGAGTTTGCCGGCTTTTTTCCGAAGTCCTACTCCGAGGCTATGCTCTTCCTTCGGGTTCCTTTCTGGCATCGGGTCCGCTTAGTCGACTTTCGAACTCCCTCGTCGGGCACCTTCAACGTCACGTCATTTCTTTCTTCTCTCACGTTTTTTGTACGTAGACGACTTCTCGTCCGTCTTTGTAGCTCAAGGATTTTCAAGAAGTGCGAGGGCTTCCTTCTTCTTTTCTCCGGTTATTATGTCGAGGATAGCGCGAAAATGAATCTTTCCCTGTTACTAGTCGAGCATGCAACGTCCCAGTGTTCTCCCCCCATCCGGTAGCGAGAAACTCCTTTAGTTGTCTAGGCTGGCTTCTTCGGTTCAATGGTATGTCTTTCCAATTCGAAGAGAGGGCCATGTAGCGACTCTTTGACTTTTGTTTTCTTTCGAGAGAGTGCAATTCTCCGGCGAGTCAGTAATCCTTGGTATTTCAGCGGCATCTGAAACCTAAGTTTTTTTGTTTTTTGCTTCCCATTCAGATCTCGAGCCCTGAACTTTCCGTTTCCCCTCTGATCACGTCATGCGTTTCGAAGCCTGGTACCTCCCCGATTTTCCCTTCTTAGCCATGAAAGGTTCTTTATTTGTTGTCGAGACCTTCTGTTCCTTTAACTTCCATGTCTTTTTCCTGTACGGACGTAACTCCCTTTACGTATTGAAAGTGGAGCCCCCCTGCCCGTCTCCAGCAAGTTTGAACACTTCTAGTCCCCCGTCTTCCACGAGATTGGCATGTGTAATCCCTAATCTTTTTTGCTTTCCCTCGTTCTCCCTATTCCCTTGTTGCCCCTTAGTCTGAACTGATCTATAACAGGCTTTTCTCTGGAGAGACAGTCGTTTCTTGAGTCCTCTGCTCGACACGTCTTTCGTGTCCCGCCGCTCTCGTCACCTTCTGCCTTAACTGCTTTGGTATGCGGCGGAGGCTACCTAGAGTTTTCCAGTTCTTCGTATCGAGTCCCCGATTTGATTGGGCCTCGGTCCATCTTGTGCTCCCATCTCTTTAAATTGGTTTTTTTTTTCCTGCAGCCAGCCTCGCTCTGCGGTACTTCACGAATCCCGTCTCGAGCCCAGAAGCATCGCAGCTATGGTCTGAAGTGGCGGGGAGTCGCCCCTCTTGAGTTGAAAGTGTTCCACAGTATTCAGACTCCTCGGTGTGATTGCCCTCATGCAATACATACTGTTGTTGTTGCTAGGAAACCATACCGGCCTGATCTCGACCCTGACCGCAAAGACGAGTTCGACCCCCGCCCGGCCCGTTTCCTCTCCCCATGTC
>Ga0179593_1312830_pt1 | contig 24505 bp, 32 predicted proteins | sample CZODoug2_1_08_16_FD_185931 | JGI IMG/M metagenome (GOLD analysis project Ga0179593, IMG submission 185931) | Vadose zone soil fungal communities from Angelo Coast Range Reserve, California, USA - CZODoug2_1_08_16fungal (PacBio error correction) | ecosystem: Environmental > Terrestrial > Soil >... | reverse complement strand
CCTACCGAGAAAAGGACTTATCGTCCCCTTCCCCGCATAAATCCCTTTTTTTAGAGTCATCCCAACCAGAACTCTTCCTTTGTCGCTGTTTTAGTTCTTTTTTCAGACAGCCCCTTTTTCGTCAACTCCTTACCGGTCCTGGCCAGCATGGTACTTTCTTCACCCTCTGTTCGGATTGACCCTCCCACCCCCACCCCCACCACCGCTTCCCCCCCGATCGTCGGACCAACCTCCGTCCCTATACCGACGAATGTAGACTTTCCCGCAACGTGATCGGCAAAGTTGACCCATGTAACCCTCACCCCAACTATCGCTGACTCTTTTTCCCTGATGCTAGCGACCTCCCTCAGTATTCAGCCTATTCGTCCCAGGCCCTCCCTCAGGTTGATCGTCTTCTTTTCGCAGTTCCGAGCTGCAAACTATTTTTCCCGCCCCCTTCCTCTGAGAGTGGTTATATTGTAGGTCCAAAACACCCCCCATAATATTTTCTCTTATCAAAAGAGAAGAAAGTGGCTTCGATTTGTAAGCCGAACAAGAAATTACCCGTGGAAAGTCCTTGCGACCCCCTTGCTCATCTCCACGGGGCGATCACCTGACTTTGGTGATAAACCCTCAAGAGTCTTTCCTATCGCTTCCTATTCGCTTGTCGTTAGCACCCTCTTTCATGTTGAGTAGTTCTACCAGCTTGAGTCGCAGAACCGCTTGTGATGAATCTCTCAAGGCCCCCCCCGGTTTATTGTTTTTTGCGGGAGAACTTTTAAGCAACGGATCTATACTTCCCTTTCGTAAATAATAACAAGTCTGCAGCGATGATCCCCTTTTTTTCTTCAGTTGTCGCGGGCCTCCCCCCCCCTTAGACACGTTAACTGTGTCATTAATTTCCTGGAGAACCTTTCTCGAAAAATAAGGACTTCGATCCATCCCCTCAGCACGCGGTTAGGACGTCCCCTCTGTTAGATGCCGCAATTTCCTTTACTCTCTTGGATCCGGACCTTTTTCGTTGAGTATTACCCCACGAGAAAGTGGGTTGCAGGGGACTGTCTTGCGTCAGCCACCGACGCGTTTTACCAAACGATTCCCCCCGAAGTTACCCCTCTCTTCCTCTTGGTGATGATGCCCTGGGTATCAAGCGGTCCCTAAGTTAAGAATTTTCTCGGATTTTTTTTTTTCCCCTTGGGTGGCAGAACCAGCTGATAGGGTCTTTTGGGAGTTCGAGCTTCTTCCGTGCTTTCAGTCTTTTAGTCTCTCCTTATCGACTCTTCTCAATGAATGTGACTGGCCCTTCGAAACAGCGGATGCGTTTGGTATAAGTCCCCATTTCCCCCGGCCATTCCGTCCCTTCCCCCTTTTTGGTACGGCCTTTTCCTCTCAGTCCTACTTTAAGAAGAGACAAGCGCTCTTCGAAAGAGTAGTAGTTCTTCCTTACAAGTTAGAACAACTTTTTCTCGGAGCTCCATTCTTTACAGCCCCCCCATACCTTTTTGGCGATATACCAGAGAAACTTTCCCGATCATTTTGCTGCTCTTTAGCATTCTTTGATGATTTGTCTCCTCCGACTACTCTCGGTCCCCCCTTCACATGGCGATCAGGGCCGCCTCTTTTCTGCCCTCGACCCTTCTTTTTGTTTACCGCTCCCCTTTTTCTTGCTTCGTTGCCCATGCATTCCCATTTCTTCAGTCCTTCATCCGTACTGCAAATTTTTATGACAGGACCATTCTCCACTTCCTCTGTCCCCCTCCTCGTTTTCTCTTTTGCCAACCAACATCTGCCCCCCCCTCCTGGGCTTCCTTTGGACAAGGGAACATGACCCCCCTTTTCTCTCCCTCCCAGCGCTGTCCGCTTTTTTTTACTGCCTATGATAAACGTTCAGTTTGGTTACCTCACTCTTCTGCCCCGCCAACCCCCTGTTCAACGTTCTTTTTATCGTCCACACTCCACTCACCCTCCGGGACCGGATTTTTCCCTTCTCCAACCACGGCAATGCGCATTCCTTCCCTTTCGAAACTAGCAGCCCACTCCCGTTTGAGGACTCTGCTCAGATGGTAGTTCTCCCTCCAACCGGCACCCCCCCGATCCCCCCCCCCCCCCCCCCTAGTCTTTATCGCCCATTAGCCTCGTCCCCCCCTTCATAAGGATCTTTTCCGTTCGGAAACGCAATGCCGTTGATCCCCTTTTTTGTCAACTTCTTTTACAGCACAAACCCCTAAAAGACTTCTTGAGTTTGTGTGGCGCTTTCTTTACTCCACCCCATTTCTGGTAAGCGCCCATGATTCTAGGCCCCCACTGCATCCTGGTTTTTTGCTCTACTATTGGAAGCCGTTCGCATCCCCCCTTTGACTGTAGTCCGGTCACCATTCCTAGAGTCTAATATCCCTCTCTCTAAGACAGGTGCGAACGGATCCCTGGGATGCTTTCCCGAATGTGTTTCGAAGATCTTGTGGCGAACAACCTTGCGTTACCACCCGTATAAGCGACTGACCTTGTGTTGTTTTCCGTCCCCTCGCAACGCTATGTGGCCTCGCTTTCACATTTTTTTCTTTCCACAGGATGCTTACAGCCATCAGCTGTTTTCCTAGATTCCTTTGACCGCCTTCTAATGATCTTCTTTATCAGCTTCTGATATGTCCCCCAATCCAATTTCTGTGTTCACGATGATGTCTGTTGGTTTTCCCTGGTTTGTTTAGATTTCCCTTTTCTTTTTTTTCCTCATGACGCTCGTAGTTCTGCCGTGTTTTTTAGTTACTCTTCGAAGAGTCGTGTTAAGACTACTTAAAGCGCCTGGCCTGGTGGGGGTAGTCTTAAGGCCTTTTCCGTCGGCGGTAGAACCGGGTACCCAGTCCCCCGCGGAATCAGAGAAAGAAGATATCCTTTTAGCCTCCCCCCCCTAAAAACCCCCCCCCCGTATTTCCGGGTTTGCATGGGCGAGAATGTTTCCTTTTTTATAATTCTATTGAGGTTCCTCTACCCCCCCCAGAACGCCCCTTTAGGTTCCCCCATTTCTGCAGGTTTTCCTCTTGGTAAGAAGGCCATACAGCAAGCCTCTTAGACTCAGTGATATATTTCTAATCCAGTTGCTTTGGTCTTTTTTGTCACTTGATATTAGCTCTTCTCGTTTGATTTCCTGATTTTCCCAGAACACGGAAAAAAATTGGAAGATCCCCCTTTTCAGAAAGGCGGGTTGCGGTCAGAGACCGGTGACCCGTGGGAGTAACCCAGACGGTTAAAGTTTTAAGGTCCCGTAAGCCGGATGACTGCACAAGAGGACGCGCAACAGCATGGACTATTTTGCCTCCACAATTTACGATTCCTGCCGAGACATTCTTCCAGCCGTTCGCTGGCTAGGTTCCTTGACCCGCAGTTGAGTTTTTTGTGTCCCCATTTCATAGCTATGGCCAGCTCCCCGCGGCCCTCTTTTGCTGGTCGAGTTATTTCAGCCCGAGTCAGCTAATGAGGTTTGAAATAGGATTTAAATGATATTGAAGGCTAATTCCCACTTTTTAAAAACTGGTCCCCCCTAGTTTTAGAATGAAGCCCCTTCGGCGGATCTTCCTGAGGAATGAGGTCCCCATCACTCTGAAAGCGTCGGCCCATGGGGCGATAGAGTCAGGCCGAATTGTTTAGATTTCTTTCCCCTTGACTAACCCCCTCTTTTACAATGAAAGCCCCCCCTAATCCCTTTTTTTTTTTTTTTTGCCTGCTAATCCTAAGCTACCCCCCCCCCCATCTTTCCACGAACTTTCTTATTCGCCCCCAGTCCGTAAAGACTATGTCTTTCCCCCACTCCATGTTTGATTTTTTTCCCCCCCTGACGAGTGGAATTGGACCCTCCTCAATAGTGGCTTTAGTCTTACAGGTTAGCAACCCCGAAGAGGCAGCTCTTTTAGGGCATTTCCCCCCAAATGGCCCGTCGCCCACCGCCACTTTTTTTTTTTTGGCCTCCGTAGTTGTGGCCCCCCATCCCAGCAACCTGAGCTTAAAAAGATTTTACCCAAGCCTTCATCCCCACTGACCTTCTTCTTATAGAAGGACGTTTGCATTTGGTATTCCTTCAGGTTTCCAAATTATGTCCCCAACTTTAATCCGGGGGACGTTCATTCACAAAACCTTATTGGCTGGTTTCCCAAGGCCCCCTTTTTTCTGTTCACTGGTCATTCCATAATGGAGTTCCGCTTGGTCCCCGGCCATCCCCCGGGAGGATGCGTCAGTGAGTCACCTCCTCGGTGCCGTGAACACGAGTGGAGGCTCGTGGACCTTTCTTGATGATCTTGTTTTCCCGAACGCCCACAATTGATTTTTTGAATGAGTGTCGTGAGTTTGTGATACCGGTTCCTTTCCCCCCCAAGCCCCGACCTTCACGTTCAATCTTCTGGCTTCTTTTCTCGGATGTAATTTTCTCTATTGATCGAATATTTTTTTCCTCGGCCCTTCATATAATCCATTCTGTCTACCTGATTTTTGAAGTTGACCCCCCATGAAAACTTATGATGGTTCCTCTTCTCTTCAGACCCCTGCGCGAACTGATCCAATCTAATTGCGAGCTCACGCGCTGGTGCAGTCCAAAGTCGACCTCTTCCTGATACGTTTTAGAGAGACCCTTTCAGCTGTTAACCCTGGTGGACGTGTATGTTTTCAAGTGTACCGCTTGTTGTTCGTATTTCGCCTGCGACGTTGAATTCTTTTCTTTCCAATTTATCTTTTGCTCCTGAAGGGCAGGTGGACCCCCTGTTGTCGAGTGCATGCTGTTTCTCAATTTTTCTTCCCCGACGGGCAGCCTTCTCTGCCACGGCTCCCGACGGAAGGAAATTCTCTTGTCCCCCACGGACGGGTCCAGGCCGTATGTGACGGGTCTTTTCGTCCCGTTGATGACCCGTCTTTTGCCGCTTCCCCCCCGATCCGGCAGAACACCCTTCTTTCTTCCATTTCTGTAGAACTTCTCTCTGACTTGGGGTCGCCTTTTTTCACGTTTTCTGGCCATGCCGGGACTCATCCACCCTCCTGAACTATCCCCACTATCAGGGAGAAACTTTATGGTCATTTCTCCTTTGAGCTTGCCGCCAGCCGCTTTGAGGTTCAGGCTTCCCTCACTTTGTCCCCTCGACGATGGGTGGTCTACAATGTCCTCAACGGGAAGGTTGAGACTGAAGTACTTTCCACGGACATTTTCCTTCCAGTGAAGTCTAAAAAGCTTTCCGCGGCTTCTGTTGTTATCCTGGTCGTGACACTTCAAGGGTATGTCAGTGCCTTTTTTTAAAGGGGTTCAAGCTAAGACGGTCCTTCTGGTTTTTCAGACTTCACGGCGCACCGTTTTCCCCGTTCCCCTTAATGTCTCTACGTAGGTAAGTGGCGCCCCTTGCCGATTGCCACTTTTCTTCACACGCCAATTCCGCCCCCTTACCCCCGTCCTTACTCCGGGTACCTCCACTGTTGAGACCGTACCCTCTATCCTCACAATATCTCTATTTTACTCTCCGCTTGTTGCTTTCTCTCTGATTTCTTATCCATTCCTTTTTTCTTCCCTTGTCAGTCGTGCTGGATTGGTCTTCGTTTCCCCCTCCCTCGGAATAAGGAATCTGAACCCCCGTCCTTCCACTTTTAGTATTTATCCTTCTTTATTAACCCGGGATTTTTCACCCCGGTGTTTCGTCTCCGAACAGTAGTAAGCGGCTTCTCCCTTTCCCAAGTGTAACCCAGCCCCCCGGGCATTAAACTTCCTTCCTTGAAGGGCCCAAATCCTCCGCCTCACCCCTCTGTTAGACCTGTCCCTTTTCCCCTGTCATAGACACCTGCCCAGTGCAGTCGGTCCACAGGACAAATATATCCCCTTTCAAGTTCATGCGCGACTCCATACCCCTTGGGGAAAATTTTCCTTTCTTTTTTTCCCCCCCCGATTCCCCTTTTAAGGACCCAGCGGCTTTTGCCTCTCTTCCGAAAATGCACAATCTCATTCCTTCATGTTCTCCCCCGAATTGAGTTTTAACAGTCCCGGCACCTCCCCCCTCCCAAATTGGCAAATCCCCCTACACCCCCTCGAATCGCCTCCCCTCTTTCTTCCACACACTTTTTCAGCCGGCTGATTGAGGTTACGTGCCCCCTTTAACATCGGCCCAGATCGTCAAAACCTCCGTCTCAACGTAAGTTCTGCCCCAGACCCTGTTTCAAGATTACTGTCCGTCCTTATTTATGGTATCTTGTCTACATTCCAGTCCTAGAGAAGAACCTTTTAGGCCTTCCTCCCCCCTATGGCTTCACCCTCATTTTTCCCCACCTCATGTGAGACAATCCATCGGCCTCCAGTTGCGTTACCCCTTCCTAACTGCTACCCCTTAAACAGGCCCCGTCCCAACAGAGGGTTTACTCAAAGGTAATCGTTCACTGATCGTCTCCTTCGAAAGTGCCGTCCATGTGAGACAACACCCGCGTTAATATGTTAAATTTGATGGCCCTTCCAGGCTCCCGATCTCTTCCTTTTCTTGACAGATAGTTATCCACCCTCCCGAGTGCTTGTCCTTTCCGTAAGAGAACCCATCCAATTTGTTAATTTTTCCTTTGGCCTGATGGTAGATCCAAATATCAGCCCATGTTTCCCGTAGCCGAAGGTTTCCTCCCGTCCAGCGCTGGGGTCTTTTTTTCAAGCTCGATCTGGTTTTTCCCTTTCCACCTGTCGAGCCTACCCTAAACTCGGAAACCCCCCCCTTCAGTTTCCGGACCCTTACGTGACACCCACCCGCCCCCACCCCCCTTCCCCCCCCCCTCCAGATTGTTAAAACGACCGTCCCCCAAGAGACTTTGGCGTAGCAAAAGTCATGCTTTATGTCCCTTCTTCAACTTCTTGTATTTTGCCTTTCCGACAAACCCCCCGTCTGAACGGCCTTTCCCATTGTTAGTGACGCGCCTGTTCTCCCGACCAATGGTATTGTGTATTCTCTCATTGCGCAGAACCTTATTTTTCTAAATGAATGAATAGGCTGCCCCCCCTCCTGATTCTCAAACCATAGATAGCCTCGTAGTTTTGATTGTCGATAGAACTTTTTTGTGTTAAATACCTTGGGGAACGCGAATTGACCCCTTCCGCCCCCCTCTCCAGCTATGACACCCCTAACCACTTTTACCCTTCCCAAAATCCCACTGGACGCCCCAATTTTGTGAGAAAGACCGTATCCGAAGATTCCCCTCGGTTTGATCACAAGCTAATAATTTAGTTTTTTTTTAGTACAAGTCACTCTCTCCCGCTTTCATCCTGTGAGTTGACAGTTCCATACAGGGCCCTTTTCTCCTTTGCGTCATCTTGCGCTTCCTTGGTCGATTGGCCGGCCGCCGTGTAATTTGGCGTTTCTTTGATCGACCTAGGACACCATTCTAGACTCCAGCCACACATACTCTTTAAGTTTTCACTGATGTTTTAGGACCCTTTTCCCCCCATAACAGCAACCATGAGGCTTGAATATCCTCGGAACAGTTCCGGTGGTTTCTTTGAATTTCTGGATCGAACCTTTCTACAGTCGCCGTATATTCCTTTTATTAAACTTAAGCGTTACTCTGCTCGAGATGTCCTCGGCGGGACCAAAAAAACCCAATTTTATCACGGAATTCCCAAGATGCATTACCTCCTGGGCTTCGCGTTCTTCCGAACGCATGCCGTCTGTCTCCCTAGACCGGTCGTTTTGCTAGTAACAGTCGTTATTCCTCCCCGCCCGATTCCCCCCCAATGGGTACCGTCAAAGCACCCCCGCGACTATAGCCTTAGTAGTTGCACCTTGAGTGTTCTGACCCGATTCTAACTAGTGACTTTCTCCACGAGACTTTTCGACTCCTTCCCTTCACCCACATAAATGAGTCCCACAACCCACCCTCAAGGCAACCTGAAGGTTCTTACTTTGGCTGGTGCTGGACATTTAAAAGTCCCCCGGGAACCGATCTTGCGGGTTGTGGGGTAGACTTTTCCGCAATAGCACACCCCGACCAACCCCCCCCGATCCCAGCCCTTCCATAGTTTCCCGTTGAGCGTCTTGCTTGGGCTGCTCTCCGGTTTGCGCGGGTTTTTTTGCCTGCGCAATCCGCCCGCCTTAAGCACCCCCGTAGGGGCTACTTGACACCGTCTACCACCGTCGATCCGTCGTTTTTGACCCAGCCATACCGACAAGAATGATTTCCGCGCTGACCTTTTGAGGACCAGTTTCCCCCCGTACCTAAAACCTCGAACTTATCTTTTTTAAGAAGAGGTATTCCCCCTAGCGAAAGATCCCGCTTTCCAGAGATTCGTCACCATCATTCGGTATTTTGTCTTTCTTCTCCGCTTAGCCCAATTTCCCCTTTAAGCGACGTCACCCGTCTCGGTTGCTCTGTGCAACCCAGCCTGTCTCCCGATGGTGGTACTCGCCTGTTGCCCTCTGTTACCATGCTCTCCCGGTCCCCGTGGATGACTTTTACTTCGTGCTCATATTGACCATTTTCGCATAACGTCGGCCCCCCATGTGCGAAGACTCCCATGCAACAGATCTTTGGATGGCTCTCGTCATCGGATTTGACTGCACCCTTGATGCCGTGGTTGCCCTCGAGATCACTCATTCCTGCTCCAACTTGTTGCGCGAGATAAAACCTGGCCCAAGGGTTTTGGGGATTGGTTGAGGGCATTACATTGTTACTCACCCCCCCATCATACAGTTCTCTTCCCCCTCCCTAAGGTAAACTTAAGTTGTTGCGCGGCCCGAGACCACGTTTCCCCTCCTGTTCAGTATGGTATATCGGCGGCCTCCATCAGGCAATTGGCCCTCAATCGTAGTCACTCGTTTTAAGGTTCGCCCTTCGAGGTGAAGATTTATTTATTTTTAACTTCAGGATAACCAGGCCGGACCGTGTAGTGTGACTTTCTTTTCCTGACACTCGCGTTAATGTTTGTTGCGTCCTTCCGTCTGCGACTTCACCTTCCCCCTCCAATTTACGGCCTGGACACCTGGGAGTGGATTGCGGTTTTACCTCCACTCCTCCCCCTGTCATGGTGTAGGTTTCTACTTGTTTGTGGCCCCGACTTTTCGCTCTTCGGATAGTCTATGATTTCGAGTCCGAACGTCAGATTTTTTTTTCGTCACCCCGCCGACCCTAAGCCCCCACTGCACCACCCCCTCTTCCGCCCGCCCAGCCACCCCAGCAATGTCATTCATGCGCGCAACGAATCCAGAGGCGTGTCTCCTCAATACGAGAACTTCCCTCCCCGCTTCCTGAGTAATGGTACATGAACCTTTGCTAGCTCTTCTCTAGCCAGGACAGCGCGCCCTTTATCAGAAATGTAGTCGGTACACAAGGAAGATGAACGTAGAGGGCAATCCCGTGATGGAGAGAGATCATCCCCGCGCAGACCACCCCCCCTTCTTTCCCAGTTTTCCTATACGCTTTCGACTCCGTTTGGGGCGGTTCCCTTTTAGAGAAACCCTTGACCCCGATTGCTTCTTCCCCGGGTCCGGTCCGGAATCTTTTAGTTAGAGCGGCCGAGTTTCCCTTTCGTTCTAGGGTGCTGAAAAACCGAATAGTCTGTACGGTAGAAACATTGAGTAACCTCCCCCCATCCGAAGCTCCTTCCCCGCTGAATCCACGTCGCCCGCCCCGGGCCGAAACGACTAGCTTTAGACAACCTTTTTCGACAAATTCTACCCCGGCGTGGACCTGGCTTACAAACGTCCTTCATTACAATCATCTCACGGTTCTTCCGTGTGTTTGGAGGGCCCTATGATCAGCGGTCGTCGCCAGACCGTCCGGAAGGTACCCCCCCCCCTTTTATTTATTAATTGGCCCTTCCCACCCAGCCCCCACACGCCTTCCGTCCCCCCCCCTCTCACCAGGAGCATTTTCGGTACACACCCCCCTAGCGTTCCTCGACGGTTTTTTTCTCCCATCTCCCCCCCCTTTACGGAAGATATCCTTATCAGGACACGACGTTCCCGTGCTTGCCGTCCACCCCCCCCGAATGAACCACAGTAGCTACTTCCCGCCCTGGCCACCCGCTAATGCCTCGGACTCTACCGGAGGTTACCCTGTAGGATGGACCAGCTCGAGTTGGGTTGATTTCTCGTGTCACCACGGCACAGTCTCAAAACCCCGCCCCACAAAGACCCTCGCGGACCGGGATGCGACCGATCGTTTCCCCGCTTCAGTTCTGAGCGCACCCACTCCTGCCCCCACCCCTCCCCCCCACGGGCCCGGTCACCACCCCCTTCTCCATTTTTTGTACATAGTTCCTTCCCCTCCCCCGACCAGTTAGTCCTATGGCCCAACCGTTATCCCCGTTTTAACCCCCCGGTTACTGTACCCCGCCCCCCCCCCCCCCCACTTTTCACACCGAACCGCCCGCTGCCCCCCTATCCCCCTTCCTCCCGCCCAACCCTTAGCTTTGCCTTATGGCCTCATGAGTCTCGCGCACCCCCTCTTTCTCCACCATCGTGTAGTACTGCCAGACGACGAAGTGGCCTTTTGTTGCACAAGACCCCCTGTTTTCGGTTTTACCGGCGATAACTTCCTCAGAGCCTGAGACGGACAACTCCCCAGCTTTCCGTGTTGCTCGCTGCAATGCCCCTTAGCTTTAATACCCTGTCTTTCCGGCTGCCTTCCGTTTCCGTGGGCCGTGGTTCGATTGTATTAACGATCTCTTCCAACGCCTTTTATGCGTTTTTCTGTGCAGGTTTGGGTTTGTCAAAGAACTTTCCCGCGGTTTGTTATCTTTTTCACTCGATGAGATGGGTTGGTTCATGACTGGCTTCTTCGGCTTGAGACCGTTTTTTTTTCCAAGCGAAACGCGCGCCGGACAGCCTCTCAGAGTGGTTTCTCACACTCTTCCTTGGGAAGAATCCCAGTCATTTTTTCGTTTCTATTGAGGCTCCTTCCCCCAAAGAACAGACCTTATGACGCGGTCTTTCTGGAGGAACTAGTGACTACCAAGACCGCCACCAGAACTGTTTTCGCGCCGTCCAGGTTATTGATCATAGCTTGCCGGACGACTAGTGGGCACTGAGCTTCTATGATATGGGATTGCAGACATCCCAGGGCCCCAAAAGAGGCCACCAGATTTACGCAATAAATCGCGAAGGAGACGGGGCCCCGTTCTTTCATGGGTGGTCGTTTCCCCCCTAGGGTAACCGTTGACTGGCTTTGATTCAGACAACCTGTGACGAGACCAAATTTAATCCTACAACAAGGAACCATTTCCAGAACCGCCTAGAGAAGCCAGTAGATTGACCCTCTCTCTGGCGAGGATTTACCTTCGCTGTGATGTGTTTTGTTAACCTAGCGAGAGTGTATGATCCCCCCCATCCTCCCCGCCCGGCACGTCGTCTTCGAGTTACTTCCTTACAGAAGAATCTTGGCCCTAGTCAGGTGCACCCGATGACGACAACCTTTCCATGGAACCTTTTTTCCGTGCATTGAGCTAGAATGTTCCCCCGGGAGCGGCGATGGATGCTAGACGAGTCTTTAATAAAGACAACCTTGAAATTTGTTCTTGTGTTTTGTATAGAGGCCCCTCTTCAGGAGATGTTTATTGTCGCTCAAAGTTTCAGACCTGCCGGCACCCCCTCAAGCATCGTCCCCCCCGCAAAACCCCCCCTCTCGCGTAGAACGTTCCTTTCACAGGCTATTCTACCCGCCGTACAGATGAGTACAAACCTCCCTTTCAGAACTTGGCCCCACCCCATCTTGGCACACCACACCCCCCTTCCCACATTATGGATGACTGAGGTTTACCAAACTTTGAAAGAAAACTCCACGCTAGTTCCCCGTCTTCGCCCGAGGTCTGAGCAACACATGGCAGAGGAACTGTGGGATGTTGTGACTTTTTTTTGTGTCGCGGCTGTGAGGCGTGGCCTGTTACCGAAAGACCAACGGCGAAAAAGACCCTTCACCTTACCACCGTGCCCCCCCTTTTCCCCCCACATCGAGCCCTTACCCACCCCACTCCCCCCCCCCCCAATAGCGACCATGCGCGATGGGATCGTCCCCCGCTCACCTCCTAGAAGTCTTACCCCCAACTATGAATGGACAATGACTATTTGTACTTTAACCCCCCCCCCCCCCCCCAGAACATGCCCCGCAACCCCCCCCCAAGAGAGTACTCTTATCCACATACACCCTTTTCCCCTCTTAAAAATTATCTTTTCTATTGTTCCCACCCAAGAATGTGGTGAGCAGGAGAAGACTACGTTTCTTGCCCAAAACAGTTCTTTTTTTCTTCTCGTTTTTTCAATGAGAAGTTTGAGTGATACTCCTATCACTGGGTTTTTTTTTCAGTGTCTTAGTGGCGACATTCCCTGTTTTCATTGAAACGCCCGCCCCGCTTTCCATCAGTCCCTCGTTCCTTTTCCTTATTACGCGGAAAATTTTTATGTTGGTCGAATTGTCATCCGCGTCAAACTAGAATTATCCCTGACGTTTGTGTGATCTCCATCTTCGCCACACTTTCCTCGAGCCCCGGAAGCAACTTTCCGATCCTTCCTATACTTCTGAGATAAGAGATGGTGGATCCGTATAAAGCGGTTCCTCTGAAATTCTGATGCGTGCTTCGCGCACAAACCAACAAAAAACCACACCAAAAAACAACAAAAAAAAAGAAAACCCCCCCCACACCATTGAACGATGATTTTATCACTCTGGTGGAACTGCTTGTTACACCTTTGGGGATAATGTTTTTTCCCTCCTCCCGGGAGAAACTTCGATTTCCAATATGTGTTTGACGTCCAGTTGAACTCCCTGTTGGCTCGGATTTGTCCAACAAAGTGAGAAGGCCCTTTTGCTCTTTTCACGGAAACTCCCCCCGTGGCTTAGTTAATTGACTTTTCTGGGTCCACGCCACCCGAACTGGTCTTCCCCCCTCCCCCCTTTCCCCAGGGAAGATACCGCGAGACGGTATTCTCCCCTCCCCTGCACCCGTTTTTTTCCCTCCCCACGTTACCTGGCAACGTGTATCCCCCTATTTGGTCCCCCCCCCCCTCACCCACCTTGCTCACGCTGCCCCCGACCGGGCCTTCCCTTTTATCTGACTTCACTCCCCCCTGTTGTCCGCTTAGATTTTTCAGTTTTCTCTTTTGGGCCAACTTGTTTTACTGCTGGGCCCTATGACGCCTTGCCCAGAAGGGATTTCTTGTTTTTTTTTCCTGGTCGATTTTTCGTAGCCAATCCCCTTTTGAGGCAAAGGGCCTTACGAGGAACGCCATTGATTTCCTATGGGTTTTATGCCTCCCCTTTCCATGACCCCCTTTCCTGGACTCTAGTGTTTATGATTCGATCCAACTTCACGCTTCTAGAGCAGGAGGACTTTCCTGGCACTGACGGTAGGGGAGTTTTCTTCCTTTGAAGTAACGCGTGCGGTTTACAGCGCTTTCCTGAAGCGGCTTCCGGTTCTGTTTCGTACAAGTCCGTCCGGTTCCGCGCAGAATTCTTCCATTTGGATCCGGGGGACCTCACCCCCTGATTGCCACCTAGATTTCCCTTAAAATTCGGCCGCTCCCCGTCAATGATTCTGGACCTCTGAAGTATTCCCCTGAGAAGAAGACTCTCTTTTCCTCCCTTGTGAGAGAGATTCTCTCTCTTACTTCTCAATTTTTTTTTGTTCTGGTGAGCGCGCGGTTGTTCGTCCACTCTCTGCAATAAGTAATTTTTCCGTTCTCCCCAAGAAGTCTTCTTCTGTTGGCCTGAAGGGTTGACACCTCCTCTGGAAATGCTTCGCTGGCCCGCTGCACCTTCCACTCCATCCCGCCCGAAAGGTAGCCAACCCTCTGGCTCCCTTTATGGGCTCTCCTTTTTATAGACACCCTGCTCCTTTTTCATTCGACCCACGCATGACAAATCTATTTTCCATTTCATTCGAGGTATTCCAAATGCAATCGGGGTTTTTACCCCTTTTTGCGCGTCCATTGCAACTCTTCTGTCTAGCGCCCCTTCCGTCCCACAGCCCCAATTAAATTTTCTCGTGCTTCTGCCGTCGCGTGGACACTTTCCAAATGCCCTCCCCGCCCCCCAATACCCCTCCCAGAAGGCCCCCCTTCGTCTTAAGTTCCCAAACCTTTTTAAGTCTGCGTTTACAGGAACACCAGGATCCTTACCTCTTTTTCCATACCCCCTTCTTCCCCCCACGATGCACCCAAGTCCAAAAGGAAGAGACCTGAGTGCAGATCAATTTTCCCTTTCCCCGTCGGTTATGGTAAGTGCTATCCTCTCCTACCCCCCTTTTCTCCCGCACATGTTGAAAAAAATCGACCGAAAGACGGATTTTTACCACTTACCCCTACCCGTACGTCCTTTTCACGTATGGAGACCATGCAGCACACCCATGGAGAAACACACACCACCAACAAGTCGTGTCAGCTACGCGTTCAATTTTTCCGCGTCTAGCAAGTCCCTCCAGTACGCAGCGTCTGGCCTAGAAATCTCGTTACCTTCTCCTCAAAGCAGGGAAGTTCTATATGCTCTTTTTCCCCCGCTCGTATCCGAACCGCGTGTTTGCACTAGCTCCCAGTTCAAAATTTTTCATATTAGTTTTATGAACTATGCCACCTAGCAAATTTTCCCAGTCGTCGAACCGGACAGTTTATGGCTTTTGAAAGCTTGCTGTTCTGCCAATACCTGAGAGACATCCAGAAGCCACCCTCGCAACTGAAGTCTTTTTTCCGTGCAACACTTCCTTTCCAAGTGCTGGGCCCTCTCCGCACGCAGTGGTTTTCCTAGCACTGAAGTCTGAGCCCCATTTCTTTTTGATCCAAGCACCCGATGTGAAGCCGTGTTCACAAGAATGTTGGAAGTCCCTCCTTCAACTAATTGGTTGCCGGACCCCTCATAACTTGAGTCCAGCATAAGTGGGTCTAATGCGCGCACCCCCCCCCCCGCGCACGCAACAAAACCATCCCCTTCGCCCCTTCTTTAAGCTTATGCGACTTGCCCTTACCAACTGGGTGAAAGAGAAGGTTGCTTTCCCCCCCCTTGCGCCCATCCCGGCAACCCGAAAAAAATTCCCACCAAAGAACCACGTGCATTTTTTTTGCTCCTTTTTTTAGAGAGACCAACTCTACTCCTTTTTTAGCCCACTCCCTTTTATCACTTTAGTTCGTTGCCCAGTCCCAGCGGCTTTGCCAACCTCATCATGGTTTTTTTCCCCACCCGCGAATGTTTTGCGTTCCTAGCTCATTTTTTTCCCCCTTTTTGCGAGATGATATGGTCGTGCGCGATCCTTGCTTTCCTGGGTGACTCGCCTGTAGGGAGCCCCAAAATGGCTCGAATCTCTCTCCACACCACCTCTCTGGCCAAGCGTTTGAGGACGAATAGCTTCTCATAGCGCTTTGATATCTCTCTGGGAAAGGTTTTACCTTTCTTCGGCAAGTTTTAGAGAATTTCGTTTCCTGAGGGGAGAGATTACTTCCGAACTCTCCTTGAAAGACGGGCGGTCTTAGCATACCTGAAGGCTGGTGTAACCCATCACTCATTGAGTTCCCTGGACGGCCCATCCCTTTCTGCCCCCCAGCCCACGCCCCCAGCCAGTGCTCCTTTCCCCCTTTCGGTTGGAGAGGACTACCTTTCTTTTTCACCGAGTTCGTAAGAACGTCAATCTTAAACGTGATAACTTCCCTCGGGGAATGATGCTGATGGATCGTCGGCGGCCATTGAGTGTTCCGCGGTTCTCAATGAGGCGATCTCCACGATCCCAATGCGCGAACCGGAGTTTTCAAAAGACGGTCCTTTAAATGGCCTTTCCTGGAAATCAATATAAGAGCCTGGCTGCGGACCTATTCCCCCCCCGAGCATTCAAGACTCCGGTCTTTGACTGATGGGGTACGCAGACGAAACGAAAGATTTACTCCCTCCCCCTCTCCATCCCCCAGTTGCGTTGACAACAGACATCTGATCTTAGGTTCGTTCAGAAAGTTTTTTCACTCCCCCCCTTCCGGACGAAGCATTCACACACAGTATGTACCCATAGGAACCAAGCTGTCTCGGTGACCAACAGAACCTTGTCACTTAACCCGCAAGAATTCTCTTCTCCGAACGTCTCTCTTCTTTAGTCGACCACCCCCTTACCCACACTGCCAGCCCGTTCACCGGCATTTACCGAGAAGATAACCTCGTTCATCTCCTTGAGTCAAAGCCCTTAGTTTATCGTCTTGGAAACTCACCCAGTGGCTTTTTCCCTACCCCACCCCCCCCACCTCGGTGTTTCTGCCCAAACACTGTCAGTATTAACCTCTTTTTTTCGGGTGGTTCCGAGGGAAGCCACCTTTCCCCTTCCCCGGTGATTCCCGTGAAAAGTCAGGGCGTTCCTGGAGGTCTCATTTTTTCTCTTCTCGCGACCCCCTGAAGGGGTGAAGACTCTTCTCCCAACCTTTCCTCGGCCCCCCCATATGTTAGATGACTCACCAGATTCATGTGCAATAGAGAGATCAGACCCTACGTCATCCCGTCCCCCATTGCCTGCAGGCTCAACCTTGCCCATGGTGGTTGTGAGGTTACCATAATGAGTGTCTTCAGGCCGATCTAGTTCCATCTTCCTTGCTCCACCTATTACGGTACAGCCCGGTTTCCTCCTTTCCCCGGTCGCCCCTTTTCCTACTCGGTGGCATTCTGCCTGGGAGACGCGAACCCGCGCCCATGCGTCATCGCGCCTATTCGCAACGCTTTTCCGTCCCCCTAGGGAAGATCCTCTTCCTTCCCAGGAATTCTTCTTGTGTATGTAGCGGACGTCTTGTGGACCAAATTGGGTCGTCCTTCAATGTCTTCCAGGGACCTCCCACTAAGAGCTTGATATTTCCCCTCCCAACACTCCCGGAACCTTGTATGTGGTTATTGTTGCGGGGTTCAGGTACCCCTCCGCCTTAGTAGTTTCCCTTCGTTTGTGTGGAAAGAACCTGATCCTCTTTCCTCCACCCCCAGGTCGCCTCCTTCGGTACTCTGCAGTCCTTGTTTCCTTATTGATCCGCATTATTCTACGCAATCCTTCATTGGCGCACCCCTTGACCAGGATTCCCTCTTTTGTTTCAACATCGGTTTTTTCCCGAAGGAAGCTGCCGCTCCAGCCCTTCCTTCCCTGGGACCTGCTCTCTCTTCTTTTTTCTAAGGAAAAGCCCCCCCTGTCTCGAACCTAGTTAGTCGGTCCAAGGTCTTGAACTTTCAGTTTGCTCTCGGTTTTCCTTTAGTTTTTGTGAGCGAGCTTGCTTCCCTCTCCAGTCGATTCCGCCTCCCCGATTCCCGGTAAACGGTACCGCGGACCTTATCCGACTTGCCCGAAGACTTTGGCTGATTTTTTATGCTCTACAACTTCGACTATCCTCCAGTTTCAGTGTACCGGTCCCGCTCCTCTCGCGACCACACGCCCTTTCCCTTTTCCGATTGCTGAGAAACCGCCGCGACGGCTGGTCGGAGATTCAGACTGTCACCCTATAGATAGAAGTCTCCTCCCTGGCAACCCCTCGGCTGCACCTTATGTACTATCCGCTTGGTTTTTCCCAGCACGCAACTGCTCTTTCCCCGAAGTTGACTCCACCCCTACCTCTCCCCTCCCCGCATTGGCGGAAAGACAAAGTTAAAACCCACAACAGAAGCGTTCAGGCTCGTGTTGGAAATATGATCCCTTAGTGATTCGCCGCCTTTCCGGCAACCCCAAGTTTACCGTTCTCCTGTTTAGCAACCGCTACACCGGTTCCGTCCGGCGTCTGTCCAGGACGGCATCTCATTTACCCTTCCCCCGCGTGGTCAACGTTCGACGTGTCAGTCATGATGTTCGGCTCGTGTTATCCCTTGCACACCCGTAGTCGTAACAACGTCCCTTTCTTCAGATATTTCCAGGATCGGCGAGGTAGACCGACCGACTTTCGTCGTCGTAGTCACTTCGGAAATGTTCTCCCGCAACCCCCCAACGAAACCTTTGGGCCGTTTTCTACTCCCTTTGGTCCTCCTTTCTGTCTTTCTATGGTCAACCCCCTGGAATAATGGTGCGTAACCTACGAATATTCGGCCTCGGTTTCTCTTTGCATGGCATTTCCGGCCCCAAATGGCGTTATGAATCCCTTCCCCTTTAGCCGCCCGGTTCCGACCCCCTGTCCAAGGACCTTGCAATTTGGAGCATTGCTTGAAAGCACCCCCCTTAGTGATACCTGTTTACCGCAGACGAGGCATGCCGCTCAGTTAGAAACGAGAACGGCCCTTCTTTTAAATTACCCAAAGCCGGCTGACTCTCCCTCCTAATATACCCTAGGTTCCTCTTTGCCGCACTGTGTAAGCTTGAGCTTCGCTATGGCTCTTTCGTTTTGAATCTGCCCCTTAGGATGTGCCTTAAGGTCGTTGTTATCAGTAGCTATTTCGCGGAATAGAAGCCATGTTCTTCACGGTGTGATTTTTTTCCCCCCCTAAATGGCTCCCTCTTTGGTTCAATAATTTTGAAATAAGAGCGGTGTTCGGGTTTAATTTCGTCAGTAGGATAGCTCCAAGGTATTTTCCGCACCCTGCGGACAGAGACAAGCCGACGAGTTGGGGAGCCGGCCCCACTAATAGGGTTGCGATCCATTTAGAGTCTATTTCTCGTGTATCCCCCCAACCAGAATAGGCTTGACCGAGATTACGGGGATCCATGTCCCTCCTCAAACGCCTCGTTCTAGTCCTTTGCTTTATTTGCCTGCCCTGAGCACGGCCAGCAGTTCGGTGGTGCTTGAGGTCAGCCTCCTTATCCTACACATTGGATAACCCTTTTGCCAATTCACCCACTCTTCCTCACCTTCAAATAAAGACCCTGACTGGCAAACCCCAAGTCTTTTTTTCCTTGCGGTCAGGTAAACTCAAAGCGCCCCCTTGCAGGGAGGTGCTGCACTCTAAAACCAAACTAAGGTTGCCTATCACCGCAGGCCGCCTCCTGACCAAACTTCTTTCTCCCTTAACCCACGCCGCGAATCTCCCGTCGATAGTTCCTCCTTGAGTTGAGTCGTTCCTTGATCGCCTTCCTTTTATGGTCCACTAAGTCGCGACCCCACAATTGAGATCGAGTCCAACCAGAAACGACTCTCTCCTAACCGGAACGTTACGCTTTCCTCCCCATATCACCACCCGTTTCACCCTATGACAAACCAACTCTCACTCTCCCCTCCACGACCATCGCCCCCGCCCTAAGTCTCCCGCCTCCCACAGGGTCAACACAAAACACCTCCTCCCCCTCAAGCGAACCTCCCCTGCTACGTATCCTCCGAATCCCCCCGGTTCCTGGTTCATCGGTCCTGCTTTGATGCCTCCGGCCGCGTTCTTTCGGATCTTTTCAGAGTTCTTGCCAGCTAGGATTGTGTTCTTATTGAGGCGCATGGTATTCTCACTGCTTTGATCCCGCTGATTTTTTCAACCAAAATCCCGGACTCGTCCCCTCCCAGTTGGCTGCATCTCTTTCCCCCCTCCCCCCCTACCCTTCGCCCCACCCTCCAGCCCCACGTCCCCCTCCCAGTCCACAGCCACACACACTCCCGCCACACACACACCTTGGCTTTTTTCGAGCAACGCCGCGTAACGCATTCTTTTTCACCCTCCCTGGATCCGGTGGACCTTGCTCTCGGTTCCTTTTTTTTTTTCCCGCGTTACTACGTTGGGATTTGCGTCTCTTTTTTCGCAAACAGATAGTAAGGTCGTCGACACCCCATTCCCCCTCCTCTCACACGCCGACCTCCCGCTTTTCCCCCCTACCCTTCCTCTGTGCAAGTTGCGTCCTAGGCCTGGTTAGTAAAGCACACCGGCGTGCCCGCTGTGTCACCTCCCCTTGAACCGCAAAATACCCACAGATATACGGTGGGAGATTTACTTGTCGCATATTCCGACTTGCCCTATGCAGAAGTTCGGGGTTCCCCAACTTTCTTGGGTGACGCCCATTCGAGTAATAATCCCCTGGTTCAACCAGCCCCCCCATGCACATCCCATGGTCTATTATTCCACCTCCTCCCTTGACCAGTTAGCGCCCCGACTTCCGTGCTGTATTACTCCCAATTGGATTTTCGTCTCACCTGAAGGATGAGTTCCGACGCACTGCATTTTCCTAGTGCTTCTGGTTCGGCTTCTCCGTTTACTGACAAATACCTCCCAGCCCCCCCCCCGCTTCCCCCCCCACTCCCCCCTTTGCTTTTTTTCGGACGTGACAAAATTTCTTTTGCATCGAATCATCTTAAAACTAGAATAACAGACAATGGTTTCTTCTTTTGATCGCAGGTTTGACAAGTATCCTTAATACGTCTCTAACTCTTTAGAGAGTTCTTCCCCCTGACGGACGACTTGGAGTGACAGCACTGAGTTAAGATGAGATATCTTTCTCCGGAGAGGCCAAGTGCCCCTTCATCCCACTGGTGGAAATTCTTTTTTACTGACCCCCAGAGGGTTCTTCCCTGGTCCAGAATCCGTGACATCCCCTCTTGCCTCGCAAAGGTGATGGTCCTCCTAGTACCTCGTGATTTGATTGCCTTTTCTTACAACCTTTCTTTTTCTCCCCTTCGTTGCGCGGACCGTCCTGGACAAGACATTACACGGACGGAAGACTTTCTGTGGTCCGTTGGTTCTTTTGAAGTCGTTGCTCCGCGTTGGGGGGCACCCTCTCTGTGTTTTTGTTCACAGATCTACCAAAGCAATTCCTTCTCAACCTTTTCGAAGAACGCGTATGTTCCCGGCTTGGATGGTGGCCGTTTTTCCTTTTTGCTGGCGAGACCTGGAATGGTAACGGACCCCCCTTTTCCCTTCGAAGATCATTCCTTTGTTGCTGTGGTACTGAGGAGAGCGTAGCCACCTCCGACCACTTTGACGGGCACTGGTTTTGCCCCGTTTTCCCCCCCCCCCCCTCGGTCCGATGTTGTTCTTGCCGATAACTGTTGTCTATTTGTCTGCTTTTTCGACTGCACCGGCAAGTGTGTGTGTCGATGACGCTTAGGGACTCTGAACCCGACGTTAGGGAGTGTTTTTTACAATTTATTCTTCCGCCCTTTGATGGGACTGGAGTATTGACAGATGGGGTGGGCCCCAATTTGACCGCCGGATTCCCGATGGATTTTTTTCCTCCTAACCGGACGGCCCAACCCGGTTTCCGCGAATTTCTCTTTCTCCCTCGATGTTGTCCTCTGACTCCTTGATTCCCCTACTGTGGAAGGCACTCTAGACCTCTTCCCTTCTTTTTTCTCAATTGAACTTTCCTACCCTCTTTCAATGGAGAAGTAACCGTCCTCCCTCCCTCTCCCCTCTTTTTCAAATCTTGAGGAGATGTTCTCTTCTCGCGTCCTATCCCTTGCGGAGGTCCACTTCGAAGGCTTTTGAGCGGCGCGGAATTGGCTCGTAACTCCCTCAGGATAGCCCAATGACTCGTTTCCTTCTCCTTTGTCCTGCGTACCCTCCTTGAGCTGAAACAGCAAACAGTCGCATTGCTTCGAAGCTGCTCTGTTTTTCACCCCACCTTCCCTCCCGTTCATTCATACGACTCCCCCACAGACATTTTTCACAACCCCATCCTTTGACTCATCTGGGCTTTTGCGCTCTGACACCGCACTTGCGTTTGCTTCTTTACTCCTATCTTCATCCTTCCCGTTCATTCCTTTCCCACATCTGCCAATGGCAAAATGTTCGTGCGAAGTCCACTTTGTGTGCGCCCCAGACCCAAACCGAGGGTGTACCTCCTCTCCCCCTCACATATGTACAGCTCTTTTCCTTACTGATAAGTGTACCCGTCGCTTGACAGCTTCATTCACACGTGTCCCCACCTTCTTCCCCCAAAAATCCCTCCCGGAAAATCGGCGTTTCCGTAAACAGGAACTTGTCGGTTCGATTTCCCCGGCTCTTTTACCCTGCGGTTCTCCAGCCTACGGTTCCCAATTTCAGATATTGACGCGTCACCAGACGCAAGTCTACACAGATATCAATTTTCCGTCTTTCCTTCATGTTTCTTTCCGTGGCCCACCTAGTGCCTCGTCAAGGAAGCCCCTTCTCCCTTTCCATCCCTAACCTTTAGGCATACCCTTTCGTGTTACCCCCCCCCCCCCCGCCCCAGCATTTACCCCCTCCCCCCCCCACGCCGACCTAGCCTCTCCCCCCCCCTCTTCGCAGACCTACACCCCTCCCCTCCCCCCGCGGAGAAGCACCCCAAAGCCACCGTTACATGTCCCCTGTTATAAAACTCCCCGTTCCCCTCCGCTCTCCCTAAGAGCGGCGGCTCAGAAACGGTTCCCCCATTCCTTCTTATCTAGCTTTTTTAAACCCCTTTTATCTGCCATCTGCATTCGGCCCCCCCCCCGCCTTCCCACGCGTACACAGTATTCCCACTACGAGTTATTCTACTTCTGAGCCACCCCCCCCAGCTCACCCCCCCTTAGATTATTTAGGGACGCAACGATGCCAAACACGTCGCCCCTTTATTTCCCATCTTTCTAAAGACACCCGCCCCCTTCCCCCACGATGATGGCTGCCTGCGATTTTGGCCTGTCTGTGTTACAATTCCCCCAATTAGAGCTCCCCCCTCGCTTCAACACCCTCTTACACCAAACCCCTCCCCCTTGCGTCTTGCTTTTCCCATCATCCGTCTCGGCCCAAGCGCCGCCAGCTGGGGGCGTCTCACTCCTAGGATCATCCTTAGTCTCCACTCTTTGAGGTTGCCGTCCCAGGACTTTCCCCCCCTCTTATTTTCCTGTGACGATGTAGGACGCTTTTTCCCCCCCCAGCCCCATTAATTTTTTCTGTTCCCCAGACTTCTTTTCCGAGCTATTGTTCCCCGCCCGCGATTCCTAGGCGAATCGCCCGGCTCCATCCGGATTCGAGGGTCTTTTTCGAGGCACGTGATGTGGAACCCCCCCGTGGGGCGCTCTTTTGCTCCATGCCCTCGCGCCAGCCCCCTTTCACACCCCTCCCCAACAGTTCGGCACAACCCATGGCCGCCCACCACGCCCCCCCCCCCCCCCCCACCACCCACCACCCCTTTGAAGCGCCCCCCACCCGTCCCCCCCCCCCGCCCCCCCGAGCCCCCCCTTTTTTTAAAGCTTCTCCCACAACTTTCTTCTCTTTTTTGCCAACGCCTTTCCCCGTTATCCTTTGAGTTTTTATTTTCCTTTGAGTGATCTCTCTCGTGGATTCTTTGGCATGCTGTAGATGGTATCAGCTGGCCGGAGCTCTCTTTTTTTATCCCTGTTTTAGCGAAGAGACCCCTGTCATTCCTCTCTCTAGACACCCGTCCCAGTCGCTGTCTTTTTCCCCGCTTTCTGGGGAACTCCTCCTCCGACGCCATCTCTAGCTTTGACCCTCTATCTCTCCGAGGACCGGACTTTGGCAGGTGGGCTACGAGCAGTTCGCGCCATTTTTTCCTCTCTCCGCGCCCTCTCCCCCCCCCCCCCGCGCTCCCCACCGGCACCACCTCCTCGCCGCCTACGGGCCGCGCGTCGGTTTCTTATCGCCGGCTGACCTCTCATTTCACTGCAGACAGCGACACTCGGGACGCCCGCCCAAAGCCGGTACAGTCCAATGCGGCCCCTCTCTTTACTCGCGTCGAGAGGGCAACCGGCGTGGAGCGTCCCTCTCGTGGTTCTTACCAGTTAGGCCGCCCCCCCCCCCTCCCAGTCACTCTGGTGACCCTTCCCGCGCGGTTTCCTGCACTCCCGCCGGTGGCTTACCGGGCGCGGTTGCGACGGTTTCGCCCCCCAAGGAGGCGCCCTAGAAGCGCCTTCAGGAGATTACCCTTCGTAGCCGTGCCTTCATTTTTTTCTCAAGGATCAAATGCAGTCGACGGTTCCCTCTTTTTCTGTCCCTCTTCCAGCGAGTCCGCCCGAGGAGGGGTGGGGTAGCATGCGGCTCTACCCTCGTAATGCTTGCCACCCCAAGGCTGAATTCCACTGTGTCGTCTCCACCCCCTCGCTGCTTGCTCGCTCTTTCAGTGTTGCAGCGGTCCCCCTCCATGTCCTCGACCCGGCGCGTTGATCCCACCACCACCGACGATATTTTTTCCTTTGAAAATCCCCCTCCGTCGATTCGTGGTTTTGACCCCCCCCCTCAAGAACTTCCGCATGATGTTTGAATGCGCAAGTTTCTCCCGGATTTCCCAAGTTCAAAACCACCTTCCCCAAACTATCCGGTTTTAACCAACCCGCCCCTCACATGGGTCTTTCCCCCACAGGAAGATCCAGCGTTCAGCTGCCGGTCCCGCGAGTTGTCCTCCGTCTGCTTCGCGTCTTTCTCCCCCATTCTTCCAAGCTCTCCGTCCGTCGGTTCTTCTTAGTCTGAACACCCCACTGCCTCGTTGCGCCTCTGTGGTACGACGGTGGTGCGCGTTCCCTTCATGAGAATTTTCATTCCTGGACTGTCCCCGGCATGGCGGGTAATCTCTTTTCGGATCATCCTTTTTTCGACGATTCCCGCCCCCCTCCGACTTGAGCCTCCCTTTTCTTGATTACGTCGCAATGTCTGTCCAGTTTTTGGTGCTTCTTTTTCTCTTTTTTAAGAATTCTCTTACCCCGAGGTTGCCCAGCCCAAAAGACAAGTCATTGGTGGATTGTTTTTT
>Ga0179593_1639297_pt1 | contig 24506 bp, 24 predicted proteins | sample CZODoug2_1_08_16_FD_185931 | JGI IMG/M metagenome (GOLD analysis project Ga0179593, IMG submission 185931) | Vadose zone soil fungal communities from Angelo Coast Range Reserve, California, USA - CZODoug2_1_08_16fungal (PacBio error correction) | ecosystem: Environmental > Terrestrial > Soil >... | reverse complement strand
TGGGGACGTTTGAAACATAGACATTTACCGTCCTCCTCTTTTTTTCCGGGTCTGGTTTTCGGGGGTTTCTTCTTCCTCTGTAGGGAGGCATCGCCGTTTGCACGAACCGTTACCACTCCCATCTTCCTTCCGATACTCTTTAAGACGCGAACGCAACAGGACCAGCCTTCTTTTAGTTCGGAGTTCAGATGGTTGTCCCACGGTGTGATGTGATTCTGCGCGCTTTCGGGGATCCTGTGACCCCACTGCCTGGCGCTGCGGCACGCGTGATCCCCTTCAGCTTCCTCTCAGCCCCCTCGTTCAGTCCACATCCCTGTTTTCCTTTTGTGCTTTTGTTCGGAATGCCGTTGAGGCCTGAGTCCTACTCCTTCACTGCCCTTCTTTTCGGATTTTTCAGCGATCATAGTGATCGCCCCCCAACCCCACCAAAAACCCCCCCCCAACACACCACCAACCACCAACCCCCAACCAACAACCCCCCCCACCAAACCACACCCCAACACCCCCACCCCCACCAAAACCCAAACTAAACTTTTGCAATGCCCTACTACTGCGTTTTCCACTCTCCATAAGTACAGCCTATATGCTTGAGAACTTCCTTGACATTGTCCAAATCCCCAGGATCACACATTGCTCCCCTTTTCCCCCCCCTCCTCTCTTTCTTCTGAGGCGTAGGTGAGCCGGGGACTTGCGACGAGCCCCTGTGCTGGCGTCCCCCCACTCGAATAAGGGAAACTCTCGCCTGCTCCTTCTGGTTCGTTGGACCCTCTTCGGGGCGTTCTTGACGCGAACGCAAGTGCCTCCGGTCGTTGCTCCCCTTCTTTTTGTTAGCGCCTTAAATCCTTAATTTCCGTCCCTCGCGAGTGGTTTCATTCTTCTCCCGCTTCGCGTATTATTTTTTGTCCATGGACAGGATGTCCCTCCCTACTGTAATAGCGGGGTAACACCCCGGGACTGTGTAGAAGGTAGATCCTTGAGTTTTTGATCGCTCGGACCTGCGCCCCACTTAGGATTCCTATTGTTCTCAGTTCACTGTCTAACCTTCGGGCATCATAAAGTTACCTTCGGAATTCGCTGCACCACCTTCCTCTCGCTTTGAGAAAGGGCCTTGTATTGATCCTCCGGTTCTTGAACCGTTATATACCTGCGCTTTTCTTCATATCCGATGTTTGGGCTTTTCTTTTGTTTTTGTTCTTTTTCCCTGGAGGTGGTGCTCGGTTGTTTCCATCGACCACAAGATTCATTACTGGCGGCCGTCCACTTTAACAATTCTGGAGAAGTGCCCTATTTCTCCATCAGAAAGCGAGACTAAACTATGTTCGAGGCCCTCTTTCTTTCCAAGGAGTTTTTTTCGCGGCGCCTTCCGTCCTTGAATTAGTCGTAGCCGTGCCTTGACTTGCTGCCTTGTGTTGCATCATCAGCTCGGTCTTGCCGAAGGGCGCCTTTGTTTTGTGGACCGCCGTGGCTGGCAATGTCCTTCCCTTGTCCCTTCTGATTTTCTTTAGTTCCTCCTTTTTTTTTTTTTTTTCTTCGCAAGGCGGCGCTGTTAATTTCAGGCGGCCCCCCCACCTGGCTTGTGTGAGCAAACAGATTCAGCCCCTGGTCGGCGTTTTTTCGGTATCGTCGCGCGTTGGTGTTCCCGCCTTTTTTTCCTTTTTTTTTTGCGTTTTAGCGTTCCAGCGACATGATGAAGCCGCGCCTACCCATGCAACGTTGTTTGGCGACAATCATACCCCTTCGTCGTAAGATTTCTCCTGGGCTCCGTTTCTCTCTCTTTCCCCTTCCTACTAAGTCTTTGGGTTTTTAGCTCACCGGTTTTTTTCCGTCGACCCGACTTATTTCTGTGAACCGCAAAGGTCGTTTCTTCCCGCAGACGGTATCTTGCTGTAGTAGGAATGGCAAATTTTCTCCATAAGTGTTGCAATGAACGGACACGGCCCCAACCAACTTGCCCGCCCTGACGATACCACGGAACAGCAGTCCGCCCCTGGTCTTAATATTTTTGCGTCTGCCATTGCGCTTCATTTCTTTCTCCCTTGTTCCGTGACTGCTCTTTTCCATGGAGACGTGCCTCTTCTCTAGACGATTCCGAGGCTAAATCCTCCTCCTTCCCCCCTTTCCTTTTTTCACGGAGAAGCGAAGATCCTCCCTCCTTCCGGTTCCCAATTCCTGTGCTAACTCTGCAGATCCAGCAGATCATGAAGGCCGTTCAAACTTGCAGCCCCGTTTTGAACTTTCTCGGCCCGACTTTTCTTCATGCAATTAGCCGAGTCGGTCTAATGGCCAGGAATCTCGGCCTTTGTTCGATCTGTTTGATCTAACTTCTGCAAAATCCCCCTCCTGCTCAATTTTCCTTTCGGTCCTCGTACGCAGCGTCATGCGCTTCTGCACGATCACCAGCGCCCGCACCTGGGCCCCCCCCGCCCTACTCCCCCTTCCTTGATTAAGCATATTTAATGTCTAATTGATACCGTCCCTCTTTCTCCCTTCCGGATCCCCAAGTGAAGGTCCGTGCATCCGTCCTTGATAGGGTCACTTTGATGTCCGCCGTTTTACGCCTTCCGCGTCACGCAGAGCTGCGCTGACCCAGCGCGTCGAGATTTCCTTCTCTGAGCTCCATTCTACCCATTCCCGTCCCATTTCCTTCCGTGTCCTTCATTTGGTCACCTGTGAAACCCCCCCTAAAGCCTGCGCTGTGACCTAGCGTTCCTCCTGCCCGTTATTTTTTATGGTTGTGGCCGGGACTTTCTCTGGATGAACAACTTTGATGGGAGTCCCCCCAACCCTTCCTTGGCGGCACGTCGTGATTGTCGGCGCGCCAAGCTTTTGTTACACCGTACATCGGAATATTTTGGCCGTGCAGCGGCTGTCCTGATTTTTTTTTCAGCATCTGCCGTGTTACTGCTGGCCGGCGGGTCCTTTTCCCCCCCTCCCGTCCCTCCGACAGGCTCGCGACTGGTTTTTTTCTTTGCTTTGGTTTCCCCCCAACTCAAGCAGCCTCAGCGGAGGCCTTCTCTTACGACCTTACTTTTCGTTTACCCCTCCAGGTCCGAGAAACTAGCCCACCTATCCGAAACGCCTTTTCCCCAGAGGACGTCCGGAGAAGCCGAAAGCTCTGGCATTCGTCCCCAAAAACAGGACCGGTCGTGGTCCTTCGTGCTTGTCTTGTGGGTCCTCCGGCGTGCCGCATACTTCCACGCGTCCTTTTTTACCAAGCAGGTGGCTTCTGCCACGTTCACGGAAACTTCCTCTTTCCTCCCAGTGGCCAAAGTTGACCACCCAAAAGACTCCGGAATAAAACATTTTCTGGTTTCGGTTCGGCGTATATTTTTGGCCGATTGGACCCTTTTTTGAGGTTCCTGCCGTCCGATGCGCGCGGTGCAAACGGCCCCCCTCTTCGATTCGACACCCCACGAGCCTGCCTGCGAAGTTCGCTTGGTTCCCGCTTTTTTTTTCAATTCTCTCTCTTTACTGGTGTTTTGAGAGTAGAGTTTCTCGCTTGAAACCTTGGTCCCATTTCTAGCGCGGGCTTTTCTCTTATCGCCGAGTGGGTTGGTTGTTGTGCATCGACCGGGAGAAACCCTCCACTTCCCTTCCCCATCAAGATATCTTTTAGCCGACGACCAAAAAAGCCCCCACCTTCTAGGTTGTTTTTCTGGCTTGTCCTTTGTTGATCCTTCTCTGCGAATCTGTTTACTTGGGCTCTTTTTCTCCGCCCAACGAGCTAGTTAGCGGCACTCCTTTCTTTCCCCCCCAGCGTCAAATAGGCACCGTCCCGTAATTGCCGTGTTTTTTTGGCTTCGTTAATCCGTAGTCTTAGTCGCAGCGTTTTCCCCTTAAGCCTAGTTTAGTTCGAGGGCTCTCCCCCTTGTCTTCTTTGCGAGAAAGAATTAAGGCGGCTCCCGACTCCCCATCAATTTCCCGCCATCTGCCATTGAAGGACCTTTTGTCAAGTCAAGATAACCTCCATTTCCTTCTCTAATATGAGACACTGAGGATAGTTAGGACGACGACGCGGACCTAGCAAGGTAAGTATCCAGGTCCTTGGCTTCACAGCATCAGTAATTTTTTGTTTTCAGACCGATCATTTGTCAGTTGGTACCATTTTCTTCCTCTTGTGCAGTGGGCTTAGACGACACCCCGACCTTGTTTGTTGCTCCCGTTTAGTTGTCCTCGCCCCCTAATTCCTCCCTGCCCTTCCCTTGCCCGCGGTTTTGCCTCTTTTCCTTTTCCCCTTTTGGCCCAGCGCCGTCTATTTGTTTTCCTACCCCCGTTGATGGATCATTAGGTTTCAGCCATGAAGCTCCTTCCCCTCGTTCTTCGGAAGAGGACTTGTCTTTTTTCCTTTTTTCTCCGTTTCCCTTTAGGCTAAGAAACCTCCCGTACTCCGTGCACCCCTTTCCTTTTCGTGTTTACGGGAGATGTTGACTTTTTTTTCGTGCTGGACCTGCGACTCCGCATTCACCTTCCCTTTCATGGATATGACGCTGAATTCTCGTTTTCCTTGCCCTTTTTGTTTGCTGTTATCGGTGGCTGGCCGCGGGCCCCTTCCCGGTGTTACGATTTTGCTTCATCCCGGCCTGTCTATCATCAGTTCTACTTTTCCTGCACGGCGCGAAGGCCATATGCGCGTCCGGAGATTTACTTTGCAGAGCCCGAAGCGCATTTGAAATTTTGCTGTTTTCACTGGCGCCTGTTCTGACTTTTTTTGCGTCGCCGACGGCCTTTTTTCGGATCTTTTTTGAGTGACTGACGCGTGGTTGCGCGCGAGTGTCCGCCCTGTTAATTTTTTTTAGACTCGGCCCGTGCAAGTCCCAGATTCCTGGGCTTTTCCTTCGGCTTCTCGTCTCGCGATGCGCTAGCAATGTTCCGGCCTTTCTGCAGTAAAGCGCAGGGTTACCACCCCGGATTTGCTGCCCCGTATTACGCCCTTGTTGGCTCTTTCTTCTTCGGTTTTGACCAGGTTGCTCGAGTTTTTTCGCTGGCCTTTTTCCGCGCTGGAGAGAGACCATGATGTTCTTCATTATCCTCTATTATTGATCGCCCTGCATATATGGCTTGATCGGAATCCCTCTCTTCCTGCTCTTTTTTCGAAGTGATATATACTTTTAATCCTCCCGTTGTTTGTTGTCCGTCGTTTATTTTGCGACCTCGATCCCCCTTTCCCAGGCGTGGTTTCAAGACGATGGACCTTTTGTCTTCTATGCTTTTCGTCTTTCATGTTGAACTTCTGGCATAGCTCACGTTCTCCGCCGACAGGACTCCCCCCCCCTTTTCGGCAACGAACCAGTACATTCCGACCCCCCTTTCGCCCAAGGCTCGTTGTTGCCTTGCGTGCTGCCTTAGTTTTGTGCCGCCCGGGTGGTTGCCGACTGTCCTTCCTCCTTCTTCCGTCCTTGCAGACGGTCTTTTCCTTGTCATATCGCGCCCCCGTTTTCGCCACATTCCTCATTGCCTTTTGTAAGCTGGACGAGACTGTCCTTTTCACCCTGGAGTCAGGCGCCGCTCACCCCGCGTTTTCCACTTAATCCCAACGAAGAGACTGTCGCAGCCTCGCCGCCCCCAACTTGCAGACATTTTCGGCCCTTTCCGTTTTCCCCTCTGCGCCGCAGCTGCTGGGCAATCAAGAATTCGGCCTTCCCTTTTTTCCTTTAGGATTTGATGAAACAGTAGTTATGAGACTCCGTGAAGGCCTACGGCTTCTTAAACTGGTTTCAAGCGTGTTTTTCCTTCAGTGCTGTAGCGAAATTGCACCCGCCCCCCCCTCCACGGCCCCAACCTTATCGTTTATATCATGTAACCCCCTTTTTTTTTTATATGCCACCGTTCGCAGATGCCGCAGAGTCTGGATCCAACACGGCCCTTATCTTGCAAGGATTCCGCACTTCCTCCCGTCACTTTTATGATGCCCCGCAGGCATGGTCGTCTCCTGAAACTCGGGCTCGGATTTTTTATTTCATCGTCCCTAAGATTCTCGACACCTCGCTTTGCAAGATTCCCCGTCCTCTTCCCCGGTTCCATTGCCCTTCATAGCTCGTTTTGGCTTTCGATACGCTGAACCCCGTTGCGACCTGCTCATCGGTTTTACCCTGGCAGGAATTCTGGCTTTTCTGTGAACCCCCCTTTTTTTTTACTTAATCCTTCCCCCTTGAGCTCAATTCGGTCTGCGCTTTTTCCACCTCCCCCTGACTGGTATTCGACACATAGGATCAGGATCGGCTGGACGCTGTTCATTCCCCCCTTCGTTTACAGCACTCCTTCTTCTGGCGTCCTTTTTGGTGGCGTTTTATGGGGAACCTATTACATTTTTGATTTTATGGCTTCGGTGTGTCTTTCCTCCCTCTTGGAGAAAACTGTGTCCTTCCATTCGGCTCTTTTTGCTTTTTTTTCTGGCGGCCGCCTAGGATTTCTGGCACACTCCAGCTTTTTTCCCGCAGTGTATGATTTTCCACCCTCTTTTCTTCCCCTCCCGTTTTGATGATAAGTGCCGATGACGTGGCGCTTGCCAGCTTAAGCTACTCTGACGTCAGGGGATTTTTTCCTTCCAAGTGACGTGCCGCTGTGTCGGTTTCTGTATTTGAGCAATTTCCCCCGCGACGCCTCCCTTGAAGTCCCTCCCCCCACGCAGTGGCGCTCATCTCCCCCGACACGTGACTCTGCGAGCGTTCCATTCTCAACCGTTTGACCCCACCCTGCTGACAACTTCCTAAAACAATAGTTGGCTTTTGTTTTGTTCAAGCCTTGATGGCCGATGAAGTTTGAGTGGGTGCCTTGTCTTTCTTTTGCGGCAATGACTCTTTTTTTTTTTTTTTTTTTTCCCTCCCTCCCCCGCCAACGCGAAGCCCGCTTTTTTTCCCTATTCGATGTTTGTCAGTCACAGCTCTTTTCCCGTTGTTGTGCTCTGCGCCTCCGCTGCGATCATAGTTCGCCCGCGCGTTTTTTTGTTATCCTTTCACCTTTTTTCGGGAGTTTCTTCCGCCCTGAGCAGCGGACCTGGACTCTGTCCCCCTCCCACCTCATATTAGGCCCTACCGCCCAAAAGACCCCAAGCAACTAATTTTTTATTTTATTCGTTTTGGGTCCCCAATGGACCAACGCTGCGCAGTACCCTTCCGTGTGGATCCTTTCAGCCCCGCAATCTTTTTGCGCGTTTTTTCTGCACCTAATTGCCAGCGGTGGCAGTCGCCATCTTCCTCCGTTTTGCACTTTTGGCTTAAAAGGCTCTTTTCCTCTCGGTATCCTTTTCTGCTCCCGTTAATCTTTGCACGTCTCATAGTTTCTCCGGTGCCCAGCCTGCAGTTCATTCATCTTCCAGGATCGGGCGGCCCCCTCATGTCCAAAAGTTTCCGGCCTATCTGCTTCTCCTCCTGTCAGATTGCCAAGACCTTCCCGCTGATTCAACCCCTCCCGCCTTCCCTCTCTGCAGGTCCGAACATGCGGTCTTAGGTTCAGTTTTGAGCTTTTTCCGGCAAGCAAGGGCGCCAGCTTAAGGTAGCAATTTGTCAACTGTTTATCCCAAGAAGACCGATATTTTGCTTCCCCTGGTCTTTTTTTCAGTCCCCTTTGAAGGTCCTCGAACCGACATTCACGACCCGTTTCCGGTTTCTTCCCAAGGTTGCCCCTCCTCTGCCAGGACGTCTGGTTTCTCCCCTTGTTCATTGCGGAGAACAGATGAGGCCCTCCGCGCTTCCCTTTGCCTTTCCCCTGGATTCAGAGGAATTTTGGCCCCCACGGGTCATAGAATGTAGAGGTTTTTCTTTGCTCTCCCTCTTCAGCGCAGTATGTCGCGTGGTACGGTCCCTTCTTGGCTGTCCCCTTCTGGCAAAATACCTTCTCTTCCAATGACTGTTTTTTTTAGATTTTTCGGAAGCTGGGTCGGTCGCGTGTCATCGAGTCCCCCCGATTTTTTTTTAATTCACGTCTTTTTTTTTGCTCCCTGATCCCTCTCTTCGCTTTCTTTCTTTCGTTGGTTCATGTTGCTTTGGCGCCTTATTTTCGGCCCACGCTGCACCCTGTTCTTTTCACACTTTTTTGAATCAGGATCAGGGGGGAAGATTGCTACGGATCCTCCTCCCTGCGAGGCCCATATTTCTTGCCGACGCTTCGGCCCTGCTTGCCGCCGCCTCATTTAACTTTGAGTCGGATCTTTCAACTTTTGCGACTGGGCTGCTTCTTCTCCGGTGAAAGCTCGTTATCGCCAGTCTTTTTTTTCGGTCCCTCCTCTCTTTTCAACCGTGTGGCCCAACCGGCTATCGCACTTGCCCCCCTGACATTCCCTCTTTCCTTCTTGTGATTGTAATTTTCGGCCTGATCTGTCTTTCCCTCCCATCTCCGCGAGCGTCTCCTCCGATGGCGAAGGATTTTCCAGGCGGCCCCCCCTAAGGCAACGTGAGAGCCCCGATTCCCGGCGGGCGGCTTTTTTTTTCTCGGTTGATAGTTGTCATTTGAAGCTGGTTGGCTCCTTTGTCGCGTGGGCCGCGTATGTCTGGGTTGACCAGGTTAAAGAAGCGACCCTTCGGGCCGATGGACTTGTTGCGGGCAGAACCTTTTCTTCTAGAGATGGCTTGCCCTGGTTACTCCGTTCAATCCTTACTAACCAGTTTTCTCCCTTTGCTCCTTTCCCGCTGACGCCGGAGTCTGAGGGAGTTGTTTCCTTTAGCGCTGCCGGTCTCTTCGCCTTTTCTGTCGAGGATTTCCTTTTTTGCACTTTTTCTTTTTCGCATCCTTCCCGCCCGCGCCCCCCCGCGTTTCCAAACCCCCTGAAATCGCCCTCTCCCTCGCCCCACTCCCTTTCGCCCGCCCCCCCCCGTAGTATCGGTTTTTTGGGCGACAATTTCCAGTTTTGGTGTGCTCCCTTCAGCTCTCCGTCGCCATCGCGCCTTACTCGCCCCCTTTCCTCTTCGTCCAGACGATCAGGCGCACCAGCCCAATCAGCAGCCGTCCCGGGGGAAGCTGGCTGTCATTCCTCCTTACCTGGTGACGTATCTTCTCTCGCGCAACGCTTTTTCGTTCAACGAAGCATAAACAATCCCGTCGCCTCCCCCGCACCTGCAGCCCCGGAGCCATTTTTCTCGGCCACTTTTTTTCGGCGATTTTCTTGGACAGTACCTGCATATTGGTTTTTCTGGATGACCTTCTCCCTTTTGCCATCATTCCCCTGAACTTCTCGTGTCGGCCTATCCTTGTCGACTGTTCAGTTTTTTTTTGCGGCCATTCCTTTTTCACTCCCATGCACCCCTGCCCCCCTTCAGGCCGCCTTCTTTTCTCCTATCTGTTTGAAAAATTATGAGGGGGGTACACCTTCTTCTTTTTCCTCCGCGCACCCCTTTTCCCGGGGCACTTGTCGTTTTACGCAAGTTCATTAGTCCCAACTTGGGGCCCCTTCCGCACAGCGCGTACGTTCTCCCACGCTCTCTTTTCTTTTTTTTCCTCTTGGTTAAGTTTTCGCCAGACGTAGTTCCTTCGCGACTTACACATTTCCCCGACCCGACGCTTTCCTTTGAAGCTTCCCCTTCTAGCCGCGCTTTCAGCGTTCCCTTGCCCTGCCACGACCTCTTGCTGTCCGCGGTTTCCTTTTTGAATTCTCTGGCAGATGAAAATTATGTGGGCCCCTCCTTTTGGTAACTGGCTTTGTCGGTTCGCTTCACGGCCGAGTCTGTTTCACCAAGGAAAAGTCTACGGTATGTTTTTTTTTCGGTGTCTCCTGATCTCTCTTTTTCCAGAAGATTTTTGGTTTTTTTTGTACTTTTTCCCCCCCGGTTCGCGCTCCTCTCTTTTTTCTGAAAGGATCGTATGCGAATTCGTTTGATCAGCGCCTTGCTTTAGAAAAAACCGTGCTTCCTGTTCCTCCTATCCGACTGCGGTTCTGGCTTTTTTCGCCGTAGGATTACCCCTGATTGCATGACAACTGAAGGTGCGAGCCTCATGCCTGCCTCTTTCCCCCTCTCTACCTTCTGAGTGATACTTCCTTTGATCGGATTCCGTTTCCCCCGCCAGTGTCTAAACGACAACCCTCCCGGGTTTTCGAGTTATTGAGAGTGGTCCCTCTCTTTGTCCGCTTTCTTTTTTTTCCCGCGTGCAGAGACGCCCTTTACTGCCGAGCGAACACCCGCAGGTTTCCCGGACCCGCAGGGCCGCTCTGCGCCTCCTTTTCCCCAAAGGACAACTTTTTTTACAACACCCTCTTTTCCGAAACCCCATGTCTCAGTTTGGTTGCGGTAGCCTAAATATATCTTGGAGGTCAGAGGCTTTTTTAGTGGTCCTTAGTCACCCGTCGATGCTCTGCTCAACACTGGTCACCTCTCCCCGCGGCCCCGCCCTGAGCCCGCAGCGGCGGTCCGATTTTTTTTACGCCCTTTGTGCGGTCCATTTCCAATTTTGTTGTGTTGATCTTCTTTACTTCTCTCGCTGCCCACTCATCGACATTTCTCTCAGGCTTTTGGGGGTCGGATCGCCCCCACTGTTTGCTTTCGTTTTGTTCGAAGTCCCCAACACTCATCGGCCCATCACTCAATTTAGCCGCGTTTCCCCCCCCCTCCAGCAATACATGTTTTAGTGAGTTTTCAGATTTTGGTTTTTTCCAACCTTTTCTTTTTTGAAACGATGAGCAGAGCGGCCGTTCCGTTTCTTCTCCCCCAAACTGTTTGCTTAGCGTACGGTGCTTTTATCCCCCCAAGTCCATATAGCCCGTTTGCCTCCTCCTTTCAGCCGGGTGTGCTTTTTTCCTTTTCGTTCCACCCTCCTCCCCCCCTCCACCCCCCAAAAAACCCCACCCCCCACCCCCCCCCCACATCGGGGCTCTTATTTTTCGAGCTCGCGCTCCTTTCATTCTTCCTAGTTCGGATCGTGTGAAGCGTTCCTCTAGCTTCTTTCTCAATCTTTTTGTGTCCCACTCTCCCCTTTTTTACAATCTTCTTCGGTTTGGAATGCAGGTTTCCCCCGTGTTTTTTCGTCCAAAGCAAGGCGAGACCAAGATGGCGCAGTCTCGTTCCGTCCCAGGGACAAACTCGTATTCCTTCCCGACCCCCGACTCTTTAATTTGCTTTTTGGCCCGTGCCTTATTCTGGTACCGGTTCAGACCTTCCCATCTCTCAGATCGTTTTAGATTGTCTTCCCCGTTTCGCCCTGTGCGTGCGCGCGACCTTACGGACAGTCGTGCTCCCTTCAGGATGTTCATTGCAAATATAATTTTCCGCCCCTTCCCTCCCCCTTTTTCATGACCGTCGCATGCATTGCTGCGTTAACGCGAGTTCCCTTTGCTATGCCGGTGGATGACCAGGATGCCATTTTCCATTCCATATATGGTCACCCCCCTTGCCCGTCGACGCTTTTCCAGGTCTCGTCTTCTTTATTTTGCTTCAGGCCCTCTGGTTGGAGGTACGCGTGTTCTTCCTTTGGGATCAGAAACAAGTTATTTCTATCCCTTCCTGGCCGGCTCTCGATAATTTCCGGAGTATACGGCTGCTGCTCGTTTCCCCACCTCTTAAACCAGCCAACGGATATGCTCTTTTCTCTTTCGGCGGTTTTTTTTTTCCTTCCTCTGGTGATTCGTTTCGGTTCACCTCTCAGTCCCCTTAGTTGGCCGGGGCCCAGAATTCGGCTCAGGTTTCTCTTTTTGAAGTGGAAATCTCCTCCTTGCCCCACTTTCTTTTTCCCGAGATTCTGGCACCACCACCCCCACCACAACCCCCACACCCCCACCCCCCAAACACAAAAAACAAACCACCCCCCAAAAACCCAACCACAAACACCCCATTTTTTTCTCTTGCGAAGCGAGCCGTCCCCTTGGCGCCGGGGCTTTCTTCGCCGAGGAAGATCGTGGATTTGATTCCTCCAGCTTTTCGCCCTCTTCCCGCCGAGTCCCCTTTGTGGAACCCCCCTCCGAGCTGCGCAGTCCTTCTTCCCTGCCCTGATTTGTTTTTTCTTGATCGTTTTCTAGATCTATGAACCCCAGGGATGGCCTCTTTTACCGAGGCACCCAAGGGCGTTCACGGTTTTTTCTTCGAGCCATTCGCCAGGCTGTTGGAGTTTGTTCGGGGATCACCGTTATGATTCCCTTTTTCGGGGTGAGTCCTGTTTTCCCCCCCCTTCTTTTGGCACCTTTTCCCCCAGAACGTCCCCTCCCCCCTGCAAATCTACATGCTTTCCGCACCTGGAGGGCCTTTTCTTTCCCATCGTTTGTCTGAATGGGGACGATATATTTTCCTCATCCCTCTTTTTGTTTAGAGATACCGTAGTCCCATGCCTCCCTTCCTCCTACTTTCTAGCTTTCCGTCCTCTGTGGCTTATATTGCCGGGGTAGGTTCCCTGCTGCAGAACTGCCCTCAATCGGTAGATGTCAGTTTAGCCTATACCCTCCGTATCAAATTTCACCGTGTTCAAAAGGCCGTTCCCAAGATGCTTCCAGGCCCAGGGAGCGGCTTTTTTGTAGGGCGCCCTTTCCTTCCAGTTCGCCTGCGAGCTGCGCGGTAAAGATCGCGACTGACGTCATTTTTCCCACCCATCGCAGAAATCAGGAAGCTGAATTTTCCCATGCCTTTCCCGTATCAGGTTACACGGGGTGCGCCGGGCATCTCTTCCCCCTCTATTTTGCGATCCCCCCCTTTTTTTCCCAGCCCTTTTCTTGCCTCCGACCCCCTGCAGCCCAACCCCTTTGCCCCTTTTTATTTTTAGATCGTTCTCGGCGGTCCCCTCCTTTGGGTCAATCTCGGGCTCCCCCATGTCTTAGTCTGTTTTATCCCGTTCTTCCAATTTGACAATTCCGACTCTTTCCTTTGTCCGCCCGCTTTTAGCGTGGGTCGCTTCGAGTCGGCCGATCCCCCCCTTCTGCCTGAACAGGAAACGCCCCTACCGTCCCCCCCCCCCTTTTACCGTTCACTGTTAATATCTTTTTTTCCCTCTTGTGGCCCTTTAGATTCTTCCTGCTCTGTCCTCGGTCACCAGTCTTGACCCCCCATCTTTTGGCCTACCCTTCTTTCCGTTGCACGCCACTTCCCCCCTTAAGGTTTTTTTTTGAGCCCTCCGCACAGCGTCTTCCTTCTGCAATAGTTTGAGTTCATCCTGCTCTTTCGAGTTCCCTGATTCCCTTTCCCGTGACCCCGAGACATTCCTCCATCCTGGTCATTCCTTCCGCAGCTGGGCCTTCCCTCCGTCTTCACTTCTTCACCCCCCCCTCGTTTGTGCCTTTTCTTTGGTCTACGGTCTATCTGGTCGTCACCCTCATGCTTTGAGCAATTCGTGCCCCTGTCTTTGGTCGGTCGAGCGCCCACAACGCGATCTTCCCGACACTGTTGATTGGGTTTGGCTACGATCTCGCTGGTGTCTCCCTTTTGCAGACCCGGGATGGATTACCTTTTCTTTCGGGTTTAGCGTCTTTCGCTTCCCTCCCTCTTTTTCATGCTCGCTCCCTTCGCTGGCCTTTGTTGATCAGCTTTGCTTTGGACCCTTCCCCTCTTCCAATCGCAGGCGAGGTCCCCTTGTACCTTTTGGTATAGTTTCCCCCTCGGATTTGCTTTGGAACCTTTTTCCATCTTCTGGTGCCGGTTAATCCCTCCACGATCGACCCTTTTTCTTCCTTTCCCTCTCCGCGTTGAGCCCTGCCAAGCGATTAAGTGTCCCTTTTCCCTCCTCCCTTTTCGACGCAAAAGGCAGCACCCGTTTGCCCTTCTGTCTGCTTTTTGCTGTCTAGAGGTTTTGACTTTGTGTGAATTTCGTGTTTTCCCGACACGCCCCACGCAGGTTGGCTCTTCTTTGGATCCGTCCAACGGCTTCTGCTCTCTTTTTTTCCTTTTTTTTCCCACACCAATGAGAGAAATAAACCCATTTGGTTTTTTTTTTTTCTGGTCGCGGCTAAAGATATATTGTGCCCCTTCTGACGTTGAGGTTCCTCCGTCCGGTCGATGCGCAGCTTGCAAACCCCCCCCCCTTTCGCTCCCGAACGACTTTTCTCTTTTTTGTAGAGGGTGCGATAGACGAGCAAAACTATCGCTTTCCCTCTCGTTTTTAGTTTTCCTTTTGCTTCCTCGAGTGTCCCCTCCCTTTCCGCGCGGGCTCCTTTTCTTTGTCGGATCGAGAACGTTGTTAGGGGTCATGTTTTTGTTTTTCCTCTCGCATGAGTGACTTCCTTTACTCCAAATTCATTGCCCCCCGATATTTCTCCGCGGTCCGCACAACGACCCCCCCCTCCCCCCCAGTTTGCTCCCCTCGGCTTGTGGTCAAAGTTTTTCCTGTTTTTGAACCTCTTTGCGTCCATCTCTCCCCTTCGTGGATCCGGCAGCGCCAACATGCGTGTTTCTTTCGTTCGGCCCGTCTCCCAATGCCTTTAGCAAGCGGCCCAGCATCTGCCCGGGTTTTTATCTTTTTGGGACGTCGTTAATAGCCACTGTAGGTCCTCTCGGTAGCTCTTTTCTCTCTCCCCTTTTTTCATCGGCAAGTAGGCCACTCCTCTTCTTTCGTTTTTTTTTTCAGCGTCATAGTTCGTTCTCGTTCATTCCCATCTTTGTTGCGCCAGCTCCTGGGGCCGCCATTTCCCCATCAAGTTCTAATATGCTGGCGCAGAACTGCCCGTTTGTCTTCCCCCCCAGGCCCGTTATCACACCCCGCCCTTCTCCTTCGCGCCGGTTGTTCGGTGCCCAGTTTCCTTAGCTCCGACCGGCAGGGTAAGCAGCCGTGCCTTCTTTCCCTTCTTCCCCCTTCTGATCAAAGCTCCTCACTTCATTCCGGATCCGATTTGTTTTTCCCTACTTTGCCGGTTTCGCGACCGCGCACGCCCAGTTGCGTCTTTGCTCCCTGGACTTTTTTTTTCTTTTTCTCTCATCTTCAGACGTAGCTTTCCTTCCCGCGTTTCCCTTGGCAGGAACGCCGCCCCCCTTTTCCTCTGCCGGTGGTTTGAAAGCCTTCCCTTGAATTTGTGGTCGAAATGTGTAGAGGTATTTGCTTTCTCGCTTTTGAAAGCGCCTTCCCTATGGTTCGCGTGCTACCTTTACCTGTCGTTTTTGGAATTCCCTTTCTCTCCCCCCCCGTTAATTGGTCAACGCTTTTCGCGAGGCCCAGGGTGATTGGGATCGACGGCCTGCTTGTTCTTGGTCCCCTTTTCAATATAAATTCCATTTTTCAACAGGATATGACGAGCTCTCTTTTCTTTGGCGGGGGCCGGCTTTGTTGCTTTTCCTTTTCCTGCTTGGTTTCTGGCGTTTCCTTTTCCGTACTTTCGTATACTCGGTTTTTTTTTTTTTTCCCCCCTTTAATAAGGATAAGTGGCCTCCCGTGAAGCGGATCATCCGCTCTCCTTCCACATGTGCTTTCCCCCTTGAGTGCTGCGCTGAGCTCAGAGTTCGTCCCTCAGTTTGAGCAAATCGGTTTCTTGCCGTTTCCCGAATCCACCCCCCCTGTTGTGATGTGGGTTTCTCCTACCCGGGCGCCGACTGTCCCCTTTTTTCCTTCAACTGTTTGCGATTCCCACGTCTTCTCATGTCCCTTTCATGGGCATGGGTGACTGATTCTGATTGTTTGATGGCGGGGCTTCTTTCATCCTCTCGCTTGATGCAATGCGGATATTAGTCCCATTTTCCCCCCCTCTGCACACACTAACTTCGCCTTTTGCGCCTCCAACTAAGTTGGATTTTTTTCTTGGCACGTGGTGGCTGCCCTTGCCCGCCTTTTTTTTAGGGAATGGGGTGTGCGGGCGTCATTCGTTTGAGCGAGACTATTTTTTTCCCTTTTAACCAAGCCCTTGGGTGGCACGGCCGGTAGCTGGACGACCAGAACTGCGGCTCCTTTAGGTTTTTGACATTTACAATGTGCGTACTTTTGATAATTTCCCCTTTCCTCCCTCCCTTAAGTTTGTTTTTTAGTCTTTTCCCAGTTATGACCATATGCTTTTCCCTCCGACACTGCTCGTTTTTTGATTCTTCCTTCGTATATTGAATGTGTCCCGCTTTTTAACATCTTTCCCACATCGGGTCTTGTTTCTTTCAGACCACTTCTGCGCCCCGTTCAACCTCCCAGCAAACGATCAAAGAGAGCCTCAATCCCTGGAGCTTTTTCTGTTTGTAGCCCCCATTTTTTTCGTCGCGTTTTCGCTAGAACAATGCCGTCCCTGTTCCGCGCGCGGAATATCGCCAAGCCTCCCTGCCCTCCGGCCATTCCACAGGGTTCGTTTCCTGCGCAGGCTCTGGTCGCCGGTTTTCCCCATTTTTTTTTCTTCCCCGGCTGCCGAGCGCACCATTACTGTCCTGATCACGCCACTGTCCTCCTCACCGCAGTCGGCCTGCACCTTAATCCCCCGGGTGGCCCCGAAGTCTTTTTGCCTCGGCGAACTCCTATACTTTTCGACAAGTGTTTTCCTGCGCAGATGTTAGGTGTCCAGTCCTTCTCCCCCCTTAACCCCTTAAGTGTCGGCCCGGCCCATCGTAGTATGCGTGTGTTCCGCTTTTTTTTCCTTTCCCCACCGTCACCGCTGGACAGCAAAGCCCTCCTACCCAGTCGGATCGAGTTAATCGTAATCTTTTGAAACTCTTTTTCATTTCTCTTTCGTTCCCCCACAGGAAGCATTTCAGTTCTCCAATCGGGGTGATCGCAGCTTTTTCACGCTTCATTGATAGTCACTTTTTCTGATGTCCTTCAGCCAAGAGAGTACCTTGCACCCTCTCCCTCGGGAGCTTCACTCGATCGCCCATGATATACTCCTTCTAAAATTTTCTTGGACTTTTTGACTCCCATATGGTCAAGAAGAGCTTCGCGGGCCTAATCGTCTTCGCACGATTCCCCGGTGCCCGGGTTCTCTTCTTTTTCAGGTCTTTGAATCCCCCCTTAATGCGGTGGCTCCCCTTCCCGGTGAGCCCTTTTTTCCCTTCCTCGAGTCAAAGGCCGATCTCCCATTCACACCCTTCCCCAATCGCTCTTTTCGTGTCTTTGTTCGTTGCACCGAATTGCGTTCCCCTGTACTTTGGATTGGCTCACTTCTGACGGTCGCGGATCGGTCGGCCTTCCCGCCGAATTTTTAAAAGTTACTACGGTTGCCTGCGCCTTGCCGTTGTTTTCTGATTTTCCTCCCCAAAACGTGATTCCCTCCTTCTCCCGAGTTTCTGATTTTTCGTGATCGTGCTTTCCTCTTCAGTCATTGCGCAAGCTTTGTCCTACTCTTTTTTGTTCGCCCCTTGAGGCTGAACCTAAATTAATTTTTCGTGCTACGTGCCTCTATTGGCTCGCCAGCGAAGTACGCCTCCCTTCTCCCTTCGATTAAATCCCGATCCTCACCTTCTTGATATTGACTGCGCTGGTAGTGGCCTCTTTCTTTTTTCTACACGTGCCGCAGAAGAAAGAACGCGAAACCCCGCCTTTTTTCTTTCTGACGGATCAACGCCCTCGCTTTTTTTTCCTCCTTTTCCTCTTCTTCCCCAACCCCCCTTCTGAACCTAAATAAATGGCTGTTTCTGTTTTCTTTTTTCCCTCATATTTTCTGGGGTCGTAGTGACGTATTTCGATGCGCTTTTCAAATACTCCCCCTCCCTCCGCCCCCCCCTTCCTCCTCCGCATTTCGGTTTCACGAGCCTTATCCCTCTTTCACCTCCTACTTTGAGAGAGATGTTCGTCCTCCTCCTTAGATGGTGTTCGGTCGCGGAACGTTTCTTTAGGTCCTGCAGAGCGAATCGACCGGGACGTCATCCTCCCCCCCTTTTTCCCCTCAGTTCCGCGATCCCCCCCCTATCCAACTTGTGAGGCAGAGGTCTTTTTGTTTCAACCCTTTTTTAGCGGTCTTTTCCAGTAGCCTGTCTTACGTTTAAGTGTCTCGTTCAGAGCCAAACCTGAGTGTTTAGCCTTCTTCTTTCCCACTTTCCAGTCCCCCTTATCACCCCACTGCTTTTTTGGCCCCCTGTTTTGGGTAAATAGGTTGTTGTTCCTTTTTTTTCCGTCTTTTTTCCTGACTGGCGAGGTATCTCGGTAGATTCCTCTTGCGATTTTTCCTTTTTACGTTCCTTCTCTCATCTGTGTCCCCTTTAATTTGCATTTGCGCCGCTCGCCACCGACCCTCTTTTTCCTTTCTCCTGATGGGAGAATGTTGAAAGTGTGTAGTCACCATCACGTTTTCTTTTCAAAACAAAAGGCGCCCCCCCTTTTCTCTTCTCCGGCTTTGTCGTAGACCAGGACCCTGACTCCGACCTTCTCCCTTTCCTAATACGTCAAGGTCAGTTAGGCCAAGCCTCTGATCTCCTTTCCCCCAGTCGCCTCGGCCCCCCCCCTCTCCGGATTTTTTCTTTCATTCCTTCGTTCTTTCACGACACCTCCAAAGACAGTTTCGTTCCTTTAACAGAAGGTTTTGTTTAATCGCCCATCGCATTCTTCCACGTCCCCTCTGCAGAACCGCTCCGCCCCCCTTTCTCTTTTGAGTCATTATCCTTTGTCATGGACCAGGATGAATCCCCATACCTGGTAACGGGCCTTTCTAGCTGGCGATAGTATGGCCTCCTTAATTCGCCGATTCATGACCCCTTGGTTCGCGTTGCTAAGGTTCCGCGCTTTTTTTTTTTCCTTTCTTTGCATCTCCCTTAACTACAATGCCTTGTTTTTTAAATGGAATCTCAATGGCCGTGTTTCTTCCGGGCGTTGATTGCACTCGCCTGGTTCGACATATAATCCAGCTCCCCCTTTGCTATGACGAGTTTTTTTGACTTTTGTTTTGTGTTGGCGCTTTGGATGTGGCCTGGGCCGTTTTCTCCTTTCCAAGTTCCAGGAAGGCATTCAAATCATCAGGACTCATTTTATTTATTAAGCCTTGATTACTGCGTCTCCTTTTTCCCCCCCACCTATTTTTTTTCCATAGGTCCCTCCTGCGTTTCCCCGAATCTCCGAGGGAACTGACGGGCCAGCACCCCCCTTCTCCCCCGGTGTCCTTGATTACTTTAGTTGATTTGGGGTGTTTTTTGCTGATCCAGCGCGGGTCTTTTTTTTTTTCTGTCACAGTGTTCCGGCTCTCCTCAACTTTTTGGTGCTGCCTGACTTGTTTTTTCTTTTCCCGGATCCTTCTTAAGATCGCGGCGCCATGCTCGATGAGCCGTCCAGCCTTCACCCTTTTTCCCCCGAAGCTCTAAATCTCAAAACAGATCGCCTTTGAGGATTGGTTCTCGGTTTTCCTTTCCTCAGTTTGGAGATTTTTTGTGGTTTTTCAGTTCATCGCTGGCTCACCTGGTTCCCTTACCAATTCTTCCTTCCCTTTTCACAAGTCATTCTTAGCTTCCTCCACTTCTGGGTTGAACTGTTTCATGGAGGATCCTTTTTTTCCGAAGTTTGCTCATTCTCAGATTCCTCCTCCTCTTGTTTGATCGAGCTCCTTTCCCCCGGATAGACGTAACGTTCTCCCCCCCGTTCGTCAGTCATTTCCCGTTGATTTTTAGGTCGCGTCTGTAACCGCGCAAATAAGTCCGCTCTTCTTCGTCCCCTCCCCATTCAAACCGATTACTGTAACAGGACGATACAGCCCCCTCCTTCTCCCCCCGCTTGAGTAAGAGGTTTTTGCCATTGCGTCAGAGGGTGTGCTCTTCCTATTTGTACCCCTCATTGTTCCTCCCCTAGCGGGAAGAAGATATTGCCTTTCTCCACATCCTTACTTTTTGGATGGGGCGACAGTCTGTAGGAGCGAGCGGATCAGATTTTCCCCCTGTTTGAATCTCTTTATCGCTCTGGACCCTCTAACGCAGCTAATGCCTAGACCATTTTTTTTCTCCATTTATACGTCATCTTTATTTCTCCCTCGCTGCCCCTGGCCCGACTATCGCCTCTCCCTCTTTTTCTCTTCGTCGTGATGGCGCACTCTGCTCATTTTTTTCGCCTCCCCTCCGGCAAGGATCGTAGTCCGGTGACGCGTTGTTTCTTCCGCTAGGCAGTCCCTTCGCCCCCTCTCCCAAGATCCTTTACACGCCACCAAACGTCTCGAATCTCGTTTTTCCCCTGTTACCCCTTCTTCGGTCCCACCCCTCGAAGTTCGACGCGTCCCGGATCCACCATCTTTTCCACCTATGCCTTTGCGTTTCTCCGTCACTGTCTTCTGGTACCTCTGTCGCGCTTTCCCCCCCCCCGCGGTTATTTTCCGCTTAACCAGAGGGCGCCTGATCTCTTCGATGCGATAGACCTACGCTTTCTTTCGTCTACATCCTCACAGATCTTGCAGCTTCCATCTGTCCATCCGTTGCATAGCCGCGGTTCCAAGCATTTAGCAGCACGTCACCTTTTTGCGACCGCTTTCTTACATCTCGGTACGCAGTTCTCATGTTTTCTATTCCACTCTGCACTCCCGGATTCCACGCTGCGTTTTTTTCCCCCCTTCTATTTGTTCCACTGAATTCTGTACCAGAGAAAATCGGAGCCGGATAGTTCTTTTCTCTTTCTGATCTTCGGTGCCCGCTTGCGACAGTCCGGTGGTTACTTGTTTCCCTTTCCCCTCGTATACTGGTACACTACTTGAAGCCTTTTTTTCATGAACGTGACTTGCGTTCCTTTTTATAATCCTCTGTTCACGTTGTCTTGATTTTACGATCCCTCTCCTTTAAATTTCTGGATAGATTAGATTCTGCTCACAGCCAAGACTCCTGCAGGGTTCGCTGAGCGTCACACCTGATCAGAGTGTGCCTTTCCTCACGTAAGCAGATTCCTACGAGCCTCCTCAGTGTACTCTCCCCCTTTCCCCCCGGAGGTTCTTTTCTGATTTCCCATCTTGGATAGAGGTACTCTCTTTTATAACGCGTGCGCGACGCCTCCTCCCCTGAAACCCCGGTGTTTCACGTAAATCGCTCTGCATGTTTCTCAACCGTGACCCCCACACCCCCCCAAGCCTTTTTACCCCCCCTCCCTAAAATTCTTTGGGTTGCGATACTTTGATTGGTTTAGTTGCGAGTGGACTTTCCGTTTTTTTCTCGAGAGTAAACTTCCCACATACAAAAGTTCGCCGACACTCCCCTCGTTGCCCGCGTCAGGGCGCTTCCCCCCTTCTTTTCCTCCCGAGCGTATCCTCCGTTGTGTCTCTCGATTTCTCTATAGGCATCATTCGAGTCGTAGTTTTTCTTTTTTTTCTTCGCGAACGTTAGGGAGGTGTGCATCTGAAGCTACCGGGACGGCTTCCCCCCCACTCATCGGCCCCCATCCGATATTTTTCTTCCCCTTCCCCTCACCAAACTTACAGCCAATTTAGGTTTCACCAGGTTATCCTTTCTGACCCAGCTGCATTCTTTTTTTTTTTTATATACCCTTTGCGCTCACTGAGTGTGTTTAGCGTTCGTAGGCGTTCCGGTTTACTCTTTCTCCCCCTGATTAATGGCAGTCCCTTTCAATATTAGTTTTTTTCGTTGGACCGTGTGATCGCCCTGTTTTGCGAGGATAGTCTCGCTGGCGAGCTCCTCATTTTCCTTCTCCCCCATAGTACTGGTTCTAAGATTGCCTTAGCCTGCCAGTTATGTCTTTTTGGGGGCCTACGGCTTGCCTCTTCCCCCTCATTCTACTATTGTTTTCCGGGCCGACGTTTCTTCAAATCCTCTGTATCAACAACGCCAGGCTAAGTCGCTTTTTTTTCCTTCAAACTGTAGGCGTAGTTGATTCCGATCTCTCCTGAGCACAGTGTCCCCGTTGCCATGTCTGCAATTTTTTCGATTACTTTTTAATCCTGCGCACTCCCCGATCTCCGATGGTCGGTTGGACTGCTTTCCTCTTTGACCGTTTTAGTCCCACCGCTCACAGTGTGCCTCTCGTTTGATACCAACAAGTTCATTCTACTCCTCCTTGCCTTACCAGCGATGCAGATTTTAGCACCTGGCATCTTGCTGCGAACTGGCACGCGCGGCTATGTGGTGTTGGACTTTTCAGCAGTTTTTCTTTGGTTTTCCCCCGAATTTAGTACCCTTTAGTAATCTCTGCGTGCTCGGAATTTCTTTCCCTGAGCCATGGTTTCTTTTCTCGTTTCCCTGCGATGGCGGGGCACCCGAGGCCCCCCCCCAGCCCGTACCCTCATTTCAACGGTCTGCTCCCTCTCAGGCCCGTGGTCTGGCGTGGCGCTTTCATCCGGGTTCTTTTTAATAATCACTTTGACTGGGTACTCTCACTCTTTTGTTCGAGGGCGTTTTGGGTGTTCTCCTTTTTCCTCTTCCTTTCCCCCCCCCTCGAACGAGAACGGAAGAGTGGCCTGCCGGGCCCGGACCCCTGAATCAAGGCTCATTGGATTAGCAACTTTTCCCTTTCTCATCCTCCGCTTTCTCCCGAGGCTCTCTTGTACAATGAAGAATTCGTTCCTCTTCTTTTCCCCCGTTAAATTTTTTGCTCAGTAGCCGACGAGCAGTGATATGTGTTTTTTTCTCTCCCCCCCCCGAGATTTTGGTTTCAGACCTTCCCTCCTTGTCTGGCCTCTCCCCTTCTGTGCGTTTTTAGCTTCCCCTTGGCCTGATGATTTGATGGACGGTTCCTTTTCTTCTCTTGACTGATCGTTGCACTCCCTCTCGCCGTACATCGTGTCCCCCCTTTTTTAAACCCTACGTGGTTTTTTAGTACAGGGGTCGCCCCAACGATGCCCTGCGTTTTTTTTTATGGCTTCTTTTTTTTTGCCCTTTTTTGGGTTTGTCGAGTTCCTCCCTTTTTTGATCAAATGAGGGAGGACCCCTTACGCCGGACCTACAGGAAAGATTAAGCCTTTTTTCTAACCCCTGCTGTCCCGCCCCCCCCTTTGTTCGTGATGCGTCTTGTCAGCCCCTTTTCCCCCTTTTTTTCCTTTTGTTGGTTTTTTGTCGATATCACGTAGTTCTTGCCACATTTTTTTACTCCAAGCTTTCCCCCCTCGCTTCCAGTAGGCCTTCTCTCTGATTTAGTTCGGAGTCAAAGTGGCCCACGGTCGAGATTCCCGATTCCAATCTTACCCGGCTCACAACCTTCCCCCTGTAACAGCCTTCTCCCCTTCCCCCCCCCCCACTTCCCGCTCCGGCGGCATCTTTCTTCAAATGGAGATGTTTCTGTTGTGCCGCCCGTCCCGTTTTTTGGCTGTCCCCCCTTCAGACTGATTCGGGTGACCTCTCGAGATTGTCCCCCTATCGCAATTCCTCTTCTTCAGGGGTGGACTGGCGAAGCGCCGGTGCCGATGGCCGGTTCCACCTTTTTAGATACGCGCTGCTCCCCTCGTCATCACGACCCTCCTCCTCCCTACGGAGAACAAACGCAGCCCCGGCGACAGTTGCATCGGCTCAGTTCTCCCTCTCCTCCCATCTTGCGGACCTCATTTTGTTTCTGCCCTCCTATTTCCCCTGCTAGTTTTAGTTGCCCGTAGAATCTGCTCAACACTGAGCCTGATTCAAGGCGGCCTTTCCCCCTTAGAACTTTGTTCGAGGACCCTCTTTTTCCAGTAACAGCGCCCTACAAGCAAACCCCCTCCCCTTTACCCTTAAAGAATCTATTACCCCTCGTCATATCCTGTGTGAACCTGGATTAGATTCTTTCCCCTTTCTTTTCTTGAGTCCTGTCTTCCAATCCACGGCCCTTGGGCCGGACGTTTCACGACACTTTGTACCTTCCCTCCCCTTTTTATGCTGAACCAGTTTAGTAGCCCGCGAACAGAGGGCTCTGACTTCTCGCGATATCCTCTTCCTTCCCTTCTAAATGTTGTGTGACCCGAGATTGCATTCCATCCTGGTCCCCTCCTTCTTCTCTCCTTTTCCTTCCAGCAGTGTTTGATACCGCTTGTCCTTCTCCTGGGTTCTGTTATTTGGCTTTCTGAACCCCTTGCTTTGGAGCAATCAACGTCTCGGAAAGCGTGCGTGTTCGTTTCGCGCCACCGGAACTCTTTTTCCTTTTAACCGGTCCTCTGGGTTTGGTTCTCTTTTATTGATATTTTCAGCCTTGCTGACCTGGAGCTACCTTGTGCCGTCGCTTTCTGTTCTTTATTTCGAATTTCTCTCCTTCTCCTGCGGTTAGATCCTTGCTTTGTTACGCCAAAAATTGTTTTTTGCAATTTCAAGATCGGCGGTGTGGCTGCCTGGGGATCGTGGCCGCTCCGCTTCTCTTTCTCCAAGAAATTGAACTTTTTTTCTCAGGAGCGCTACCCCCCCCCCTAATCGCAGATAGTTTGTGCACGGCCATGACGCGTTTTTTCCCTCCCCCTTCCCAGAATACAGAGTACCGCCCCCCCATTGGCTGATAACGACGCCAAAAAGGAGCAACCCGGCTTTGTTCTTTTTTCCGACTTATTTTTTTTTTTTCTGTGTGATCCCCTCTTTCCGAGACGCTAACCCGCATTTTGGCGCTGCACGGATCCCTCACGCTCTTCTCCTTTGTTCCTCACCTTCGTCCCCCACAAGCACCTTGTCCACTTCGAAATTTGCTTGGCTTGTTGGGTTGGTGCTCGCGTCCCCCCCCATATCTTGATGGGGTCCGAGGAAGTGGGAGTGACTGCAGACCATTGATTTTTTTCAACCTTCCCTCCCAAAAAGGCACCCCCTAACTCATTTTCCTCTTTCTATGGGAAAAGAGAGCTTTCCCCCCCC